>Ga0208202_1000014_pt1 | contig 43300 bp, 44 predicted proteins | sample LakMenEpi27Aug08_FD_150738 | JGI IMG/M metagenome (GOLD analysis project Ga0208202, IMG submission 150738) | Freshwater microbial communities from Lake Mendota, WI - 27AUG2008 deep hole epilimnion (SPAdes) | ecosystem: Environmental > Aquatic > Freshwater > Lake > Epilimnion/Euphotic zone ... | reverse complement strand
TAGCGAGAGGGAAACACCCGGTCCCATTCCGAACCCGGAAGTTAAGCCTCTCAGCGTCGATGGTACTGCAAGGGTGACCTTGTGGGAGAGTAGAACGTCGCCGGACTTCTTTTATAAAAAGGGGCGCTTTAACGAGCGCCCCTTTTTTATTTGTCCCTACAATTATTGCTGCAGTAAAAATAAAATTAAAAAGTGTGAAGGAGAAAACAATGGATGAAAGAGAACAAAGGCCATCTCGTCCTTCACCGCGCAAGCCTTCAGGACCTAATTCACAACGTCGCCGTGAAGATCTTCCGGCACGCGCAGGCTCCTCAAATCGTGCAGGAGCTCCACGTCAAACTCGTGATGGTTCCGATCCACGAGGTGCACGTCCTGCACCTATGGAGCGCGATCAATCTCGTTTGCGTCCACGTATTTTTGAACCAGATATTCCTGAAGATGTAACTGGTGAAGAGTTAGAGAAATCAGTTCGAGCTGAACTTTTATCGTTGTCACCAGAAAATGCCAAGGTTGTTTCGCGACACTTGGTCTGCATTAATTTATATCAGGACACTGATCCGCAATTAGCGCACAAGCATGGAATAGCAGCAGCTCACCATGCGGGTCGACTCGCTGTTGTTCGTGAATCTGCTGGCTATGCAGCGTATCGCGCCGGTCATTACGAAATAGCACTGAAGGAACTTCGCGCGGCTAACAGAATTTCCGGAGATGTTTCATCTCTTCCAGTTATGGCAGATTGTGAACGAGGTCTTGGAAACCCGCTGAAAGCTTTGAATTTGGCTGGCTCTGCAGAGGTAAAACGTCTTGCAAAACCTGAAGAAATTGAGATGAGAATTGTTGCGGCTGGCGCTCGTCGCGACCTTGGAGAGTTTGATGCCGCGGTTGTTACGTTGACCTGCAAAGAACTTAACAATGAAACCGATGAATGGGCCTTGCGACTTCGTTATGCCTACGCTGATGCCTTGCATGCTGCTGGACGTATTGATGAAGCGCGTGAATGGTTTGGTAAGTGTGCTGATTTAGATGCTGATGAGTTCACCGATGCTGCCGAAAGAGCAGCTCAGTAGTTACCCACAGTTCGATAATTTCAACGATATTTGTCAGGGCTTAGAAATACCTTGCTTCAAAACAAGAGGTAAGGGGTGCTCTATGGCAACAGGGGTTAAAGCTAAGAAGGTAACTTCACACAAGGATGAAGTTGAGCAGGATTACTCACTCAACGATGTATTGCTTCGGGGAAGAGTCTCTCAAGAAGCAACACAAAAGGAATTGCCCAGTGGTGACAAGGTTGTTGAATTCCGATTGATAATTACTCGTGAGAAATTGTCGGGGGTGGACACCCTTGATATTGGAGCCTGGAGTGCAAAAGCTCGACGAAGCGCACTTACTCTCAAGGCAGATGAGTGGGTCGAAATTTCAGGATCGATTCATCGTCGTTTTTGGAGCGCACCAACCGGGCTTGCAAGCAGATGGCAGGTTGAAGCGGCCGAGATATCCCGAATTTAGGTAGGCTTATGGCATGAGCAAGAACAATGATTTAAAAGCGACTATTAAATCTTTGATTGAGAATGTTCAATTAGGGAACAAGTCTGGAACTGAGGTCGCATCCTCGGTCAATCTTTGGCTGAAAGAGGGTGGCGAGGCCCTGAAAGTAAAGATTGAGGATGAGGTCGAACGTTCCGTTTCTAAAATGGGGTTTGTAAAACGTGGTGAGTTCGAGGCGCTTAAGCAAGAGGTCGCAGCGCTTAAAAAAGGTTCACCCAAGAGTGCTCCAAAAAAGAGTGCTAAAAAAACTTCAGCTAAAAAAGTTTCCGTAACTAAGAAGGCAGCGAAAAAGAAAGTTACAAAAGTTGCTGCTAAGAAGGCTGTAAAGAAAGTGAGTAAGTAGATGGATCATTCACAGAACAACGAGGCTCAGAACGCTACTCAGGCTTTTAACGGTGAAACTTTTGTGGAGGATCTTCGCAACGAGTTGCAGGAGATTGACGCGATGGAAGTTGGCGACCATGCGCAACGTTTTGAAGCGCTCCATCAGAAGCTCAATCAAGCCTTGTCTTCAATCGACGGAATGTAGTTAACGGGCAGCAATGAAAACACGTTTGGATGCCGAGCTGGTACGAAGAGAGCTAGCGCGTTCACGTGATCAAGCCGCCGATTTGATTGAGAAGCGATCAGTTTTGGTCAATGGAATTCCGGCGACAAAGCCAGCTACACAGGTTGATGCTGAAACTTCAATAACTATTTCTGGAAATCGTGATGACTTTGTTTCACGCGGTGGTCACAAACTTGATGGTGCCTTGAATGCATTTTCAGGCGTAAATGTTGAAGGAAAACGTTGTTTAGATGCAGGTGCTTCGACCGGTGGTTTTACCGATGTTCTTCTGCGTCGAAACGCTGGGCACGTTGTTGCTGTAGATGTGGGTTACGGTCAGCTGGCGTGGGGTCTGCGTCAAGATGAGCGAGTAACAGTTCTAGATCGAACAAACATTCGTCACTTAACCGGTGAAATGGTGGGAGAGCCGATAGATGTGGTTGTAGCTGATCTTTCATTTATTTCCCTAACCTTGGTTTTGCCTGCTCTGGCAGCAGTATCCAAGCCTGATGCGGATTTTGTAGTGATGGTTAAACCTCAATTCGAAGTTGGTCGGGAAAAGCTTGGGGCAGGTGGTGTTGTCCGAGATCCTGCGCTGCGAAAAGCTGCGGTGATCGAAGTTGCCGAATCTGCATATGATGTTGGGCTTGGAACTATGGGAATCACTGCAAGTCCACTTCCAGGGCCTGCCGGAAATGTTGAATACTTTCTCTGGCTTCGACGTGGAGCCGCAGAGATCGATCATGCGATGCTCGATGAAGCTATAGCGATTGGACCACAGTGATGCGAAATTTATTGATCGTTTGTAATCCAGGCAGAGTCGACGCCGTTGTTGCGGCAGTGGAGTTACAACAAAATCTCGCATCTACTTTCGGCATTTATACGATTTCAGATGTCAATATTCCTGGAGTGATTCGATCTAGTATCGAGGAGCTTCCAGAAATTGAAGTCGCAGTTGTTTTAGGCGGGGATGGAACCATGTTGCGCGCCGCCGAGGTCGCACATGCGCGCGATATTTCATTGCTGGGCGTGAATTTAGGCCATGTTGGTTTCTTGTCAGAAGTTGAACGCTCAAAAATTTCCGATGTAATTAACGCTGTCGTCAACAAGAGTTATGTGATTGATCCGCGAATTACTCTTAGCTACACCGTCGAAAGAGAAGGCAAAACAGTTGCCACCGGTTGGGCACTAAATGAGGTAACGGTAGAACGCGAAAAGGCAACTATGGTTGAACTTTTCTTAGAGATTGATAATCGACCAATATCCCGATGGGGTTGCGATGGATTGATTTGTTCCACACCAACAGGCTCTACCGCATATGCGTTTTCAGCCGGTGGCCCAGTTTTATGGCCAGCAGTTGATGCGCTGGTAGTCCTTCCAATTTCTGCTCATGCCTTGTTTTCGCGTCCACTTGTTATCTCTCCGCGCTCAGTTATAGCTGTGGGAATCGAATCTACTGAAGCTTTTCTATCTGCCGATGCGATTCGTAAATTCCCGCTTGTCTCAGGTGATCGTGTAACTGTCACCAAGGATTCAAGAATCATTCAATTGGCACATTTACACAACACTTTATTTAGCGATCGATTGGTGGCCAAGTTCAAACTACCTGTTGAGGGCTGGCGTGGTGAGTGAACGCACCTTTCTCGAAGAGATAACAATTCGATCTATCGGAGTAATTGATAACTCCGTTCTTGAAATCTCTAAAGGCCTCACCGTTCTTTCCGGTGAAACGGGAGCGGGAAAAACAATGATTTTAACGGCGCTCAATCTGATCCTCGGAGGCAAGGCCGATAGCTCTCTGGTGCGCAAAGGTTCCGAACGCCTTGTGGCTAGCGGCAAGTTCTCCATTCCCAAAGCACAAGAGATCTTGTTTGAAGATGCTCTGATTGAAGACGGCGAATTAATTGTTGTGCGTACTGTAAACGCCGATGGAAAAAGCAAAGCAACCACTAACGGAGTGAGTGCCACAGCATCGACCCTGGCCACCTTTGGCGAGAATTTAGTAGAAGTGCATGGACAAGCAGCAAACCACACAATTACAAAGGCATCTCGGCAAAGAGAGTTAGTTGATCGATTCGGTTCGATTGATTTAGGGAAATACCAATCAGCGCTACTTCGCTATCACGATATGAAGGAGCGAATTCAGGCCTTAAAGAAAAGTATTGCTGCAAGAGATAAAGAGTTGGCAGATCTGCGCGAATTTGCAAAGGAGTTTTCCGCCCTAAACCCAAATGCGGGAGAGTATCCCGAGATTGAAAGCGAGATAGCCCGATTATCAAGTGTTGAAGAGTTGCGAACTGCAACCACATTAGCTTCTTCTGCGATAGAAGATGAAGAAGCAGGATCGTTAACTTCATTAGGAACGGCTCGACGATCACTAGAGGCCGCCCGTTCGAAAGATTCACAGCTAGAAGAAATTTACCAACAGCTCAGCGAGAGCTTCTTTCTATTGGCGGATGCACAAAGTTCACTAAATAGTTACCTTTCTCGATTAGAGGCAGACCCTGCACGTCTTGATTACCTGCAGAATCGTAAGTCGCAGTTCAACACTCTTGTGAAAAAATTTGGTGGGAGCGGCTCACTTGACGCTGAAATTGAAGCTCTGCACAACCGTTTTAAGATTTCAGCTGAAACCATCGCAGATCTCGAGGGAGGTGATGTGAGATTGCAGGAGTTAGAAAAGGAACTTGTTTCGATCAAGAAGGATTTATTGGGAGAGGCAAAAACAGTTACCCAGTCACGTACTGATGCGGCGACCACGTTATCCGCTTTGGTCACCGGCGAGATTCAACAACTGTCTATGCCGCATGCACGCTTTGTTGCAAAAATTGAATCCTGTGATTACTCAGCTCCTAAGGAATCTGACTTCACTTCTCACGGCTGCGATGATGTTTCAATGTTCATTCAAGGTCATAAAGATGCACCACTTGTTCCTTTGGCCAAAGGCGCATCAGGTGGTGAAATGTCGCGAGTTATGTTGGCACTGGAAGTTGTGATTGCTACAACACATCCGATTGGAACCTATGTTTTTGATGAAGTAGATGCTGGAGTAGGTGGAAAAGCTGCGATCGAAGTGGGTCGTCGGTTGCATCAACTGTCCCAACATGCTCAAGTAATTGTCGTCACTCACTTACCTCAGGTAGCGGCGTGGGCGGACTCCCATTTTGTTGTCACGAAGAACAATGATGGAACTGTTAGCCAAAGCGATGTTCGCCTCGTGTCGGGTGAGGAGCGGATCGAGGAGGTGGCCCGCATGTTGGCTGGTTTAGAAAACTCAGTTAGCGCGCGAGAACACGCCACCGAGCTGCTTTCTTTGAGGGTGTAAGAGCCCCACCTTTTTAAATGATAGGTTTGTCTTCCATGGGCCAAGCACATGTGACTAAACACTTATTTGTAACCGGCGGAGTCGCCTCAAGTTTGGGCAAAGGACTCACAGCCTCAAGTCTTGGACGATTATTAGTAGCACGCGGTCTCCGCGTAACAATGCAAAAGCTGGACCCTTACCTGAACGTCGATCCCGGAACCATGAATCCTTTTCAGCATGGTGAGGTTTTCGTAACGGATGACGGCTCTGAAACCGATCTGGATATCGGCCACTACGAGCGGTTCCTTGATCGCAATCTGCATGGTTCTGCAAATGTCACAACTGGCCAAGTGTATTCACGCGTTATTGCCCGTGAGCGCCGCGGTGAATATTTGGGCGAAACAGTTCAAGTAATTCCGCACATCACCAACGAAATTAAAGAACGTATCATCGCAATGGCAGGACCAGAAATTGATTTAGTCATCACTGAAGTTGGCGGAACCGTTGGTGACATCGAGTCACAACCATTTTTGGAAGCTATTCGACAGATCCGTCAAACAGTCGGGCGCGACAATGTTTTTTACCTTCACGTTTCGCTAGTTCCGTACATCGGACCATCAGGTGAATTGAAAACAAAGCCAACGCAGCACTCTGTTGCAGCTTTGCGAAGTATTGGTATCGCACCTGATGCCATAGTTTTACGCTCTGACCGTGAAATCCCGGAAAGTGTAAAGAAAAAGATTTCATTGATGTGTGACGTAGATTCCGAAGCTGTTGTCGCAGCGGTTGATGCTCCTTCAATTTACGATATTCCAAAGGTTCTGCACAGCGAGGGCCTTGATTCATATGTTGTACAACGTTTGGGTTTTGATTGCCATGATGTTGTGTGGGGCGAATGGGATGCTTTGCTCGAGAAAGTTCATCACCCAAAGCATCACATTAAAGTTGGCCTTGTCGGCAAGTACATAGATCTTCCAGACGCGTATTTATCGGTATCAGAAGCCCTTCGCGCAGGAGGTTTCGCGAATGAAGCGAAAATTGAAATTGTTTGGATTGCAAGTGATGAATGTGAAACGCCAGAGGGTGCAAAGAGAAATTTAGAGAACGTGGATGCAATTTGTGTTCCAGGCGGTTTTGGAATTAGAGGTATTGAAGGAAAAGTTGGCGCGCTCAAATACGCCCGCGAAAATAGAATTCCAACATTGGGGTTGTGTTTAGGTTTACAGTGCATGGTGATTGAAGCTGCGCGCAATCTTGCTGGAATTAACGATGCAATCTCAGCAGAATTCTCTGATTCAGGTACTCCGGTTATTGCAACCATGGCTGGACAAAAAGATGTTGTTTCTGGAAAAGCAGACATGGGCGGCACAATGCGTCTTGGTTTGTACAAGGCTGATCTAGTGGCAGGTTCGGTTGTCGCTCAGACTTATGGTGCAACAGAAGTTTCAGAGCGCCATCGTCACCGTTATGAGGTCAATAACCAGTACCGCGAGAAAATTGGGAGTGCTGGCCTTGTTTTCTCAGGATTATTCAAGGAACAAGATCTTGTGGAGTTTGTAGAACTTCCGCAAGAGGTGCATCCTTACTATGTAGGCACGCAAGCTCATCCCGAGCTTCGGTCACGTCCAACGAGACCACACCCTCTCTTCATTGGCTTGATTGCTGCAGCGGTAAAAGCGAAAGGCTAAAAATGATCGTCGGAGTTCCGAAAGAGATCAAAGTTCATGAAGCACGTGTGGCAATCACTCCTGAGGGAGTTTCGGAGTTTGTTCACGCCGGACATACGGTCATCATCGAAGATAAAGCAGGGATTGGATCTTCGATTACCAATGAAGAGTTTGTTGCAGCAGGGGCTTCTATCGTCCCTTCAGCTGATGATGTTTGGCAAAGGGCTGATTTGGTTCTGAAAGTAAAGGAACCTATTGAAGTTGAATACCCTAAAATGCGAAAAGGGCAAACACTTTTTACTTACTTACATTTAGCGGCTTCTAAAGCATGTACAGATGCATTAGTGAAGTCAGGTGTCACAGCGATCGCCTATGAAACCGTCGAAGTAAATGGAACTCTTCCCTTACTTGCGCCTATGAGCGAAGTTGCAGGACGTCTTGCAACACAAGTTGGCGCGACTGCGTTGCAAAAGCCTCACGGTGGGCGCGGAGTACTTCTAGGCGGTGTTCCAGGTGTGGCACCAGGTCGGGTAGTTGTTATTGGTGGAGGAGTGGCCGGATTGAATTCTGCGGTGATCGCGCTGGGTATGGGCGCAGATGTCACCGTTTTTGATCGGTCGATCAATCGGTTGCAGTACATCGACACTATCTATAGTGGCCGAATCAAGACCTTGGTTGCCTCAAAGCATGCGATCGAGCGAGAAGTGAGACAAGCAGATTTAGTTATTGGCGCAGTTTTGGTTCATGGGGCAAAAGCCCCAAAGTTAGTTTCTAATCTTCTAGTTTCACAGATGAAGAGTGGGTCAGTTTTGGTTGATATTGCAATTGATCAAGGCGGGTGCTTTGAGGATTCCAAACCAACCACCCATGCTGAACCGACTTATAAGGTTCACAACTCTATTTTTTACTGCGTAGCAAATATGCCAGGAGCGGTACCAGTTGCTTCTACTTATGCGCTGACAAATGCAACCCTTCCTTATGCGCTTTCCTTAGCTAGTCATGGTTGGGAAGCAGCAATCGTTAAGGACAAGAACCTTGCCAAGGGTTTAAATGTTCATGATGGAAAGATCTATTACTCCGCCGTTGCAGAAGCGCATGGTTACGCAAGCACCGAACTTTGATATAGCGGCCACATCCTTTCTCAATCATCTTCAAATTGAGAGGGGACTGGCCGCAAACTCTATTGCTGCCTATCGGCGCGATTTAGAAAAGTTCAAAATGTTTTTGAATGGTAATGAACTAAGCAAAGTGACCCCCGAAGTAATAACCGCTTTTGAAACCTCATTAAGACAGGTTAATCTGTCGACACCAACGATTAATCGTGCTGATTCCACATTGCGCTCTTTCTTCAAGCATCTTGCGCAGGAGTATGAGATTGCAGATCCAACGTTAGAAATTTCGGCAAGCAAGTCTGCTCGTCGATTACCTAAAGCTTTAACTTATGACCAGATAATGTCCATGATCAATGCGGCGCTGCGAGAAAGCGATCCAATAACGCTTCGCGATCAAGCAATGCTGGAACTGCTCTATAGCAGTGGAGCTCGCGTCAGTGAGTTGATCGGGATCAACATGAATGATCTGAGTACTGTCAATTCTGCAGGCGGGGTTATTACAACCCTAAAGTTGCGTGGAAAAGGTTCTAAGGAGCGAATAGTTCCGTTGGGTTCATTTGCTACTGCAGCTATCGAAAATTATTGTGTTCGGGTCCGGCCAGGATTGTTGGCCAAGAATCCAAAGAACAATTCGGCCTTGTTTTTAAATTCAAGAGGCGGCAGAATTTCTAGACAATCAGCTTGGCAAATGGTTCTTGACGCAGCCTCGGCAGCGGGAATCACCGAACACGTTTCACCGCACGTTTTTCGGCATTCATATGCAACACATTTGTTAGATGGTGGGGCAGATATTCGTGTGGTCCAAGAATTACTGGGACATGCATCAGTCACAACAACGCAGATTTACACCTTAATCACAATCGATAAGGTGCGTGAGAGTTATTCAATGGCGCATCCTCGCGCCAAGTAGTTAATTATTGTCCGCGTAGTCTGCGCGCCAAGATGCTTTGATCACCTTTAGCTTCTAGATCTGCGATGATCACAGCGATTGATTCGCGAACAATACGACCGCGATCAACTGCCAAACCTAGATCCCCGCGAAGTTGCAAACGTGCTTGGTCAAGATCAAAGAGTTCATCTGGTGATAAATACACCGTGATTTTTTCATCATGGCGTTCACGACCCGAAGGCGAACGATCAACTGTTGTCACGCGACGACGAGCAATTGTGCGTACACCCTTTTTGGATGATGGTGCTTTAGGAGTTGCGATTGCGGGCGGGACTAATGGAGCGGCCACATCATTTGATGTTTGTGCAGGGACTGCACTTAATGCAGGTGCGGTGGAACGAAATAGTTCATCGGCTCCTGGAAGGTTTGCTCTGCGTGTCATCGTGCGCCTCCTCTGGCGATTAGTTCTCGGGCTAGGCGACGATAAGAAGCAGCGCCACCTGAAGTTGTTGCATACGTAGTAATTGGTTCGCCAACGACAGTTGTTTCTGGGAAACGAATTGTTTTAGCAATAATTGTTTCGAAAACATCTTCAGGGAACTGTTCCAAGATTCGCTCAAGAACTTGTCTATTGTGTGAAGTTTTCTTGTCGTACATGGTTGCCAAAATTCCAATAAGGCGAAGCTCTGGATTAAGGAAATTCTTGACCTTATCTAAATTGCCCTTTAGTTCGATGAAGCCATGAAGGGCGAAGTATTCACACTGCATCGGAACGATTACTTCTTGAGAAGCAACAAGGGCGTTAATAGTTAACTGACCCATCGTTGGTTGGCAGTCGATCAAAATTACATCGTAGTAATCACGAAGCGGAGCTAGTGCTCGCTTGAGATATTGCTGTCCACCAATTTCAGCGCCCAGCGTTGTTTCTGCTGTACCTAAGTCGCGGTTTGCCGGTAAGAAGTCCAAGCCAGGAACTGAAGATTTCAAAACGATTTCATCGACGTTGGCAGTCGGGGTCATTAATGCGTAGTAAACAGTTTGCTCTAATGGAAGTGCATGTGCGTTTACCCCAAGACCAAGTGATAAACCACCTTGTGGGTCGAAGTCGACTAGCAATACACGTCGACCCATTTCAGCCAGCGCTGCACCTAAGTTGATCGTGCTAGTTGTCTTTCCAACGCCACCTTTTTGATTAAAGATTGATATGACTTTTGCGCTGCCATGCTCACTAAGAGCAGCTGGGGTAGGAAAGTTTTTGGCGGTCTTGCCGAGCAGGGTCGCAGTAGTTGCTACATCCTCTGCAATTGTCGATTTAGCGTTCAATCTTCAAACCTCTTTCCTGATATAGCAAAGAGCCTATGCGCTCCACCGAAAACAGGCAAGCGTGAAGTAAGGTGCCCCAATGAGTATTGCTGAGCAGATCTCAGTGGAGGAAAACCGTGATGTGAACGCCGCATCAGGGGGATTCTCCGTGCATCTGAGCAACTTCGATGGACCTTTTGATCTGCTCTTACAGCTGATTTCCCGCCACAAGATGGATGTCACCGAAGTGGCATTGAGCATCGTGACCGATGAGTTCATCTCATTTATTCGTGCTCTGGAAGATTCGGGGCAGGGATGGAATCTAGACCAAGCCACTGAATTCCTAGTCGTGGCCGCTACCTTGTTGGACCTAAAGGCCGCCCGCCTTCTTCCAAGTGGGGAAGTCGAAGATGAAGAGGATTTGGCGCTACTTGAAGCTCGAGATCTGCTCTTTGCGCGCCTCTTGCAGTACCGAGCTTTCAAGGAGATTGCAGCGACATTTAGCGAGCGCATCGCAGCAGCCGACAAGTCCTTCCCTCGAGTCGTGGCCCTTGATCCAGCACTGGCCAGCCTGCTGCCAGAGGTTTTGATCGGTGTTGGCGCACAGCGCTTTGCTGCGATTGCAGAACGGGTTCTGACACCCAAGGTTGCCCCCGTAGTGGCCGTTGAGCACCTACATACGGCCCTGGTGAGCGTGGCTGAAGAGTCCAAGCGGGTCGTGGAAGCTTTGCGTCATGCAACCTCTATGAGCTTTAGAAATCTGATCTCCGACGCCGATAGCACCCTGGTCGTAGTCGCCCGCTTCTTGGCGTTGCTGGACCTGTACCGACAAGGCGTTCTGCGTTTTGACCAGGTCGTTGCGCTAGGGGAGCTTCAAATCAGGTGGACCGGCAGCCTCGAAGGCGATGTTGAGATTACAGATGAGTTTGATATTCCCGTGGTTTTAGAGATGGAAGACTCGACAGAAAGTGGCGAAAATGTCTAATGTAGAAGTTGAACGTTCCATCGAGGCGATCCTTATGGTCGTGGATGAGCCGGTCACCGAAGTTGTTTTAGCACAGGTGCTGGAACGCCCGGTGGAAGAGATTGAGGCTGCCTTGGTGGTTCTGGAAGGTTCCTATGAGGAGCGTGGTTTTGCGCTGCGCAAGATCAATGGGGGATGGCGCTTTTATAGCCACCCAAGCTATTCAGCCGCTGTTGAAAAATTCGTTCTAGATGGGCAACAGTCACGGCTCACTCAGGCCGCCCTGGAAACATTGTCAGTGATCGCCTACCGCCAGCCAGTATCCCGAGCCCGGGTATCGGCTATTCGCGGCGTCAACGTTGAAGCGGTCATGAAGACCTTAATCACCCGAGGTTTGGTAGAAGAGTCCGGTCTTGAGCACGAAACTGGCGCAATTTTGTACAAAACAACCAGCTATTTCTTGGAACGCCTGGGATTGAACTCGTTGGAAGATTTGCCGGCCCTTGCGCCGTATCTGCCAGACCTGGACGGTTTGGACGAGATTCTCGATTCGCTAACTGACTAGCACTTCGGCTACCCTTAGCTCCTGACTGTCGGGAGGATAGCCATGGCCCAAATGAGGCTCAACAAGATCATCGCAGATGCTGGAATCACAAGCCGTCGCGGTGCAGATGAACTAATCGAATCAGGACGGGTAACCGTCAATGGACTCACCATTCGTGAAATGGGGAGCAAATTTGACCCTGAGAAAGATAAAGTCATGGTTGATGGTGAGACAATTACGCGTACTTTGACTAAGTCTTATTTAGCACTTCATAAACCTAAGGGTGTTTTGTCTACCATGTTTGACCCAGAAGGTCGGCCTTCTTTGGATGACTTCATTGACCTTCGAAAAGAGCGGTTGTTCCATGTGGGTCGCTTGGATAAGGATTCAGAAGGGCTCATTTTGCTCACTAATGATGGAGATTTAACCTTTCGTGCCACCCACCCATCCTTTGGGCTAGAAAAAACCTACATCATCGAATTTGATGGTCCTTTGCCAACAGGTGTAGACAAGGTGCTTCTCAAGGGTGTTGAACTTGAAGACGGCATGGGTCGTGTTTTGAGCTTCAAGCAGCTATCACCTAAATGGATTGAAGTCTCAATTCATGAGGGTCGCTACCACATCATCAGACGTCTGATGGAGGCGGTCGGGGTAGATGTTCTGCGATTGATTAGAACTAAGTTTGGACCGATCTCTTTGGGCGATACCCCTGAAGGTCGTTGGAGAGACCTCAATGACACCGAGTTAATGAATCTACGAAAAGCTTTAGATATTTAACGTGTTTACTATAAATCGATATTTACTGTAATAACCATTTATAGTTTTATCTATATTTTGAGGCTGGATTGTTAATATGTCGATAAATCTCACGCTCAAAACGTCATTGATGTATTGATTTATCGATATTAAGGAAATCTCAACTCCACTTATCTGAGGGTATTTATTGTGATGTAAATGTCGTAAACAGGTTTAAAAGGTAAAAGGTTTTATCGATAAAGATGGAATCAAATAGCAACCAATTTTGGTTAGGAAAGGTACCCTTATCCCATGAGTATGCGTGCAATTCGAGGAGCTATCCAGGTTCCGGCCAATACCCCGGCTGACATTGCCGCGGGTGTGCAGGAACTAGTTTCAGCCATCCTTGATGCCAATGACCTAACCCCGGCACAGGTGATCTCGGTTTTCTTCACATCGACCGTTGATCTCAATGCCGCCTTTCCGGCTGCAGCCTGTCGGGAAATGGGTTTTGCCAATGTGCCACTAATTGGATCAGTTGAGGTCGATGTTCCGGGTGCCTTGGACAAGACAATTAGGGCGATGTTTCATGTAGAAACTGCACGCTCAGCCGAACAAGTCAGCCACATTTACCTACATGGAGCCGCTGCTCTTCGCAGAGATATCGCTCAATAATGTCCTCGAATAAGCTCTCAAAGGTTCGAATAGTCGGATCTGGGTTAATCGGCACCTCTATTGGGTTGGGTTTAGTCCAGCGGGGTGTTCGCGTTGAGATGGTTGACCGCGACATCAAAGCTCAATCCTTAGCCAATGACTTAGTCGGCGGGGGAGCACTTACTGAACCAGAGCTTGTCATTCTGGCGATGCCTACATCCCACTTGCCAGCGGTCATAGAGATAGAGAAACAACTTAATCTCAACTCAACATTTATGGATGTTGGTAGCGTGAAGAATGAAGTTGTACTTCACGTACAGGGTATTTCAGGGTTGTCCAAGCGCTTTTTGCCTACTCACCCCATGGCAGGCCGTGAAATCGGCGGTGCGGGCTCTGCACGGGCGGATCTTTTCCAGGGGCGCAGCTGGATACTTACGCCTAGCGCAGATCTTGAGCAATCATCCAAAGAACTGGTCCTTGAATTGATCGAACTGTTGGGCGCCGCACCGATTGAGCTCTCAGCCATCGACCATGATCGGGCGGTCGCCAAGATTTCCCACCTACCGCAAATCGCATCATCGTTGATTGCCAAGCAGCTATCTGGAACGCCGGCGGGGTGGATGGAGTTAGCGGGGCAGGGGTTGCGGGACACCACACGCATCGCCGGATCAGATGAATCCTTGTGGAAAGAGATTATTTACTCCAACCGCAACGAACTGCACCAATTGCTAATAAATCTACAAAACGATGTTCAGGCAATGATTGATTCCCTTCATGATCCTGAAGAAATAGCGGCATTGATCGCCCAGGGACGCGTCGGCAAATCGTTGATTCCCGGAAAGCATGGCGGAAAAGCTCGTGAATATTGGTACTTGCCCATTGTCATTGATGACAAACCAGGTCAGTTAGGTGCGATTTTCAACGAATGTGCCGCGATGAATGTCAACGTTGAAGATTTGAATATTGAACATTCACCAGGTCAATTAAGCGCGCTAATTACTTTAGCTTTGTCGCAAAGTGATGCAGAGAAACTTTCTAACCATCTAACATCGATCGGATGGAATGTTCATCCGATTCGCAAATAGAAGTAGGCTCATCACATGGGCATAGTCGTAGCAATAGATGGCCCGAGCGGCGCAGGTAAATCAAGCACTGCGAAAGCAATAGCAACTCGCGCGGGTTGGAATTACTTAGACACCGGTGCCTTGTATCGCGCAGTCACATGGCTTTCTCTGGAATACAAATGCGATGAGGCATTTTCTATTCTCCAGGCCATCAAAGATCATCCAATTAAGTTTAATGCAGACCCAACAGCACCAAATGTTTTCGCTGGCGATACACAGATCACTCACGCTATTCGTGGCACATCGGTTACTGAAAATGTTTCTCGAATCAGTGCAATGCCTGAAATTCGACGCGAATTGTTAAATCTACAGCATCGAATAATTGATTCGGCAGAACGAGGCATTGTCGTCGAAGGTCGAGACATAGGAACAGTTGTTGCTCCTGAAGCTGGACTTAAAATCTATTTGACTGCAGATTTAGATGCCAGAGCGATACGCCGGGAAAATGAAACTGAAGATAAAAGCGTTGATGTAAAGCAATCCTTAGATAACAGAGATGCGGTTGATTCAACGCGAGCGGTGTCACCTTTAGTCATGGCATCTGATGCCGTTGAAGTTGATTCTACTTATCTGGATCTGGATGAAACTATCGAACGCATTTGGGAACTGTTAAAGAAGCGTAATTTATTGGGTTTGCCAATAGTTGCGATCTTGGGTCGACCTAATGTTGGAAAATCAACCTTAATTAATCGTTTCTTAGGCAGGCGCGAAGCAATTGTTGAAGATACTCCCGGTGTAACTCGCGATCGCGTTCAGTATGAATGTGAATGGGGCGGGCGCCGTTTCATCATTATGGACACTGGTGGTTGGGAAGCTAAACCCGACGGTATCGCTGTTCAGGTAAGTGCAGGTTCAGAACTTGCGATGCAGGAAGCAGATGTTTTGTGTTTCGTTGTTGATGCACAAGTTGGTGCATTGGATGAAGACGACACCTTGGTACAGCATCTGCGCAAGGCAAAGAAGCCAACAATTTTGATCGGCAACAAAGTTGATGGCGAACGTGAAGAAGCCGAAGCCCATGGCTTATGGAGTTTGGGCTTAGGGGAGCCACGTTTTGTATCTGCGTTGCATGGTCGCGGCAGCGGTGATTTGCTAGATCACATCGTAAATGTGTTACCTGAAGTTGGACGTGCGCAGAATCAAGATGGTTACCGCAAGGTTGCTTTGATCGGTCGACCTAATGTTGGAAAGTCATCATTGTTTAATGCAATTGCTGGTGAATCTTTGTCTATCGTTGATGATGCAGCTGGTACGACTCGTGATCCCGTTGACTCGCTTTTGTCTTTTGGTGGATCAACTTGGAGATTTATCGACACGGCAGGATTAAAAAAGCGAGCTAATCAGGATTCAGGAACGGATTACTACGCATCATTGCGTACCGCAACGGCGTTAGAACGATGTGAAGTTGCAGTAGTGGTGCTAGATGCATCAGAGCCAATCACGGAACAAGATTTGCGTGTCATCACCATGGTTGAAGAGGCCGGTAAAGCAATGGTGATTGTGATGAATAAGTGGGATTTAGTTGACGAAGATCGCCGCAACCAATTGGACCGCGAAATCGACAGACATCTAGATCAAGTGGAATGGGCCCAACGCGTAAATATTGCAGCTAAGACTGGTTGGCATCGTGACCGATTGGCACCAGCGTTGCGAACCGCGTTAGATAGTTGGGAGCGAAGAGTCCCAACGGCAAAGCTCAATTCATTCTTGGGTGCGTTAATTGGCGCTACGCCACCACCGGTGCGTGGTGGAAAACAACCAAAGGTTTACTACGCGACGCAGGCCGGAATTGCTCCTCCTAAGTTTGTAGTCTTTTCAAGTGGATGGATTGAGGCTTCATATCGCCGCTTCATTGAACGGCGCTTGCGCGAAGAGTTCAAGTTCCCGGGCACGCCCGTTCAGGTGGCGATCCGTGTGAAGGAGCGCGATAAAGAATGAACCGGTCACTAATTAGCGTTCCTAACGCGCTAACCTTCCTGCGTTTTCTGGGAATTCCGCTCTTCATTTATCTCACCCTGGCGCTGCAGGCAGATGGGTGGGCGATTGTGGTTTTAGCGATCGGGGGAGCAACTGATTACTTTGACGGCAAGATTGCTCGAGCTTGGAATCAGACCTCGCGCTTTGGCGAGCTAGCAGACCCTGCTATCGACCGGCTCTACATTCTTGCCACACTGATTGTCTTCTTGATTCGCGACATAGTGCCAGTTTGGATGATTGCAGTAATTATTGGACGCGATGTAATCCTGGGCGTAATCACATTACTTATGAACCGCAAAGGGTTGCCACCTTTCACAGTTACCTATCTAGGAAAAGCGGCAACCTTTAATCTGCTGTATGCCTTTCCTTTTTTACTCTTGGCCCAATCCGATGGCATGTGGGGAAGCATTGCATTTGTTGCGGGGTGGAGTTTTGCTATCTGGGGAATTGCCCTCTACATTTCGACAGGTATTAGTTACGCACGCGAAGGCATTTCGCAGATGAGAGGAAACCGTGTCATCAATTCCTAATGAGTTCTCCTACACCAAGGAACATGAGTGGGTTTCTGCCAGTGATCTTGTCTACACAATGGGTATCACCGATTATGCCCAAGCAGCTCTGGGAGACATTGTCTATGTTCAACTTCCTGCAATTGGCGAAGCGGTAACTGCTGGAAAAGTGTGTGGTGAAGTTGAGTCAACAAAGAGCGTTTCGGAAATTTACGCACCGGTTACCGGAACAGTTGTTGCGATAAATGATTCCCTATCTAATTCTCCAGAAACAATCAATTCGGACCCATATGGTGCTGGTTGGTTGGCAAAAATCGAGGTCGCGACCGCTCCAACAGACCTACTTACCGCGGCACAGTACGGCGAAATTACCGCTTGACCTTATCGGCCTAACTCTCTAGTGTCACCCTTAAGTTGACGTTAAGGAGGTAAGGCAATGGCTGCAGAACAAACGCAGAACGAACTTACTTCCACCATTCACTTGGGTCTTCGTGAGGTTTCAAACACCTCAAAAAATCACCTCGATGAGCAGTTAGCCCTTCTTTCCCCAGAGGACCGAGCTGTAATCGCGCAGATTCAAAATTCTGCAGGCGAGAAGGCCATGATTTTGATCGCCCGTGGACCAAACAAAGGTTCACGATTCTTAGTAACGGCAGAAGGTGTAACGGTCGGTCGTTCAGCAGCAAGTTCGATTTTTTTGGATGACATCACGGTTTCACGCACTCACGCAACAATTACTAAAGATGGCAACAGTTTTGTTTTAAAGGATGCAGGTTCACTTAACGGTACCTACATCAACAATGTTTCTGTCACCGAACATGTTCTTGTTTCTGGTGATGAGTTTCAAATAGGAAAATTTCATTTGCTTTTCGTCGGTTCCAACTAGGGGAGTGATCATGGCAGTTCCAGCACGCGCATATTTGAGCATCGGTGAAGTCCTTAACCGCTTGCGTGGAGATTTTGCGGATATAACAATTTCCAAGATTCGTTTCTTAGAGTCTGAAGGATTGATCGAGCCGCAACGAACACCATCGGGTTATCGCAAGTTCACGAGCTCTGATCTTGAGCGTCTGCGTTATGTACTACTTGCTCAACGTGATCAATACCTGCCGCTAAAAGTCATTAAAGATAACCTTGATGCGATTGATCGTGGTCTACAGCCAGCAGCTGTTGGCGGAGTCGCTTCGCCTCGCACCCCAATCGGGTTAGCAACAATTGATGGCGAGATGGCACCCAGCGCATTTGGCGATAGCAATGAGATGCGCCTATCTCGCGAGGAGCTTTTAAAGAACAGCGGTCTGGCTGAAGAACAATTAGTTGAGCTCGAAGGGTATGGATTAATTGCTCCTCGTGGTCGTCATTACGATGGCGATGCATTAACGATTGCAAAGGCCGTTACTGAAATGGGTGGCTTTGGAATAGAAGCGCGCCACCTTCGCTCTTTCAAATCTGCTGCAGATCGTGAAATCGGTTTGATTGAACAAGTCATAACTCCACTGACACGACAAAAGAGTGCCGAATCAAAGGCCCGGGCCGAAGAGGTACAAAAAGAGATTGCTTCTCTTTCAATTCGTTTACACGCTGCGTTGGTTCGTGGTGGCCTTAACCGTCTTCGCTCTTGATTTCTAGCGACCGAGGAAAAACATGTTGATCCCTATGGAGGTCATCGGCGTTCGAGTCGAGATGCCTTCCAACCAGCCAATCGTCCTGCTCAAGGAAATCGATGGAACTCGATTTTTGCCGATCTGGGTTGGCGCAGTTGAAGCCACGGCGATTGCCTTCGCCCAGCAAGGTGTAGAACCGCCGCGACCTTTGACTCACGACTTGATGAAAAACATAGTCGAGCTCTTTGATGCGACCTTGATTGCTGTACATGTCACCGAAATCAAGGATGGAACCTTCTATGCGACCCTGAACCTTCGTGATTCAAAAGGGGAGCCTTTGAGCATTTCTGCTAGGCCTTCGGATGCGATCGCCTTGGCCGTTAGGACCCATAGCAACATCCTGGCAACAGAGGAGCTTCTTAACGAAGTCGGAATTCAGATTCCTCAAGGTGAAGGCGACAATCAGGAAGTCGAGAAGTTCCGCGAATTCTTGGACCAGATTAACCCTGAAGACTTCGCCGGATAAGCGTAAAAACCCTCAACCTCTAGTAGAGGTTTGCCTCGTGTCGGTCATTGTTTACCTCCACACCTAGCCGTACATTTATCTCACTCCCCAAGAGAAATGAGCTTTCCCCGTGTCCCCAGAAGAGATGGAAATCGGCTACAGAGGCGCTACAGCCTGCTCTGCCGCTGGAATTAGCTACCGTCAGTTGGATTATTGGGCACGTACCGGATTAGTTGAACCAAGCATTAGAACTGCAAGCGGATCTGGAACCCAACGTTTGTATGGTTTCCGGGACATTTTGGTTTTGAAAATTGTTAAGCGCTTATTGGATGCTGGAGTTTCATTGCAGAATATTCGCACCGCGGTAGATCATCTCCGCAGCAGGGGAGTAACCGAGCTCGAACGCATCACTTTGATGAGCGATGGAGCTTCGATTTATGAATGTGCAAGCCCGGATGAAATCATCGATTTACTGCAAGGTGGCCAAGGCGTGTTTGGAATCGCAGTCGGCAAGGTTTGGCATGAGGTTGAGGGCTCTCTATCTGTCCTTCAGGGTGAAGTAAATGGTCAGCCTGTAGGTGTTGAAAATAACGATGAGCTTTCGATGCGTAGAAAGAGCAAAGGCGCCTAATTCGCCTTATTCTTCAACCCTGCCCTCGCACACTTTGGCGAGAGGCCATGTATGGGATGAGGGATCGTAGTGGGCCGTTCTTTTGAGGATCGACATATAGGTCCAACTTCAATTGATGAAGCCACAATGCTTAAGCATCTTGGTTATTCAGATCTAGCCTCATTTATAAAGGATGTAGTCCCAGCCAACATTGCAATAAATAACGTGATTGAAAAAGCTTTAGATGTTGGTCGGAGTGAAGTTGATGTTATCTCAGAACTTCGTGAGATTGCTTCGGAAAACAAAGTCTTTCGTTCGCTGATTGGAACTGGTTATTACGGAACTATTGTTCCGCCGGTTGTTAAGCGAAATGTTTTAGAAAACCCATCGTGGTACACCGCTTACACCCCATATCAACCAGAAATCTCTCAGGGTCGACTCGAGGCACTTTTTGCTTTTCAAACAATGGTGTGTGAACTAACGGCCCTTGATATTTCTAACGCTTCGATGCTTGATGAGAGCACTGCGGCGGCAGAAGCAATGACTTTGGCTAGACGGGCCTCAAAGTTAAGCGATGATGCGGTTTTCTTGATTGAAGAACATGTACATCCGCAAACCAAAGCGGTTGTGATTACACGAGCCAAGCCACTTGGAATCACAGTTGTAGAAGTTGATTCGGGTCACGTGGTTCGTGATGGATATGACGGCGAATTTTTCGGTGCCCTGTTGCAGTATCCAGACACAACTGGAACTGTCATTGATTACACATCATTTGCCGAGTATGCACATTCACGAAATGCATTTGTAATTGCTGCAACTGATCTTCTAGCGTTAACGCTTTTGAAAGCCCCAGGAGAATGGGGCGCAGACATTGCCGTGGGTACAGCTCAACGCTTTGGTGTTCCTATGGGCTTTGGTGGACCACACGCAGGTTTCTTAGCGGTACGAAGTGGCTTAGAGCGATCAATGCCAGGTCGACTTGTTGGTCAAAGTATTGATGCAACAGGTAAACCTGCTTTTCGTTTAGCACTACAAACCCGCGAACAACATATTCGACGAGATAAGGCCACATCAAATATTTGTACAGCTCAGGTATTGCTTGCAAACATGAGCGCTTTCTATGCGATGTGGCACGGTCCAGTTGGTCTGCGCCAGATCGCAGAGCGGGTGCATGGTTTCGCAGCACGATTGCACGCAGCTAATGGAAACAAGGAAGATGTCATCTTTGATACGGTCCACATTGTCGTCAAGGATGCAAAGGCAATCCACGACAAAGCAACTGCAAAGGGAATTAACTTTGCCAGAGTAAGTGACACAGAGGTTCGGGTTTCATTTGACGAAGAAACAACCGAAGAATTATTTAAGCAAGTTCTTGAAATATTTGGTTTCACCGATGTAGCAGGGGAGAAGATACCTGCCAAGTTTGCACGGACAAGCAAGTATTTGACGCATCCGGTGTTTAATACAAATCACAGTGAGACCGGCATGATGCGTTATCTGCGCAACTTAGCCGATAAGGATTTAGCGCTAGATAGAACGATGATTCCTTTGGGTTCCTGCACCATGAAGCTGAATTCTGTAACAGAAATGGAAGCGGTCACGTGGCCAGAGTTTTCATCGCTTCATCCTTTTGCGCCGGCAGATCAAAACATCGGTACTCGCAAATTGATTGCTCAGCTATCTGATTGGTTAGTGGCAATTACGGGCTACGACGCAGTGTCCTTGCAGCCAAATGCGGGAAGCCAAGGCGAATTTGCAGGTCTGCTTGCGATTCGTAATTATCATGATTCACGGGGTGATCAAGCCCGAAATATTTGTTTGATCCCATCGAGTGCGCACGGAACTAACGCTGCATCAGCGGTTATGGCTGGAATGAAGGTGGTAGTCATTGACTGCGATGAAAGTGGAAACGTATCGGTTGCTGACATTAAAGCAAAGATCGATGAGCATAAGAATGCTTTGGCTGCCTTAATGATTACCTATCCGTCTACTCATGGTGTTTTCGAAACAGCCGTTTCAGAAATCTGCGAACTAATTCATGATGCCGGTGGACAGGTTTATGTAGATGGTGCAAATTTGAACGCTTTGGTTGGTGTAGCTCAACCTGGAAAATTTGGTGCTGATGTTTCCCACCTAAATCTGCACAAAACTTTTGCGATTCCACATGGTGGAGGTGGCCCAGGAGTGGGTCCAGTAATTGCCAGGTCGCATTTAGCGCCGTTTTTACCTAACCATCCGATGGATGCAACAGCTGGACCAATAACTGGCCCTGGGCCAATTTCTGGTGCACCATTTGGTTCAGCAAGTATTTTGCCTATTTCTTGGGCGTACATTCGTTTGCTTGGGGGAGAAGGATTAACGCACGCAACACAAGTAGCTATTTTGTCAGCCAATTATATGGCCGCTCGTCTTGCTGATTCATATCCAATTCTTTACACAGGTGCGAATGGTCGAGTGGCACATGAATGCATTCTTGATATTCGCGGACTAACCAGAGATTGCGGAGTTTCAGTTGATGACATCGCAAAGCGATTAATGGATTATGGTTTCCACGCACCGACTATGTCATTTCCGGTCGCTGGTACTTTGATGATTGAACCCACTGAATCCGAAGACATTCGTGAAATTCATAGATTTATTGATGCGATGATTTCCATCAGAGCCGAGATTCAAGAGGTAATTGATGGCAAGATCAGGATTGAAGATTCGGCACTTCGATACGCGCCACATACAGCTCTATCTGTCATAAACAGCAATTGGGACAGGGGTTACAGTCGCGAAAAGGGCGGTTATCCGGTCGCATTGGAGGGTTTTGTAGCTGGTGAATCTATTGGTTCCAAGATGAAGTATTGGCCTCCGGTTTCGCGCATTGACGGTGCTCATGGCGACCGAAATCTGGTCTGTGCCTGCACGCCTATGGACGACTACCGGTAGGAGAGGCTGGCGGAGCAAGCCATGCCGCTTTCCTTTCTTACTTTACATAATGTAACTTATCGGCGTTATGTATACGCTCGCCGGGCAACCACGAACAGTACAAATAGAACGCCTACCAAGGCCCAGTCACCCGCTGCATCCCTAGGCGTTTTACCTTCCAAAAGTCCAACATCGGCTCTAATTGATTCGGCAGTGCCCATAGAACTTTTTTGAACAACTTTGCCTTCGGAATTTATAACAGCTGAATATCCAGTTGTTGAAACAGAAACGATATTGCGACCATGTTCGATGGCACGTACACGAGTTATCGACAATTGTTGGGCACTTTCAGCTGACATCCCAAAGGTCGCGCTATTGGTTTGGACCGCCAATATGTTGGCGGAAACAGCCCCCTCATGAAGTATTTGATCATCGACTAGTTCGAAGCAGATGATCGGTGCGATTACAGCCGATTTAACTGTGAAAAGCACTTGTGATTGACCAGGTTCGAAATCGGTCACACGGTCGGTATATGGCGAAATTTTTGATGCTAGCGAACGCAACGGAATGTACTCGCCAAACGGCGTCAAATGCTGTTTTACATAAGTAGGCGGTAAATCTCCGCCCCACAAAATCGAAGTATTAAGAAGCTTGTTTCCCTTACCCATGATTGCACCAATAATCAACGGCCTATCAATTGAGTCCAAACCTTGCTTTACATCCTTATTGGTAAATGGATCTACATCCACTGAATTCTCTGGCCAGAGCACAAAATCGACATTTGAATCTTTAGTCAGTTCTGCTTGGGTTCTTTCAAAGTGATTATTAAACACAGCTTTGGCCCGTGAATTGAAATCTAATCCCATTTGCGGAACATTTCCTTGAATCATGAGTACTTTAGTGCTACCTGTTGTCGTGAGATTAATCGGAATCAAGACAAGCAGGAATGGGATGAGCGTAATAATTGAAAATCTTCTTTTTAGCAAAAAGAACAAAATCAAACCGCACAAAAGTGTAAAGGCCGATAAGCCAGCTGCTCCGCCGATGGCGGCAATCTTAGAAAAAGGCGCATCGGCTTGTGTGTAAGCAAGACGAACCCAACCAAATCCACCAAATGGAAATCTATTTCTTACCTCTTCTAGCAAGACAAATATCAAGGGATAAGCCGGCATCCCCCAGCGTGAAACAAGTGCCAATGGCAGATACAGAACCGAAAGTCCTAATGCCAAAATCAACCACGGTAAAGACCCAACAAAGGTGCTACTCCAATGCAGCACAATCAGATTCATTACTGCCGCAAAGATAAATGTTGAAAGCACTTTTCTTTTCGTCAGTGACAGCGCAAACATATGGGCAGCAATGGCAATGGGCGCTACCCACCACTTCCCTACTGGCTCGAATGCAGCTGAAAGCAGGGCACCAGATAGGGCCGTAATTAGAAGTGCTACCAACCCAATGCACTGATCAAACGATCAACACTTGCCCCCAAGGCATAGCGCTCCTTGAATTGATAAATTTGCGACAAATCCTTCGGCGCTTTCGGCAGTGAAAGATCTATTTTTGGCAAAGGCGCATCTCTAGCAACACGGACTAACTTGGGTGCAATTTTTAGATAATCGGCTCCAGCAATTATTTTTTTGGCAAGTGCTGGTGGCAATGATTCGTGCGCTTGCAAAGCGCCAGCAAGGGCTGCATCTGCCGTCGCAAAGTGATTAGCAATTATTGCAGCGCCTTTTTCACCGATTCCCTTTACTCCGGGTAATCCGTCCGAAGGATCTCCGCGAAACATGGCAAAAAGATCATATCGATCACCAGGAATTGAATACTTATCGGAGACATACTTGATGTCAACCAGGTCATGTTGCGAGATACCTTTTGCTAAATAAACGACCTTTATATCTCTTGCATCATCAACCATCTGAAATAGATCTCGATCTCCAGTGACAATTCGAATTGGGCCTTTTTCAATTTCAGCATACGTTGCCATAACATCATCGGCTTCGTAATCATCTACACCTACAACCGGGATACCAAATAAATCAAGCAGATCCAACAGTATTGGAATTTGCGGGGTGAGGGTCTCTGGTTCTTCCTCTTCTTCGCCGCCCTCTTCTTCCAAGCGATTTGCTTTATAATCGGGAAAAATATCCACTCTCCAACTTGGACGCCAATCACCATCAAGGCAAGCAACTAATCGATCTGGTTTGTACACAGTCAACAAACGAGCAGTCATGTCTACATAACCACGGATTGCATTGACCGAAGTGCCATCAGGTGCCAGCAGCGTGTCAGGCATTCCGTAGTAAGCGCGATACCAAAGCGATGCGCTATCGAGGAGCATTAATGTCATATATCCCCCATTAGGTAAGCGACTACTCCGCGATCAATTCGCTTAACCGCATCCTTACAGACTGGCCGCAGTTTTTCACTAGCTCCGCCAATCTGGTTCAACAAATCAACCAATTGTTTCGTCGAGCGCACAAAATCGCCGACTGACATGTCGGTTCCCTTTAGGACGCTATTGAGTGAGTTTCCACTTGCCCATTTGTATGAAATAAAAGCGAAACCAGCATCGGGTTCTCTTTGGGTCTTAACTCCGAAATCGTTTTCTATCTGTTCTAGGGCAGCCCATAAGCTAATAATTTCTGTAAGAGTTGATGTCACCCTTTGGCTTGGAAGTTTTGGTGCGAGGTTTTCCTGTGAGCGTGATTCGAAGATCATGCAGGAAACCACCGATAGCAATTCAGTTGCATTCAATTCGTCAAGCAAACCGCGTCGGATTGACTCGGTTAGTAACAGATCTGATTCAGCGTAGATTTTTGTCAAGATTTTGCCTTGATCAGTAGGTTTCTCACCGTCGATGTATTGCAGGTGATCAAGTACTTGGCAAATTTGATCGAAAGTTTTCGCAATCACATGTGTACGGTTCTCAACGCGTGTTGTTAAGCCATCATTTTCCCGTATTAAACGACCGGCACGCTCAGCTAAGCGAGCATGATCTTCACGATCGGCGCAGCCATGACTTGGATGTGATTTTAAACTTCTTCGCAAATCCGTGAGTTCGCCTTCCATGTGACCACGTTGTCGATTATCAAAAGTTTTTCGCTGATCACGTCGGCTCAGTAGAACTTCAACTTCTTTGATAGAGCGTCTTAAACGTGCATACTCAGAAAAATCTCCTAGATGGCATTGTGAATCCTTAACTAACTCTTGTATTAAAGTCTCATTCTTTCGAATCTGTCGAGTTAGTCCGACCACAGCTCGATCAGCTTGGAATTGAGCAAACGATGATTCCAGGGATCGCCGCGCAGTCTCACGTCCAAAACGTGAAATCAAATTAATTGCCATGTTATAGGTGGGTGAAAAAGATGAACGCAGTGGATACGTGCGAGTTGATGCAAGTCCGGCTGCAGAAGCTGAATCAACTGTGGGCGACCATTGAATGACTGCGTTGCCTTCGATATCAATACCTCGACGTCCAGCACGACCCGTTAATTGGGTGTACTCCCCCGGTGTGATTGGAACATGGGCTTCGCCGTTGAACTTGATGAGTTTTTCTAACACCACAGTTCGGGCTGGCATATTGATTCCAAGTGCCAGAGTTTCAGTCGCAAAAACAGCTTTGACTAATCCGCGCTGAAATAAATCCTCCACCGCTCCCTTAAAGCTAGGCAGCAGACCGGCATGGTGGGCTGCAATACCTCGTTCTAGCGCAGTGAGCCATTCCTGAAACCCAAGAACTTCTAAATCTTCCTCTGCGATATTTTGGGTGTAACGAAGGGCAGTTTGGCGAATCTCAGTTCGCTCTTCAGGTGATGTAAGACGAAGCCCGGCATGTAAACATTGCTTTACTGCGGCATCACAACCAACCCTTGAAAAGATAAAGGTAATTGCCGGCAAGAGATTTTCACGCTGTAGTTTTTCAATAATGTCTGCTCGGCTCATTCGGTCAGAAGGTTCTGCAAATCTGCCGCGTCTGTTGCGACCCAACGATGATCGCCTGATTGCTTCGCGTTCGCGTTGAAGAATCTCGGGATTAATCTTGCCCGGCTGTTCAAACAGATCCATTAGTCGGTTGCCAATTAGAACATGCTGGAACAGCGGAATAGGGCGAATTTCACTAACGATAACTTCGGTTTCACCTCGAACTTCACCTAGCCATTCTCCAAATTCTTCAGCGTTGGAAACAGTTGCCGAAAGGGAAATCACTTGAACACTTTCCATAAGATGGATTAGAACTTCTTCCCAGACTGCGCCGCGAAACTTATCGGCCAGATAGTGAACTTCATCCATAACAACGCACCCTAGGTTTGTAAGCGTGTTTGAGCCGGCATAGAGCATATTGCGAAGAACTTCCGTTGTCATAACCAAAATCTCAGCTTCGCCATTAATGCTTGTATCACCAGTTAAAAGTCCAACACGATCTTCACCGAACTTAGCTACAAATTCTGAATACTTTTGATTAGACAACGCTTTTATCGGCGTCGTATAAAAACATTTCTTGCCATTTTTTAAAGCGAAAAATGCTGCAAATTCACCCACCACTGTTTTTCCAGCGCCAGTAGGCGCTGCCACAAGAACTCCTTTTCCATCTTCAACTGCGTGACAGGCAGAGATTTGAAATGGGTCAAACTCAAAATCAAAGGTGAGTAAGAAATCTGTAGTAACGGGATGCTGACCGCGTAATTTGGCCGCTGCATAACGTTCAGCTGGCGTTGTCATGCGACCCACGTTCTTAATGCGCCTTGAATGCATTCAGCCGCTATAGGTAGTTGGCCGATTCTTTCACCATCTGCATAGGCTACGGCCTTGGCTTCAATCGTTACGTTGCGGCTTCGGATTATTTGCACAGCGGGATGAGATATGTGAGATCCAGCAAATACCCGTGGAAAAACCTTGATGAATTCAATTGTCGAGACAGGATGCAGAACCATTACATCGAAGAGCCCATCAACTATGTTCGCGTTAGGACAAACTAACATCCCACCACCATAAGAGCGACCATTAGAAACGGCTATGAGCATGGCTTCAGTCGATATAACACGATCATCAAGAGTTATCTCATAATGGCGCGGTTTAAATCGCGGTAGCTCAATGGCAATCGCCGCGTTGTACTTCATGGGACCTTTCGGCCATGCCATGGAATTAGCTTTTTCGTTCACCACAGAATCAAATCCAGTAGACAAGATTGCAGCGAACCATTCACCGTCAACCAACCCTAAATCCACGGCAGTTGGTTTGCTCGTTGTGATAGCTTCTAACTGAGAATCAAAAGAGTCTAGATTCCATCCTAAAGTTCTTACAAAATCATTTCCAGTTCCAGCCGGAATCATTGCAAGCGGAATTTGAGCAGAAACCACCTTTTGCAACACATTGTGAAGGAGCCCATCTCCCCCAACTGCTATAACCCCAGGTGTATCTGGAAACTTTTCGATGAATTGTAAAAGGTGGTCGCCAAGTGCCACCGAGGAGTTGCCAGTAATAATCGTGTAGGGAATTTTTCTTTGGGATAACCAACCAGCCACATAGGTGCCAACTGTGGTTCCTTTGCCCTGACCTGCGACAGGGTTGATCACTAAGGCCCACATAGGAAGACCCTATCGGCTATTCCCTAATTGATGTTGGTGCCTCAATCGCAGAGCTGCCAGTTTCTATCGAATCCGCTTTCTTATCTCGACGACGATCGACCAACACCGCAATTAATCCCGCCATAAAGTAGAAGAGAATAAGCGGACCTGACAAGAGCACCATACTTAAGGGATCGGCAGTTGGAGAAAGCGCTGCCACGAAAAAGAAAATAGTAAAAATCCAAATTCTCCAAGGTTTCAAAATAGTTTTCCCACGCAGGAAACCAATGAGATTAAATGTCAGCAGGAAGATTGGTAATTCAAAAGCAAGACCTACAAAAAGAATGAGTCGAAGAACGAAATCCAAATAATCATCAAACCTAACTAGGTTGCTAATCGAATCTGGAGTGAAACCAAAAAGAGCTTTGATTGCAACAGGCAAAATGAAATACCCGAGAGTCGCGCCCATTGCGAAGAATGGTGTGGCTGCAGCAACAAACATCACGCTGGTTCGTTTTTCTTTTCTATGAAGCGCCGGAGCAATGAAGGCCCACAACTGATACAACCAGAAAGGGGCTGAAACGATTATTCCAGTTAGTAATGCAACCTTGATCTGCAAATCCAGAGGACCAAGAACACCGCTGATGTAAAGCGCGCCGCAACTAGCAGCCCCAGATTCTTGAGCGGCTCGTAAGTCGCATACTGGCTTAGCTAGGGTGACGATGATTGAATCGTAGAAATACCACCCTCCACTGAAAGCAACCAATACTGCAATCGCGGAACGAAGAACTCGTTTTCGTAATTCGCGTAAGTGGTCTAGAAGGGGCATCCGTGCTTCATTAACAGATGCCATTTATCTACTTCTCGGTTTTGCCGTCTTCTTCAATCACGGTGTCATCAGCCTTCATTTCTTTCATTTCACTCTTGAAAATGCGCATAGAGCGACCAAGTGAACGGGCTGAATCGGGCAAACGCTTAGCACCGAACAAAACAAGTACAACTATGAGAAGGATGACGATCTCTCTTGGACCCAAATTCATAACGTTAACTCCTTGGCTAATATTTGAGCCTAGGCTACATCAGATCCCTTTGAATGGGTAGGCGGTTTCAGCGCGCTTTGTAACGATCCAGCATCGATTGGGCCATCACCGCTATTGATTTTCTAAGTTCTGGGGGCGACTGCAAGGACACAGCATTTCCTGAGGCCAAGACTGATCGCTCAACCCACTGCTGCGAAAAACTGTCAAATTCAAAGTGAGAATTTACAGCCAACTCGGTTTTCTTGAACCGCTCAGCGATCTCACGGGTAGGAGTTAGTACTTTAACCGCGCAGGTATATCTCGAGTTTTGATTGGAGTTCAGGGGTACAGCATTAGAAACATCATGTGCCTTTGCACTTTGAATCCGATCGATTCGAAACTGCCTGAAGTCGGCTGCAGTTAAGCAATAAGAACTTAAGTAGCGTTGACCGTCCGCTTCGATAATTTCAATCGGATGAATAATTCGGCTACTGAGTTCATCGCGATACAAGGAATGGTAAGAAATTTCTAGTCCGGATCTAGTTTTCATGGCTTCTGTGATCGCACTCGAGACATCTTGGTTAACAACTGATGTAGCCGATAATGCACTAGGAAGTTTTATTAAAGTTGCCAACCGCTGCGATAGAAGTTCAATTCTTTCTAATAGGTCATTTCGATCCGCAGTTAAAGCCGAACGCAACAGGTCCAAACCGAGAAGAAGGGCCACTCCCTCATCAAAAGTTATAGATCGTGGCTTTGCGAGTGTGTCAGCGTTATGAATAGTTACGAATCCAGACTCGAAATCTAAGTCCATTAACTCTAGAGGTGTGTACCCAGGAAGCCCACACATCCACAAAGTCGTCAGGTCATCTGTCATTTGACCCTGACTTACTTCAAATACCTGTGACAGCTCCTTTAAAGAGATTCCTTGATGAGAACTAATGTAGGGAACAAGGTCCAAAAGCCTTGCCGTACGTTCTAAAGGCGCAGAGAATTTTTTAGCCATGATTTTTCACCAAAGCCTCAAGATGGGTTACAACGAGATCCCTTAGTACGGCAGGTTCTTGCACAAAAGCATCTAACCCATGCCACAACACCAATGAACATAAAGAATCCATGCTCAGAATCGGAATTCTGATTTGATCCCATTCTCCAAGTGAATGTGTTGACACAGCCAAGGCGCGAAGCGAAGCAGCTTTACCTACTCGGACATCAACTAGGGCAAATTCATTGACCGTTGATTCTGAAAAAGTTTTTCGAGGGTCAAAACCAATTGGAGTTTCAAAATCACTTGGTCCCGCGCCGGAAGTGATAGAACCGTGAATTCGATCTACTCTGAAGGTTCGAATCTCTTGGATGTCCTGATCAACGCCCGAGAGATACCAGTAACCATTACGAGTCGACAACGCAATAGGAACTATGTGCCGAGCGTTGACATTCAAACCTGTATCTAGATAGGAAAATTCAAGTAATCCCTTTTGCGCAATTGCCTTAGTGATCAGAGAAAGATCCTGTCCCCCATCATTTAACTTTTGAACTGTGCCGGGAATAGATATCTCATCACTTGGTATACCAATAGAGCGAAGTTTTAAGAGCGCTTTTTGTGCGGCATCCCCAAAAGAAGCTTCCTGCCACGCTTCTGCAGCCAATGAGAGCAATGAAACTTCAGTCGACGAAATGTCGCCCAATTCAAACTGATATTTTTCTTGCTTGATCCGGTAACCCGCTTCATCATTGAATAAAGGATCAAAACTGCCGACTTCAATCTCAATTCCTAGCGAGCGAAGATCATCCTTGTCTCGTTCAAACATTCGTTCTTTTGTTTCAGGGCTACCTTCGTAGCCTTCAACAGATTTGAAAATTTCAGATTTTGTGAGAAATCTTTTAGTTGCTAGTAGGGCGATGGTTAGATTGATTAAACGCTCAATCTTCCGAGACACCGTAAGCACCCTTCGCCGGACGTCGTCGACGTGCCAAAACTTCAACACCTGGAGCCATTCTGCGGCTTTGAATCAGAAAACCGGTGTGCCCAATCATGCGCTGTTGAGGACGTACCGCTAAACCTTCATGATGCCAACCACGAACAAGCGTTTCCGAACTTTCGGGTTCGGTGAAGCGTCCATCTTCCTTTAAAGCTTCTGCGGTAGCTGAAAGCTGAGTTGTGGTTGCCACATAAGCAAGAAATACTCCACCAGGACGCAATGCTCGTGCGGAAATATCGATGCACTCCCATGGTGCAAGCATGTCCAAAATCACTCGGTCGTATTCGGAATCAAAACTCTGATCCTGTAGGTCTCCTACCGTCAAAGACCAGTTTTTAGGGGCGGATTCGAAATAGGAATCGACATTGGAGCGAGCGTTATCAGCAAAGTCTTGCCTACGTTCAACTGAATGCACTGTTCCAGTTGGTCCTGTAGATCGCAACAAGGAAATAGTCAACGCACCGCTTCCTACGCCGGCTTCAAGTACTCGTGCACCTGGATAGATATCAGCAACTCCAACAATCATTGCTGCATCTTTTGGATAAACAATCGTCGCCCCGCGCGGCATAGTTAAGACGTAATCAGCTAGTAAAGGTTTAAAAGCGGTGAATTTCAATCCGGCAGTTGTGCTCACTACCGATCCTTCCGGCATACCAATCAACTCATCGTGGGTAATCCACCCTTTGTGTGTATGCCACTCTTTTCCAGGGGTAATCGTGAAGCTGTACAACTTTCCCTTTGGATCGGTCAATTGAATGCGATCGCCGGCTCCGAAATACCCAAGATTAGACACGGGAGCATCTTAGGCGAAAATGTTGCGCAAAGTACGAGTATCTTCAGTCAGGTGAATGAAGCAAACAATCTACGTCTATCACCCAGCGCGGTGAGCGAGTACGAGAATTGTCCGCAGCTCTATAAGTACCGCAAGATTGAGAAGTTACCTGAACCGCCGTCGCTAGATGCCGAACGTGGAACCCTGGTTCACACAGTCTTGCAGGATCTTTTTGAATATCCGAGCAATGAACGAACACCACAAACCGCGATAGATCTATTACCTTCGCGGTGGAGCGCTCAATTGGCGCAAAAACCAGAGCTTGTTGAAATGGTTTCCAACGAAAAAGAATGGCTCGATAGAGCCGCTTCACTGTTGACAACCTATTTCACTCTTGAAAATCCTGCAACCTTTGAATCAACGCACCGTGAAATGCATTTAGAGAATGATTTTGACACAAATGTTTACTTGCACGGCTACGTTGATCGTTTGGATATTGCACCCACTGGCGAAGTTAGGATCGTTGACTATAAGACTGGCAAGTCGCCAAAGCCCGGTTGGGAAGAGAAAGCTCTGTTTCAACTTCGAGTATATGCACTTCTTTATTGGAAGAAAACAGGTGTACTCCCCCGACTGCTGCAACTGATTTATCTGGGAGATGGTCGAGTCGTAAAGAGCAATCCGACGCAAAGTGAAGTTGAATCCGTTGAGAAAGTTTTACATCGTGTTGCAAAAGACATTTTCACTTCAATAGATAAAGAGTATTGGCCACCCAAGCCTTCACGTTTGTGTGACTGGTGTTACTTTAAAAAGATTTGCCCGGCGCACAATAATTAAATTGTGGCGGAAAAGTCTTCAAACAAGTGCTGAAGTTTTTCATAGCTCAACTGTTCTAAGGAAGAGATAACGCGAACTTTTGCTGATTCTTGGATAGTTACTAGGTGTGGAACCGCAATTAAATACGCCCCACTGGACATGGCCGCATTCATACCGGTCAATGAATCTTCAAGAACCAAACAGTTTTGTATGTTTGAAGCTGTCATCGTTGCGGCTTTTAGGTAGCAATCTGGATGTGGCTTTGTATTGGGGACGTCATCTGAACTTATGGAGAAAGGGAACAACTGATGACCCAAGTTATCCAAAACGGCGTCAACAATGATGCGTGGACTAGCTGAGACTAAACCAGTTTTTACGCCTCTACTTTGTAGATCACGAACTAGATTCAAGGCACCCGGCATGGTGGGAGTATTACCTCGCATTTTCAGAGCTTGAGTGTCAATCAAAGTCTGCGTGAAGTACTCAGGTGTTTCCGCGCCATTGCATTTGTCATGCATGTATTTGCCAACGCGCGATAGAGGTCCACCAAGGCAGGCAACTTGATCCTCGTCGGTCCAGTTGTATCCAAACTTACGGGTTACCTCAATCTCAGACTGAAACCATTCTGGTTCTGAATCAACCATAAGGCCATCCATATCGAAAAAGACCGCGTCAAAAAAACCGGCGCTCATTAGTTTGCGTTGAAATATTTAGCTTCAGGGTGATGCACGATGATGGCAGATGTTGACTGCTCAGGATGTAGTTGGAATTCTTCAGAAAGTTCCACACCGATTCGACCTGGATCCAGCAGTTCGCAGAGTTGTATTTGTTGCTCTAAATCTGGACAGGCTGGATAACCAAATGAATAGCGCGAGCCTCGGTATCCCTGATCCAAGATCCCTTGCAAATCAGATGAGTCATCATTCTTAACTGACAGTTCTTCACGAACACGGGCGTGCCAGTGTTCAGCCAGGCTTTCGGTTAACTGAACTGAAAGACCATGTAGCTCCAAATACTCACGGTAATTATTAGCTGCAAAAAGTTTAGCCGCCGCTTCGCTAACCGTTGAACCCATAGTGACCACATGGAAAGCAACTACATCAGTTTTTCCTGACTCCTTCGAGGCAAAGAAATCACTGATACATAAACGACGATCACGTGTTTGTCGTGGGAAAGTAAACCTAGTTCGCTCTTGTCCTTTTTGTTCACCTTCGTGATGCAGAATTACTAAGTCATTTCCATCGCTGTAACATGGAAAATATCCATAAACAACGGCAGCGTTAAGCCAGCCACTTGATTGAACTTCATTGAGCAGTGAGCGCAAGCGCGGCCGACCTTCGGCTTCAACCATGTTTTCATACTCGCCGCGATTACCCTTTAGGCCCCACTGACCCACAAACAAAGCTCGCTCATCCAACATCCCCGCATAGTCACTCAGTTGAATGCCTTTTACGACACGAGAACCAAAGAAAGGCGGAGTTGGAATATCAACATCAAGTGCAACATCACTACGACGAGTATCAATCGGAAGATCTTCATACTTAACACGAGTGTTGGCAACTTTTCTTTCGCGAAGTGCTGGCAAAGCCGCACCAGGTTCACCACGCTTTACCGCCATGATTGAATCCATCAGGCGCAAGCCTTCGAAAGCATCACGGGCATAGCGAACTTCGCCTGGAAACAGCGCTGCTAAATCCTGTTCTACATACGCACGCGTAAGAGCTGCGCCTCCAAGAACAATCGGCCATTTTTGGTCCAACCCTCGTGCAGTTATCTCCTGAAGATTCTCCTTCATGATTACCGTTGATTTAACCAGCAACCCACTCATTCCGATAGCGTCTGCATTTGAATCTATGGCGCCATCAATAATCTGATTAATGGTTTGCTTAATGCCGATGTTTACAACTCGGTAACCATTGTTAGTAAGAATAATGTCAACTAAATTCTTACCAATATCGTGTACATCGCCCTTTACGGTTGCAAGCAACATTGTTCCGCGACCTTCATCGCCTGTTTTTTCCATAAATGGTTCTAGCTGAGCCACAGCGGTCTTCATTACTTCAGCGCTCTGAAGAACGAAGGGCAACTGCATCTCACCTTTGCCAAATAGTTCTCCAACGATCTTCATACCTTCTAGTAAATGAGTGTTAATGATTTCTAGTGGTGGCGTTCCGAGAGCCATCGCTTCTTTGAGGTCATCGTCTAGGCCAACTTTCTCGCCATCAATAATTCGGCGCTGAAGTCGCTCATAAAGCGGCAACGCGGCAAGTGCTTCGGCACGAGCATTTTTGCTAGTTGCCAGTTCTACGCCATCAAATAGTTGCAAAAACTCCTGAAGTGGATCGTAGGTGCACTCATCACCATTGAAAGTACGGCGGTCATAAATGAGATCCAGTGCTACCTGTTTCTGGCGCTCATCAATTCTCGCCATCGGCGTGATTTTTGAGGGATGAACGATTGCCGAATCAAGACCAGCTTGAACGCATTCATGAAGGAATACGGAGTTGAGAACTACGCGTGCTGCAGGATTCAAACCGAAGGAAACGTTGCTTACGCCAAGTGTCGTTTGGACTTGTGGGAATTCCGCTTTCAAGCGACGAATAGCTTCGATTGTTTCGATGCCATCCTTGCGGGTTTCTTCCTGACCTGTTGCAATTGGAAAGGTAAGGCAATCGATCAAGATGTCGCCAACGTTCATACCCCAGTTATCGCGAAGATCAACAATCAATCGGCGAGCTACGCGTAATTTCCACTCGGCATCGCGAGCTTGTCCTTCTTCATCAATAGTTAGTGCGACAACGCTTGCACCATGCTCCTGAACAAGTGGCATGATTTTTGCAAAGCGTGATGTTGGTCCGTCACCATCTTCGTAATTGACTGAATTGATAACGCAGCGACCACCAAGATGCTCTAGCCCAGCTTTCAAAACAGCTGGCTCGGTTGAATCAAGAACAATTGGAAGGGTGCTTGCGGTAGCAAAACGTGAAGCTAACTGACTCATGTCTGCTGCCCCGTCTCGACCGACGTAATCAACGGACAGATCCAACATATGCGCACCATCTCGAATCTGGTCACGCGCGATTTCCACGCACTTCTCCCAGTCCTCAGCCAGTAAAGCATCCCGAAAAGCTCGTGAACCATTGGCATTAGTTCGCTCACCAATTGCTAAATATGTTTTGTCCTGTCTAAAGGGCACATACTGATACAAAGAAGAAGCCCCAGGATCTAGATCAGGGGTTCGTGTTGCAATTGGTTTACCACTAACTTTTTCTACGACAGCTGACAAATGTTCAGGCGTGGTTCCACAGCAACCACCAACCAGAGAAATCCCGTAATCGTTAACAAAACCCTCGAGTGCTACAGCAAGTTCATTTGGTCCAAGTGGATAGGAAGCTCCGTTTGCACCTAGCACCGGCAAACCAGCATTTGGCATTACAGAGATTGCCACTTTGGCATTTTTGCTCAGGTAACGAAGGTGTTCAGACATTTCGGTAGGGCCGGTTGCGCAATTTAGACCGATCAAATCAATTCCCATAGGTTCTAATGTGTTGAGCGCCGCCCCGATTTCAGATCCTAGAAGCATCGTTCCAGTTGTTTCTACAGTTACTTGCGCAATTAAAACAATATCGCGATCAGTTTCACCAATGGCTTGTCGACAGCCATTGATCGCTGCTTTAACTTGCAACAAATCCTGTGAAGTTTCAACCAATAAAGCATCACATCCGGAATCAGACAATCCCTTTGCTGCTGTGTAGTACGCAATCTTTAAATTTTCATATGTTGTATGTCCAAGACTTGGAAGTTTTGTTCCGGGTCCCAGTGAGCCCAGAACGAATCTAGGTTTTGCAGTCGTGGAGAAAGAGTCGGCAGCCTCTCGTGCAATTTTTCCTCCGGCGAAGGCAAGTTCATAAATTTGATCTTCAATTCCATAGTCGGCCAAGTTGGACCAATTGGCACCAAATGTGTTTGTCTCAATGGCATCTACGCCTGCAGCTAGATATTCATTATGAACGGAACGAACAATGTCGGGGCGACTAACATTTAAAATCTCATTGCAACCTTCGTGATTTTGGAAGTCTTCTAAGGTTGGATTTGCGGCTTGGAGCATGGTGCCCATAGCGCCATCTGCGACAACTACCCGCGATGCTAAGGCTTCACGAAGCAGCCCAGGACGCTTGGTAGATGTACTCATTTGCCCAAGGTTACCTTAAGGTTGCTTTCATGGAGATTCATCAGATTCCTCTTCTCAGAGAACCCATCATGATCATGGCCTTCTCAGGGTGGAATGATGCAGCAGAAGCGGCATCTGGAGCCGTTGAGCATTTGCTATCTGGTTGGCGCGATAAGAACGATGATGTTCTTCCCGAATTGATTGCAAATGTTGAATCCGAGGACTTTTACGACTTTCAAGTAAATCGTCCTGTCGTATCTATCGATGAATCTGAGATTCGTAGCATCACCTGGCCATCCACCCAAGTGTTCGGAATGACTATTCCATCGATGAGTCGGGATTTAGTGATCGTTACAGGCGTTGAGCCATCCATGAAATGGAAGAGTTTTACTTCTGACATTTTAGATCTTGCAGATGATCTAGAAGTTTCATTGATTGTTTCTCTTGGTTCGCTGTTAGCAGACGTTCCCCACACGCGACCAATCACAGTCACCGGAACCGGTGCCCACCCATCGATAGCACACCGACTTGGTGTGTCGGTATCAAAATACGAAGGTCCAACTGGAATCTTGGGAATTATTCAAGATGGTTGCATGCGAAGAGGAATTGACGCAATTTCTTTGTGGGCCGCGGTTCCTCACTATGCAGCAAATGCGCCTTCTCCTAAAGCCACGCTAGCGCTGATTAATACTTTAGAAGAGTTTTTGAACATAAAGATTCCTTTATCGGATTTGCCGGATCGCGCCGATGCGTGGGAAAACGAGGTGAATGATTTAGCCGCTGACGATTCCGAAATCGCTGAATATGTAAAAGCGCTAGAAGAAAGTAAAGACGCCGCCGAACTTCCAGACATATCAGGTGACACGATTGCTAAGGAATTTGAACGATATTTACGAAGACAACAGGAAGATTAAATCTTTAAACCCAAAAGTGCATCCAGCGCAACCCTTAATTGATCGCTATTTCCTCCCTGTGCACCTGAAAGCGTCAAGGAGCTCCAGCTTTTTAGTTGAGACACAATTAGTGGTGTATCCAAATCATCGCTAAGTGCTAGGACCATAGAATTGATTAAATCTTCAGTTGGTGCGCAATCTTTTTGTGCAAGTGCAGCGGTCAGTTGATCAATCGCAACATGTGCCTCTTGTAAAACATCATCACTCCACATTCGGTCGGATCGGTAATGATCTGACATGAGCGCCCAGCGAATGACCATGGGGCTAACGCCTTCAGCAATCAGACGGGAAACAAAGACCAAGTTTCCTTTGCTCTTACTCATTTTTTCGCCATCAAGACCGATCATTCCGGCATGTACATAGGATGCAGATAGCTCTTTGCCGGTGATAACTCGCGCTTGAGCGGCACACATTTCATGATGAGGGAAAATCAGATCGCTTCCGCCACCTTGAATATCAATCAAAGTTTCTTCCAAATCGGACGGATCTAAATACTCCAGCGCAATTGCGGTGCATTCAATGTGCCAACCGGGTCTACCTTTTCCTAAACTCGAATCCCATCCAGGTTCATTTACTCTTTGAGACATCCATACAAGGCAATCAAGTGGATCAGATTTGCCTACACGGTCAGGGTCTCCCCCACGCTCTGCGAATATTTCCAGCATTTTGGCTTGGGAGAAATTGGATCGACTTCCGAAATCAGAATCCTTCTTGACCGAAAAGTAAAAGTCACTGTCAACCGGATAAATACTGGATTGCTCTTCCAACTCTGAAATCGCTTGTACTACCAATGGAATCGCCTCAACTGCTCCGATGTAATGTGCAGGAGGTATAACTCTTAAATGGACCATGTCCGAGCGGAATAAATCAATCTGTTGCTGCGCTAATTCGCTCCAGTCAACACCATCTCGATTAGCTCGCTCCAAGAGTGGGTCATCTATATCTGTGATGTTCTGAACATAGGAAACGTGCGCTCCAGTTGCTCGCAAGTAGCGATTAATCAAATCAAAGGTTAAGTACGTTGCTGCGTGTCCCAAATGAGTTGCATCGTATGGCGTAATTCCACACACATACATTCGATAGGTGCGCTTCTTTTCCAAGGCTTTCTTGCTCGAGGTTGCGGTATCGGTCAAAACCAAAGCTGGAAAATCTTTAACCTGGACCACATTAGGAACAGCTACCTCAGTCCAAGAATTCATGGGCTAATCGTATTACTAAGTTAGAAAGCCGGCCACGGCACTGCTGGCCAATTAGGGTTGGGCTGAGGAAAGGTGCCTTCATTTAATAATCGCTGGACTCTTGCTGCCAGAGCGTCTATCTCTTGCGTAGTTAACAAGGTTTCCAATTGTGTTCGCAACTCACCTTCGAGAGAGATTACTGCTTTCTTGAGTATTTCAATTTCGTTGGTGGTTAAGGAATCACCCGCCCATTGCCAAAGAACGGTACGCAGTTTGTCTTCGACGTGGAAAGTGACGCCATGATCGCAGCCAAAAACAACATCATCATTGATTGGCAGAAGATGACCAATTTTTCGATCTGTATTATTAATAATCGCGTCAAAAAGTGCCATCGCACGAAGTCCCGGATGATCAGTTGCGAAGAATTTTGCTAGATCGACACTTTCATCAATGGTGATCCACTCTTGCGCCATGCCTTCGCCGTAAGGACCATCTCGCAAAACAGTTAAAGGCACAACGTTAAACCCAAGGTACTCGCTGACTAGATAAGCAGCGTATTCACGATGAGCTAAGCAGCCATCTGGAAAATCCCAAAGTGGTCGCTCACCAGCTCTTGGTTTATAGATGCACACCATTTCTTGGCCAGCTAGATCAGCTATTGCATACAAAGTTGCGTTAGATGCATCTACTAAACGACCGGTAACGCGCAGGACGCCGTCGCGGAGATTTAGTAACTTAGCGTCGGTAGCCATTAGCCCTTGGACACAGATGTCCTCTTGGATCAATCGGTATTCCACAGAAAGGACAGGGTAAACGGCCTGCATTTACTACTGCTTTTGAACGTTGCGCAAAGGCTAAAGCCATTCCTAAAGAAAAATTGATTTCAAGAACCTGACCTTCGGCCTCTTGCTCATCATCTTCTAATTCATAGAGTTCGAATGAGAGAAGCTGCTCTGCCTCATTCCAGGCCAACGAGATTGCTCCGACCTGGAACTCTTCATCCACCGGTGTGTCTAACGGGGCGTCATCTTGGGCTTCAGTGGTGACTGACATCAAGGGATTACTTTTTCGCACTTCGGCAACTATTAATTCAAGACGATTTGCGATTGCCTGTACCTGTGCTTTTTCCAGCGCGACACTGACAATGCGATTCTTATCTCGCGCCTGAACAAAGAATGCACGCTCACCTGGTGCACCGATAGTTCCTGCGACGCATCTTTCTGGATTGGTAAAGACATGTCTCACTTACCAGCGCCCCCGCCTAGTACGTTCTTCGATCGCTTGGGAGTAAGCAGCAAATCCGTAACGACTGCGCGCGTGTCATTGACCAACAAAATTCGGGGCTTAATCCCGGAGTACTCAATGATTGAAACTGAAGCCGGATCAATCACAATTCGCTGAAACTCATCCAGATGCATTCCTAATGCCGATGCGACGATGGATTTAATAACATCACCATGGCTGACAAATACCGCCACCTTCGAATCTGGCAACGAGGCAGCTTGATGAACTGCAGACATGGCTCGGGACTGCATCGCGGCTATTCCTTCGCCTTCTGGAAAATACATTCGACTAGGTGACTCTTGAACCGTTTTCCATTCCTTTTTTCGCGCCAAATAAACCAGTCGCTTACCGCTCCATTGACCGTAATCAACTTCGTTGAGATTTGGATCAATCATGGGTACGAACTTCGAGTTCGCTGAAAGCACGCAACCGTTAAGCCACGGTGAGATTGTTTCAAAACATCTTTCCATCGGTGAAATACGTAGTTGTGCTACTGGGAAACTTCCTAGACGAGCGGAAAGTTGCTCGGACTGTTTTATTCCCTTTGGCGACAAATGAACATTAGGGATTCGACCGGACAACACACCTGAGGCATTGGACTCGGAGTGAGCATGTCGAATTAAAACTAGGCGCATAATGAAAGGCTATCGCAGCTTTTGCTATCAGGCCTTGCTAAGGTCACGCCATGGAAAAACGACGAGCGGGAAACAGCGGCTTAGCTCTCTCTCGCCTCGGTTTGGGAACAATGACCTGGGGTCGTGATACCGATGAGATTGAAGCGGCTGACCAATGTCGAGCGTTTTTAGATGCAGGTGGCAATTTCTTAGATACCGCCGCAACATATGGTGATGGAGATAGTGAGCGCGTCATCGGTGGTTTGGTAGGAACTCTTTTCCCAAGGGATGAGGTCATCATTGCCACCAAAGCAGGAATCAGTTTTTCAGAAGGTGTTCGTAAGGTTGATGCGTCACGACACTCTTTGATCGCCGATCTTGATCGCTCACTGAATCGTCTTGGAACTGATTTTGTGGATATTTGGCAAGTTCATAATTGGGATGAGACGACTCCTTTGGATGACACCTTGTCTGCACTCGATTATGCATATACAACTGGTCGGGCACGCTATGTGGGAGTAAGCAACTTTTCAGGATGGCAGTTGGCCAGGGCTGCAACTAAGCAACAATCCAATTCAATGAAAGCACCATTAACGACTGTTCAAGGTGAATACTCTTTGCTCAATCGATCCGCAGAGTATGAACTAATTGATGCAACCCAGGAATGCGGTTTGGGTTTCCTAGCTTGGGCCCCATTAGCTCGCGGCGTTTTAACTGGAAAGTATCGAAAAGGAATTCCTAGTGACTCGCGAGGTGCGGCGCCGCATTTTGCAAGGCACATCGAACCGTACCTAGATGCGCGTTCGTCTAAAATTGTTGAAGCAGTTGCGGTAGCCGCTGAAGGCCTTGGTTTTTCTCCTCTTGAAGTTTCTCTGGCGTGGGTGCGAGATGCACCAGGAGTTACTAGTGCACTAATTGGAGCCAGAACTGGCGCACAACTTCGTGGCGTATTAAAGAGTGAAGAAATCGCCTTACCCGAAATAGTACGCACAGCTTTGGATGAAATAAGTCTTTAAGCGTGCTCTAGAAAGTCCTTTAGCACTCTAGTTCCGAAAGTCAGGCCTTCAACCGGAACTCTTTCGTCAACACCGTGGAACATTGCCATAAAGTTAAAATCGGCATCTAATTTCAAGGGCGAGAATCCATAGCCAATAATTCCAAGATCAGCTAATGCCTTGTTATCAGTTCCCCCGCTCATGACATAAGGGACTGGAATCGCGACCGAGTCCTCCTTAATTAGTGCGTTACACATCGCATCGACCAAATCACCTTCGAAAGGAACTTCTAGAGCTTTATCCCTAGTAATAGTTTCAACCGTCACATTCTCACCGATCAAACTTTTAATTGTTGAATTTAGTTCATCTTCAAAGCCAGGGATAAAGCGTCCATCAATAACCGCACTTGCTGATCCTGGAATCACGTTTGCCTTGTAACCCGCATCAAGCATTGTTGGATTAGCGGTGTTTTGAAGTGTGGCGCCAATCATTGTGGAGGCAAAACCTATTTCCTTAAGCAATGGACGAAGATCTTCTTCGTTATATGGCTTACCTGTTTCTTCAGCAATTCGTTTAAAGAAAGCTCTGACAGTCTTGCTATATCGCTGCGGCCATTCAAACCGACCAATTTTTGCTACTGCTTCTGTCAGTCGAGTGATTGCATTGTCATCATTCATCATTGAACCATGACCGGCGCGTCCTTCGGCAGTTAACCGCATCCAGTGAATTCCTTTTTCAGCGGTTTCAATCAAATAGAGACGCTTTCCACCCGTGACAGTGACTGAGAAACCACCAACCTCGGAAACTGCCTCTGTGCAACCCGCAAAAACTTCGGGGTGATTCTTTACCATAAAATGAGAACCGTAAATACTTCCAGCTTCTTCATCTGCAAAAAATGCCAACACCATGTCACGCTCGGGAACGAAACCAGTTCGCTTCCAATCTCTCACGGTTGCAAGGATCATGGCATCCATATTTTTCATATCTACAGCGCCACGTCCCCAAATAAATCCATCTTTAATGACGGCTGAGAATGGATCAACCGACCAATCATCCGCGTTAGCGGGTACAACATCTATGTGTCCATGTACAACTAATCCAGGACGCGCAGGATTACTTCCTTTAATGCGTGCGATCACATTGCAACGACCTGGCGCAGATTCGTAGATAGTTGAATGAATTCCGACCTCAGTCAACAACGCCACAATGTATTCCGCGACAGCCTTTTCATCACCTTTCCCATCTCCAAAGTTAACGCTGGGAATTCGAATTAATTCCTGACAAATTCGGATGGCCTCTAGTTCAAGTTCGCTGTGTGTTGTACTCATCTCGCTATTCTCGCACTCAATTGCTATCCTTTCCTATCACTTAGTCCGGGTGGCGGAATTGGCAGACGCGCTAGCTTGAGGTGTTAGTTCCCGCAAGGGATTAGGGGTTCAAGTCC
>Ga0208202_1000013_pt1 | contig 43484 bp, 55 predicted proteins | sample LakMenEpi27Aug08_FD_150738 | JGI IMG/M metagenome (GOLD analysis project Ga0208202, IMG submission 150738) | Freshwater microbial communities from Lake Mendota, WI - 27AUG2008 deep hole epilimnion (SPAdes) | ecosystem: Environmental > Aquatic > Freshwater > Lake > Epilimnion/Euphotic zone ... | reverse complement strand
CAAATACGGTCACTTGGCTGCTCATACAATTGAATCAGTATTATCTCAAAGCGTTCAATTTGACAAAATATGGTTTGTAGACGATGGAGCAGGAGATTGTCAGCACTTGATACCATTATACGCTGGTAGAGTTGAATTTATACTTAGGAACGAAAATTTAGGCACAGTTGCTAACTTTAATGATATGCTTGAAAGGGTAGACACAGAATACATCATGTTTCTTGGGGCAGATAACTGGTTACGCTCTGATGCCTTGCAACTACTATCCTATCAAATGGAAGAATACTCCACAGACATAGTTACCTATGATATTATGGTTACAGGAGAACTAAAGGATGAAATACACCGTTTTTACCATGCTTTTATGAAGTCTAAAGATGGAGATTGGTACTGGAACAGAAAAGGTTCGCACCATGGCTCAATGATGTACAGCGTAAAATTGGCTAAATCAGTAGGCGGGTATGCACACAACAATACTAGCAGTAGAACAGATGAAGACCAGAACCTCTGGGATAAGCTACAAAAGGCAGGATGCCGAAATGTACATATTTCCCAACCCCTACTTTATTACCGTAGACACAAGGAAAACTTTAATAAGTATTAAAATGAAGAAAATAATAGTAAATATATTGTGTGAATTAAAACTAGTATTTGTGTTTCCAGTGCTAGTCATGTTATTAATTGTTATCTTTTTTTTAGCAGTTACTAATATTGCCGATTCGAGAAAATATTTTTTATACTACATATCTGATAAAATTACAAAAGAAGAAACCAAAAAAATTAACGATAGCATCGTATTTTATGTAACTCACTTATCTTGTATCTTTTACATACTTATTTTGCTATTTTACACAATTAGAAATTAATTTAAACAAATTAAAATGAGTTATTGCATACTTATACCAACTGTCAATAGAAAAGACCTATTAATGCCAGCTTTAGATTGGTATATAACAAACCTGAAAGTTGAAATAATCGTATTAGACAATGGTAAGCAAGGCATAGCAAGCGGAACTCCTCAACTAAAGGTATTTGAAAGCGACAAAAACAAGGGAGTAGCGGGGTCTTGGAACTGGTTAATCAACAAAGCAATACAAAAAGGACATACTAACTTCTTGATTCTCAATGATGATATTATTCTTAAAAGGTATGAAAATGAAATAATGGACATAATAAACAGGGATGAAAAAAATGTTTTCCATAGGTCAAGACCCTTTTATAACTGGTCTGCTTTCATACTAAATAAATCAATATTTGAAACCGTAGGGGAATTTGATGAATCATTTGTAAAGTGTTTTTTTGAAGATAACGATTATGAATATCGCATGAGACTGGAAAAAATTACAATTAAGTATCAAGATAACCTTAATGCTCAAGTATATAATAACAGCCAAACCATAGAGAAAAATCCATTATTAGGAGATTTTATAGGCAATAAAGACTATTACATTAAAAAATGGGGCGGTGAACCTACAAAAGAAATATTTAAAACACCATTTGGTATATGACTAAAACAATAACCTTATTAACTTATGCTTTAGTGAATTTAGCTATTGCTGTAATCCTTTGGATGGACATTACAGGATATAGAACTATAAATAGCTTAAATTTTACATTATTAATCATATTTGGTATATTTACAAGCATTATAGTTGGAGAAATTCTATTCAATAAAGTGTATGATAAAGAAGAAAACAATGACATTTAGCTTCTGCATTTGTAATCTGGAATATAATACAGAAAGACACATTTTATTAATTACCTTAATAAACAAGGGCAAAAAGATAGCTACATCTGTTATAGGAGATATAAGAGAAACCTTTGCCAAAAAGTATATCCTTAAATTTACAGAACAAGATGCCAAAGAAATATTCAATAATAACATTAACATATTATGAAGTATAGTAAATTAATATACCCAATCTCCATTATTTCAATACTTATTGTTGTTATCTTCTTTTTATTTAGCAGTGAAAGCAAAATAAATCAAAAGATAGGGATACTAAAAGGTCAAAATGAAATACTTAGAAGGAACAACCAAGAGCTAAAGTCTAATATATCTTCTCTGGAAAATAATATTAAAAACACAAATATTAAAATAGAAGAGTTTCAAAACAAAGAAAACGAGCTGAAGGAAAAGTATAAAGAAATCCAATTCAAAATTAAAAATATTACTCCCAAATATGAAAAAGCAGCTAATTACGCTCACAACTACACTGCTGATAGCATCATCTTGTATTTCTCAAACCTCAAGTGATACTACCGTATCTTTGCCAATAACCCAACTTAAAAAAGCCATTAACCTAATTGAAAAAGGTAAAGTAATGGAACAAGAGTTAATATTGAGCAAGGAATCAATTGCTATTTTAGAATCAAGAATAGTCGCAAAAGACAGTATTTATAATTTGTTTAAATTAAAAGAACAGTCTTATTTGTCTATATTTGACAACTTAAAAAAAAATATATCTAATAGTGATGAAATAATAAGTAATTTAGAAAACCAACTGAAACTAGAGGGAAAAAGATTAAAAAGACAAAAATTGTCCAAATGGGCGGCATTGATAACAGGTCTGTCCATTGGATTCATAATAACTAAATAAACGTAAAATGTTAGAATCAACTATTACATATACCCCCATATTGACTGTTCAGCAAGTAAGGCTATTGGATGTTTTTTTAGTAGCCCCATTTTGCTTTTATGTTGCAACTTACAAAACACTACCTACTCCAGTTAGAGCTGGGTTAGTTGTTTTAGGTGCAGCCACCTTAATATTCAATGGCAATAACTATTTAAAAAATATTAATAAATAAGATGAAATACACAATACAAAAAGGGCAACAACAAGAGGATGTTTTAACTATAAACGGTTGTCAGTCTGTTTGCCCATTTACAGCTCCACTCCCATTTCAAGGTAATATGGGTCAAGTCCAAATAATGCGTATGCCTTGCACAACGCTGTGTCCTCATGCGATAATATCAGATGATAGCAGTAATTACATTATATCTTGCGGTAATGGCAGACAATCATTCCAAATAGATACAACAGTTCAAGAAGAGCCAAAACCAACTAGTAAACTGTTCAGTTTATAATTTAAACAAATTAAAAAACAACCATAAAATATGTCAAAACAATTCAGAATATTAGCCCTATGGGATTATAATTCATTTACAGGGTTCTCTACCGTTTCCAAAAACTTGGTCAGTAATTGGAAAAAGACTTTCGGTGACTCAATGAAACTAGATATAGTTGCCGTTAATTACTTCGGAGCAGATTATTCAGAAGGTGATAACATACGAATTATTTCAGCTAAAGCCAGAGATGTAGCAAAAGACGATTTTGGAAGATATGTATTTATGCGTTCATTGTCAGATGTAGATTATGACCTAATATTCATATTACAAGACTTAGGAGTTGTTGTGCCAATAATACCATTACTAAAGGAGATAAAAGAAAAAAAGAAAGAAAGTAACAAAAAACAATTCAAAAGCATATTATACTTTCCTGTTGATTTTGCCCTTACTCCAAATTTAGGGGTAGGTCTCGATTTCTTTGATTCACTTGCTACTTACACAGAGTACGGTAGGTTTCATACTTTAAGGTTAAAGCCTGAATTAAAGGGTAAATTGAAAGTAATACCTCATGGTAATAACATGGAAAACTTCTTCCCTTTACCTAAAATAGAATCGCAGGTATTCAGAAATGAATACTTTGGAGAGAATAATGCCAAAAAATTCATAGTAGGTTCAATCAATCGGAATCAATCCCGAAAAGATATACCAACAACAATATTTGGCTTTTTAGAATATTGGGAATCAAACCCCAATTCACTTCTTTACTTACACATGAATCCTAAAGACCCTATGGGTTGGCATTTAAGAACAATACTTGCACAAACACCTTTAGTTGAAGGTAAAGACTTTATGTTCCCCCCACAAGAAGAGTACAATAAGGGTGCAGATGTGGCTAAACTGAATAAAATATATAACTCGATAGATTGCTTTTTAAGTACAGCAACTGGTGGAGGATGGGAATTAACTGTTACAGAAGCTATGAGTGTCAGAAAGCCTGTTATCATTCCAAAACATACCTCATTTGAGCATTTAGGTGGAAGTAATGGAGAAAGAGCTTATATGCTTGAAACACAATATCCAGTTGTGGCAATGGTAGACAATGTGATTCGTTTTCAATCAGATTTATATGAAATAGCAGAATTACTTAATACAGTTAAATTAGATATTGACAACAATTCTATTATATTAGAAGACAAAATAGAAAAGGCTTTTAATTTCGTTAAATTACTTGATTGGGAAACAATTGCTAAAAAGTTTGCTGAAGAAATAAAGAAGTTGGTATAAAGAAAAACCCGCCAAACTCTCGTAAAGCGGGTAATTCAAGTCCGTGTGTCCTTCCACAGAGAAGGACTTACTTTACTTTATAAGCAACAAAAACCAACAATCCGATAATAATCAAATTGTGTACATTTTGACCGCCTAAGAAAGTGTTAGGATTTTTTAAATCTAAGAATCCAGTTCCCATCTTTTTTAGTTTTATAGGTTAAGAAATAAATTGAATTTCAAAGATAAGTCTTATTTTTATTCAAAATTTATTACATTGAAAAGAAGTGGTAGAAAATCAGCTGCCCAAACAGTTGCACCAAAAAAAGACAGAATTAAAGGGTCAACTAAAAATCCTGTGGGTAGTGCTGCTTCTAAAACAGCCGCTTCTAACATTCAATTAAATGAAGGAGCTCTAAAGGTATTAAAAGAAAAAAGGGATAAATTCAACGAAAAGAATAAATCAAAATCGGTAGGTCTTCCAGCTTTAAAGGCTGTAATGCGTAGGGGTATGGGTGCATATTCTACTTCATATAGACCTACAATTACTGGAGGAAAACCTAATTCAAGGCAAGCATGGGGCTATGCCAGAGTCAATAAATTCTTAGAAAAGAAAGCAGGTAAGCCAGTAAAGAAAGCATATGTACAAGATGATGATTTAATGGAAAAAGGTGGACAAATTAAGAATATGAGCTTTATGAAATGGATTACTGAATATAATAAGAATAATTCAGATGAAATTTTAGCTTTTTTCTCACTTCCAAGTGAATATATAAATCCTAATTTACTTTCAGAAAATAATATCATACTTGATGTTTTTGAAAAACAAAAAGATAATATTAATGCTAAAAAGCATTTTCAAAAAATGCTAGACAAAGCTGATGAATTAGGAGTTAATATATATCTCAAGCCAATTCCCAGAGTTCATAAATTAAAATCAGAAGAACATAAAAGAAAAATTACAAAGGACTATTTAGTAGATTATTACAATAATTTCGGTTTTGTAGAAGGTAAAGATGATTTTATGGTTAGAAAACCAAAAATGGAAAAAGGTGGAATAACAGGTGATTTACATTCATTAACAAATCAACTTTTAGCTCAAAAAATAGAAATATTTATAAAGAAGGTACAGCCTATAAAGTTTTATTATATTGATGAAGATTCAAACTCTTTAATTATTGGACTTGATGAGAATTATACAACAGGCATGGCTGAAAAATTACATAAAGAGGCTACTTCAAGTGCTGAATTTTTCGATGCCGATTCAATAAATATGGAATATAACCAAAATACAGGACAAGCACAATATTCAATTAAATTAAAGAAAGTCGCTAAATTTGGTAAAGGTGGCAAGATGGCTGAAGGCGGGGATATTCCTGAAAGTATTTATACAAGTGGCAAAGAGTACGAATATGGTGGCAAAATGTTAAACCAAATAGCTTTACCCGATACTTACGCTTCATATGAATCCTTGAAACCAATTTTAAAAAATCAAGGGTACGAATTAAATAAAATTAATATGGATATACCAGTAGGCAAACTTGCGAAAGGAATGTCACTTTCAGAAGTTGCTGCCATTCATAATCTTACAGCAGATGATTTGAAATCTGAATTATTGATTGGCATTGAAACAGAAATGGAACATACAGATACTCCTGAATATGCAAGAGCAATTGCATTAGACCACTTATTTGAAAATCCCAAATATTATACTAAACTGAAACAAATGGAAGGGATTGATGCTCACTATAGCACCATAACAAAAAAATTTGCAGAAGGTGGCACTATTGACCCTGTATTTTCATTTAAAACACCAACTGGAGAACCATCCAGATTGAACTATTTACAGCAAGTTTTAGTAAGAACACAAGGGTTTAAAAACTTTTTCGGTGATTGGGAATCAGCTGCTAAGAATTTCCTAAAAGACGATAAAAATAATTATGAAAAACACTATCAAAATGTTTCCAAAGTAATTGAATATTCTACTTTAGAGCCAAGAGTTGTTTTTCACGGTACAAAAACAGAAGATGAATTTTTCCGTTTTGATGTTACAAAAGAAAAAGGAGTGGGTAGACCGTATGGCTATTTTGCTCACAATAAAGAATATTCAGAAAACTTCACAAAAGGTTCACAAAGAGGAGCTTCTAATTCACAACCGTTTATTTATCAATGTTTTGTGAATGTAAGAAACCCTTTTATTGCAACTACAAGTGAATATTGGCAGAAAAATAAAGACGAAGATGGATGGCAAAATGCAATTACTGGTACTTTGGTATGGGATAAATACAAATCAATAGAAAAGAATGAACAATCAAAGGAAATAGAAGAAAGTGTAAATAGTCAAATAGGTAGCTATATAAAATCTATTTTTTCTGGTGATAAAAAACCATTTTGGAGATTGATGGCAGGTGATATTGAAAAAGATTTTAAATATTTCTTAATGGCATATGGATATGATGGAGTTTATTATGGAGAAGAATTCAGCTCCATCTTCGACCCAGAAAATCCATCTGAATATACCCAAGCTGTTACAATATTTGACTCAAAACAAGTAAAATTAGCTGATGGCAGAAACTTAAACTTTAATCCTATGCTTGACGATATTCGTTATGAAGATGGTGGAATAACACCCGAAAGTGAACCAACCCCAGTAATGGATAAAAAAAGTAGAATAGGTTTACTTATATCTGGAGAGAAATCTTATGAAGTAGGTGGTACTGTTTTAACCGATAAAGGGCATACTAATGATGCAAAGAAAGGCGGTTATTTTCATGGTAGAAGTCATGATGATGGCGGTATCAAAGCTGTTAATGTTGATACTGGTCAAATGATTGAAGTAGAAGGAGAGGAAGTTATTATCACAAAAAATGCGGTTAATGACGAAGAGAAAAGAGAATTTGAAGGTGAAATGCTTACAAATCGTCAAATATTATCCAAAATAAATCAGTCAGGTGGAGGCGTAGCGTTTGAAGATGGGGGTGAAATTAAGGCACACACTTGTGGTTGTAGTGGAAAAAAGTTTAAATTTGGTGGAGAAATGTATGAAGACTTTCAAATTATTAGGTTTTTAAATGACCCACAAAAAATATCTACTTATAAAATAAAAAGTGCAAAACAGTATGTTGACACACTTTTAGAAAAAATGAAGTAAAATGCCAAAAGAAAAAATTTCATTCACTATTGACGGTATAAAATATACCGATATATCTGTATATACATATAAAGGTAATGATAGAACTAAATACAATGCAAGCGTTTCTGGCACTGCTCAAATGGTTCGTCAATGGATGAAACAAAAATATCCAAATATTCCTACCAGAAACTATTATTGGGTTCAATCTGAAAGTTATTCAGGAGGTGATTCAATTAGGATTTACCTTAACGATGCCCCAAAGGATTTATACGAAAAACTCAATAAAGAATTAAACGACAAATTCGAGGAAGGTAAGTTTGATGGAATGACTGATTCTTATTCATACACAAAGAGTGCAGAAACATCGGCAGAGGGATTGGTTATTGATTATGGAACAAAATATCTATTTGTTAATAACTATAAGCCATCAGATTCTGATGCACCAAGTGTAGATTGGGATGCCGTGTTATCACAAAAATCTACCCCTACAAAACCCTCAACTCCATCTCCTACTCCTTCAGGTGAAAAAAAATCTTACACCATGGGAGAGGTATTAAAAGATTGTGCAGGCTGGATAATTACAAAAAAGGTATTACCAGACGGTAGAATTGTATATAATGCCAAAATAAAACCAGATACATCTAAAAATAAAGTTGATTGGAATATTATCAAAGGGGAAATATATGTTGATACTGGCTTTAAATGGGGAAGATTTGGAGCATTTGAGAAATGGGGGCAGATTGCTTCTGAAGCTTTTGTGGTTAATAAACTTTGTGAAATTTTAGGTAAATATTATGATGGTAGTGATTTGCCCGCTCCTGAACCACAGCCTGAACCAGAAACAAATAAGAATATATTAGGTCTTTATGTAAATGGCGAATTCATACAGAATGTATCAAGTCAAGCAGAAGCTTATGAAATACTATCTAATAATTTCGGTTCTGCCGCTTTACAGACTAAAATTGATAACAATCAAGTTTATTTTAATATGAGTAGAAATCGTATTGATTTAATCAGAGATAGTTATGTCTACGGTAAAAAGTGGGGTGTTCCTGAAAAGTATGGTAATGAATTGCAGTTTGCTTTCATAGATAAAGGGTATATGGTCTATGTCGCTTCTAAGAAAAATAGTCTTGTTGTATATAAAATATCAATGGCAAATGATGGCGTTATCATTAATGATAATGGAGGTGAATTCAATCTTGATAGGTATGGCTATAATGAAAATATAGGTTCTGTAAATTATGAGATTGATGGTAATCCAGTTAGTACAGTTACACTTGCGTACAGTATTGATGATATAGTTACCGCATTCTTCAAAAATCAAAAAGAGGAAGATGCTCCTAAACCTGAAACCAAATACAAAGAAGATATTGAAAAAGCTATAAAAGGCTTACAATACCTTGCTGATAAAGGAAATGAAAAGGCAATTAATGCAATAAAAGGATTAAAATACTTATTAAATAAATAAACATGGCAACAAAGCTAGAACTTGAACAAAAACTTCAGGACTTAAAAGATTCATTAGATGCAGTACCTACTGAATTCAAAGCAGACATTCAAAATGAAATCAATGAAACTGAAGCTGCTATTGCTTCTATGGGTCAAGATATGCCCGCATCAAATACACCAGAAATGGGAAATGATGATGATTTTTTAAAATCAATTATGTCTACTCTTAGCACTTTTATGGCTTCTGGAGCAGGTAGTGGCGTAGATTCACCAGCCGTTAGGGGCATGATTAAAGAATATTTGCAAGATGAAAAGGTAAAACTAGAAGAACTAGATAAATCCATCTTAGAAGAGATTAAAAAGAATCAAACAGTTATCCTTGAACTGCCAGCATTCGGTAAAAAAATTGAAATTAATAGCAAAACTGCTAGAATACCGAATTTTTACGAAATTATTGATGATGTATTAGCGGGAAATAATGTGTATTTAATCGGAGAAGCTGGTGGAGGTAAGACCTTTACTGCTGAAATGGTTGCAAAAACATTAGAACGTGAATACGTTACGTTAAACTGCTCTCAATATACTTCTCCATTGGAAATTCTAGGTGGGCAATCTATTGAAGGTTTCAAAAAAGGTAAATTAATTGACTGTTGGCAGAATGGCAAAATTCTAATTTTAGATGAAATGCCAAAACTTGATGCTAACACAGCAGGTTTATTCAACGATGCCCTAGCAAAAAGCAGCAAAACAAAAACTGCAAGCGAAGCTAAAATAAATTCAGCTAATCCTGATGAAGCACCAATTGAAAGAGCCAATGATTTTGCTGTTATTGCAACTGGAAACATTTACCCAAATGAACCACCTGCACCTCAATATCGTGGTAATAATCAACAAGATTTATCATTATTAGACCGTTTTTCAGGTAGTGTCTATTTTACTGAATTTAGTAATCCTACAGACCAAGATACAACCCGATTCAAATTCCTTTATGACTTTTTAGTGGGTAACTACTATGAATATATAGAAGCTAAATTGAAAGGTAATGCTTTACCTGAACCGAAAGGTTTGCGTACTGTAATTGAATCTTTGAACATGAAAAATTTAGCATTGGTTTCTTACCGTACTAATATTGCATTTAGAATTGGATTTGAGTATGAATTAGTTAGAGCAATTGCTAAAAAACAAGGTAAACCAGTTCAAGAAGGAGGTAAAACGTTATTAAATACTTTCAAAAGCTACATGGTTGCGTTTAAGATTGGTTCTGATGCTTACAATAGTATTATCCGTACAACTAAATACACAGATAGCTACATTCAAAGTTTAGCAAACGATGCAATTAGGGAGATAACAAAAAATGAAAATGGTTTTTTAGATTCATTGAATCCATTATTGAAAGAAACCGCAAGCAATATGTACGGTCAGTACAAGGATTTTTATGTAGCTGATTCTGTTCTATTAAATAAATAATAATGAATCAAAATCAATCATATTATAAGAAAGTTAAATTGTCAAGCACGAAGACTGCCTTTATGTTTGATAGTTTAACTGATTATAGTAGGTTTATTCAGGATATTGAAAGGAATTCTATTGGTAATACTAGAATTGGATTTGACAGAATAAATAATCCATCTTACATAAGAAATAAAATATCCGAATATGGCTCTGCATGGTTTGGAACTACAGATGAAAACTTAGTAAAAGGAGAATTAAATTCTTTTTTATTCAATAACAGAGTAGAATCTTTCTTAAATAGTTTTTCTAGTCAAAAAGTAAAAGTAGACATTGTTGATATAGACCAACAAAAAGCCATCAAATTTACTGAAAAAGAAATAGGAATATTCTCTTTTGACTTAGCTAGTCTTGGTCTAATCAGAGTTTATGAATATTACAGTCCATTACTTGATAGGATAGTATCTCCAAATCTTGTTAAAGGACAAAAGGGGCAAGATGGTAAATTAATTTTTTATCATGATTATATGCCTTATGTACCAGCTCACAAGGTTATGTACAATTTAAAAACATCAGGCTATTTTAGCAATATTTTAAAAAGAAATGTTCAAAAAACTGATTTGACTGAAATAGTAACAGATAATGAAATTTATTTTGAGTTCCCAGAAAGAAAGGAAATACCTCAACATATTGTAGATAGGAAACAGCAAGTAGACGAAAATGGAGTAAAAAAGTTTTCAAGCACTTTCAAAAGGTCTTTTATTGATATACCAAAGATTGAAAAACCCTTACCTAGAGTTGATATAATTATTGCTGCAAGCTATTCCTACACATTAAATGTAGAAAAGCAAATTATTTATAGCTGTATGGCTGCTATTGCTATTGCTGAAAAATTAAGCAAGTCGGGTGTAAATTATCGAATTGTGGCTTGTTATCCACTAGAAACATCAGGTTCAGGTACAAGAAAAGAAGTATATACTTTTGTAAAAGTTAAGTCAGAGGGAGAGCCATTAGATAAAAATAAAATAGCCATACTTATAAGTGATGGTAGAAATTACAGGCTACAATCGTTCAAATCAGGTTTAGCTTCTTTTTTCGATGCAGGATATGATTCTAATGTTAACCCTAATACTATTGGTTATGCAATATCCGATGATACAAAAGTTAAAGATGCTTATATAGATTTTTTAAAAAAACAAGATAATCCTGAAGATAAATTGGCAGCAGAAAACCCTAATAGTAAAATTGTATTCAATGGGGCATTATCTGAAGAACAGGCTGTAAATCAATATAATAGAATCATCAATCAAATATCCAAGCTATGACAAACGAACAAAAACAAATGATTCAGAAATATAGGGAAGAATTTGAAGCAAGTTGTAAAAAATATGCTAGATGGGGTAGTCAGAGGGATTGCTCTTTTGGTTTATTTACTAGTGAAAATCCAGAAGACCAAAATTTCACAATGTTAGTGACAACAATTACAGGAATTAGTGATGATTATGAAACATATGTTGAAACGGTTAATTTAATGGTAGAACCTGATGGTAATGTAATAAACTTGAAAGATGTTTATAATTCAAATGAGGTTGTATCGTATATAGAAAAATTGAAAAAAATTGATTAATGGGAAAATTATTAACCATATTAGGGGTATCTGAAATGAAGCAGGCAAAACTTCCTTCAAGCGTGTTTACAGCTGAAAAAGTTATTAATGGGCTACAGAGTGTTTATGCTTCATCCCCAGAATCACCAAAAAAAGATAATTTAGCAGTTGTGATTGCTGAAACAGTAAAAATAATGATGGCAAAAGTTCAACCGTATTTAGTTGATGAAAAGCAAGAGGTTAAGATAGCAAAAGAGCAAATAAAGTTACCTGAAGAAGTTCGTATGCCTAGTAGTGAGCCAAAACCAGAACCTCAACCAGAGCCCAAGCCAGAGCCCAAGCCAGAGCCCAAGCCAGAACCCAAGCCAGAGCCCAAGCCAGAACCCAAGCCAGAACCCAAGCCAGAGCCCAAGCCAGAACCTAAAAAACAAAAGACAACACCTCCTCCTTCAAAACCTGAAAAAAAAGAGGAAAAAGAAAAAAAGCCTCCTGAAGAAGAGATTATGAGTTGTCAAGAGTTAAAAGATGCAATAAAAGGTCTAAATTTAATTGCTAAAATGGGTGACAGTGAAGCTGTTGAAATAATAAAAACCTTAAAAATAAAATTGAAAAATCAAAACTGTAAATAACATATTTTATGGCAACTGCATTAAAATTAAAGAGTGATATAAAAAAGCTAAAATCAGCTATTGCTAGTAAGGCTACTCCTAAGACTTTTATACCCAAATTAAAAACACAATTAGATAAAGCTGAAAGTGAATTATCTGCTATTTCTAGTGGGGCAAAACCGAGAAAAACAAGTACAACAAAAAGTACTAAAACTACTTTGACTGCATTACAAAAGTTAATTCAAAAGAAAAAATATGGTGTTTATAAAGGTGCAGGAGTTAATTTAGAAAAGGATGCATCGGAAGGTGCATTTGCATCTGGAAGAAGAGTATCAAAAGGGTTAAAATCTAATCAGTTTGGTGATAAAGGAGATAATAAAGGTAATGTATACTATGAGTACCGACCTAATCGTTTAGATGTAAAACAGCCTAAGAAAAAGCAAACTTATCCGAAATTGGCTAAAGGTGGCATGATGGCTAAAGGTGGAGAGGTAGTGCCATATATCATTTGGGTTTCAAAAGATGGTGATAAGAGAGAACTTTATGGTGAATATATTTCTATGAGGGCTGCAAATATGAAGATGAATAAGTTATGGGAAAGTGGTGAATATGAACTTATAGGCAATATGCCAAAATCAAAGTACGAAAAAGAAGGATTTTATAAAGAAGGTGGTATGATGGCTGATGGTGGAGAAATCGAAGATAAATTTAAAGGTAAAAATTCAAAAGAAATTTGGAATAATTTAGATTCCTCAACTAAAGCAAAAGTGTTAGAACATCTATTTTTAAAAGGTAATACTTCAGGTGTTCAATATTATGATTCATACAATTCGTTAAATGAACTTTCATATAGTGATTGGGATAAATTACCAAAAAACATAAAAAATGAAATAGATAATTTTGGACAAAAAATTAAAATGGCTGATGGTGGAGAAATAAATGTGGATGATAAAGTTGAAGAATATATTGAAAAACTTAAAAATGGTGAATCTATAAGAAGATATTATCATGTTAGGGGTACAAGTAACCCAAAGTATTTTGAAACAATTATGCCAAACAAGTCAGAAAAAGGCTCATATAAAAGGTATGAATCAGCATCTAAAGGTTCTTTAGGAACGTTACAAAACGAATACCTGACAGAAAAAGAAGTTACAAATTATTTGAAAAAAACTATCGTAGAAATAAGAAAAGAGTTCTATAAGGACAAAATGGCTAAAGGTGGGGAGTTGACTGAAGACCAACAATTAAAGTTAAGATTAGAGCTTGTATTAGATGACCTTAAAGCCATAAAAGAATTTATATATGAAAATGGATTATCTGAAATATTTCAACGACCAACTAAACACGCAGATGAGTGTTGGACACACTTCAACAACATTGAAATAGCTTGCGACTTAAATGATGACGAATCTTTAAGCTGGGGTAAATTTTATAAAGAGAAAAAAGCTAAGGGTGGGGAGTTAACAGAAGACCAACAATTTAAGTTAAGATTAGAGCTTGTATTAGATGACCTTAAAGCTATTAAAGAGTTTATATATGAAAATGGATTATCTGAAACATTTGAAAAACCAACAAAGCATTCCGATGAGTGCTGGACTTTGTTTAATAACATTGAGATAGCTTGCGACTTAAATGATGACGAATCTTTAAGCTGGGGTAAATTTTACAAAGAAAAAGGTGGCTACATGGCTAAAGGTGGTAGTGTAAATTATGGTCGTTCATGGACTGCTGATAGAGCAAAACATAACAAATCAGAAGATTATGAAATACCTATGAAACAAAGGAAATTTGACCATGGTGGAGAAGTAGGTCAGGGCTTTCTTATTAAGGATATGAGAGAAAAACTAAATAGAATGTTTCCTGATACCTTCGGTTTCACCGTTGGTAATGTTAGTAAGGAAGGTAACAAAACTTTAAATTCAGCTGCTCTCATTGTTGATACAAACGACCCTAATCGTGGATTAGAAGATAAAGACATTCAGTCAAAATTGTTTTTCCCGCAATATAAAAGAGACCATAACATTAATTTCAGAGTGATGCAGGGTGGAGAAAATACCTATTTCTATTTTGCATTAGAATCTGAAAAGGGTGATGAATACATTGGTCAATTCGGATTTAAAGACCAAGGGGATGTTTCTTCTGACTACATTACCCGATTTATTGCTTTTCTAATGGAACAGTATGGGTTGCCTTTTGAAGTAAAACATAGCGTAATGGCAAAGGGTGGTTATATGGCAAGTGGCGGTGAAATGCACAAGGCTGACTATTTCAAGGATGGTGGTAAAGTTTTCTCTGAAAAAGAATTAAAAGAAATATTGGATGAAGCTCTTAGTCATTTCTATCAAGGGTTAAATAAGCTTGATACAGCTATGAGATACTTAGAAGTGAAAGGTCAAGGAGGATTGAGAAAACCTTTGTCTGACAAGTTGAAGCTGGATGGGTTAAAAGAATCCATAGAAAAAATTGATGAATATATATCTAAATAATTTAATATGAAGTTGTTCACAAAAGAAATTGATAAGAAGCTTTTCGCTCAATATTTAAAAGGTTCTGACCTTGAAAATCAGGTGGTAGTTGCCAAAATTTTCAATCCTTATGGAAGAGGAAACTGGTATATTATTAATTCAGACCCAAATGACCCAGATTATTTGTGGGCAATTGTTGATTTATCTGAAGTAGAAATCGGTAGTGTTAGTCGTAATGAGCTAGAAAATATAAAACTTCCTCCATTTAGATTAGGTCTTGAAAGAGATATGTATTTTACTCCAGTAAATGCTGCTGAATTATATAAAGGATTATTGAGTGGTAAACAATATGCTAAAGGTGGCTACATGGCTGATGGCGGAGAAATAGATGAAGATGGTGTGGACTTATTTGAAGACTATGATAATATCCCAAGTAACGTACAAAAAGTACTAGACAAATATTCAGATGCTTTTGAAGATGGAGACTACAGAAAACTTGAAAAAGCAAACAATGAGCTGAAAAAAATAGGCTATACTTTTGAATATGGTTTAGATGGACAAGCCTACGATTTAAGAAAGATTGGTGAAAAAGGGAAATCTGAATATATGAATGGGGGTAATATTCCAATGGAAGACTACGGAATGGATGATGATAGATGGTATTTGATAGAAGATGGACAAATTATAAAAGAAAGATTGACTAAGGCAGCTGCAAATAAATTAGTGGAAGTTTTAAGCAAAAAGAGTCCATATAAAAAATATTCAGCTATATGGATTGAAGATTATGAGTCTGATGAAGAATATGCTGACGGTGGAAAATTGAGTGACATATATAAACAAATGGATGACAAAAGAACTAAAATTCGCTTAAAAATAGCTACAATCGTTGGTCTTGACAATGCTTTAGAATATTTAAACAGAGATTTTGTTGTAAGTCCTTTTAAACTTATTGAAAAAGCTGTAAACGTTGGATTCTTAACTATTGATGAAATAGATAAAAATTTATGGGATGCAGCAATAGAAGAAGCTGATGATATTGATTCAGATTATCGTGATAGCGGAGAAGGTATTGGAAGTAGCGACATGAACGCATTTGTTAGCAGGATGCTCAAATCTGCGGGAATTAACATTGAAGTTGTAAATAATAGGTATCAAAGAATGGCTGATGGAGGGTTAATGAAAAATACAAACCAAGCTTCATCAAAATTAATAGATTCAATTATTGATGTTTTCAAAAAAAATACCCAATATGAATCTACCCAATATCCAAATAAAAGATTTGCTTTTGTAATTGACACGCCATCTGCAAGCACAATATATTTTAGAACAAAATACTTCGGAGATTGGCAAGATAATATACAAGTAAGCTATAATCCTAATGAAGATTTTTTTAGAATTAACAAAGGGAATAATTCTGAAAAAACAACCGACCTTAACTTACTTTCTAAACAATTATCAGAATTACATAAAAATAAAGTTATTAAGTATAAGAATTATTTAACTAATGAATACTTTACAGAGTATGATATAACAAATATTCTATCTGATGTACAATTTTATAAAAAGTATTCTGATGGCGGTGTTATCAAATGGCAAGATGCTCTAATCGGAGATAGTGCTTTGGTTAAGTCTGAAAATAAAATGGGTTTAATCGTAAAAGATTATGGCAGAAAGTTTCATTTAAAGTTTGTTGACGGAACTGAAAAAACCTATGATGCAGCTGAATTAGAGTTTATAAAGGATGAATATGCTGATGGTGGGGAAATAAAAGAATATAAGACTATTGCCTCTTTTGACGATTCAACAATAACTATTTATGATGGTAAGTTAACTTATAAAAATATCCTTGATATGACTAATAAGTTACCTAAAAACATAAAAACTATTGAAGTCTTAATAAAAGACGAACACGATATTGAGGCAATAACAAGGTGGAGTAAAAATGAGGTTGAAAAAGTATTTAAAAGTGAATTTGAAGATGGCTTTCCAATTATTTATATGCGTGAAGAAGATGGTCAAAAAAATATAAAAAAAGCATATGGGGAATTGAAAAATGGCAAAAAAGTGGTTTTTGATATAGAAGATTTAAGTTGGGAAGAGGGGGATAAAATGGCTATGGGAGGTGTAACTTTTGCCGATAAAGTATCATCCATCAAATCAAGCCTACTCAAACGTAAAAAAGTTTCTCCAAAGGTTCAAAAGGATTACGGAAAGACATACTCCCCAAAAGAAGCTGAAGAATCAGCAAAACGTATTGTAGGTGCTATGACAGCAAAAGAAAGATTAATGTCTAAAAGAAAGAAAAAATGAGTGCAAAATACGACCAAATCATATATGAAACAGCATTGAATGAGGGATTCAATCCAGAAGCTGCTAAATTAATTGTTGCTCAAGCAAGATTTGAAAGTGCTGATTACACATCCAATGTGTTTAAAAAGAATTTGAATACAAGTGGGATGAAATTTATTGGACAAAAACTAGCTACTCGTGGTTCTATTGCCCCATTAAGTGAAAGAAGTAATAGATGCAAGTCGGATAATGTCTGTGTAAATAGCGACTATTATGCCTCTTTTAAATCAGTAGCAGATAGTGCAAAGGATAAAATTCAACGCAACTACAATATCACAATGAGAGGAGTTACTCCACAGCAATTAAAATCAGTAAAAAATGCAGATGAATTTGCTACTTTACTCAAAAAAAGAGGTTATTATGGAGATAGCGAAGCTAATTATTCAAGAGGCTTAAAATCAAAATTGCTTCGTATTCAAGTAGTTGAATTTGTATCAAAAAATAGAAATACATTATATTTAGGAGGCGGTATTTTACTAATTTCACTAGCTTACTACCTATATTCAAAAAGAAAGAATTAATTTTATAAATATAAAAAAGGAATATGTATTCTTTAGCAGTTAAAAATTCAACACAAAAATTTGTAAAAGATTACGGTAAAGGAATAATCGAAGCAATTCGTGGAACTGGTTTGTTTTTCCCTGCTGTAGTTGCCATGAAAGCTTTAGAGAGCGGTTGGGGTCGTTCAAAACTAACAACTGAATCAAACAACTTTGGAGGTATCAAATACAACCCTAACTTGTCTGGCGTAGTCGGTAAAGTAACTTTAGATACAACAGAATTTGTAAGAGGTAGAAAAATTGTAGTAAAACAAGATTTTAGCAAGTTTAAAGATGTTGCATCTGGCGTTAGAGCTACAATTGGAGTGCTATTATTAGATAGGTATAAAAATGCAAGATTGAATGCAAAAACACCAGAAGAGCAAGTATTAATGATTGCAAGGTCAGGATATACTACTACTCCACCTGCAAGATACCTTTCCTCAATGAAATCTATAATTGAAGCAACTCAAGACCTTACTGGATTAGGCAGAATTTCTTAATAACTTAAAATAAAAAAAATGCAAACAAAAAATATAGTAAAAATATTACTTACAGCAGCAGCAGCTTATGGAGTTATATATGTATATCAGAGATATAAACGCAAAAAAGCAAATGAAAATGTTGTACCAGCTGATACAGCTATCAATGTCATAAATAAACTTTAAAATTTTTTAAAATCTTTTGTTAAAATAAAACCAAAAAAATGAGAAACTATCAACTAAAAATGAACGAGTTAGGTCTAAATTCATCAAACATTTCAAAAGCTCTACAAAAATCAATCAAAGAATTTGAAGAGGGTGAAAACGAATTTAGACAAATCAATGATACCCTTTCAAAAATGGATGAACAAGATGAAAGGTATGAATCATTAAAGCAAGATGTAGAAAATTATGATTCACTTCTTAATGAAGCTGATGATGATTTAATGCAAAAGTTAGAAAAATATTCAGCCAATAAAGAAGTTTATGAGGCTAAAATGTTACATATGAGGCAAAAAGCAGCTGAAAAGAAAGGCAAAGTTGTTGCTCCAGTAGCTTCAGTAGCTACAGCAGCTCCAGCAGCTCCAGCAGCCCCAGTTGCCCCAACAGCATCAGTAAGTGCTACCACTCAAAGTGGGAATCCTCCTGTTGTAGTTTTACCAAAAGAAGAAAAAAAATCAGGTAGTAATTGGCTATTATGGGGTGGTTTAGCGGTATTGGGCTTGTTAGTAGGTGTTAATGTAATGAAAAATAGAGAACAATAATGGCTTACAGAATTAAACCATATTCATACGCTCAAGCAAAAAAGCTAGGTGTAACCATTAAGTCAAGTACAGTAAGTGGTAAGAAGATTGATGTTTTTAATTCAAAAGGAGAAAAATTAGCATCTATTGGAGCAATAGGATATAAAGATTATCCAACTTTTTTAGCAGATGAAGGTAAAGAGGTAGCTGATGAAAAAAGGAGGTTATATAAATTAAGGCACGCAAAAGATAGAGTAGTGAGAGGAACAGCTGGTTTTTATGCTGATAAAATTTTATGGACTATAGTTTTAATTATCGGTGTTCAGTTCGTCTAACCCAATAGTCATGATTTTTGCAGTTCTTTTAGGACTAGCATTTATTTTGACATCTCTGTATTTCGTGAACAAAATGTTCGCCAACGATACACAAGAGATATTGGTTAGGTTCATTTTACTTGTATTTACAGCACTTGTTGGTGTATGGGTAGTGGACAAGGTTATTGCATTTAAGATTAAACTCTTAGATGACGAACAAGATAAACAACTCTTTGACCTGATAAAAACATTAGTACTTATGATTTTTTCGTATTATTTTGGCTCTAAAAAATCTATTGATAAAAAAAAATAACAATTATATGAAGCAGTTTTTAATTAAGATGTTTTCCGACAAAAGTGATATAAACCCTAAAACAGTAGTTGGATTTATTTCATTTGTAACAATGATTATATATGGTTTGACTGATGTAATAACAGGGGCTTTGAAAAAGGAATTTGTAATTGAACCAATAGTTTTTAATGGTTTGATGTACACTACATTCGCTTGTTTGGGTATAGCTGGTGCAGAAGCAATTTTCGGAAACAAAAATTTATCGAAAATTCAATCTGAAAATAAAATAGAGGAAGATAAATAGTGAAAAATTTATCCAGAGAAGAGCTTCTAAGTAGGCTAGAAGCTATAAATAGAAGCAATGCCATCATCTACTTCGACCTAGAAGGATATATTTTAGGTATGAACTCTATCTTTTTACAAGCGATGGGGTATGATGATGAAGACCACAAACAACTTGTTGGAAAGCATCATAGCATTTTTGTGAGCTACGAGTATTCTAAATCAGAAGAGTATAAAAAGTTTTGGGAAACACTAAGGAGTGGAAAGTATTTTGAGGGGGAGTTTGAAAGAAGGAAAATGGATGGAAGTCCTATTTTCTTACAAGCAACGTACAATCCAATTTTTGATGAAAGTGGTACTATTACTAAAATAATGAAAATTGCCACTGACATAACTGAAAATGTCAATAGTAAAAACAAAATAGATGCTCTATCAAAAGATTTGCAAATTGAATTAGAAAAATCGAAAAGTCTAAAAAATGCAATAGAAATAGAGAAAAACGCTGCTTTGAATGACTTGGATGTTATGATTAAAAAAAGTCAAAGTGAATTAATAAAAGTTATTGTTAAGGTTGCTTTGTCTGTAATAATTGGAGTTGGTGTTGTTACAACAATATTATATTGGATGGCAATACTTATGGAAAAAGACACGCAGATAATCGGGTCAACTTGGAGCAATATGTTTAGTGTGTTGTTGACTAACGCCTTTTCAATAGTAGGAACAATTATGGGTATCAAGTATGCTACTCAAGAAAAAAGATAAACCAAAATAAAATAAAATGCAAATTTCAAAACATTTATCATTAGCAGAAGTAAGTAGAAGTGAAACTGCTAAACGCAGAGGTATAAGCAATACCCCAACTGCTGAACATTTAGAAAACTTTAAAAAATTGGCTGAAAATATATTTGAGCCTATTCGTGAACATTTCGGTGTGCCTATTCACATATCGTCAGGATATAGAAGCAAGGAGCTTAATTCTGCGATTAATGGTAGTTTGTCCTCGCAGCATTGCACAGGTGAAGCTATTGACATCGACATGGATGGTAGTACAAATGGAGTGTCTAACAAAATGGTGTTTGATTTCATTAAAGATAATTTAGATTTTGACCAATTAATTTGGGAGTTCGGTAATGATTCAAATCCAGATTGGGTTCATGTGTCTTATGAAACAAGCCGTAAACAAAGAAAACAAGTGTTAAAAGCAATAAGAGTTAATGGGGCAACAAAATATGTTTAATTATGGTAGTATTTATATCAGCGAGTCAAGAATATATAGATTATGAAGAGAATGATTTTATCACTGATAAAAAAGTAGAATCTACTAAGTTTAGGGATATTGTTTTAAATTATTGCAAAAGTTTTGGATTAACAGTAGTTACCGATAATGATAAAGAAGCTTTTTTAGAAAATTTAGAATTGATAAGAAAAGGGGAATCAGGTATTGTTATCATCTTAAATTTTTCATCAAGTGAAAATAATACTGAATCTGGAACAATGGCATATATAGGTAATGATGCAGATAGGCTTGACAATATATTCGCTAAAAATTTAGTTGATACTACTTCAAGAGTACTTTCACTAAATAACTTGGGCGTTATAACGGAAGAGGTAACGCATCGAAGTAAAATTGGCTTAGTTGCAGAACAAGGGGTAATAGTTTCACTGAACATATGTTTCATAAGTAATCAAGACGATATGGACATATACAATGCAAATCAATATACTCTTGCAGCCGAAATAGCTAAAATTATCAAAAAATATGATAGTATGATATAATTCAAAAAAATACTAAATTTACAACATGGCATACAAATTTGATTTATCTAAAGGAGAAGAAATACTATTAAAATCAGCTAGTATAGGTGCTGCCGTATTAGGTATTGTATCTATTTACACCTTTTACAGAAATAATCTTTGGAAACCAAAAATAGCAGTAACAAAAATTGATTTCAAAAATTCATATGCAGAATTAGAAATTAATGGAAGACCTTTTGTTTTGAGGGGAGATTCATCTTACTTAATATCCTATGACTGGGGAGTTAGATTAGGATTTACCCCTAAAGTTGACGGAACAAGAGTAGCCGATAGGATTGAGGTGTTGAAGCGAAATATGGTACAAGACGTTCTTAGAACTGTAAATGAAGTTGCTTTTTCTGGTATTCACAAAGCTTAATTTATATTAAAAAATATAAAAAAAAGGATGATTTCTACAATAAAAAAGGCTGTAAAAATACAAGGAGCTGGAGAAGCTGTTCTCTATGCAGGTATTTTAGGTCTTGTAGTATCTGATATAATTCCAACACCAGCCGATGCAATATATTTTAGGCTTCAGCAAAAAAACAAAGAAAAGTTAAACGAGGGCATTATAACTCCAAAACAGTTCTGGACAAGGGAAGCAGCTATGTATTATGGTTTAAATCCTATATGGTGGTCATTGGTATTACTGGCTGTTGTGAACACAAAAGGAGGATTGGACAATAAATTAAAACTAGGGGTGGCACTCATTGGGGCTGGTGCGGTTGTAGGTGTTTTGGCAAAAAACATACAAGAAGAAGAAAAACTTAAAAAAAATTCTATATTAAATAAAAAATCTTAATTTTAATAAAAATTTATTTAACCTTAAATTCAAAAAAAATGCAAAACGGAAATAAAGTTATCGGATATGTTCTAGGTTTAGCTGCTCTTGGTGTAACAGTTTACGTCATTTCTAAAACTTGGAGAGCAGGTCAAAAATAAAAATATGGCAAAGACAATTGCAAAGAAAAAAGTAAATGTAGCTGATATATCTGCACTTGCTAAAAAAATAAGAAAGCCGAATGAGGCTTGGACTGCCGCAATTAAACGTGCTGCTGCTCAAATAAAGAAAGGATAATCTATGCCCAAAGAAAGAGTTATAGTTTTTGAAGGGGAAGATAAATTTATTGTTAATCGTGACAGTAATTTTAATAAATTTACTGGCGAAAAGCAATTTGTCGGGGGAAAGAATTCTAATCCTTCCGAAAATGAAAATGTACCTACTAACCCTGATAAAGAAGCATTTGATAGGTATGTCAGTAGAAGAGCTGCTCCTATCATTATGCCTAGTCCTGTCGAACCAAACTTCTGTGAAAGAATAAAGGAATTCATAGAAAATAGGGGTAATGGGTTAGCTACTTCTGAACAGGTAATGCAGGCGTATGAACTATTTCAAAATAATTGCATAGAAAAACCGATAGATAATCCTCCTATAGTGGGAGAACCCGAACAACCACCAGTAGAAAAAGTGATTGTTGAAAAACCGAAGGATGTAGAAGTTCCCCCCGCTTCTACCCCTTTGCCCAAATCTTTTGTGCCATTGAATACTCCTTCTCTTGGAAAACCTCCATCCTCAAGTGGCGGTGGTGGTGGTGGTGATGAAGCTCAAACACAACCGAAAAAACAAATTAATTGGTTATTATTGGCTATCATTGGTGGAGGAATATTGTATTTAGTAACAAGAAAAAAAGATTAAAAATGCAACCGTCAATACCAACTCCTCCTATGCCTCAAACAGCTCCAGCGGCTGCACCAGCAACTTCTCCCATTTATAATCCACCACCTGCACCAGCAACATCTGCTCCCATGATGGAAGACGGTGGAAGTGTGGGTAGTAGTAGTGGAGGAAATAAATTTAAAGAGTTTTTTAGTGATGTTAATATCCTTGACGTTGTTATTTCATCTTTTATTGTAGGTGGGGTTTTATACACTATTCATTATTATAAGTTTATGATGATGATGGAAAAAACAGGCTATGCTGATTTAAGTTCAAGAATTCAAAAAATTGAAAGTCAAATGGCAGCAGCTAAAAAAAAGGCAGAAGTAAACGCATCAGGAAATAATACTCCCGCTATGCGTAGAAAACGTGCTCTTATGACTTTATAAAAAAAAACCATGAAATATGTTAGATTCAATCACTTGGGGCAATCCGTTCCAAAAGCATTTACCCTTTCTAAAAGAAGGTATATCTCCATTTGAAAGATTAATACCACAATTAGTAAAATTTACTTTCCCTAAAAATAGTTCAAAAGGTACTAGGGAGGAATTGAATCAACTTGTAGACTTTGTAAATGAACTACAAAAAGATGAAGATACTTTAAAAAGGTATAAAGCATACGATGCTTCTATTGAGCGAATCTTTGCTCAAGTTATTATAGAACAAGATTTAGGGGAAAAAGGAGCAGATTTAGTAGACAAGTTGTTTGACGATACTTTGCCTATTATAATGAAATTGAAATTTTACTTTCAAAGACCTAGACCATATCAGCTTGCAGAAATGTATAAGCTAAAATTATTCCCATACGAATCAAAATCAGCAGATTCTCCATCATACCCAGCAGGTCATACACTACAAGCTAGTGTTATTTGCCATGTTTTAGGTAATCACTTTCCCGAAAAATTCGATTTTTTTGAAAATCTTGCAAAAGATATAGAATACAGCAGACTTTATCTTGGAATACATTATCCTTCTGATAACGACTATTCGCTATATGTAGCGGAAACTTTAATCAGAGATAAAGAATTCAAGTATAAATATCAACTGTAATGGACACAAATTCTGCTACAACAAAACAAATCATGAAATCAACCACAGGTGGTAAGCCAATTACCCAAAGGTCTGTGTGGAAAGGTTGGTTTGAAATAGATGGCAAAAGGATGTATCTTAAATCTCTTTGGGAAAAAAGATATTGCTTGTACCTATCCTTCATGAAAAAACACAAGCATATTATAGATTATTCGTATGAGCCAGAAACATTTTGGTTTGATGGAATACGAAGAGGAGTAACAAGTTATAAACCAGATTTTTCTGTTCATTTCCCATCTGGTAATATAGAATATTTTGAAGTAAAAGGTTACGAAACATCTAAGGATAGGACTAAATACAAAAGGATGGCAAAGTACCATCCCAATGTAGTATTGAGGGTTATTGACGGTAAATGGTTTAAAGCAAATTCACCAATATTAAAAAAAGTATTGCCGAATTGGTAAAATAGATATATTTCAATATATTTGAAACGTAAAAAATGCCTTAATGAACCAAGAAGAAACAGTAGAAATACTAAATGAACTGCTTACTAGCATTCGTATTAGAGGTTTTAGAAAAACCATTAATATCCTAAAGACTGAAAAAAAAATCAGTGTTCCTTTAACAGACCCCTTTGAAATTTTCATTATTGATACAATATGTGAATCTTTCAATATAAAGCAAGATGACTTGATATACAGCAAGTATATGAGAGGGGATAACAAATACGCTATCGGGCTATGTGTTTATTATCTTTATGAAAAAAAGAGTTTAGGAGATATACACAAAAGTGTATTTAAAAGTAAGAATAAAACTTTGCTAAGTAAATACAGACAAATAATTTTAGACTTAAAAGAAGTTCATTCCGAAGATAAAAAGATTTTAGAAATAAAAAAAGAAATAGACAAAGCAATTGAAACATATAAAAAATTAGCTAAAGATGGAAAATCAAGTAACAAATAACCAACCAGTAGAAACACAACCAACCCCACAAAAAAGCTACAATCCATTCATTGCAAATGTGAATGAAAAACCATATGCTCAAATGAGCGTTGATGTAGGGCAACAACAAATGTCTTCAGTTATTCCTGAACCAACCTATCAAAGCAACACAGTAAGTGGAAGTGAAAACGCTTACAATATGCTTAATAATGAATTTAGCATGAGTGGTGGTTCGCCTGTTGGTGGGGGTAAAGATTCTGCACCATTTAATCCTGCAATGAATAACTTGCCAGATGGTGATAAGAAATTAGGAGCAGAGCATATGGCTAAACTTATTGTTGATGGCTATGAGCAGCTTCACGTTTTCGGTAACAAAATGCTTCAGATTTCAGAGAGAAAAGTTAGGAAAATGGTTTCTGACGGAGAAATTGATGTGAATGTTCAAATACCTTATGAGTATGGTAAAACTATTAGTGTAAGTGATTTTATACAAGATTTCAATGAGCAGAATAAAGATACCCTTACAGTTTCAAAAGAATTTAAAAAAGAAGTTACTCCTGTATTAACAAGAGTATTACAAAAGCGTGGTGCTGGAGTAACCGATGAACAATATTTAGGTTATTTGTTTGGTAAGGATATTTTAGTAAAGGGAGTAATTGTTTCTCAAATTAGAGGAACGATGAATGATATGTTTGATGTTATGAAAGAATACACTCAAGCATTGAAAGAAAATGGGGTAACAGCTGAAGGTGTTCCTGTAAATAGAACACCGCCACCACCACCTCCACCACCACCATCTGAATCTCCAAATACAAGTTCGAAGCCACAAAGGAGAACACCGCCACCAACTCAATCGGTTGTAAGTGATGAAAGTGATTTCAATTTTTCTATGAATGAAGTTGTAGTTGATTCCTCTGTTCAAAGACATATTATTCCAGAATCTGGAAAGCAAAGATTGATGGAGCGAAAAAAACGTGATAAAGAGATTTCTGATGCTATGAAAAGAGCAGAGAGTATAACTGAAGGAGGAGAAAAAAGATTGTCGTACAAGGATGCAATAGCAAAAAGTAAAACAGGTAAAAGAGGTAGAAAAACTACCGACTACATTGCAGAAGTAGATGAAGAACAAATTGCAGAAGCAATTATTCTCAATGAGTCAAAGCCAATTGATAAAAATAAAATTGAAGGGTTAGACTAATGAAAATAAAAAATCCTGAATGGCTTACATTCAAAGATAAATTTATTAAGATGTTAAAAGTTCTTGAGAAAGAATCAGGAAAATTTGATTTACCTCATGATGCCGAAAACTTTGAAATTTATGTAAATGAATGTGTTGTTCATCCGATATTTGTTAAAAAGGCTGAAGAACTAAAAGTTCAATATGACTTTACTTTGTGTGATACAGAAATTAGAACTTTATCCTTTTCTATTTATAAAGATGCGGGAAGAATTGAAATAACTTTGAAGAACAATTATATAATAAAAGATACAATATAGATGCGTGAACCATTATTGATGTGTGCTATTGGTAAAAAAGGTGTTGGTAAGTCTTACGCACATATGCTATTAATGAACGGATATGTAGCAGGAGACCCATATCAAGGTGTAAAAGGCAGAAAGGTATTAATTATGGATGTAAATGATGAATATGGGGTATATAATGTGCCTGTTTTATCATTGAACGATGTTGCTTTATATAGCGTACACCCTTACATTGAAATGAGAAGAATAAGACCATTTCATCCAGATGGAAGAAGAATGACTCTTGATGAATGGGCAAATGCACTTTTTTATGTCCTAAATAGATACCAAAATGGTATGCTTCTAATAGAAGACCCATCCAAATTTATTGGAGACCATTTACCCCATGACTTAGTAGGAGCTATTGCAACAAACAGACACGCTGGGTTAGATATTATACTTTCTTTTCAATCAATTGGTCGTATTAATACAAAAGTTTGGGGTAATATGAATTTACTTCGCTTTCACCGAAATGTAGAAAGTGTTGAAAGACATAGGAATAAGTTTCCTGATAAGTATGAGATTTTGAGGATAGCTGAAATAATGGTTAATAATGAATATCACCGTGGGAACATTCGTTTTTATGTATATGTAGACCTTGATGAATTAAAAATTAATGGGGAGATTTCAGAAGATTTAATTAATGAATCATTGATTCAATACATAAATGAGAAAAAATCGGAGCTAGTAAAGCCCTATCTTCTTCAAAAAGAAGGCAATAAGAAAAAATATAATGAAGAATCTGCTGTTCAATTAGTAAAAGAAAGGTTATTATCATACTATTTTAATAAAAAATAACTCTATAATAAATTTACTTGAAGCCCTTTTCTACCAAGATTAGGGCTTTTTTATTTATTTCATTGAATTTTCAACGATAATAGTTTATGTATAAAAAATAGAAAAGAAAATACATATATGATTCATATGTAATGGGCTTTGATTAATAAATTTACATTACAAAGTTTCATGAATCTGTATTCATTTTACTTAATATAAATTAACCCTTAAAAATTCTAAAAATGGATTTCAAAAAATTAGCAGGACAAGTGCTTGTAGTTACAGCTGGAGTTGCATTGTATATGCTTGCAGTAAAGCCTATGCTTGACAGAGCCAAAGTAACCAAGTAAAAAAAATTGAATTGATTCAGTAATCAAATTCACAAAAATTTAAAATTTAAAAAAATGAGTTCTATCCAAAAGTACCTACAAATGGCTAACCGCTCTGTAAATGAGCAGTTCATTGGTGTAGATGGTTTTATTGACGATGATATGTATTTTGCAGGAGATATGCAAAATTGGTTCGCTGCTGAAGGAGATGCTATGGCAGCTCCAGTAGCTTCAGCACCTATGCGTTCTCAACCTTACATTTTAACCGTAAGTAATGCCTCAAATGCTGCCGTAACAATTGATGTTTTCGGTGCATACATTTACCTTAACAACGGTGGTTTTACCAACGGTTCATTAACCGTAAGCAACGTTACTATCACAAGTAACTTGAGCAACGTAACCTATTACAACTTGTTAAATCAGTCTTCTTTTAGTCCTTTCACTATCGGAAACACATTGATTTCATCTGTAAACGGTACTGCTAGTCAAGTGTTACAACCTATCACTTTGACTACTCAAGATGCTAACGGTAACCAAGCGGTTAAAATCTTAACCCCAGTAGTTGACCCATATCAGAATCAGAGTGGAATCGTTGATTTGAAGCAACCATTTAGAATTGATGGCTTTACTAAGCTGACTTTCTCTATCTTCGCTTCTTCAAGCGTTCAGTTCCAATTCTACCCTTCTGATACTATCAACATCGCTAGAGGTTTAGGTAACAACCCAGTATCTAAGCAATACGGTAGTCCGAAGATTATTCGCCCTGCTGCTCGTTAGTAGTTGCGGAAAATATAAAAAGAGGGCTGAAGCGGGAAATTTATCTTGCTTCGCCCTTTTTTAATTTAATTTGATTAAATTCGTGTAATTATGTCCTTACAAAGAGTAAATATATACACATACATTGCAGCAACTAATCCATACTTTGCTAAATCTCTTGCACACAAATACGGCTATGTTTTTGAAAAAGAACAAAGGCTTGATAGTGTTCTTCAGCAATTAGTTAGTTATGAGGGAGAGCCTGCTCTAATTGAAATGATAGAAAATCATCCTGATAAAGATTTATTTAGAGAATATTTTGAAAAGAAATTTTCTGAAAATAAACAACCAGCCACGAAGGATAACATAGGTGAATTATCTGCTTATATGAACTTCACAGGTCAACTCGCAGCTGCTCAACAAACTGCTGAAAATAGAAAATTAACTAGCGAAACAAGTCTTATGGTACTTGCTGGAGCAATTTTAATAGCATTCGCAATTATCACAAAAAAATAATTTATGCCAGTAAATGCACAATTAATAGCTGAAGAATTAATAGCTTATACAGTTGTAACTGATAAAAATTCTCTTGTAAAACTACTTGAGAGAAATGGAGTTGAAATGCCTAATAATCCATCTGATAAAGAGGTAACTATTGCTGTATTAACAGCAAATGGTAAAAGCAACAATTTCAAAAATGAATTATCTAAGTTATTAACATCTAAAGTACCACAAGCCGCTGATGACTATTCTTCATTTGTTGGAGATAGTTCTGATTTTGGTTTTACAGGACTAGATGATTTTAGTTTTACAGGAGTAGATGATTTTGTTGGGTTTAGTGTAAGTTCTGTATCTAATATTGGTACTAGTGTTGCTGCATCTCAAACTAAAGCTACAAAACCTAGTTCTCCAGTAAAAAGAACAACAAGAGTTACTGCTGAAAACCCTCAAGGTAAAACACAAGTTGGATTGTTTTTACAAAATATTGGTAAGTCACTAACATCTCAAGAAACCATTAACAGTGGGATTAACATAGGTTTAGGTGCAATCAATAATAAAGTACAAGGCAGACAAAATAATTTGCAACAAGAAACTGTTGTTTTGACTCAAAAACAAGATGAATTACGTCAACAATTACCAGCTGGTGCAATTAGAAAAGGATTAAGTCCTATGACCATGGTTTTAATTGGACTTAGTGTAGTAGCAATTGGGGCAACTATCTATTTTGTAACAAAAAAGAAAGTAAATGAATAAAAATACTTTACTAACAGTTGCGGGATTAGGCTTATTGGCTTATTTTCTATTAAGAAGAAAAAAAGTTGTAGCCAAAGAAATAGGACAATCTCAAAGCACTCCACCTTCAACTAAAATAGTAGAAGGTCTTGATAAAGGAACTGTTGCTAGAACAACTCGTTCATTAAGAGCAGAAGGGGTAAGAGTTCCTAAAAGGAAACTAATAAAAGTGGAGGATATGGTTGTGCCGAAAAAAGAACCTATTTATATCAGCCCTGCGAATGTAATTCCAGATGTGTATGATAGAGGTGTTGGCAAGCCTATTGATAATGTTAATTTTGATTCAGAATCTAATAGTTATTACAATGTTTCAGGTGTTTGTTCTGAAAATATGCAAAGAGCTTGTAGATGTGCATCTGAAAGAACAGGTAAATACCAATTAGATATACCAAAACTTCCTTAATATGGCAGAAGCAAAAGAAATATTAGATAGAGTAAAATCTCTTAAAAGCAAGTCAGACAGCATGGCTTTAAAAAAAACTAAAGGTACTATTTCTGGAGCTTTCATAGGGATGGGAGGAGGACTACTTATTGGATTTTCAAGAGGCTATAATTTAGTTTCATCCGCATTTTTAGGAGCATTGATAGGTGGTGTAATTTCAAGTCTTTTATTACCTAAAGTAGACGAAGATTAATATGAAAAAAAGCACATACAATATAATTGCTGGTGCAGCTGCTTTGGTAGGTGTATATTATTTATATATCTATTTCTCCAAAAATAAAAAAACTAATACTGTAAATACAACAGTTGCAAAAAATACAACAGTTCCTATAAAAGAAAGTGTTGGCGGTACATTCCCACTTAAAAAAGGTTCAAAAGGAAAGCTAGTAGAACTATTGCAGAGTGCTTTAGGAGGTAGAAAAAATCTACCTTTATTTGGCATTGATGGGGATTTTGGAAATGAAACAGAAAGGGCAGTAGTTAAATATTTAGGCAAAAAGACTGTTGATAACAAGTCTGAAATCGACAAAATAGCAAACTTGAATAATTTAGCTTTTGATACAACAACAAATTCTTACATAACTCCTAAAGGGGGTGTAACTATAAAGTCAATAGATGAATTAATTCGTGTGAATAAATAAAAAATAACCATCAAATGCAACAAACTGTAGAGCTTGAAAAAAAATTAACTGCCAATCAGCTTTATAAAATATATAAAGATGAAGGTGGTACAAAAACCTTTTCAGAGTGGCTAACAAGAGAAAAAACAAAGGGTGTTTTCCCTCTGAATGGAGAGGTTAATGAAGAAGTTCAAAAAAGTATTAAAGTAATAAAACAAAATGATATGAATAAAACTGTATTAGGTTTTCCAGTAAGAACGCTAGCCATTGTTGGTGTTGTAATATTAGGGGCAATTATCGTTTCTTCTTACATTAATAAAAAGAAATAATATGAAATCAACTAACTTTTTACTCGGAGCGGCAGTAGGTATATTGGCAGCTTATGTGTGGAGACAAATATATAGCAAGTCGGGCAAAAATCCTGTTGATTTAACTCCTAGAGAAATTGGTGTAATAACACAAGAAGTTATCCAAGAAGAGGGAAATAAGTTTGGGGATGCTCTGAAAAACAAATATGATATTGTAATGCCATCAGACCAAATAAGTAAAAAAGTAAGAGAAAAAGCTCGCAAGTTAACCGATGGTAGATTTGCTATAAAAGAAGATAAGATAAAAGAACCTGTTAATTTGTGATATGAACTATAAAATGTGGCTTCGTTATGCTCCTTCCATGATTAAAATTGTGGTGAAAACATCATCTCCACAAAATATAGTATTAAAGGTAGCCGATAGCTCACAAGCAAATACTTATTTTACTGATAGAACTAAAATAGTTGATGGCACACAGGAGTTGTTTGTTCGTATGCCGCTTGCCCCCAATACTGCCAATCTTTCAATTTATAATGAGAAGAATGGCAATCAACCAAAAGGTCAAGACACTTCATTTGATGTGGTAAAAATTGAAAAGGAAGACTTAGATATTACTTTGCCACAAACAAAAATGGATACTATGTCGGTAAGAAACTTTGTTGCTTTTGCTCAAAAGTTTGCTTACAATGCAGGTTGGGTTACAGCACCTAGAGATTATGTTTCTACTGTTGGGTCTTATAAAATTGAATATTTGCCTTTTATTATTAATAGTAAAGGGGAAAAAATGTCAACTCCAGCTAGAATAAGCACTAAAAACGGTAGAATACAAGTTTCTCAAGAAGCATTTATCGGTATGACCATTCCAATGAGAATGGCAATTTTGCTTCATGAATTCAGCCATTTTTATCTTAATACAGATATATCAAATGAGACTGAAGCTGATTTGAACGGATTAACTATTTATTTAGGTTTAGGGTATCCTATAAGAGAGGCTTATGCTGCATTTGCTGAAACATTTATAGGTCATCCAACCACTCAAAATAAGGTTCGTTATGATATTATAAATAGATTCATAAAGGATTATATTGAAGAGTATAATATAAAAGATGTATATGCTACAGGATAAAAAATTTATATTTGGAGCGGTAGTTGGCGGTGTTATCGTTTTTTTGCTTATGCGTAAAAAAAAGGATGAAAAAGTGGTTTGTCCTAAATGTAATAATGGTAGTTTCCCTACCATTTTTCCATCAGTATTAATCCAACCGTCTGCACCAGTGCCACCTAAACCACCAGTGCCACCAGTGCCACCAGTGCCACCTAAACCACCAGTGCCACCTAAACCACCAGTGCCACCACCTCCACCACCTCCACCTCCACCACCACCACCTCCACCTCCTCCGATGAATGGGGGCGGGAAATTCAAAGGTTCTTTTTTTGGTTTTAGCGGATGGGGTAACGTAAAATAAAATAAAATAAATATGAATAAGAAAACATTAATTTGGATTGGGGTTTATGGAGTAGTTGCTTACGGTGCATACTATTTACTGTTTAGTAAAACCGCTTATGCAAAAAAAATCATATCTAATGGGGCATCTAATGCTACAGTAAATGAGCTTTTAAAATTCGATATGGGCTATTTGCGTATTTGGTCTGATGCTGCTAAATCAAAATACAATAGTTTTACATATAAAGGTAAAATATACAGTACAAAAGGCGGTAGAGCTGTAAAATAAAAAATTATGGAAAATACATTATATAAATATTACAAAGACTTGCCACCATGGGCAAAAGGAGTCGTAGTAGTTGGAGGCACAGCAATAGTTATTATGGTTGGCTCTAGGATATATCGTAATTTATTTCCTACCGATGCACAGAAAAAAAATAAAGAATTAGCTAAAAATGTAGATTCTGAAATCATTGCATTGAGTAGGAACGGTATAAAGCCATCTTTTTCAGATAGTAATTATAACACTTTTGCCAACACTATCTATAACGGAATGAGATTTGCAGTTGGGGATGATTATAGTACTGTTACTGATACTCTTATGAAAATGAAAAATGACTTAGATGTTGCTAAATTAGTAAAAGCATTTGGTCAAAGACAAAATTTTGCATTTGGCATACCAGTTGGAAGTCCTATGGATTTAATGACTTTTGTCCAAAATGAATTAGGAAATGAGTATGGTGGGTTAACAAACTACAGGGTTAAAAGAATTAATGAAGACTGGAAAAAGAAAGGAATTAATTATCAAATTTAAAAGTTAAAAAATGAATAAAGTATTAACTATTGATATGATTGGAAACAGTGACATAAGACCTGCTGTTGAACCTGCAAATAGAGTTGTACCATCTGTAGAGCCGATAGTTCAAGAAATGACTATTCAGAAAGATGTTAACGTTAGTCCAGTAAGTAATGTTCAAAATTTGGCTTCTCCAACAAAGAAAAAAGGTGTAAATTGGTTGTTTATTGGGGGAGTAGCTTTAGGGGCTATCATCATTTACAAAATGATTAAAAAATAGTATTGTATGGCAATAGATATGATTGAAAATAATGAATTAGCGGCACTAGCACCAAGTCGTTTAGGGCTTCGTGAATTCGCTGATGATGGTTTTAAAAACTACGTTGGTGGCGAAGAGTTTTACAATTTATTTGGTAGCAAAACAAGAAAAGAGTCATTAGCAAGAGTAGAAAGAGAGGCAAGAGCATTTTGGTCTAAGTATAAGATTACAAATTGTCAAGATTCTGAAAAATTAATGAATCTAACAAAAGCTGAAATCGAAACTTTAAATAAAAGATTGGCTGCTAACAATAAAGACCCATTTATTCCTGTTTGGATTCGTGTTACAAGAGAAGTAGAAGGTGCGGCAAGAAGAATGTATGTTAGTTTAGACTGCGAAGCTAAATTAGCTGCTGAAAGTAAAGAAGCAGAAAGAAAGGCTATTCTCGATACATTAACTCAAACTGGAGATACTGCCGTTCAAAAAGCACAGACTGAATTACAAAGTCTACAGTCTACATTCCAAAAGGAAGCAGGTAGTAGTGGCTTAGATAATAAAAAATTATTGACTTACGGAGCAATTGGTATAGCTGGATTAATAGCAATTGCATTAATTTTGAGGAAATGAAACAAATAAGACCTTTTTTGATTTTTGGCGGTATTGGGGTAATTGGATTTGCTTTATATAGATATTATATGAGGCAAATTAACTTTTTGAAAGATATTACCTATCAAGTAACTGGTATTAAGATAAGGTCTATTACTACCAGTCAAGTTTCTTTAGATATTACTACTCGCATATACAATGCTTCAAATGTAGAAGCAACAGTAAAAGAGATGTATTTAGATTTATACATTAATGATGCTAGGGTAGGTAATATTACTGAAGTAAAAGATATACTTATTCTGCCTACAAAAACAACTGATATAACATTTAATTTTGCATTTAACCCAAGATTAATAGGTAAAAACTTAATTGATATTATTACTCGTTCAGTGAATGCAAAAGATGTAATTTTTGATATAAAAGGTTATATTCGTGTAAAGAGTTCTTTTGTAACAGCAAGTATTCCTTTTGAATACCAGAATAATTTTAAAAGCCTAATAAAAAGATAAAAAATGGGTGCAACTAATGTGTGGACATATACTTTGACCAATGATTCGCTATCTGTATCTTCAAGCGATAATGCTGTAAGATTGAGTGTAATCTGTCGTTTAGGTACTATAACAGTAAATGGTAGCGGGAGCTTTCAAGGAATTGCATCTGACCCTGTAACCTTAAATGAGGGGCAAGGGGTAACATTAACAGGTTCTGCTCTGTCCAATCCAATTGATGGAGTAACAATAGATGCAGGCACAGGTGGAGATATAGCAGAGATTATCATTTCAACATCATAATAATTAACCAAAAACCATAAAAAATGCAAGATTTCATCGTAAATGAAACAACAAAGATTTTTAACAAAGCCATCAAAAGATTCAGCAAAGAAGATAAAGTAGGTTTAGAAGAAGTATCTATTTTATTGTATTTGAAAGAAGATGGAGATGACAGAGAAACAGGGTATAAGGTTTGCCATTATCACCAACCTGTTAGAGAAACAAAAATAATGGAGATTTTGGGAGTACGAATTGACCTGAAAGGGTATTCAATTATAGTTCCCCCACAAATTAAAAAAATACTTGAAAACTTTGAAACAGAATTAGGTTCTAAAAATGTTGAAGTTTGCGTGTATTTAAGTAGAGAAGAAGATAGTGAAGTAAGATATTTTTTATATAACGATGGAGCATTTGTAAAGGAATTTTTACTTGAAAATGTTCTGAAATTTGAACTAGCATGAGCAATTTCTTAGGTACTGACAATTTTGGATTCACATCAGGCGGTAGCGGAGGCGGTGGTGCTTCTGGCTCTTCTGGTACTAGTGGTCAAACATTTGGTACTTCTGGTACTTCAGGTATGGGTACAAGTGGTACTTCAGGCTCAAGTGGTAGTTCAGGTACTTCTGCTTCATCAGGTACAAGTGGTCTCACAGGTACTTCTGGTACATCTGCTTCAAGCGGTTCAAGCGGCTCTAGTGGTATTACTGGTACATCTGGTTCTTCTGGTAGTTCAGGCACATCTGCTTTAGGTAGTTCTGGTACATCTGGTAGTTCAGGTTCAGCGGGTACATCTGCATTAAGCGGTACAGCAGGAACGTCAGGTGTTAGTGCTGCGGGAACATTAAAAACATTTACTGTTGTTATTAATACGGTTAACGGTGCATTAAATACCGTAGCAAGTGCAGTAGACCCTGTGGGTGCAAGTCTTATTGGTGCAGCGGGTTGGTCATTTACAATTGATTCAGGTAGTGAGTTTACTATTGGTCATCCTTTAGGTAATGTGGTTATTGGTGCATTTACGAATGGTGTGAACGGTGCTAACGTATTAACAAGAACATTTACAGGAAATACCACAGGAAACTATTCCATGTTCCAAAATAGTAGTTATAATCAAATAACTTTTTATAGCTTGTCAGGAACTTTAGCAGGATATGCGACTGTTGGTGCTTCAACACTAACAATTAATTTCTTTGCGAAAGTTTAATCTGACATATGGCTAGTTTGATATTACCCCCTATTACTTTACCTGCAAGTATTAACTTCGGTTCAACAACCGTTGTAAGTACTTATAATAATATTTCAAGTCCTTGGAATGGTTCTCCATTTACTTTTCAATGCCATCTAACAATAAATATTCAGGAAACTAGTTCTTATGATTCTGTTCCACCATTATATTATAATGCTTCGGATATAGAAGTTGGTATGTGGCTAGGGCTTCCTAACGGAAACTGTTATCGTATTAATTCAATATCTAACATTGGGGGTGAGTTCAATACAACTTGCACCGTTGTATTACAAGATGTTGATTTATACAATTTATTGGTTGATAATACTTCAATGGGTAATAACTTTCCCCCTGAAGGATTCGTTGGTTTAATATTTAGGTTAAGTGATGATGGACTTCCTGTTGTTACCCCTACAGAACAAATTAGAAGCCAAATTGGAGATTTATCCAATTGGTTAAATGACTTACATGACCGTTTTAGATTTAGAAATTATCTAACAGATTACTTTTCAATAAATATTAATGATACCTCTTATTCGGGTATTCAGATAGGTGATTTTGTAAGAATTAATTCATCAGGTACTTTTGTAAAAGTTACAACTGCAACCGAACCTGAAATACTACAAATAGCAGGTATCGTTACCTCTGCTGATACTCCTGAAAATGGGAATCTTCGTGTAAGACCCGTTGGCAGAATAGTAAGCAACTTACCTCCGTTGGTAGGTAACATTGGAGATGTATTATATTTTAATCCATCGGTAGTAGGTAATTTATCTACAACCCCTCCGACTATAGGTGATGCTTATCCTGTTTATATAAAGATAAACACTACTACTGCTATAATGAATAATAAAACATTAAGCGGTTCTAGTGGTACGAGTGGTACTTCGGGTACATCGGGCAGTAGCGGCACAAGTGCTTCAAGCGGTACTTCTGCAAGTTCAGGTACTTCTGCTACTTCAGGCTCAAGCGGTTCTTCAGGCTCTAGTGGCACATCAGGCTCAAGTGGCTCTAGTGGTACAAGTGCATCGTCTGGTTCTTCAGGTACTTCAGGTACTTCGGGTACAAGTGCCACATCAGGCTCTAGCGGTTCTAGTGGTACTTCTGCTACATCGGGCAGTTCTGGTACATCAGGTACAAGTGGTACAGACGGTTCTAGTGGTACGGATGGCTCTAGTGGAACAGATGGTAGTTCAGGTACGGATGGCTCTAGTGGTACTTCTGCATCATCTGGTACAAGTGGTAGTAGTGGGTCATCGGGTAGTTCGGGAACTTCAGGTTCAAGTGGAACATCAGGCACATCTGCATCATCAGGTAGTTCTGGTACAACAGGTACTTCGGGTACAGATGGTAGTTCAGGTACAAGTGGTAGTTCAGGAACTTCTGCTTCATCAGGAAGTAGTGGTACGGATGGCTCTAGTGGCACATCTGGAACAGATGGTAGTTCAGGTACGGATGGCTCTAGTGGAACAAGTGGAACAAGTGGTAGTTCAGGTTCAAGCGGTAGTTCAGGAACGAGTGGTACAAGTGGTAGTTCAGGAACTACTGGAACAAGCGGTACAAGTGGCTCTTCAGGTAGCTCTGGCACTTCGGCATCTAGTGGTACTTCTGCTTCATCAGGAAGTTCTGGTAGCAGCGGTACAGATGGTAGTAGTGGTACAAGTGGCACATCGGGAACTTCTGGTACATCGGGCAGTAGTGGTACAAGTGGCACATCGGGAACTTCTGGTACATCGGGCAGTAGTGGTACAACAGGCACAAGTGGTGTGAGTGGTGTTGCGGGTGGATTGATATATTATCTAAATCAGTCTTTAGATACTAACAGTGCTTTTGGAAGTCCTACATATAAACAATGGTCTCCTACTGGTACAACAACAGGAGAAACTACAGTTAGTGCTACATTTAATCAAAATGTAAGAACGCTGATTGCTACTTATGCAACGGATTCAGGTGTACCTAATCTAACAAGCATACCTGCTGGTAACTGGGCTTGGGTAACGCATTTTTCTATTAATGCAAATGCAAACGTTGCTGTAGACATAGAACTTTATAGTTACACAACGGGTGGTGTTTCAACACTTTTAGGCACTACAAACCTAGATACAGAGGCTTTGTCAACTAATGTCCTTAAAGAATTTTTTACAGATTTATTTTTAGGTCAAACCGCTATAAACGCAACAGATAGGCTTTATTGTCAAATTTATGCGGAACATGATGGCGGTAGCAGTAAGACTATAACTTTTTATACAGAGGGTACGAGTAACTACTCATACGCTCAAACAACATTTAACCCTCCAAGTGGTACTTCAGGTACGTCAGGGGCGAATGGCACAAGTGGTACGAATGGCAGTTCAGGTACAAGTGCTTCAAGTGGCACAAGTGCTTCAAGCGGTACTTCTGCTACTTCAGGTTCTAGTGGCACATCAGGTTCTTCTGGAACAGATGGTTCAAGTGGAACGAGTGGCACATCAGCTACTTCTGGTAGTAGCGGTACAAATGGAACATCTGGCAGCAGTGGTACTAACGGTTCTTCAGGTAGTTCAGGTACTGACGGTTCTTCGGGTACTTCAGGAGTAAATGGTACGAATGGTACTTCTGGTACATCAGGAACAAGTGCTACAAGTGGTAGTTCTGGTAGTTCAGGAACATCTGGTAGTTCTGGTAGTTCAGGCACTAGTGGCACAAACGGTACAAGTGGTAGTTCTGGTAGTAGTGGGTCAAGTGGCACTGCTGGAGTAAATGGAACGAGTGGAACTGCTGGCAGTAGCGGTACAAGTGGGGTGAATGGAAGTAATGGTACATCTGGTAGTTCAGGTTCTTCTGGAACTACTGGTACTAGCGGTAGTTCAGGAACAAGTGGTGCTAATGGTACTTCGGGTTCTTCAGGTAGTTCAGGAACTAGTGGCAGTTCAGGCAGTAGTGGTACTAGTGCATCTTCTGGTTCAAGCGGTAGTTCTGGTTCAAGTGGTTCAAGCGGCACAAGTGGGGTCAATGGTACTTCTGGTAGTAGCGGTACATCAGCTTCATCAGGAACTAGTGGTTCGTCAGGTACGAGTGGTTCAAGTGGTTCATCGGGTAGTTCAGGAACGAGTGGTAGCAGTGGTTCTTCAGGCAGTTCAGGAACTTCGGGTTCTTCTGGAACAAATGGTTCAAGTGGTTCTAGTGGTTCTTCAGGTGTTGGTGCTGTAATCGTTTTAGGTGCAGGTGCTTGTTCTTCTGTAAGATGTGGAGTGAGTAATAGTGCAACAGGTGCGTACACAGGAAACTTAGCAGGTTCAAGTAATACAATAGGTGGAACTTCATATAACATTGTAGTTGGTGGATTTTGTAACACAGCAAGTGCGACATATTATGCTTTTATAGGTGGTGGTAGCACAAACGTAGCAAGTGGCACTTATGCTTTTATAGGTAATGGGTCTAGTAATACAGCATCAGGTGGGTACTATCCTGTTGTTGTTGGTGGTGCAAGTAATACAGCTTCAAATTCAAATGCTTTTGTGGGTGGAGGTGGTTCTAACACAGCAAGTGGGGCACATTCTTTTGTGGGTGGTGGTATCACAAATACAGCTTCAGGTAATTGCTCTACAATTGGAGGAGGTTGTCAAAATATATCTTGTTCAAATGCTACTACAATTGCAGGCGGTAGATTCAACTGTGCTTTTGGTGAAAATAGCACTGTAGCAGGTGGTGAGATTAACAAATCAACAGGAAGTTATTCTTTTATAGGTGGGGGTTCAGGTAACACAGCCTCAGGTTACATGGCTGTGGTAAGTGGTGGATATTCTAATACTGCATCAGGAAGTCATTCATTTGTTGGAGGTGGAGGTTGTTCTCTTACACCAAACTGTGCTACAGCTACACACGCAACGATTGCAGGTGGTGCTAACAATAGAGCAACAGGCAACTGTTCTACAGTAGCAGGTGGTCAAGGTAACGTTTCATCAGGAGCATACTCTGCTGTAGGTGGTGGTAGTGGTAATATTGCAAACAATGGTCATTCTGCTATAGCAGGTGGTGATACAGGAGTTTCAAGTGGAGTACATTCTACAGTTGGTGGTGGTTTTGCCAATACAGCATCAGGAACAAGGACATTTGTTGGTGGAGGAAGAAATAATACAGCGTCAGGATATGGTGCTTCTGTTGTAGCAGGTAATTACCATACAGCATCAGGTTCATATTATAATTTTATTGGAGGAGGATTTTGTAACGTAACTACAGGTTATAATAGCCCTGCTATTGCAGGAGGTCAATGTAATCGTGTTACAAATAGCATGGCTTTTGTTGGTGGTGGATTTTGTAATACTGCAAGCGGATATAGGTCTACAGTTAGTGGAGGATTTGGTAATCTATCATCAGGAGAAGGCTCTGCTGTTGCAGGAGGAGTTTCTAACACTGCATCAGGAACACATTCGTTTGTTGGTGGTGGTCAAAGCAATACTGCTAGTTGTTCTCACGCTGTAGTTGCAGGTGGATTGAGTAACACTGCAAGTCTTTATAGAGCATCAGTTGTAGGAGGATGTGGTAACACAGCCAGTGGTGGATATTCTTTTGTAGGTGGAGGTAGAAATAATACAGCTTCAGGTTGTTTGGCTTTTTTAGGTGGTGGTTGTGCAAATACAGTTTCAGGTGGATATGGTTCTTCTCTTTTAGGTGGATATTGCAATACAGCAGCAGGAACAAGGTCTACTGTGGGTGGTGGTTTATTAAACACAGTTACAGGTGCATCAGGAACTATTGCAGGTGGCGAATACAACTGTATTTGTTCAGCAGGTATATTTGGTGTCATAGCAGGTGGATTTTGTAGTAGAGTTTCAGGGTGTAGTTCTGCTGTAGTGGGGGGTAGAGCTAATTTAGCTTCAGGTAACTGTTCGTTTGTAGGTGGTGGATGTGCAAACTGTGCTACAGGTTCATCTTCAACTGTTTCAGGAGGTTATAATGGCAAAGCAACAGGTGGATTTTCAAATGTTTCAGGAGGATATAACAATACAGCTTCAGGTTATCTTGGAACTGTTTCAGGAGGTTATGCCAACGTATCAAGTTCTGATGGAACAGTTGTAGGTGGAGGTAGAAATAACACAGCTAATATTACCCAATCAACAGTTGGAGGTGGTATTTCAAATACAGCATCAGGTTCAGTTTCTACTGTGTCAGGTGGTCTTTCTAATACATCTTCAGGAGCTTGTTCTACAATTTCAGGTGGTGATAGTAATGTATCAAGTGGTGCAAGGTCAAATATAGGTGGTGGATATGGTCATACAGCATCAAACAATTATAGTGTTGTAGGAGGTGGATATGTTAACGTTTCAGATGGATATGGTTCAACTGTTAGCGGTGGTTATAGAAACTGCGTGAATGGACAACAAGCAACAGTGGGTGGTGGTATTTACAACTGGATATGTTGCAGTGCAGATAGAGCATGTGTAGCAGGAGCAACTATTGGTGGAGGTGCAGGAAACAACACATCAGGTGGTACTTTTGGTACATCTGTATTTAGTGTAGCTCCTACAACTTTCTATGCAGCAGGTAGATTCTCTACAATAGGAGGAGGGCTTCAGAATAGAGCAACAGGTATAGCATCAACTGTAGCAGGGGGTCAGTATAACTGTGCGACATCTGAAAGCACAACAGTAGGAGGTGGTCTTTGTAATAGAGCAACAGGAATGAGAACCACTGTTGCAGGTGGTCAAAACAATAGTGCTTCAGGAGGATATTGGTCATTCATTGGTGGTGGTGTTAATAATTCAGCCACTGCTGAATCTGTTGTAGCAGGTGGAGCAAACAACACTGCATCAGGATATAGAAGTGGTATTGTATCAGGTAATTCAAACGTAAGTTCAGGGATAAGAGCATTTATTGGAGGAGGTGGAATAAATACAGCTTCTTCAACTTATGCTACAATAGTTGGGGGTAAATGTAACACAGCCTCAGGTACTTATTCTTTTGTAGGAGGCGGTCAAAGTAATGCGGCTTCAGGTAATTGTTCATTTGTAGGTGGTGGATGTGCTAATACTGCATCAGGAAATTATTCTTTCATTGGGGGTGGTAGAACACACACAGCAAGTGGTGGTTGGTCTACTATTTCAGGTGGATATGGTAACCTTGCATGTGGTCAAATATCAGTTGTTGCAGGTGGTTATGGTAGTAGTGCAACAGGTTGTCGTGCTGCAACTTTGGGCGGTCAGTCAAATGGAGCTTCAGGTGGATGGGCTACAGCAGGTGGTGGTATTGGTAACGTTGCATCAGGAGATTATTCAGTAGCTTCAGGTGGTCAAAGTAACACCGCTTCAGGAGCTTGTTCTTTTGTTGGAGGAGGGTGTGCTAATACAGCATCTTCTGGATTCGGAATTGTTGTTGGTGGTTGTTCTAATACTAATTCAGGAATAGCTTCAAGTATTTTAGGAGGTAGAGGTAACTCTACAACAACTTCTTGTAACAGTATTAGTGGTGGATATGGTAACTCAATAACAGCTTCAACAGGTCGCTCTGCTATTGTTGGTGGTAGTGCTCACAATTTAGCAGGTTCAGGTCTTGCGTTTATTGGAGGTGGTAATACAAACACTATTTCAGGTAGTTATTATGGAACAATAGCAGGAGGTGTAGGAAACACCACTTCAGCTTGGGCAAACTTTATAGGTGCAGGTCAAGGTAATAGTGTTTCAGGTGGTTGTGCTGCTGTTTTAGGAGGTATTGGAAACATTGCTTCAGGAGGAGCTTCTGCTGTGGGTGGTGGTAGAACTAATACAGCTTCAAATACTTATGCTAAAGTTAGTGGCGGTCTAACAAATACCGCTTCAGGAAACTCTTC
>Ga0208202_1000012_pt1 | contig 43731 bp, 43 predicted proteins | sample LakMenEpi27Aug08_FD_150738 | JGI IMG/M metagenome (GOLD analysis project Ga0208202, IMG submission 150738) | Freshwater microbial communities from Lake Mendota, WI - 27AUG2008 deep hole epilimnion (SPAdes) | ecosystem: Environmental > Aquatic > Freshwater > Lake > Epilimnion/Euphotic zone ... | reverse complement strand
AGTTCGATGGCGGCGGCTTCCTGATCAGGCGGATATTTGTAGCGCTTGAGCAGGGCCTTGATCATCGTGCGCAGGCGGGCGCGCACGTTTTCCTTGTATTGCCAGTCGATGCTGAGGTTGCCGCGCAGTTTGGCGGCCAGTTCGCGGGCCATGGACATCAGCACGTCGTCGCCCATCAGCTCCTGGGCGGACTGGTTATGGGCTAAGGCGTCGTAGAAGGCGATTTCAGGCTCGGATAACCCCATCGCCGCCGCCTTATCCGCATCATCGCGGAACTGCCTGGCCATGGCGATCAGTTCCTCGATCACCTGGGCCGCCTCGATCGAGCGGTTGGCGTACTTGGCCAGCGATGCCTGCAGCAGTTCGCTGAAGCGCTTCTGCTTCACCAGGTTGGTCTTGAAGCGGGTCTGCACCTGTTCGCGCAGCAGGCGCTGCAGCAGTTCCACCGCCAGGTTCTTCTGGGGGATCTTGCTGACTTCCGCCAGAAACTGCTCCGAGAGGATGCTGATGTCGGGCTTATCCAAACCTGCCACTTTGAAGACATCGGTGATGCCGTCGGCCACCAACGATTCAGACAACAGTTGGCGCAACTGAAAGTCCACAGTCTTAGGAGCACGTCCGTCGCCAGCGAGCGGATCACCCTTCACCAGGGGTGCCCGGATCGCCTGCAGAAAGGTGACGTCCGGATCCAAGGCCATCGCCTCATCGAGGGTGCCGCAGAGCGCGAACGCCTTGGTCATGGCCAGCACGGTGTCGCAGTATCGCTTCTTGCCTTCTGGGAGTTCCAGGATGTGATCCAGGCAGTTGGGCAGCAGTGCCATTGCTGTCTTGGGATCCCTGAAACCGCTCCAGTCGATGGGGTGGAGCAGGTCACGGGCCACCTGGAGTTTCTCCTTGAGGATCCGCAGTGCCTCGCTGGTGTCGATCGTGGGGGCACCCTTGCCCTGAGCCGCGGTGTAGGTGGCCAGGGCTTCCTTGAGCTGGGGGGCGATGCCGATGTAATCCACCACCAACCCGCCGGGCTTGTCCTTGAACACCCGGTTCACGCGGGCGATGGCCTGGGCCAGGTTGGCCCCCTGCATCGGCTTGTCGATGTACATCGTGGCCAGGCAGGGGGCGTCAAACCCCGTGAGCCACATGTCCCGCACCAGCACGATCCTGAGGGGATCAGCGGGATCCTTGAACCGCTTCTCCAGATCCTTCTTCTGCTGCTTGCTGGTGTGGTGCGGTTGAAGGTGGGGCTCGTCGGAGGCCGATGCGGTCATCACCACCTTGATGGCCCCCTTGGTGGGGTCGTCGTCGTGCCACTCAGGTCGCAACGCCACGATGGCGGCATAGAGGCGAGCACAGATGTCTCGACTCATCACCACGCCGAGTGCCTTGCCTGGTTGGGTGCGTGACCGTTGTTCAAAGTGGGCGACCAGATCCGCTGCCACTTGCTGCAGGCGGGGCTCCGCACCCACCAGGGCCTCCAGCGCCGCCCAGCGGCTCTTGGCCCGCTCCGCGGCAGGAATGTCGTCTTCGTCTGAGAAGAGCTCGTCCACCTGCTCATCCACCTGGGGGAGCATGGGGATCTTCAGTTCCAGCTTCGCCAGGCGGGATTCGTAGTAGATGGGCACCGTGGCGCCATCTTCCACGGCCTGCTGAATGTCGTAGATGGAGATGTAGTGGCCGAACACCGCCTGGGTGTCGCGGTCGTCCTGGGAGATGGGGGTGCCTGTGAAGGCCAGGAAGGTGGCCTGGGGCAGGGCATCGCGCAGCGCCTTGGCCAGGCCGTATTTGATCTCGCCAGTCTTGGAATCGAAACGCCCCTTGAACCCGTACTGGGTGCGGTGGGCTTCATCGCAGATCACCACGATGTTGTGGCGGTGAGTCAGGGTTGGGAAGCGTTGTTCCCCAGGTTCAGGCGCGAACTTCTGGATGGTGGTGAAGATAATCCCGCCGCTGGGGCGGTTGGCGAGCAGATCCCTGAGTTCCTGGCGGCTGTTGGCCTGGCGGGGGGATTCGCCCAGCAGATCGCCTGCGCCAGCGAACACCCCGAACAGTTGGCCATCGAGATCCTGGCGGTCGGTGACGATCACCAGGGTGGGGTTCTGCAGGCGTGGATCGGTGAGCAACCTGCCCGCCAGACAGGCCATTTCGATGCTCTTGCCTGCGCCTTGGGTGTGCCAGACCACCCCACCCTTCTTGTCGCCATCAGGTCTGCTTGCTTCCACCACCCGCTCCACGGCAGCGCGCACGGCGTGGAACTGGTGGTAGGCAGCGATCTTCTTGATGATCTGCCCGTCTTCCTCAAACAGGCAGAACGAGCGCACAAACTCCAGCAGTCGCCCCTGGTCGAAGATCCCCCGCACCAGGGTCTCCAGATCACGGTGAGCACCCAGCGGATCGAGGTGGTTCTCGCCTTCGATCGTGCGCCACCTCTGGAATCGTTCCCGATCAGCACTCAAGGAACCCAACCGTGCCTGGATGCCATCGCTGATCACCAGCAGCACATTGGGGGTGAACAGGTCGGGGATGTCCTGTTTGTAGGTTTGCAGTTGGTTGAACGCCGCCCAGATGTCTGCCTTCTGATCGGCAGGGTTCTTCAGTTCGATCACCGCCAGCGGCAGACCGTTCACGTAAACCACCACATCGGGGCGGCGGTTGTGCTTGCTGCCCTGGATTGCCAACTGGTTCACCACCAACCAATCGTTGGCGGCGGGGTCGTCGAATCCGATCACCTTGAGGCGGATGCCCACCTGCTGGTTTCCATCCAGATAGGTGATGGGTAAACCCTGGGTGATCCAGCGGTGGAACTGGCGGTTGGATGCCAGCAACCCAGGCACGTTGGGGTTTGCCAGTTGGAGCACCGCTGACTCAATGGTGCCGGCTGGCACGCCCGGGTTCAGGCGCTGGAGTGCTGAGCGCAGACGCCCCGTGAGGATCACCTGTCTGAAGTCGGTGCGTTCAGGGGAGGTGCCGTCGCTGTCGAGTTTGGGTGCGAAGACGTGGGTGTATCCCAGTTCCTGGAACCACTCAAGGCACTGCTGTTCCAGATGGTCTTCTGTGATGAGTGCCATGGTGTGAGGCTACAGAATCTGCCAATGGCCGCCACGGGGAGCACCCTGGCGGAGCAGGCGCCCCTGGCGTTGCAGGGCGGAGAGATGCTTTTCCACCGCCCGTTGGCTCAGCCCGAGGCGCTCGGCCAGCAAGCGGGCTGAGAGGTTGGGATCGGAGCTGAGGTGCTGCAGGATCAGCTCATCAAGGCTGGGAGTTCGGGCGCCCACTTTCTCCGAACCGATCTCCGAACCGATCTCCGAACCTTTCTCCGAACTGATCTCCGAACGCAGCGCATCATGGATGGCCTCCAGCTGATAGGCCACGAAGGGCGCCAGGTCGCCCTGCTGGTCTGCCTGGCCGAGGGAGTCGTAGTACCCCTGCTGCCGGGAGCGAATCACCTCCTCGATCGGCAGCCAGGCGAGCAGCGGGTTCCAGCGGCTGAGGATCAGGGTCTGCCAGAGGCGGCCGAGGCGGCCATTGCCATCGGCGAAGGGATGGATGAACTCCAGCTCATAGTGCGCCACGCAACTCACGAGCAGGGGATGCCAGGTGCTGGCGGCCAGCCAGGTCAGCAGGTCGTTCACCAGATCCGGCACTCTGGCGGCAGGCGGTGCCATGTGCACGAGTTGGTCACCGCGGTAAATGCCCACGCCACCATTGCGGAACCGTCCAGGAGCGTCGATCAAGCCAGCCATCAACAGCCCGTGGGCTTCCAGCAGATGCGGGCGATTGGCGGGATCCCAGCGGGGCAGCGCCTCGTAGGCGGTGATGGCATTGCGCACCTCCTGGATGTCGCGGGCCGGGCCAATCACCCGCTGACCATCGAACAGCGCAGTCACCTGCTCCAGGCTGAGGCTGTTCTGCTCGATCGCCAGGGAGGCCTGGATCGTGTGGATGCGGTTCTCGCGGCGCAGACGGGGCGAGGGCAGCGCGTCCTGGCGAGCGCTCCATCGGCCGAGGGCCTCGGCGATGGCGGCCACCTGGCTCAGTAACGCCGGGGTGAGGGTGAGCGGCGGGGCGTAGGGGGCGTCCGTGTCGGCTTGCTTGGCCATCACGTGGGCAGCAGCGGCACGCCTTCGCTTCTGGCGGCAGCCTGCAGGGCCTGATCGCGGCTGGCCAGGGGAAGACCAAGACGCAGGGCCAGCTCGAGATAGGCCGCGTCATAGGAGGTGAGGCGGTGGGCACGGGCCAGGGCCAGCGTGTCGTGCCAGATGGTGGCGGTGCCGGCGTGGTCGATGTGGATCGGCAGAGCTTCGAGCAGGCCGAGGAAGGTGCGGATGGCGGCCGCCGTGATCCTTTCTCGGCGTTCGGCCTGAATCAACACGTTGGCGGTATCCCACAACCAGAGCGAGGGCACATGGGCTTCGGATGTCTGCAGGCGCGACAGGATCGCCCAGCCCGCATCGCTGGCTTCATCGGCGAAGCACCAGGCGCAGCTGAGCGACACATCCAGCACCAGCCCGCCGGACTCGGGGCTTTGGGCAGGAGATGTCATGGCCGGTCTTGATCGCGTAGCTCGCGCCAGGACAGCCCGCCCAGGGACTGGCCAGCGCTGAAGGCCCGCAGGCGTTCGATGGTGCCGGCCACATCCGGCTGGGCGTGATCGGCGGGCGGTACGAGCCGGGCCACGGGGCGCCCGTGGCGGGTGATCGTGATCTGCTCGCCGTCACTCACTGCGTCCAGCAGGGCGGCGAGGTGGGTTTTGGCCTCAAATGCGCCAACGGACCGCATGGGGGAGCTTCAACCAGTTGCCAACTAGTTTATCGGGCTGCTGTTATCCACGGCGGACTCCGTGCTGATCTGCAACGGCCGCTGACGGTGTTCCCGCAGGGTGAGGCCGCTGGCGTCCTTCCATTCGATCAGCCCATTGGCCGTGCGTGCCAGCAGCATCACGGCCGCCTGGGAGGGGGAGTTGAACTCGTAGCTCTGGCTGAGAATCAGGCCCTGGCCATCTGCGGAGAACACACCCTGCTCGGCGAGCTGCCGGCGGAAAGCCACCACGGAATCAGGGCTGGAGTCCACAAAAGTGAGGCGTGCCCTGGCACCCTCGAGCACCGTGAAGCCACCGGGGGACTCGTAGCCGCGCCCTTCGGCATCCGGCCCCCGCAGCTGGAACAGAACCGGGGCTGACGCAGGCCCCGACGTCGCTGTGGGGGATGGGGTTACCGGAGGCGCCAGGGGCCGCTCAAAGACCCGCAGGCCAAGCACCGGACAGCAGAGCAGCAATTCGCGGAGGTAACCCTCGGCCTCGGCGCGGTCGACTTCCGACAGCGAGATGGAGCGGCCCTGCTGTTGGTTATCGAGCTTGAAGCGCCGGGCTTCTCGGGCGAGATCCAGCAGGCGGGCCTCCAGATGCAGGCCGTGGGCCTTGTTGAGGTGGCCGTCCTTGTCGGTGAAGGCGAAGGCCACGGTCCAGAAATCGCGAGAGGCGGCGTGCTGCTCGAGGCGACGGCCGAGGGGATCGGCCTCGCCGATGTAAGCGAGTTCGCCGCTGCCATCCGGATCAGGTCCCAACAGCACGTAGACGCCGGGGCGCTGCGCTTCGGGCCGGGCGAGGAATTCCGACAGCTGGGAGCGGGGCACCACAAAGCCGATGCCGCTCCAGTTGCTCTTCTCCACGATGCGCATGCCTTCCGGGATGCCGGATGGGACAAACAGGCGGAGCGCAAAAGGTTGGGAGGATGTCACGTTGTCCCTTGATCCTCCTGCAGGGCGATCACCAGGCGGATCATCAGCTCCTTCTGCTGAGGTGCGCTTTCGGCGATCAGCAGGGCGAGGGCCGCCATCCCGTTATCGGCGATGCGGGGCTGGCCATCGGCCAGCAGCAAGAGCTGATTGCGGCGCAGGAACTCCAGAAACAGCAGGGTGCCGATGCGTTTGTTGCCATCAGCGAAGGGGTGATCCTTGATCACGAAGTAGAGCAGATGGGCCGCACGCAACTGGGCTGTGGGATAGAGCGGCTGGCCATCGAAGGTCTGCTCGATGGCCCCGAGGATGCCGGCGAGAGCCTGGCGGTTGTCCAGCCCGAACAACGGGGTGGCTTCACCGCAGCGGGCGAGATCGGCCCGAAGCGTTTCGATGGCCCTCTGCGCCTCCTCCAGCTTCAGAGCTTCCGGGCTGCCATCGGGCTCAGCCGTGATGGGCGGTAGCCGATCCTCGTCGTAGGCGAGCAACCAGCGCCAGGCGCGGCTGTAGCGCTGCACCACCTCCAACACCGCCTGGCCTTCATCGCTCACCAGGCCACGGCTGCTGAGGGTGCGGGCCATCAGGGCCAGCGCTTGCTGCAGCTCGCCGAGGCCCCGCTCTTGCAGGCGGCGTTGATGGAGCGTGTAGCCCTGGATCAAGTGCTGGCGCAGCACCTGCGTAGCCCAGATCCGGAACTGGATGCCACGGGGCGACTTCACCCGGTAGCCCACGGAGATGATCACGTCGAGGTTGTAGAAGCCCACAGGCCGGTCGGCACCGGCAATGTGCAAAAAATGCACATTGCTCTGCTCGGGCAGCTCCCCCTCGCGAAACACGTTGCGCACATGGCGGGTGATCACGGAGCGTTCGCGGCCGAACAGCTCCGCCATCTGGGCCTGACTGAGCCAGACGGTGTCCTCCTCGAGGCGCACATCAAGTGTCACCTTGCCATCGGCGGCCTGGAACAGGACGACCTGATCAAGGGCCTGCTGCTCCAGATGGTCTTCTGTGATGAGTGCCATCAGACGCCAACCTCCTCAAGCATCTTCTCGGCATCAGGTATTCGGATTTCACCTGAGATGAGTTTGGGGAGGAGAGCGTCTCGGATGCTCGCAAACGCAACGTTCGCCTGGTCGTTCTTTTCGATCTTGTCTTGGATTGTATATGTGTAATCAAAGTAAGCAGAAATCAGTTCCGATGATGGAAATATGATCAGCAACGATCCAAGCACAACCCTAGAGAGTTCTGTCTGCCCAGTGCTGCCCTCGCCAAGCGACTCAATCTCGACCTGCCGATTCAGAAGTGTTGAAGAGATAAAGAAGGATTCCTGCTCATTGCTACCCCTGACAACTGTGACGTGCGAATCCACCACAATCTCTTCTTGGCAAATCGGCATCATTGCCACTCTGCCAAGCGTTCCAACACCAGTAGAGTTCACCAGGGCATCAAATCGCCTAACTTCACGACCGATGATCTGCTTCTTTTGGGTGTCGTGGCGCCTCGCCTTTTCAAAAGAAACCCTTGAATCACGAATACACTTCTGATTCAAAACTAGAACCCCGCCCTCTTCGCAATACGCTGGCGAAATACCTCTTGAAAGATATATCGCCCTATCAGCGAGAGGCGAGCATTGCCAACCACTCGGGATCTCTCCCAGTTCCGAATCCTCAAAGGAATCTGGGAACAGGTCGCTGATTTCTGCGGGCAATCCAGTTGGGCGACCCTCTGCCTTCGCTCTGACTGGATCGAAATCCACAAACCACGACTTGAAGAGCGCCTTTGCCATCGCCTCCAAGGTTTCGTTGGTCTTGCGGTTGAGTTCGATCTTGTCGTCAAGGGTGCCGAGAATATGGGCGATTGCTTTTTGATCAAGGAAAGATGGAAAGGCGAGATCAATCTTTCTTAGAACGCTTTGCTTTATGCCCACAACAGTGGTTCCAGTTGCTCTTGCCTCTAGATCCTCTTGAAATGGTCTGGAAAGCAGCAGGTATTTTAGAAAGGTGTTGTCTACAAGACCTTTCTTGCCACTTAGCGTGATTACTCTTTGCGCCAATGCGACTTTTCCCTTGGGGAGTTGAGCGACTTCGCCAAGAGGTGCCTCGGTCGTTATGACAACATCTCCTGCCTGGGGTATGCCACGCCTCATCCACTCTTCAAAGGCATCGGCAGCAATAAACTCACTTGGGGTTTCTATCCTCCCGCCCTTGATGACTTTTGCCGTTATGAGGGGGATTCCAGCAGTCGTTTTTTCTGGCGTTTTGCCTCGATAGTCAATGATCGACTCCATCCACTCTTCAAGTGGGGCGCATTGAGGTTCACTCATATCCCAACCTCCTCAGGTTCACAGCAATCTGCTGATCTAGCTTTGCCCCTTCTTCCTGCTGCTGTTTGAGCAACCCAGTGAGGCGCTTCATCTTATCTTCAAATGCTTCACCATCATCTTCAACATCTGCTGCTCCCACATAACGACCAGGCGTAAGCACAAATCCATTCTTCTCGATCTCATCTAACTTGGCGTTGTAGCAGAAACCAGCAACATCCTCATAAGCATCAGAGACCTCACCATCACCACGCCAGGCGTGAACGGTGTCTCCAATCTTGGCAATATCCTCGTCAGTCAATACACGCTCAACCCTGGTCTTCATCGTGCCCATCTGGCGAGCATCAATGAATAGCGTTTCTCCACGACGATCACGACCACGCTGGGTCTTGTCATTCGTCAAGAACCACAGGCAGACAGGAATCTGAGTGTTGAGGAACAACTGCCCTGGCAGCGCAACCATCACCTCAACGACATCACAACGCACCATTGCTTCACGGATCTGCCCCTCACCGCTCTGATTGGAACTCATCGATCCATTTGCCAACACGACGCCTGCTTCACCACCAGGGCGTAGTTTCCAGAGCATATGTTGTAACCACGCATAGTTCGCATTGCCTACAGGTGGTCGCCCATAAACCCAGCGTGGATCACTTTCGTATTTCTCCCCACCCCAATCCGAAATATTGAACGGTGGGTTGGCAAGGATGAAGTCGAACTTCTGATCAGGAAACTGGTCTCTGGCGAAGGTGTCAGCAGGTTCTTGACCCAGATCAGCAGCGAACCCACGAATCGCCAGGTTCATCGCTGCCAAGCGCCAGGTGGTCGGGTTGCTCTCCTGCCCATAGATCGAGGCATCATCACGCTTGCCCCCGTGTGCCTGGATGAACTTCTCGCTCTGAACGAACATTCCTCCTGAACCACAGCAGGGGTCATAGATCCGACCCTTGTGTGGTGCCAGCACAGCAACCAGCGTTTTGACGACGTGAGCAGGGGTATAAAACTGACCACCCTTCTTGCCTTCTGCGCTGGCGAACTGACCGAGGAAGTATTCGTAGACCTCACCCAGCACATCACCTGAACGCTGGTCGTCAGCAAATCCAATGGTGGAAATCAGATCCACCAGTTCACCAAGACGCCCAGGTTCCAGTTGGGCGGCACCAAACCGCTTATCCAACTTGCCCCGCAGCGTTGGGTTCTCGTTCTCGATGGCAACCAGTGCCTTATCGATCAGTTGACCAATATCAGGTTGCTTTGCCCGTGCTCGCAGCGATTCCCAGCGAGCATCAGTAGGCACCCAGAACACATTCTCCTGGGTGTAGTAGTCACGGTCTTCCAGTGCTGCCTGGTGATCGGCAAGGTCATCGCCCAGGTAGAAGTCGGATTCAGGGTTGGAAACCGTCTCAAGCACCTTGCCTTGTTGGGCGGCAAAGGTGTCTGAGATGTATTTGAGGAAGATCAGACCCAGAACCAGGTGCTTGTATTCCGCCGCATCCATCTGGGCACGAAGTTTGTCGGCACTTGCCCAGAGCACTGCCTTGAAATCCTTGGCGGGTGCTTCCTTCTTCGCCCGACCTCGACTGTTGCCTGCTGCAGGTGCTGATGGTGCTTCGTAGCGACTGCCGCCCTCCATGCCTGGCGCCAGGCCAATGGCACCCCCACGGCCCCGCCCCTTGCGGATCAGCCCCAGGGCGAGGGCCTTGTCCTTGATGGACTCGTACTCCTCCTCGCTGATCGGCCTCTCAGCGGCTCGGCTCAGAGCCTCCCGTGCGGACAGGTTCCCGATCGTGCTGCCGTCTGGGGGCAGCACATCCAGGAGCAGATCCCCCAGGTCCTCTTCGTCTGCTTCTGGGGTGGTGAGGATCGCTGAGTCGGTCACAGGGCTGGGCTGCCTGATCCTTAGTCTGCCTGCTCACACTCGGTTTGTGGTGGTTTCGGGGAACGATGCAGTTTGTGCATCGCTGGGTAGAGCGGAGGAGGTACGCTGCCCTTGAGTGGCAGGCAAGGAGCCGGAGGTGGCGAAGCTGAGAGCAGATGGCGGCCTGTCCACTCGAAGGGCTTGTTCGAAGTGTCGCATCCCTGTAGTCAACTTATGCGGACCCTCGCCAGATGAAGCACCCACCATGCTTGTCACGGAGGAGGCAGTCCAAGATCCTTACATATTTTTCGCACAAGTAACTCCTTCACTTCAGTATGGCGCGGAATCGAGCTACGAAGGTTCTGTGATGGATTCCACCACCATGAATGGTTGCCTCCCTCACGCAACTGTTCACAGCCAGCTGCTGAGGTAACGAAGCAGATCCCTACGCTTCACAGGATCAAGGCGAGCTCATCGGCCCCTGGGCCCGCAGCTTCCAAGGCATCTTGATGGTTAAACTCCAGTGCTTCGCGGAGTATCTCCCTTAGTGATTCCAGAAGCGCTTCGCGACTCGGCTCTTGAGCATTTACGCCAGGAAGCTCTTCCACCCATCCAATCCACCATGGTCCATCCTGTCGGATCACAGCTGTGTAGGCGGGTGCTGTAGTCATGCCTGTTCCCAAGCTCTCTGTTTAAACTAGCTCAGATCATGACGTGACCCCCTTTACTGGTCCAGTTCCTCTGAGAGCTGGTGGGTAGACAGGCCGCTCTCCACTGCTGGAGGATCTCCAGGGGCGTATGCCCCTGGAGCGCCGAATGCGGTCTGTAGGTGTTGTACTCCATGCGGTGGTCTTCTGCCAACTGCCTGGCTTCCAGCACGGATGTGAACAGGTCGACATTCAGGAACTCATCCCTGAAGCGGCTGTTGAACGACTCCACGAATGGATTCTCCCAGGGTGATCCCGGCTCTATGTACGCCGTACTAGAGCCGCTGCCTTTGCACCACTCCTGCAAGGCATTGGCAATGAACTCTGGTCCATTGTCCATCCGCAGGTGGGTCGGCGGCGGGTAGAGCTTGAGCAGATCCTCGATCGTGTCGATGTCGTCAGCCGCCCTGCAGCGCCTGTCCACACGAATGGCCAGGCAAACGCGGCTGAATACATCCACGACGTTCAGGAACTTGAGTGTTCGGCCATCCATCGTCTGGTCGAACTGGAAGTCGATCGCCCACACGTGGTGCGGATATTCAGCCCGCAACAGCTCTCTGCCGCCGCCAGCAGGCGGGGAGCGCTTCCGCTGGCGGGGCAGGGGCCGTTGCAGCCCCTCCTCACGCCAGATCCGTTGCACCCGCTAGTGGTTGACGCTCCAGCCCTCGAGCCGCAGCCGCCGGTAGACCAGTCGCCGACCCCAGCCCACATGGCGCCGGGCCAGCTCACTGATCCGCCGACGCAGCTTCTGCTCCTCGTCGACCGCCAACGGTACTGGCCGGCGTTGCGTGTTGCGGTTCTGGCCCGCCAGCCGGCAGGCACGCCGCTGGGAGACCCGGAAGCGATCCTGCAGAACCATCACAGCCCTGCGGCGACGTTCCGGGCTCAGAAGTTTCCCTCGGCCAGCTCCTTGAGCATGGCTTTATCGAGCTCGGCGTAAGCGAGCAATCGTTTGAGCCGGGCGTTCTCCTGCTCCAGCTCCTTGAGGCGTTTGTTTGGCCTCGGTGGCCTTCATGCCGCCGTAGAGCTGGTGCCAGCGATGGTAGGTGGGTGCCGAGACCTCCAGTGTCCTGCAGACATCGGCCACGCTCTGGCCTTGGTTGAGGAGCTGCTCAGCGGTGCGTAGCTTCCGGATGATCTGCTCGGGGGTGTGGCGCTTGCGTTTCATGAGGATTCTCCTGGCCAAGTCTGGCCGGTAGGGAAGCTCTCATAAGAGATGGGTCAGTTTCCGGGGTCCACGTTAAATCCAGTACGGATCTCAGGCAAGTTCACTGCTAACCGCGCAACATCTTCGCCACACAAAATTCACGCCTTTCCAACAGCTTAAGTCCTCCGTACTAAATCGGCTAAGTCAACAGGTTCGGAGAGAATCGGCGCCCGGAGAGCGATTTTCGGGCCTTTACCGGCTTGGCTGGTCAACAGGTCTACCCCCAAAACTCCAGGAATCCTGCCAAAGAGCGGTGGGGATCAGATGGGGGGAGAGCGAGTGCCATGTAGGGAATGGGGTAGGAAAGGGGGCCGGCTAATGAAATTCGCTGAGCAAGAAACACGCAGGTCGCATCGCTAAACTAAGGGTGACCATCCCCAACTGCCAGCATGAGGTTCGCGCTCAAGCTCCGCCGCACGCCCGGACTCCGGAACGGATAAACGCAATGCAAGAGCCATGAAGGAAACATATAAAACTCTCCGACCCGCGGCTTTACGTGCCATATAGGATCATTGCCGAATGCAGGTCGTCCATCAATAAATTGGAGAAACCCCGCTACTCGCTTATGCGGAGATAGCGTTGCAAGCTCATTGTCGTAGCCGTCCGGTATTTCGAGGAAGCCAACACAGCTAATATCACAATGGGGGTGGTGGTGAACTGGATTGAAATCTCCAGCAACCATCTCGTTGATCCAAGCTTCTTGTATAACAATGTTTACTGTTTTGTCCCGAACTGATTCTGCTCTTTTGACGTTCATAAAGCGGTTTGGCGCCCGCTCAACGAAAGAGCGTGAAACTTCTAAAAGAAATTTCTGCGCTTCGAAGTTGCTTAATAGTAATTCCGTTATGCGGAACTCACCTCGGTGATTTCCGGAGAGTTGCCCTGACCAGTCGTGGGCTTTCATGGCGCTGTCTGAACGCGTGACCCTCTCAGCAATCCTGTTAAAGCTCAGAACCAACTCTTGAGGCAACTCCGCCTGGAGCACTAGTGGGCCTGCCGCACCCGTCCCGCGCATCGCAATCAGAGGCGACATCCTACTTCCCCTCCGGATTGAGCCCACTGTCAAACTTTACAGCGTACGGAGGAGTGTTTGTAAGTGTGCCTTGCAAGATCCCGATGCAGTAGCTGGCAAGGCATGCCTGGTAATTTGACGCCTCAGAAATCAGGCGTGCTCCCATGTCAGTAGTTGTTTGCTCAGATGCAAATTCATAGATATGCGCAACAGCTTCTGACGCGACTCCCAGAAAAAGCCCCACCCTAACAACAATGTCTATGTCTTCCCAGCCGTATGTGCGTAAATCCCCGTTATACCCACCGACCGACTCAAAGTGAGTACGATCTATACCGATAATTCCGGGGCCGCTCCGCGCCGTATCACGGGGAAATATGGCAGACTTCTGAATTGTTACAATTCGCCCATCGGACGAACAGAATTGTGCAAGCTCACGGACCTCCACCAATAGGGACGAAGATGCTGGGCTGCCTGCCTGTTGTACATCAGTCAAGCTGGGATATTTTTGGACTTTTCGAGCATGAGCGACCCTACCGGCCCGTATGACAGACATAAATTCATCCAAGCTCTGTAGCGTCCAAACAATGTCAGCATCACTGAAAATCAGCTGTTTTCCTTCCGACTGAAGAAAGCCCTGATTCGCAACGATAGTTTTAGAGACATTGTCGCCTCCGTCCAGAATGAGAATGCGACTTGGCCGCTGGTTGCTGGCTGACATGAGCTCCTGCACTGTTCTCAGCAGATGCGGAGCACTTGATCTGTCACCACAGAGTATGATCTCTCCTAAGGCAGAAGCAAAAACGTCCCAGTTGAGAGGTAGCGTTTCGGCAAGCCGGTGCGCAGTCCCCCAAGCAGGTATGATGATTGAGAGCTTATGGTGCACTTTGAGTCGCTGTTAGCACGCCTGCGCGAAGCAGTCGGGTGACGACGTCCAACTGTGCCCGTCCAAGGCTTTCGACGGGTAGCCATTGGTCGCCGACCCCTTCAAGCAGATCCGCCTCGTCGGGCGCCACCGGGCCGCTAAACCGTACGTCGGGCGCAACAACGGAGAGACGCCCGTCGCGTAGCGTCTGTCGACCGAACCGTCGGACTGCGGTGAATTGCCTGGCGTTTACTGGGTCAGGTGACGAAGCGTATTGGGCAACGCTCGGTTCGAGTTGTGGCCATGTAGCTTCCATGCCCTCGACTGCCCAACGCGAAGAACGCAAGATTGGGTCCAAGGGGGGCGCAACACATTGACGGCGGTGTCCAGACGCGTGCAGTGCCACAAGATGATGGATCATTGACGCCAATGCAGACACCGCGTCGTCAGGGCTAAAGGCACCGCGAGCGACAATGCAGCCTTCACGCATTTCGGACAGCTTCGCATCGTCACCCAGCAGCCCGTCTGCACACGCCAGAATAGAGCGGAAATCCGCCCGTGCACCGGTGTCTGTCACCCATGTGCGGACCTTCAGGCCAGTCAGGCCGTGGACCACGTTGTCCTTCATCCCACCATAACCGGTTGCGATAACCGGAGTACCGCACGCGACTGCCTCAACCGGGGTGAAGCCGTAGTTTTCGTCTACGGCCAGGGACGGGTGGATCAGAATGTCGCTCCCGCCGAGGAGCAAGCTGAGCTCGTCGTCTGACAAGCTCCCGTCCATGCGGAGCAAATGGCGTTCCAGCTTCAGCGAGTCAAATAGATCTCGCAACCACTCTCGATAAGCTGCGCCTCCTATTCCCGATGGATAGTCATCCCAGTAATCACCGCACAGAATCCCCATCAGCTTGTGTCGACGTCTGAGCTGGCTGACGAGTTCGAGAAAGATATGGGCGTTCTTGTGAGGTATAAGCCGAGAAACGCAGCTTACTATGCGAGTGTCTTGGTCGAGGTGAAGGGCGGCGCGCAGTAGTGCTCTTGGCCGTCCCGTCTGTATACCCAAGCTGGTTCCAAGAGAGATCTTCAGAACCTGAGGAGCCGGCTTGTGTCGGAATGAGCGAACAATGTCCACATCGCTAGAGCAAGTGACGACCACTGCGTCGCATTCACGCAGCGAGCTAACGAGACGGTAGACCAAGGCTCGTTCTAGGACACAGCTGCCGTGCAGAGCGATCAACGAAGGAGGACCATTCGCAATCTCCCCAATCTCGCTCGGGTGTATCCGAAAATAAAGTCGGAAGTCATCCTCGCCAACCTGCGTACGCGGGCCGCCCTCCGTCAGCCAGGTTGCGGTTGAGGTCGCCTGTTCGTGAGCGCGCTGGCACACCTGATAGCTGCGCTCCAAGCTGCGCCAATGTGGTGGCGGCTCACCCAGCAGCATGGGAGCACAGCCTCTGGTCGTCCGCGGGCCGGCGAAGCCTGAAGAGGCCGGCCTGGACGCAAGGCCGCGGGCTCGTCAGGCCAGTCTCGGTAGCCTCAAGTTGGAGCAGGCGATGCATTAAAGTACTCCGAGAGCGCAGGTAAGGCGACTGCTATCGACTCGCGCATCGTTAGGGCAACCATCTCCGGCTGGAGGTTGTCTGCACATGATACCACGACGCGTCCGCACCCACTGTACCAATTCGGATCGAACACGGCTCCGGCAGAAACTCTCTCCCTGAGCGAATCAGTAATACGTTCAAATAGCAAGTGGTCCTTTAGTGTCTCGCGCTCGCAGTGGATCTCCACGCCAATGAGGGCGCCGTAATCCAAGAACTCGAAATGCACACCAACGGGCAACTCGCGGAGCATGATCTTTCTAAAGTGGGCAAACTCCCCCCTCGCTCGCTGGTGCGGTTGGACGCTTCCATTATAATCCTCGAGGACCGCACGAAAGCGATTGCGCGGTGCCGTTTTGGGTGGCGCGAACACAAAAGGCCTGTTCGACACTCGCGCACGAGTGTTTTCGATCTCTTCATGGGGCGGGGAAACTATACGCTCGATAATATTGGTGCCGGAATCTAGAGACACTACCTTAGAAAAAAGTTCTATACCTCGCCTGTAGTGCGCGAACGCGTAGAAGGACTCCGCAAAGGCAAGATCTTCCTGTATGTGGCTCAGAATTTTATCTAGGCCAACAACGATGACGGGTATGAGGTTTAGTAAGTTTTTGTCCGGCTCGTGGCGCGATTCGATCGCGATCGCTGCGAGCTCGATAAGATGCCCCGCGTAATAAAATAAATTTTCCACTGCCTCGCCGAGTACTAACAATCTTCGGAGGCCTTTGAGCAATGATGCCTCGCTATGAGGCATATCGCCGATATCGCTCTCAATGTGATCGCCGATCAGGCACACGATTGCAGCGAGCGGACGCAAAGAGTCCAGTTGTCCATCCAAGAGTTCACGAATCACCGGGATTGCACCAAGCCCGTCTGGGACTCTACTGATAGAGCAGAGCCCCTCTGTGAGATGAAACTTTCGGCAAACTTCAAAGCCGCCGTAGTAATGACCCTCAATTGCAATCGGTACAAGTCTTGAAAGTTCGATCTGCGTCTTAGCGAAGACTACAGCGCGTGGCTGAGCTTTCGAGCGCATGCGACCAGCAGTGTATAGAAAATGACCAAGGTCCGTCTCGTCGCTCGTATTCAGATCTAGGCTGTTGCGAGCGAGGGCTTCTATGCTCAGCTCCTGGGCCGTGAACAGTAGGCCCCTTGGATCTGACATAGTACAATACGCAAAACTTTGCCAGGGATGAAAATCACCATTTGGGTTGTTCTGTAAAATACGAGCAGCTCCGGCCGAATAGTCTGCGAAGTCGAAGATGCGGTCGAATAGCGGACGCCCATTCACGAGGGCGTTTCCCCAGCCGCAAATTAGATGAGCTAGATGGGGGAGTCCTTCGCGATCAAGAATGTCTTGCGCAACGCGTTCGACCAGCCCGTACAAGATACGATCGGCGCGAGCCCGATCTTTCGGCGACCAAGGCAGGATGTACTGCCCTGTCCGCCCAGCGAGATAAGCATCGAGCTGGTGACCGAGATCGCCGTCGAGGAGGTACGGCCGCCAGCCAGAGCGCGGCTTCAAGCCTTCTGGCCGGGCGTTGACCTTGCACTGGCGGGCGTCAACGAGACGGCGAACTCCTGCGCTTCCTCCGTGCAGCAACTCTGAGTGCAGCAGCCGAGGATGACCTGACCACCAGCGATCGACGCCAGATGGTCCAGCATCTTCTGGCGCGCTTCATCGATGTCTCTTTTTGTATACATCCCGTCCTCCATTGTTCTTTCTCCGGCTTGTGGCGCAGCCGCATCGTAACACTTTGGCTGCGTCCCTGCAACGTGCATCTTAACAGCACGACAGGACGCGCGCCTCGGCTTGCCGCAAGCGTTATCGCCGGAGCTGCCCTCAATGGCGCAGTGCTAGCTCACGCAACGATCTGGCAGGCTGACGCGGACTCAAGCGGTGTGGATAGGATTCTCCGGACGTTCCCAGGCACCACGCGCACGCGCCAAGGGGGACTGTCGAGGCCAAGTAGGATGCAAGGGTTCTACGTAAATCAGGGTCGTCAAGGCGAACGCCATCTTTATAAACGTCATTTCCTTGCCCATCGCCAAACGCTCTGTACCGGAGGAAATGAGCTCTGGAACATTTAAAGTAATATCCATCTTGAAACGAATGGCAGCTCCACTCACCGGTGTTTTTACAGGACCTGAATATCTCGGCGATTTGTTGATTGTCCTGGTGGGGTGCTAGCGGGTAACATCGTATGAATTCAGCAATTTCGCGAACAGCAAGGGCGCATTTATAAGGTTCGAGTTTCGATCTGAGATCCTCTTCGCCAACGGGTATTGCCACCGAGGGATAACGGCTTATCACGAGCCGGTCCACATACGCAAAGATGCTGTAGTTAATTCTATCCAGCGAAGTTCCATTCGACCAGATTTGCACCTCTCGTGCAATTCCTGATTCTCTTGCAATCCGGGCAAATTCTCCAATTTCCGGGTGCAGGAGTGGCTCGCCACCCAGAAGTTTGAGCCGATCGACAAACATAACACGGGCCAGCTGAGACACCGACCGCGCAAAATCTCTTGGGTTTGCAAATTTCTTTCGAAGCAGTGGTGAGCCGTGGTCGCAACCATCACAGGTTAAATTGCAGTGCTCCACGACAGAGTGCTCGACCGCTCTGTAGTGCAGCCTTCCATCAGGAAGAACGTCTTGCAACTGCGACTCCCGACCGGTTCACCGGATCCGACTGGCTAAGCTGACTGTAACACATTTAGGCACGCAATAGGTGTACACCTACGATATTCCCCTGACAATGACACGGTGAAGTATGCCTAAGGAAGCTCTGAACAACAAGCTCGTACAGAGGGCCCGCAGCTGTTTTTTGTTCTGCCTGAACTATTGTGAGGGTTGATTGGGCATCCATGAGCTTGATTTATCTTTTTGGACGCTCAATCCTGCCAATTTGGGACGGTTCTTGCCCCAAATGGGCACACCACTCCCCCAATCATGTCTTGCATAGCAACTGATGCCGCGCCATGAATAGGTTTGAGAGGGCTGCCAGCACATTCACCTTGCAGCGGTTCTTGAGCATGCCACGCATCCGGGTCTTCGGAAAGACGAACTGCCTCTTGATCACGCGGAATGGATGCTCGACCTTGGCGTGGAAGTGAGCCTTTGCCGTCTCTATCAGATCATCCAAACGCCCCTCTGGTGTATACGGCAACGCGCGACGCTTTCCGGGACGTATCGCTGTACGGAACCCGATACCCCTGCCTTGCATCTCAGGTCGCTTCTCAATCCCCTGGTAACCAGCGTCGGCGTAGACCACTGTTTCCTCTCCGTGCAGCAGATCAGCGGCGGGGGTGAGGTCATGCACATAGGCGGCGGTCGTTTCCACCGAGTGGATGAGGCCGCTCTCGCTGTCCACCCCGATGTGGTCTTTCATCCCAAAGTGCCATTGCTTGCCCTTACAGGTCTGGTGCATCTCAGGATCCCTCTCCCGCTTCTCATTCTTCCTGGAGCTTGGAGCCGCGATGATGGTGGCATCGATGATCGTGCCCTGCTTCATGGCCATGCCGTTGGCCTTGAGGTGAGCTTTGACCGTCTCAAAGATCTGAGCGCCCAGATCCTTCTCCTCCAGTAGATGCAGGAACGCCATGATCGTGGTCTCATCCGGGATCCGGTCGGTAATCAGGGCGATGCCAGCAAAGCGGCGCATCGTTGCCACCTCAAGCAGCGCATCCTCCATCGCCGGATAGCTCAGGTCATACCACTGCTGCAGCAGATGGATCCGCAGCATGGTCTCAAGCGGATAGGGCGGCCGACCGCTCTTGCTGCTGGTCCTGGGCTAGTGGGGTTCGATCAGATCGGTCAGTGCACTCCATGGAACAACCGCCTCCATCTCAGACAGAAAGCGCTCGCGCCGAGACCGCATCTTAGCCGTAGACTGCTCGTAATCACCAAAACCGAACTGCTTGACGCCCATGAAGCCTGTCCACGCCTGCGATCACACGGCCATTCTCGCGCAGGGTGGTGGGGTTTTCCAGAGTCTCCTTAATGGTGAATCCTGAGAAGGATAGTGTGGCTGACCAAAGACGCGCAAAGATATCTGTGTCGAATCATGCTTATCTTCAGCTCTAAATATCTCTGCAAGGCAGGTTTGTCAGTTTATGTCATCTCACTTCTTAGAGTGCTGGAGTAATTCTATTGGCACGTAAACACTGTGCAATCCTAAACACGCTTTCCAGCAGTGGGGCCTGCTGGTCCTTCGAACGCTGCTCTTGAGTGGCAGGCAAGGATCTTGGGGTGGCGAAGCCGAGAGGCCAAGGAGGCCTGTCCACTCGAAGGGCTTGTTCGAAGAGCAGCATCAAGTCAACTCAATTGCTATACCACTTCTGGCTCCAAGGTCGGCAAGGGATACTACTTCCATGGCTACTGTAGTCCAGTTTTCATGGGTCCCTTCAACAAGACCTATATCAGCCCTAAGCCATTTTTTAAGTCTACTCTCAAGCTTCTGGACGTCTCTTCCAGAAGAAGGCCCCCTCCAATCAATAAGTGTCCATCCATTCTTCTCGTGTTGCTTAATTCTTCTGGTCAAGTCATTGGTAATACCAATCTGTTGCTCTCCTGGTCTCTGCATGAGATAGAACCAACCATCCTGGTTTGGATCATAGCCGACCTGGGCACATGAGGGACATCCACTATCAAGGCTTGTTCTGCTATTGATAGAAGCTTCCCATTCATGCTCTGAATCATTGGGGCATATCCACCAGATCTTCCGAGTCGAACCCTTAGAGAACTCAGTGGGTATAGAAGATCCATTCTTGGTAGTGTGCCACTGGCTTGCGATGCCAGGATGAGTGGTTTGCAAGTCATTAAACCCCACCAGAATCTGGTTGCCACTGCATACAGGGCAACCGCGCCTGCCTGCTATTGAAGATATCCATTCATGCTCTGGATGTTTAGAGCATCGCCACCATGCCTTCTTTGAACTGTATCTTGCAACATCCGCAGGCGTGAGGGCTCCATTTTTAGTAGGGTGCCATTCCGCAGCTACTCGGGGGTCAATCGTTGCCAAGTCATTTATTCCAGGCAAGACTCTTTTCCCGGCACAATATGGGCAGCCAGTTATGCCTCTAGCGTTGACAGTCGTTTGCCACTCATGGGAGGAAACCAATGAGCATTGCCACCAGACTCTCCGTTTACTCCCTCTAGAGATCTGAGATGGCTTTAGCTCTCCATTTTTTCGTGGATGCCAAGTGTTTGCAATCTCCGGTGAAGTTGTTTGAAGATCATTAAACCCAGCCTGAATCTGTTTTCCAGCACAGATTGGACAGCCTCTTTTATTAACAATAGAGCTCTGCCATTCATGATCGGAGTAATTAGGGCACTTCCACCATACTCTTTGGTCGCTTCCTCGACTGAAATCAAGAGGTGAGAGAGGTTGATTTAATGTTGGATGCCAATCTCTGATGATCTCTGGAGAAGTTGTTCCAAGGTCATTCACGCCACGATCAATCCTATTCCCACTGCATATAGGGCATCCACTCTTTGATCTTGAGCCAATAGCTGCAACCCATTCATGGGATGGATTTGCCTTGCATTGCCACCAAACGCGGATACTACTTCCTGTAGTAAATTGAGATGGATGAAGCTCGCCGTTCTTTGCTTTATGCCACTGTTCAGCTATGTCTGGAGATACGGTGCTTAGATCATTAAATCCTGTCATCACTCTCGAACCAGAGCATATTGGGCAATTACTTCCTCGGAGAGTTCTATTTTTAATTGTTGCCTGCCATTCGTGGCCTGACTGCCATTTACATCTCCACCAAACCCTCTTTTCACTTCCGTGAGTCACCTCGCTTGGCAGTAAGCCACTATTTTTAAACGGATGCCACTCACTTGCAATTTCCGGGTACAATGATGCAAGATCATTAGATCCAGGAAGAACCCTTTTGCCTGAACAAAACGGGCAGCCACACTTGTTTCTGTCTTTAATTGGCGCTGACCATATGTGAGAAGAATGTTTCGAGCATTTCCACCAAATACTCACCTTGCTACCTTTAGTAAAATCTGTGGGTTTTCGAACTCCATTGAGTGTTGGGTGCCACTCCGCCGCAACTGCTGGCGAGGTCGTTATTAGATCGTTATAGCCCTGCAGCACCCTCTTCCCACTGCAATAGGGACAACCTCTACCGAGAATTGTTCTTTGCTTAGTCGATGTTTTGTAAAGATGCCCCTGGCCGCATTTCCACTCTAAATTCTTGTTGGAGCCAACTGTAACAAGAGACGGATCCCACCCATGAGCCTGATCTGCAATCTCTGGATATAGTGATGCAAGATCATTCTCACCTTGTCTAATCCTCTTGATCGACATAATGGCTATTCAGCGCTTGACTGGAAAGTAACAGTTCCCATGCCTTTCTATGCCCCAGAATGCTCAGTATTGACACGCCTTTCATCTACTATCGACACTTGCATGCAATCTGTCCTTCGAACGCTCACCATCACCTGGCCGCATCTAGCATCGCGCAACGGGGACTAACTTGCGGTGGCGGCTCAGGTGCATGGTGATGTTAGGCACCCTTGCTGGACATGGCCGGCACATCAATCTCCTTGATACAGGTTTGGCGGGATAAGCACAAAACGCAGTCGATAATCATAAGTAGATCTTTAAGCGGAATCGCATCTGTTGCGGGAGCTCCAATCTCTGTTAGGTCCGAGAGAACCTCTGGAGTTCCCACATTGCCTGGATTGATCACTGTCACAGATATCCGATCAGGCCGAAGCTCTTCACGCAATGAGTGGACCACGCCTCGGAGCCCAAACTTCGAAGCAGAATTTGCGACCTCTCTGCTAGGAAAGTTGTCACGCCCGGAAAGAGCTCCCATGAAGATGATCTTCGGATTGCTGGACTTTCTCAAAGCAGGCAGCAGTGCCTTTACGATTCTGATGGGTGCCAAGAGATTGACATTTAGGACTCTAGCAATGTCCTCATCAGGGCAACTTGTAAATGAGTACGATGATGTAAAGGCATTTGTCTCCCAAGTGCCTCCCATGTAGAGAAGAGAATCTAGAACTCCTTCCCCAGCAGCTTCTGCAACCGTATTGACTCCCTCAAGAGTCGAGACATCAGCCTTAATCCACTCGCCATACTTTGAGGCAGAGCGCGACACAGACAATACTCGTTCGGACTTGGCAACGAGGTGTCGCGCAACAGCCTCCCCAATCCCTCTGCTACCTCCAACGATTGCGACGTTTGCCATGTCAGGAATTTCAGGTGTGCCTAACGCTGGCCATCACCTGCCCGCAAAGAGCTGGAACAGAAGTGTGTCCATGGGGGCAAGAATCCTGCGGTGGCGGGTCAGGTGCATGGCCGTGTTAGAACCCCTTTGCATCAAAGCTAGACCGTGATTCCACATACTTCTTTAACACCTCATCCATCCGTGATTGCCAGCCAGCGCCGGATGCCCTGAAATATTCAAGCACTTCAGGGCTATATCGGATAGAAACAAGCTGTTTCTTATTTGCCAGTCTTGGGCGCCCTCTAATGGTCTTCAATGGAACCATCCGGTTCATCTGCTCTTCCGTAAGTGGCAATGCATCTGGATCATTTAAAGCAGCTTGAGTTATCTGATGATCTTCTTCAGGTGTCGGCATCCTGATCGAGACCTCCTTGGATGGCTTTGACATAGTGACTAACCTCACGGCGATTGGCTTTGCGCAGGCTGATAACTCTTCTGGCCTCATCTCGATCAACGAAGACTACAAAGAAGAGCCTGTCTCCCATCGGAGCCAAGGCAACGATTCTCTGCTCTCCGTAATCAGCTCGATCATCGATCCATGCCAGCGCCGCATCCCAATCAAGCTCAGCAGCCGCAGCCAAGGAGACCCCGTGCTTACTGAGATTGGTTGCGTCTTTTTCCGGGTCGAAGACGATGCGCACGCTTTACTGTAGCTACGGGAAAGCGGGTCGTCAAGCTCAGGGCTCTGGCTGTTCTGGGTGGGTCTAACTATGTATTGGGAGGTTCCGAGAACCACGCCGAGACCACCCCTCTTTTTCCGCAAACCACACTGCAGCATCGGGCTGGATTCTCGAAAACCATTGCAGTGCAGCGTTCCTTGACGTCGTTCAGCCAAGTGTAGGGGTGGTTTGCGGGTCCGATAACCACATGTTCGCTACGATACATAGTCCGGATCGGATGACCAGATCAGCCACAAACATCATTTTAGGCCAAGGTGCGCAATCTAACTAATCTGATCCTTCGAACGCTCAAGATCAGAAGCGGGTAATGATATTTGCCTAAACGTCATCCTGCGGGCCCGCCTTCTGTATCTTGATGTTAGCCATCTAATGCGCCCAGATTCTTGTCGGAGACAGATGTTTTTGTGGCGCGCCAGTTCATGTACCTAGAAAGCCCATCTAACCCAGGAAAAAGTGCAGTTTCATTTATATAGTAAAAGTCTAGGTCTGCCTGCAACTGCTCCCGATAGCCTTCTGATATTACTATTCTGCAAAGCTCTTCATCCTCTCCTAGAGACTTATCAAGCGCAAGACTTGGCGGACCATGCACTGTAAACATTCCACCCTGCTGAACGATTCGATCAACAATCGCCGAGGGCCTAAAGATCGCTATACCATCAAAGTCAAAAGGGCTAACACTATCTGTAATTGCTATCCATTTTGGCAAGAACGCATAAACACATGCAGATCCCCTAGCAACTCCTTCAACAGCAAAAAATGCTGCAGCAAGTGGGTTGACACTCCAGTCAAGGAGCCGAGTTGCCAGGCCATGATGCTGAGCCAGTGCGAGCCAGTCCCAATCACTTAATGTTGGAACGGTAGTATACGCTCTTGCTCGGCGTTTCCAAGAGTCGAAATACTGTTGGTCATTAATTACTTTAAATGGGCTTCGGCCAACTTTAGGGATCAAGGACCATTCAAGAGAAGAGTGGCCCCTGAAGTACCATCTTTTGCTTCGGAAGTGTGAGAGGACTTCGTGAAATTGCTCGAATGAACCAATTTCATACTCCCGTGTCAAGTTCATGTCAGATCATGGGTAGGGCTAACTTTTTATTGGATGGTTTCTGAGAACCACCAAAGCGGCTCTACCACTTTCCGTGAACCACTTTAAGGTAATCCCCTGAAGTTTAGCAACCGCAGCCAGTTCCACGGGTACATGTTTGGCAGGAACAGTGGTTATCAGACCCGATAACCAAACTCAGCAAATGATACAGGCCCCTTGCGGGAAGCTCTGCACTCCAGCGTTCATCACCCTCTAGCTCTCACTCTAATGTGCAATTGATGCCCTATGCACACCCACGGCCTATAGCAACAACACAGCGCACAGGGAGCATCACCCATCAACCACCGGCCCTCGCCGCCATTACGGCAGGACCTCCTCCTGCCGCAATGGCTCGATGAGACACCCAGGGCACTGGAGATGGGCAATGCCCCTGCTCCATGGCCCGTTCCTGTCCCGCCCTGATCTCGCTGGTGCACCTCCAGCATCCGCGCCAGCACCACTGGTGGCTGGCCAACGATGGCTTTCCCCAGCGGATCGCCGGCCTGCTCGGGGCGCCCCTGTGCAGTCACCACCGCCCCGCCCGCCAGCTCGATGAACTGCTGCAGGTGTTTGATCCCCTGCCGCCCCTGGGGTCGGCCGAGGCCAACCCCGCCGGCGTGCAGGCCAGCTACCGCTACCTGATCCAGCTGCGCCCCGGTGGCGCCGCCCTCAGCTGCTGGCGCCGCTACCCCGAGGGCATCGGCTGGCAGCGGCGCTGCGGCCCCATGCCCCTGGCCCAGTTCGTGCAGCGCTTCAGCGCCCCTCAGCGTGCATCCAGCTGATCCAGTGTGCCGAGATCTGCTGGGGGCAGACCGCCTCACATTCCAGATTGCTGCTGCAGCTGCCAAAGCCTTCGGCCGCCATCGCTGCCTGCATGGCGCTGGCGCGGCGGGCGCGTTCCGGCTGGCCCTGGGGCAGCTGGGCCAGGTGGGCCAGCTTGGCCGCCACAAACAAACTGGCCGAGGCATTGCGGCAGCTGGCCACGCAGGCGCCGCAGCCGATGCAGGTGGCCGTGTCGAACGCCGAGCGGGCCTGCTCCTGGCCCACCAGGATGGCGTTGGCCTCCGGTGCCTGGCCCGTGCTCACCGAGCAGTAGCCACCGGCGATCAGCAGCCGGTCGAGGGCGCTGCGTTCCACCGCCAGGTCCTGGATCAAGGGGAACGCCCGGGCCCGCCAGGGCTCCAGGGTGAGGGTGGCGCCATCGGCAAACTGGCGCAGGTAGAGCTGGCACACGCTGGTGGCGGCCTGGGGCCCGTGGGCCTGGCCGTTCACCAGGAAGCCGCAGCTGCCGCAGATGCCCTCGCGGCAGTCGTGCTCGAAGCTCACGGGCCGCTCACCGGCGGCGATCAGCTGCTCGTTGAGCCGATCGAGGGCCTCCAGCAGTGAGAGATCGGTGCTCACGTCCTCCAGCCGGTTGCTCTGGAAGCCGCCCGCGGCCTCGGGCGTCTCCTGGCGCCAGATGCGCAGGGTGAGGGAGATGGTGCGGCTCATCGGTAGCTGCGGGTGCTGGGAAGCAGGGCGGTGAAGCGCAGCGGTTCGCTGTGGCGGATCGGCTCGCGGCCCTCGCCCGTGGTCTCCCAGGCGGCGATGTGGGCGAAGCGGGCGTCGTTGCGTAGAGCCTCGCCGTCAGGGGTCTGGTGCTCTTCGCGGAAGTGGGCGCCGCAGCTCTCCTCGCGGGCCAGGGCATCGCGCAGCATCAGCTGGGCCAACCCGAAGAAATCGCCCACCCGCAGCGCCTTCTCCAGCTCCGGATTGGGCCCCTCGGCGCCGCCGGGCAGGCGCAGCTCAGCCTGAAACGCCTGCTCCAGGGCCGCCACCTCCGCCAGGCCGGTCCGCAGGCCAGCGGCCGTGCGGCTGATGCCGCAGCGCTCGATCATCACCGCCCCCAGCTCGCGGTGGAAGCTGTCCACCGGCCGGGTTCCCGGCACCGCCAGCAGGGCATCGATGCAGGCGCGGGCGCGGGCCATGGCCTCGCGGCAGGCCGGGTGATCGGCGCCGATCGCCGGGGTGGGATAACCCGCCAGCCAGGCCGTTACCGTGGCGGGCGCGATGAAATACCCATCGGCCAGGCCCTGCATCAGGGCGCTGGCACCGAGGCGGTTGGCGCCGTGCTCGGAATAGTTGGCCTCCCCCAGCACGAACAGCCCCGGAATCGAACTCATCAGCTGATAGTCCACCCACAGGCCCCCCATCGTGTAATGGGGTGCGGGGTAGATGCGCAGCGGCACGGCATACGGATCGTCGCCGCTGATGCGCGCGTACATCTCCAGCAGGTTGCCGTAGCGCTGCTCAATCACCCCGCGCCCCTGCTCGGCAATCGCATCGCGCAGGTCGAGATACACCGATCTCGCGCCAGGCCCCACGCCGTGGCCGGCGTTGCAGAGCTCGCGGGCGCGGCGGGAGGCCAGATCGCGGGGCGCCATGTTGCCGTAGCGGGGATAGAGGCGCTCGAGGAAGTAGTCGCGCTCGGCCTCGGGGATCTGCTCCGGCGGGCGGTCGTCGCCAGCGATCGCCGGCAGCCAGATGCGGCCGTCGTTGCGCAGGCTCTCGCTCATCAGCGTGAGCTTGCTCTGGCCCGGATCGCCGCTGGGGATGCAGGTGGGGTGGATCTGGGTGAAGCAGGGGTTCGCAAACAGCGCCCCCTGGCGGTGGGCGCGCCAGATTGCCGTGGCGTTGGATTTGAGCGCGTTCGTCGACAGGAAGAACACGTTGCTGTAGCCGCCTGTGGCCAGCAGCACCGCCTGGGCGGTGTGCACCTCCAGCTCACCGGTGAGCAGGTGGCGGGCCACCACGCCCCGGGCCACCCCATCCACCGTGACCAGCTCCAGCACGTCGCGGCGGGGTAGCAGGGTGATGCGCCCGGCCGCCACCTGGCGCAGCAGGGCCGCCGTGGCGCCGTAGAGCAGCTGCTGGCCGGTCTGGCCGCGGGCGTAGAAGGTGCGGCTCACCAGCGCCCCCCCGAAGCTGCGGCTGGCCAACGTGCCGCCGTACTCGCGGGCGAACGGCACCCCCTGGGCCACGCATTGATCGATGATCCCGCCGCTCAGTTCGGCCAGGCGCATGCAGCCGGCCTCGCGGGCGCGGAAGTCGCCGCCGCGCAGGGTGTCGGCAAACAGGCGCTCCACACTGTCGCCGTCGCCGGCGTAGTTCTTGGCGGCGTTGATGCCCCCCTGGGCCGCCACCGAATGGGCCCGCCGCGGGCTGTCGTGATACGTGAGCACCGTCACCCGGTAGCCCTGCTCGGCCAGGGTGGCGGCCGCCGAGGCCCCGGCCAGGCCCGTGCCCACCACCAGCACCTGCAGCTGGCGCTTGCGCAGCGGGCTGATCAGCGGCAGCTCGGCCCTGGTGCGGCGCCAGGCGTCGGCAATCGGCCCGGCGGGCAGGCGCGGATCGGGCAGGCCGGCCATCAGGGCGCCCCCCCGGACGGCAGCGCCAGGGCGAGGGTCACCGCGAGGAAGCCGCCGCCCACCAGCAGGGCCAGCAGGCGGGCGGCGGCGCGGATGGCGCTGGCGTTGGCGGGCTGCAGCAGCCCCAGGCTGCGGTGGGCCGCCTCGCCGCCGTGAAACAGGTGCAGGGCCAGGGCCAGGGGCGCCGCCAGGTAGAGGGCCAGGCTCCAGGGACTGGCCAGCACCGCCACCAACGCCGCCAGCTCAGCGCCCGCCGGCGGCCGGGGCCAGCGCAGCTGGGCCAGGTGCAGCGCCAGAAACAGCAGCAGCAGCAGCCCGCCGGCGGCCTGGCTGCGGGCGGCCCAGGCCGCCAGGGGGGCCAGCGGTCCCGTGCGGCGGCTGCGCAGGGCGGCCGTGTTGCCGGCGGCGCGGCGGTTGAGCGCGGCCCGCAGCAGGCTCAGGCCCAGATGCATCAGGGCCACCGCCAGCAGGGCCAGCTCGGCGGCCGGCAGCCAGGCGCTGCGGTGCAGGCCGGCGGCATAGGCCTCGAAGCGCTGCGGCGCCAGCGGCGCCAGGGCCACCCCCGCCAGGTGCAGCAGCAGAAAGAACACCAGCAGCAGGCCGCTGGCGGCCGAAGCGGTGCGCAGCCAGGCGCCGGTGCCGGGCTGCCAGGCCTTGCCGTTGTGAGCCTGCGTCTGCACCCTGGCCGCCCAGCCGTGAACGTGAATCCGCTGCCCATCGTATGGAGCGGGGGCTCAGCGCGGCCGGGGCTCACAGCTGCGCGCGGGGGCCTGGCCCTGCTGCCAGCTGGCCCGATCCCCCTTCACCCAGAAGCTCTGCTCGCCATCGCTGTAGCGGGCGCCGCTGGCGCTCACGGCCCGGGGCAGGCGCGTCGCCCCCTCCCCCTCCAGCAGCACCACGGCGCTGGGGGTGCCATTGAAGAAGAACGCGGTGACCGCACTGGCATCAAAGCGGCCCTTGCACAGGTAGTCGGTCCTGAGGCCCGCCTCAGCCCAGGCCGCAGCCGGCAGCGCCGCCAGCAGGGCAGCCGCCAGGGCACCAGCTGCCAGCCCTGGCCTGAACCGCCTGTTCGCGTTGCGGGGCGTGTTGCGGGTTGCCATGCCAGCAGCCTCCACCGGAACTTTCACCAACCCAGCCTGGCAGGCGCGCAGCCAGCTCACCAATACAGGCATACTAGCTGTTGGTATCGAGGCGGGTGATGGCGCTGCATGCGGCTGGTGGGCCTGGGCGGGGCAGCGACCGGGCCAGGGAGCTGGAGGCGGCGCTGCTGGGCCGGGCCGATCCACTGCGCCCACCCCGCTGCCAGCCCCTGCCCCTGGCCGGCACGGCCGTGGCGGCCGGCTTTCCCAGCCCCGCCGACGACTACATCGAGAGCCGCATCGACCTCAACGACGTGCTGATCCGCCACCCCAGCAGCACCTTCTTCCTGCGGGTGAGCGGCGACTCGATGCGCGATGCCGGCATCCTCGACGGCGACCTGCTGGTGGTGGACCGGGCGATCGAACCCCGCGCCGGCCTGGTGGTGGTGGCCGTGCTCGACGGCGCCTTCACCCTCAAACACCTGAAGCGCCACCGGGGCCGCTGGCGGCTGGAGGCCGCTCACCCCGACTACCCGCCCCTGGAGCTGGCCGATTGCGACGACGCCCGTATCTGGGGCGTGGCCATCCACGCCATCCACAGCCTCTGAGCCATGGGTCGCCAGGCCACCGGCCGAGAGGCCACCGTGCTGATCGACGGCAACAACTTCTACGCCTCCTGCGAGGCGGTGGTGGACCCGGCAGTGCTCGGCCGGCCACTGGTGGTGCTCTCCAACAACGACGGCTGCATCGTGTCGCGCAGCGCCGAGGCCCGCGCCCTCGGCATCCCCATGGGCCAGCCCTACTTCCAGGTGCAGCGCCAGCTGCAGCGCCAGGGGGTGCTCGTGCGCAGCTCCAACTACGCCCTCTACGCCGACATGAGCCAGCGGCTGATGGCCGTGCTCGAGGAGTGGGTGGAGGCGCTGGAGATCTACTCGATCGACGAGGCCTTCGGCCTGCTGCATCGGCCCGCCCCGGCCAGCGATGGCAGCCGCGATCTCACGGCCTGGGGCCATGCCCTGCGCCGGGACGTGCGCCGGCGCCTGGGGCTGCCGGTGGCGGTGGGCATCGCCCCCACCAAGGTGCTGGCCAAGCTGGCCAACAAGTGGGCCAAAACGGCCCCGCCAGGCGGTGGCGGCCGGCCGGAGGTGTTCGACCTGGGCGCCTGCCCGCCAGCCCAGGCCGAGGCGGTGCTGGCGGCCACCGCCATCGAGGACGTGTGGGGCATCGGCCGCAAGCTCTCGCGCTGGTGCCGGCTGCGGGGCTGCGCCGACGCCCGCGCCCTGCGCGATCTGCCCACCGGCGAACTGCGCCACCGCTGCGGCGTGGTGGGGGTGCGGCTGCAGCAGGAGCTGCGCGGCCACGCCTGCCTGCCCCTGGAGCTGGTGCCACCCGCCAAGCGGGAAACCTGCGTGAGCCGCAGCTTCAGCCAGCCGGTGGCCAGCCTGGTCCAGCTGAAGGAAGCCGTGGCCACCTACACGAGCCGGGCGGCGGAGAAGCTGCGGCGCCAGGGCCAGCGGGCCGGTGCCCTCACGGTGTTCGTGCGCAGCAGCCCGTTCAACGGCACCAGCTTCTACGCCAACGCCGCCACGGTGCGGCTGCCCCTGGCCAGCCAGGACACGGCGGTGCTGCTGGCCGCCGCCCTGCCCCTGGCCGAGGCCCTGTTCCGCCCCCACAAACCCCTGCAGAAGGCCGGGGTGGTGCTGCAGCAGCTGGAGGACGAAGCCCTGCTGCAGCACCACCTGCTGCTGCCCATGCCGCCGGAGCAGCAGCAGCGCCGCAGCGCCCTGCTGGCCACCGTAGACCGGCTCAACCGCCGCTACGGCAGCGGCACGGTGCAGTGGGCCGCCTGCGGCCTGGCCCGCCCCTGGGCCATGCGCCGCAGCCAGCTGTCACGGGCCGCCACCACCCGCCTGGCCGACATCCCGGTGGTGCGGGCCTGACGCGGCTGGCATCAGCCGGGCACCATCACCCTGGGCGGCAGGTTGAGCTGGCGGATCCGGCGGGCGAAACCGCGGTCGTCAAAGGAGGCGATCGCCTCGCACTGGCGGCAGCTGGCGTGGTGAAGCGCATCTGCAAAATCCAGCCCCGCCCTGAGGCCCGCCAGCGCCTGCTCCAGGGCGGGCCTGTCTTCCGAAGTGAGCGAAGGAAGGCCGAGCAGCACGGAGAACACAGCGGCCACCTGGTCAGCCGCGAAGCCGTAGTAGCCCCGCAGCACCCACTCCAGCTCCAGCGCCACGGTCTTGGGCAGGAACAGGGGCTCACCGGATTCGATCAGCAGGCGGGCGGCCCGGCACTGGGATTCGGTGGCGGGATCGGCCTCCACCTCGGCCACGAAGTAGCGGGCCAGCACATTGGTATCCAGGCCGATCACAGCCGCAGCAGGCTGGCGGGATCAAAGTCGGGCGGCACGGGCGGCCGCCGGCTCTGGAGCATGCCGAAACCGCTGGGCGGCTGCGGATGGTCGGGCCTGAGCGGACGCACCTCGATGTGATCGCCCACAAGCGCGAAGCTCACGCGGCTCCCCCGGGCAAGACCCAGCTGCTGGCGCAGGGCCCTGGGAATGGTCACCTGGCCCTTGCTGGTAACGGAGGACGTGCTGTTGCTGGAACCGGAGGCAGAGGCGCCCACAGTGGTGAGCCGGTGGACTTACCTGGTAATACTAGCGCCGGGCCACCTCCAGGGACGTCCGCTGCAAGGCCATAAAAAAGCGGACCCGTCCAGGACCCGCTCGATGACCGGCAACAGTCTATGAACTTCTGTAACGGACTCGTGACACGCGCGGTCAGCCGCTGGAGAGCAGCTGCAGGCAGCCGGAGCGCTGGCTGAGCAGCAGTACCAGCCGCTCGCCCGCCCCCACCAGGCCGGTCTGCAAGCGCAGCTGCTCAAGCGGCACCAGCGCCAGGCCGCAGGTTTCCACCAGCAGCAACGGCAGGGTGGCGGCAGTGCCATGCATCGCCTGCAGGTCGAGGGCCTGCTGCACCGCCCGGCTGCTGCGCTCCAGCCCCAGCCGCTCCACCAGCTCGGGCCAGAGGTGGTTCACCGGCGTGAAGCGGGCCAGATCCAGGCGCGGGCCCAGGTTGGGCTCAGCCATGACCCGCAGGTGGGGACGCGGGGGGGAGATCGGTGAGAGCCGCCTCGATCATCGCCGCCGTGACCGGGATCGACTCCAGTTCATCGGCGTTGTCGAGAAAGGCCTCAAACGAGGCGTAGCGGCGGATGCAGGGGTCGGCCCCGGCGGCGGCACAGGCCGCCTGCCAGTCGCCGTCATCGGGCCGCACCAGGGCGTAGCCCTGCAGGGCCTCCTCCAGATCGCCGCCGTCGCTGATGCCATCGCCGTGCCAGAGCACCTCAAAGAAACCCATGGCTCGCCAAAACCACGCATTTAAAAGAAACGTTAGGGCCAGACCCAAGCAGAAAAACCAGACCAGACCAAGTCACACCTAGCCAAGCCAGACCAAGTCACACCTAGCCAAGCCAGACCAAGTCACACCAAGTCACACCAAGTCAAGCCGAACCAATCAGACCAGACCAACCAGCAACAAGAGCGAGAGCAGCAGCAGGAACTGCGAGCGAGCCGCTCACCACACGCCGAACAGGGGCGGGCCGACGTCGTCGAAGGGCTCCACCTTCCACTCGGGCGCGGGGCCGCCGGCCTTGGGGGGCTTGGGCGGACCGGAGAGGCTCTCGGGGGTGATGGCGGGGATCGGTGCAGGGCCACAGGGGCACTGGCAGCTGCCGTCGGGGCCGATGCTGCCCAGGCTGGGCTCGCCGCAGTTGCAGCCGCACTCCTGGGCACGAACGGGAGCCAGAGGGGAGGCAAGCAGCACCAGGGCCAGCGCCAGGCGGGCGGGGGAGAGCAAGGCAGGGCAGCCGGTGACAGTCAAAGCTAGGTGCTCAGGCCGCCGCGCCGAAGCCGGCGCAGCGCTGGGCATCGAGCTGCTGGAGGTAGCGGCGCTCGCCGTAATACAGCTCCTGGAACTGGAGGGCATCGGCGTTGAGCTCGGTGAACAGCGCCTCGATGCGGGCCTCCATGTCGCGGGCCACCGGCTGCAGGCCAGCCGCAGGGGTCTGGCTGGCAGGCTCGTCCGGCTGCAGCAGGCGGGCGATGCAGCGCTCCAGGGTTTCCAGCCGCTGGCCGCTCCAGGCGTCGAGCAGGTGGCGGCAGCGCTTGAGGCACTTCTGCCGCTCCAGCACCGCCGTGGCGCCGCGCAGCTGCAGCAGCGGCTGGGCCAACTGCAGGTGCTGCAGCTCCGAGGGCTCCAGCAACGGCGTCAGCCGGCCCAGCAGGGCGCTCTGCTCCACCACCAGCTGGTCGCCCAGCAGCCGGGGCAGATCCAGATCGGCCAGGTCGTGGCCCGGATCCTGGCCGCGGTTGATCGCCTCCAGCCGGCCGGCGCCCAGGTTGTCCTCCTCCAGGGCGCTGATCGCCCCCCAGAGCTGGCGGTGGTGGGCCAGGGCGAAGTCGTCCAGCTCCCGCTGGCGCAGCTCGGCGCGGATCGCGCCCCGCTGATCGGGGCAGTGCAGGTAGAGCCGCAGCACCTCGGCCTCGGCCCGCTCACGCAGCCCCGCCTCGCCCGGCTGTTCCCACTTCTGGGAGCGGCCATGCCAGCGCTGGCCCTTCACCTGCTGGCGCAGGTCGTCCTCCAGCTGCAGGGCCAGCCGCGCCTGGCCGCCGCTGAGCCTCTCGGCCACCTGCTGCAGGTAGCGGCTGCGCACCGCGCTCTGGGGCAGCTTGCCCAGCAGCGCCACCAGGGCGGTGACGGCCTGCTGGAACTGGTCGGCCTTGCCCAGGTCGCGGCCCGCCAGCACCTGGTCGATCTGCCAGTCAAGGAACAGGGGGGCCTGGTCGAGCAGGGCCCGGTAGTCGCCGGCGCCGTGCTCCACCAGGAACTCGTCGGGATCCTTGCCCGCCGGCAGGTGCAGCACCCGCAGCTCCAACTGCCCCTGCAGCGCCAGCTGCTCCACCTCGCCGATCGCCCGCTGGGCCGCCCGCACCCCGGCGCCGTCGGCGTCGAAGTTGAGCACCAGCCGGCGGCTGTCGGTGCAGCGGCACAACTGGGTGATCTGCTGGCTGCTCAGGGCCGTGCCCAGGGCCGCCACCGCGTTGCTGATGCCGGCGGCATGCAGGGCGATCACGTCGAAGTAGCCCTCCACCACCACCGCCCGGTCGTCGCGGCGGATGGCATCGGCGGCCCGGTCGAGGCCGAACAGGTGCTTGCCCTTCTCGAACACCTCCGTTTCCGGCGAGTTGAGGTACTTGGGCTCGGCGCCATCGAGGCTGCGGCCGCCGAAGCCGATCACCCGCCCCTGGCGGTCCTTGATCGGCACCATCACCCGGCCGCGGAAGCGGTCGTAAAAGCCATCCCCGCCCTTGCGCGGCACCACCAGTCCGGCGGCCTCCAGCAGTTCGGGGGCGAAGCCATGCACCTGGCCCAGGTGCTGCAGCAGGCCATCCCAGCGGTCGGGGGCAAAGCCCAGCTCGAAGGCCTCCAGGGTGGTGTCGCTGAGGCGCCGCTGCTGGCGCAGGTAGGCCAGGGCAGCCTCCCCCTCCGGCGCCCGCAGCTGGCTGCGGAACCAGCCGGAGGCGAGGCTGAGCACCTTCTGCAGCTGCTCGCGGCGGGAGAGCTGCTTGCGCAGCCGCTCCTGCTGGGGCCCGTCGAGGGTCTCCACCGGCAGCTGGTACTTGCGCGCCAGCTCCAGCACCACATCGCTGAAGCTCTGGCGCTGCAGCTCCATCAGGAACTTGATGGCGTTGCCGCCGGCGCCGCAGGAGAAGCAGTAATAGAACTGCTTGGCCGGCGACACCGTCATCGACGGCGACTTGTCGTCGTGGAAGGGGCAGATCCCCACGAACTCGCGCCCCTTCTTCTTGAGCACCACGTGCTCGCCCACCACGTCGACGATGTCGGCTCGTTCCTTGACGGCCTCGATCGTGCGGGGATGGAGGCGGGGCAGGCTCAAGGCCGTGGGAGCTGCGACGGTCCGATTCTGAAGGGAGCGCCCGCTCCGGCCGCGGGGCCGCTGTCAGCATGCCGCCACCGCAGTGATGAACAACTTGAACCGCACCCGCTGGCATTGCCTGCTGGCCGCACTGCTGGCGCTGGTGCTCGTGGTGCTCGCCCCGCTGGCAGCGCCGGGGGCGGGACGCAGCGAGCCGCTCGCACCGCCGCCGAGCCAGCAGGTGATCCCGATCGAGGAGCAGCCCTTCTACCCCGATCTGATGGCGGCGACCCAGCGCTGGGCCGACTCGGCGCTCGCCCAGGTGGTGGGGGACAGCCCCCGCGACACCCTGCTCAATTTCTATGCCGTGATGGCGCGGGTGCAGCACGACCTCGAGACGGTCACAGCCAACCCGCTTCGGGATCCGGGCTGGCGCTGGAGCCCGGCGGCCCGGCGGCGCATCCGCGCTGCCGAGACGTTGTTCGCCCAGGCGGTGGACGCCCTCGACACCAGCGTCTTCCCCGAGAGCGTGCGCGCCGATCTGGCCGATGAGGCGGCCATGCAGCTCAAGGAGGTGCTCGATCACGTGTTCAGCCACAGCACCGTGCCGATCACGATTCCCGGTGCGGCCGGGATGAAACAGCTCAACGACAGCCGCAGCCAGCCCAGCCAGAGCTGGACCCTGGCGAACACGGCGATCACCCTGGCCGTGGGGGAGAACGCCAGCGAGGAGAAAACCAGCGAGATCAACACCGGCTTCCGCTTCACCGGCGGCACCGTGCGCCAGATCGGCCGGATGTACGAGGAGATCCGAAACCTGCAGCAGATTCCACAGCCCTACGCCACCCCCGGGCTCTACGGCGACTACATCACCACCCCCGGCTATCTGGCAGCACCCAAGTGGTATCTCCGCCTGCCGCCAGCGCTGCGGCGAGTACTGGAGATGGAGCACCAAGGCCAGACGCTCCTGCAGATCGCCACCGCCCTGGCGGTGCTGCTGCTCTACGGCTGGCTGCTGCGGCAGATCGGCCGCCGCCTGCTGCACACCTACCGCCACCGGCGCATCGGCAGCGGATCCAGTCCGAGAGGCGCCTGGCTGCTCGACAACCTGGCCTGGAAACGGGTACTGCTCACCCTGCCGCTGCTGCCGCTCACCTGGCTGAGCAAGACGCTCATCGATGACAGCGTGAACATCACGGGCACGCCGCTGCTGGTGATCACCAACCTGTTCTTCATCGCCTACTTCATCGCCGCCGGCTTCTTCTTCTTCTTTCTGTTCGAAGCTCTCGGCCGCAGCCTCTCGGAATGGCTGGCGAGGCTGCGGGGTGGGGGGTCGGAGCTGCAGCTGCGGCGCGTGAGCAATCTGGTGATGCCGGTGAGCCGGATGCTCGGCGGCCTGGTGGCGGTGGTGCTGATCTACCGGCTGCTGATCGTGCTCGGCCTGCCCTCCGCCACCGTGCTGGCCTTTTCGGCCGTGCCGGGCCTGGCAATCGGTCTGGGGGCCTCGAAGCTGCTCGGCAACCTGTTCGGCGGCCTGTCGATCCAGACCGACCGGCCGGTGCGGGTGGGGGAGTTCTGCCGGATCGGCGAGAACCTGGGCTTCGTCACCCGCATCGGCCTGCGCTCGCTGGAGCTTGAGACCCTGGAGAGCTGGGTGACGATCCCCAACGCCATCGCCGACGAGGAGACGATCGTGAACTTCTCTCGCCGCCAGCCGAACAGCGACGCGCCCCCCACCCAGTCGCTGGTGGTGCGGCTGGCGGTGAACCACCGCTTCAGTCCCGAGCAGGTGGCCGATCTGCTGAGCTTCGCCCGCCGGGCGGTGCAGGCGATCGAGGGGCTGGAGCAGCCCCTGGTGAGCCTGGAGCAGGAGGGAATCGACAACGTCACCCTGATCTGCCACGGCCTGGTGGCTGCGCACGAATGGCAGCACTATCTGGCTGCCCGGGAGCGGCTGCTGCTGCGACTGGAGGAGGTGGTGGAACAGGTGCGGCTCTGCCAGCGCCAGATCGGCGTCAGCTACGACACCGGCAGCGAACAGCTCCAGCGCCTGCCGGCCCTGATCGCCGGGGTGGTGAGTCGCGATCCGCTGCTGGCACTGCAGTCATGCCGGCTGATGACGATCTCCGACTTCAGCTACGACTTCGTGTTCCGGCTGCACGGCCACCACGCCAGCTTCGGGGCGTTCAAGGACGCCATCAACCGGCTCAACCAGGACCTGCTGGCCTGCCTCGCCGCCGAGGGGATCGAGATCCCCTACCCCACGGCGGTGGAGATCCAGAAGGCGGCGTGAGCGACTCCAGCGCCGGAATCAGGTCGCAGCCGGAGCTGGCGATGGTGGCCAGCGCCCTGAGCTTCTCGCTGATGGGCGTGTGCGTGAAGCAGGTGGGCGGCCGCATTCCCGCCGCCGAGGTGGTGCTGGTCCGGGCCCTGGTGAGCGTGGTGCTCAGCTGGCTGCTGGTGCGGCGGGCGGGCATCAGCCCCTGGGGCCAGCGACGCGGCCTGCTGGTGCTGCGGGGGGCGATCGGCAGCGTGGCCCTGCTCTGTGTGTACATCGCCCTCACGGAGCTGCCGCTGGCCTCAGCCACCGTGCTCCAGTACCTCTATCCCACCTTCACGGCCCTGCTGGCCTGGCTGGTGCTGGGCGAGCCCATCGGCCGGCGGGTGCTGCTGGCGGTGCTGCTGGGCTGGACGGGGGTGCTGCTGGTGGCCCGCCCGGACCAGCTGCTGGGGCCGGCGGTGCTGATCGCCGTGGCGGGGGCCTTCTGCACGGCCCTGGCCTACGTGAGCGTGCGCTCCCTGGCCCGCAGCGAGCACCCGCTGGTGATCGTGTTCTATTTCCCTCTGGTGGCGGTGCCCCTGAGCCTGCCGCTGGTGCTGCTCAATCCGGTGTGGCCCACGCCGGTGGAGCTGCTCTGGTTGCTGGGGGTGGGGGTGTTCACCCAGATGGGCCAGGTGTTTCTCACCTCCAGCCTGGTGGCCCTGCCGGCAGCCAGGGCCACGGCGATCAGCTACGTGCAGGTGGCCTTCGCCGGCGTCTGGGGCTGGCTGCTGTTCGGCGAGCTGGTGGATGGCTGGACCGTCGCCGGGGCGGCGCTGGTGCTGGCCGCCACGTTGATCAGCCTCAGCCCGGGATCGGCAGGGGATCGGTGATCCAGGCCTGGGTGCTGCCGTCGGGGCTGCCGCTGGGGCGGGCCAGGCGCCAGCTCTCGCCGCGGGCGCCACGCTGGAGAAAGAGCTCGAACGGGCTGTCCACCCGGATGGGGTCGCCGGGCAGACGCCAGTCGAAGGCACCGGCCAGGCGCCAGCCCGGGGCTTCGCCGATGCGGATCGCCTGCTGCTCCGCCACCCGCACCCGGCTCACCTCGGGTGCACCGGCCGCCTCCAGCTCCAGGGCCTGGGCGATCGCCCCCTGGGTGAGCTGGATCTGCAGCGCCAGGGCCTGGAGCAGCACACTGCGCGGCGGCTGGCCGCCGTTGGCGCAGGCGCCCAGGGGCAGCACCAGCAGCAGGGGCAGGGCCAGGGCCAGCAGCCGCCGGCCGAGGGCCTGCCACAGGCGGGCAGCGGGACACGGCTGGGCAGGGGTCCGCGGGGCGGGCAGCATGGGGGCATTCGAGCTGCACCCATGATCGGCTGGCTGCAAGGGGAACTGGCCGAGCCGTGGCAGCAGGACAAGCGCTGCGGGCTGCTGCTGGTGTGCCACGGGGTGGGCTACGAGGTGCAGGTGAGCCAGCGCCAGTGGCAGCAGCTGCCGTCCCGCGGCAGCCTGCTTGGCCTGCACATTCACCAGGCGGTGCGCGAGGACGGCTGGACCCTCTACGGCTTCGCGGAGCGCCATGAGCGCGAGCTGTTCCGCGAGCTGGTGGGGGTGAGCGGCGTGGGACCGCAGATGGCCCTGGGCCTGCTGGGCTGCCTGGAGCCGGAGGCGCTGGTGCAGGCGATCGTGCAGGCCGACCTGCGCCGGCTGTGCGCCGCCCCCGGGGTGGGCAAGCGCACGGCCGAACGGCTGGCGGTGGAGCTGCGGGCGCGGCTGCAGCAGCGCTTCCTCGGCCAGCTGCTGGCCGCCGAACAGGACGGCGAAGCCCTCGCCGGCCCCGACCTGGCCCAGGGGCAGCGCGATGAGGTGCAGCTCACCCTCTCTGCCCTGGGCTACGAGGCCCTGGAGGTGCATCGGGCGCTGCGGGCAGTGGCCGCTGCAGGCGAGGACGCGGCCGGCTGGCAGGCGGACGACTGGATCCGCGCGTGCCTGCGCTGGCTGTCCCGCCAGGTGGCCTGACCCCGCCGCGTTAATGTGATTGTTTGCTCCACAGACACCCGGCTGGTTGACCCCTGGCCGCGTTTCGTCCTCCCCCACCTCCATGCCGCTCACCACCACCCAGAAGCAGGACCTGATCAACTCCCACCAGACCCACGGCACGGATACCGGTTCGGTGGAGGTGCAGGTGGCGATGCTGAGTGAGCGCATCAGCCAGCTCACCGGCCACCTGCAGCAGAACAAGCACGACTTCTCCTCCCGCCAGGGGCTGCTGAAGATGATCGGCCGCCGCAAGCGCCTGCTCGGCTACCTCAAGGGTCTGAGCCAGGAGCGCTACAGCCAGCTGATCGCCAAGCTCGGCATCCGCGGCTGATTCGCGTTCCATGGCGGGCAAAGGCAACCGACCCAAGTCCAGCAAGACAAAGCCCAGCAGCAGCCAGGCCGGCAAGGGTGTAGCTCAGCCGGCCAGGCGCGCTGGCCAGTCAGCGGCTCGTGCCCGTGAGCAGATGATTCCGGAGGCCGTGGCCAACCGCATGGCCCGGCGGATCGCCATCGCAACCGGCATCCCCACCCTGATGGGCATGAGTGTGTTTGTGGGCAGCTATGTGCTGGTGAGTCGCCAGATTGTGGACATCGCCCCCGGCCTCACCCTCACCGCTTCGGGGGGATGTTTTCTGTTGGGCCTGCTGGGGCTGAGCTATGGCGTGCTCTCCGCCAGCTGGGAATCCCAGCCGGGCAGCCTTCTGGGCACCGAACAGCTGGGGCTGAACATCGGGCGGATCAAGCAGTCGCTCGCCGCCATGCGCAACAGCTCAGGCCGCCAGCAGGGGTGAGCTGATCCGGGCCTTGAACTCGGCCGACTGGAGAGTGGTGAGCGCCGCGGCTGGGTCGGCCACGCAGAACTGGGAACCAAGGCGCACGAAGCGGGCCTGATCCCCCTGGCGCACCAGGGCCACCACCGGCACCCGCGAGCCCACCTCGTCCTGGGGGGGGCGGTGGCGGTGCAGACACTCGCGCAGGCGGTGCTGCACGGCAATATCGGCGGCCTGCTCGGCGGGGATCTCCACCATCAGCAGCTGGAGGTCGTCGATCGAGCGGCAGTCGTCCACGATCAGCTGCACCCGCTCATCGCGGCGGTCCACCGAGCCCCACACCAGCAGGCGGGCGTCCACCATCAGGTGGTCGGCCAGGCGGGCATAGGCCTTGGGAAACACCACCGCCTCGCAACTGCCGGTGAGATCTTCCAGCTGCAGCACCGCCATGCGATCGCCCTTGCGGGTGGTCACCTGGCGCAACTCCGGCACCATCACCACCGCGCTCACCTTGGACTTGTCGGCCTGCTCCTCGAGGGATCCCAGCGCCAGGGGGGAGAGCAGCTTCACCTTCGGCGCCAGCTGCTTGAGCGGATGGTCGGAGAGGTAGAAGCCCACCAGCTCCTTCTCCAGCCGCAGCTTCTCGGTGGGGGGATAGTCGGCCACGGGCGCCGCCTTGGGCGCGGTGCTGAGGGAGCCGCTCCCCCCCCCATCGCCGCCAGCAGGGGCGGCACCGCCCAGACCGCCCAGCAGATCGAGCAGGTTGCCCTGGCCGCTGGCCCGGTCCTTGGCGCGGGAGCTGGCCCAGTCGAGCACCAGATCCAGATCCGCCATCAGCTGGGCCCGGTTGGCCTTCGGCTCCAGGGCATCGAGGGCACCGGAGTGGATCAGGGCCTCCAGGGCACGGCGGTTGAGCTGCTGGCCGGGGATGCGGTCGCAGAGATCGGCCAGGGACGCGAAGGCGCCATCACTCCGCCGCGCCTCGATCAGCTGGCGGATCGCGCCCTCGCCCAGATTGCGCACTGCTGAGAGACCGAAAAGGATGCGATCGCCCACGGGCGTGAAATCGATACCCGAAGCATTAACATCCGGCGGCATCACCTCAATGCCCATGGCATTGCAGTTGGCGATGTAGCGCTGCACCTTGGCCGAATCACCGGCATTCACGGTGAGCAGGGCCGCCATGTAGGCCACCGGGTAGTGGGCCTTGAGGTAGGCGGTCTGGTAGGTCACCGCGCCGTAGGCGGTGGAATGGCTCTTGTTGAAGCAGTATTCGGCAAACAGCACCATCTGCTCAAACAGCCCCTCGGCGATCTTCGGATCGACGCCGCGCTCGGTGGCGCCCTTCACGAAGATGCTCTGGTGCTTCTCCATCTCGCTCTTCTTCTTTTTGCCCATCGCCCGCCGCAGCAGGTCGGCTTCGCCGAGCGAATAGCCGGCCAGATCCTGGGCGATCTTCATGATCTGCTCCTGGTACACCATGATCCCATAGGTCTCCTGCAGGATCGGCTGCAGCTTCTCGTGGGCGAAGTCGATCGGCTCGCGACCGTGCTTGCGGTTGATGAACTTGGGGATCAGGCCCGCATCGAGAGGCCCCGGCCGATAGAGCGCCAGGATCGAGGAGATGTCCTCCAGGGATGAGGGCTTGAGGTCGCGCACGATCTGGCGCATGCCGCTTGATTCCAGCTGGAAGATACCCTCCAGATCACCGCGGGCCAGCAGGCCATAGGTGCCGGGATCATCGAGGGGCAGCGCATCGGGATCCACCGTTTCGCCGGTGCTCTCCTTCACCAGATCGATGGTCTTGTCGATCATCGTGAGGTTTTTGAGGCCGAGGAAGTCCATCTTCAGCAGGCCCATCGACTCCACGTCTTCCATGAAGTACTGGGTGATCACCTGGCCGTCGTTGTTGCGCTGCAGCGGCACCACCTCATCGAGGGGATCGGCGGCGATCACCACACCGGCGGCATGCACACCGAAGGTCTTGTTGGTGCCCTCGATCCGCATCGCCATGTCCACCCAGCGCTTCACCTGGGGGTCGTTCTGGTATTTCTCGCGGAACTCGGGGGCCGGCGACTCCTCGCCGATCATCTCCTTGAGCTTGGCGGGCTTGCCACGCACCACCGGGATCAATTTCGCCAGCCGGTCGGCATCGCCGTAGGGAATATCGAGCACGCGGGCCACGTCCTTGAGCACCGCCTTGGAGGTCATGCGGTTGAAGGTGATGATCTGGGCCACCTTCTCCTCGCCATAGCGCTGGGTGACGTAATCGATCACCTCACCGCGGCGCTCGATGCAGAAGTCGGTGTCAATATCCGGCATCGACTTGCGCTCCGGATTCAGGAAGCGCTCGAACAGCAGGCCGTTGGTGACCGGATCGATGTTGGTGATCCCCAGGGCATAGGCCACCAGAGAGCCCGCAGCCGAGCCCCGGCCCGGCCCCACCGGAATGCCGCTTTCGCGGGCGAAGCGGATGTAGTCCCACACCACCAGGAAGTAGGTGGGAAAGCCCATCTGCTCCATCACCTGCAGCTCGAAGGTGAGCCGGTCGCCGTAGGTGGCATCAAATGCGGCACCCTCAGCCAGTCCCAGCCGGGCGCGAAGCCCCTCCTCGCTCACCTCGCGCAGGTAGCTCACCGGCGTGTGCCCGTCGGGGATCGGGAAGCGGGGCATCTGGTAGCGACCGAGGATGTCGTAGTCCTCCACCTTCTCGGCCACCTTGGCCGTGTTGGCCACCGCCCGCTCAATCAGCGCGCGCTCCAGGTGATCGCCGAAGAGCTGCAGCATCTCCGCCTCGCTCTTGATGTATTCGGTGCCCGTGTAGCGCAGCCGCTTTTCATCGCTGATCAGCTTGCCGGTGAGCACGCACAGCAGGGCATCATGGGCCTCCACATCGCCCACGCTCAGATAGTGGGCGTCGTTGGTGGCGATCAGCTCGATGCCCAGCTCAGCGCCGATCGCGGCGATGCCGGTGTTCACGATCCGGTCTTCGATGCCGCCGTGGTCCTGGATCTCCAGGTAGAAGTCGTCGCCGAACACGCCCTGATACCAGCGGGCCACCTCGCGGGCCGCATCGGGCCGGCCCCGCAGGATCGCCTGGGGGATCTCGCCGCCCAGGCAGGCGGTGGCCACGATCAGCCCCTCGCTGTGCTTCTCGAGGGTGGCCTTGTCGATGCAGGCCCGGGCAAAGATGCCACGCCCGCGCATGCCGCGCAGGTGGCTGATGCTGGTGAGCTTCACCAGGTTGCGGTAGCCCACCGCGTTCTTGGCCAGCACCACCAGGTGATAGCGCCGCTCCTTCTTGGGCGGATTGGGGTCATCAAGGGAACCGTTGATGACATACATCTCGTTGCCGATGATCGGCTTGATGCCCGCCTTGCTGCACAGCTTGAGCAGCTCGATCGCCCCGTACATCACCCCGTGGTCGGTGAGGGCCAGGGCCGGCATGCCCAGCTCAACGGCCCGTTCCACCATCGCCGGCAGCTGGCTGGCCCCGTCGAGGAGGCTGTAGTCGCTGTGGTTGTGGAGGGGAACGAAGGCCACCGGTAGCGGCTGGGGCGGCTTCACCTTAGGTGGAGGCCCCCAGATCTGGTGCTCGCTCGGTTCAGGGCACCAGAGCCGCCGCCGGCCTGGCGGCCATCACCCTGGCCGCTTGCTCGTAGTGGTGGGCCACCTGCAGCAGCCGCTCCTCCTGCAGCACGCCGGTGATCAGCTGCAGGCCGATCGGCAGGCCCTGGGCGCTGTAGGTGGCCGCCGAGGCCGCGGTGACATTCCGGCTGAAGGAATAGCCGAAGGCTCCATTGAATGTCCCGCCGGGGACGGAAAAGTCGGGCGCACCCGAGGCAACGGCAAGGTTGAGCGTGGCGGTGGCTTTTTTGGCGTTGGAGGCTTCCAGTGCCACGGGGAAGGTTCCCGCTGTGAGCGGCGTTCCGGAAATC
>Ga0208202_1000008_pt1 | contig 49190 bp, 61 predicted proteins | sample LakMenEpi27Aug08_FD_150738 | JGI IMG/M metagenome (GOLD analysis project Ga0208202, IMG submission 150738) | Freshwater microbial communities from Lake Mendota, WI - 27AUG2008 deep hole epilimnion (SPAdes) | ecosystem: Environmental > Aquatic > Freshwater > Lake > Epilimnion/Euphotic zone ... | reverse complement strand
ACGGAGCAGCTGCCACCAACGGACGCGGCACCATGCTCCCTGCCCAGACAGTCTTTCACCCTGCACGGGCCATCGCCACGGACGGCGTTGCCCGCCAGGACCTCGTCCTCACCTGCGCCATCACCGTCGCCGCAGCCGAACCCCCACCAGCCAACGTGCCCGGCTCGTGGAACCTCGATGGCGTGGCCGCACTCGTGCCCGGTCCCACCTTCACGCTCAACCTGACCGACCCCACCACCCACGCAACCCTCGTCGCGTGGCTCCGTCACGCGCACACCATCGTCGGCATGAACCTGCCGTTCGACATCCTCTGGCTGCGTGCCTTCAGCCCCGCCATCGCACTCGCCCTCAACGGACGGCACACCCTCATCGACCTGTCCGTTGTCAACTTCCTGCACTCCGAACTCCGACCCGAGCGCAGCCTCAAGTCACTCGGCCCCGTCCTCGGCACCCACTCCTACCGGGACGACGCCACCCTCAAGGACGGTCGCCGGTTCCCGTCCCCCACCTGCCCCAACCTGCACGCGTACAACGCGCAGGACACGCACAACACCATGCTCGCCGTCGCGCACCTCGCCGGCCGCATCAAGCAGGACTACCCCGGCACCGACAAGTTGGGGGAGTACAGCGTCCACCACTTCAGCGAGACCCTGTGGTCCACCATCCGCATGTCCGAAGCCGGCATCCCCTTCAGCCTGCCCCGCCTCATGTCCCTTGAGCGGGAACTTCTTGACCAAGCAGAGACCGCAACCAACTGCGCCGCTGCTGGTGGGGTACTCATCGAGGGCGAAGGAAGCGTCCAGTCCCAGCGGGAGTTCATGGCCCGCTGCATCGAGGACATCCTCCCCACCAACCCCGACTTCCTTTCCCACCCACTCCTCACCTACACCGAGAAAGCGAAGGAACTCTCGTGGTCCAGCGAGAACCGCCGGCTCATCGCCAGCCACCTGCCCGACTCGCATCCAGCGCGCACCATCTTCGAGTGTGCCGACAAGCACAGCACGGCCCAGAAGTTGGTGTCTTCCTACACGTATCCGCTCTTGCGTCACCGTCGCACGAAGCCGACCGACCGTTCATCTGTCCTTCTCAGCCGGCCAGATTCCCCCACCATCGGCATCGCCTACCCCACCTGGTACACCGTCCCCTCGATCCCCAAGGACTCGGGCTCTGAAGGCGGCACCATCCAGGCCCGCATCACCTGCAAGAACCCCGCAGCCCAGACATTCCCCGCCGTCATCAAGGACTGCGAGGCCAGCCGCTACCCCGGCGGCAGCATCGTCTCGTTCGACCTGAGCCAGATCGAACTGCGCGTCGCAGCCATCCTGTCGGGCGAGCCCACCCTGCTCGCCGCCTTCAACGACGGCGTTGACCTGCACACCCAGCGCACCCTCGCCATCTTCGGGCAGGACTCCAAGGACCGACCGGACTTCAAGGCCCTCCGTCAGATCGGCAAGACCGTGAACTTCGCCGACCTGTTCGGCGCATCGTCGGCCCGCCTGCAGCGCAGCGTGCTCGACATGTCCGGCACGCTCTATCCCCTCACCTTCTTCGACCAGATCGTGGCGTCCCGCTACGAGCAGCGTCCCGGCCTGGTGGGGTGGCAGTACTCCCTCTGCCGTGAGGCTGAGGCCAAGGGCTACATCGAACTGCCGTACACCGGGCACACCCGCACGTTCACCAGCTTCCGGCTGGACCAGCGTGCGTGGAACACCCGCCGTGAACTGAAGCAGGTCCTCGCCCGTGGCGGCAAGTCCATGATCTCCGAAGTCTGCAACTTCCCCGTGCAGGCAACCGCCGGCAACGTCATGCTCGCCATCCAGAACTTCATCCATCGGGCACTCGGCCCGATCACATCCCCCACCAGCCACAAGCAGCCGCAGCTGTTCCTCCAGGTCTACGACGCCCTGTACTTCGACTGCCCGCCCGGCACGGAGAAGCAGGCGGCGGACCTGATGTGGGCGGCCGTCGAGTTCGTGGGCACCGCCGGGTATTGGCATCAGTTGTGCAAGCGTTCGGGACATCACGCACCCCTCATCTACGAGTGAACATGTCAGGCATCTCCATACCACCCGTCGTATTCAATTCCCTCTACCGCCACTACCGCAACGGCACGCCACCGGGCGGGTTCCTCGATGCCGTGCTCTCCGACAAGGCACACCTCTCGGCAGCATCGGCCGACCCTCTCAACCGCCTGCACCTGGCGGACATCATCCTCTTCAACCATTGGGCCAAGGACTACGGCTACCTTCGGCAGGTGGGGGACCCAGCAGCATTCGACCTGAAGTGGGAGGCATGGCGCATCCGCTTCAGCCCGCAGGCAGAGGAGATCTCATTCGGACAAGGAGACGACGATGACTGACAAGACCATCAACCACCGCAAGGACATCACCATCTGGGTCGAGGCCGACATCGTCAGCCTGGACATCACCTTCGACTGCACCATCTCCATCACCCACACCACCGCCGCACCCGGCCAGCGTGCCCGGATCGTGGAGATCAAGGAAGCCGAGCCCATCCACGTCTCGTATTCCGACAGCGACGACAACGAGATCACCTGGCACTACGGCGACAACATGCCCCTCACCATCGTCAAGGCACTCGACGTCCTCGACGGCGTCATCAACGACAAGCTGCGCGAAGCAGCGGAGGAGATCCAATGACAAACTCGACGACCGAATTCCCCACCATCCGCACCGTCATCAACCAGATCCGTCCCATCCTGCCCGAGGGCTTCCGCCTCGTCGTGTCCTACAACGGTTCCGACGACAGCGGATGGTTCGAGGACTACTGGTTCGAGGACAGCAAGGGCAACCGCATCGACGACCAGTCCCCCAATGCCAAGGCCGCATTCGAGATCGTCGGTGACAACCCATCCGCCATCCACGAAGAACTCTACAAGCTGCTCGGCACCCGCTTCCCGGGCTGGGAGATCGGCGACGGCCACGTCATCGGCAGCCACGGGTACTTCACCATCGACAGCAAGACCAACTGCATCACCCAGAATCACTACATCGACTTCAACGATGAGCAGGACGAGAGTCCTGACGAGGTGGTCCCCTTCTAATGCACCCCTACCACCACGCCCTCTCGTCCGCCAAGAAGCACGGCGGCCAGCCCTCCGACTACCAGTATATCCACGACTGGTTCGATGCAACCAAAGCGTTCTTCGGTGACGCCCGCCACCGTGCACTTCGGCACCACACCGCCGGCATCTTCTGGTGCGAGGAGGAGTTCGGAACCACGGTCCCCACCAGCGAAGGCAAGAAGATCCCCGTCCGTGTCATCGCCGAGCAGCACGTGATGGAGGACATGGGTTTCCTGCCCACCCCTGAGTGGTGGCTGAAGCAGATGGTGCTGGCCCCCGCCATGAACCGGGTCCCCACCAAGCCCGAGACCAGCCCGGTCGAGGAACTTCAGCGGACCCTGGCGGTCGAGTTGTACAAGGGCGAAGGTTGATCGCTAGGATGGAGGCGTGTCCCACGTCACCGTCCTGATCGACAGCAGGGAGAAGAAGCCCCTAACCTTTCCCGCACACCTTGTGGTGCTGGACAGGAGCAAGCCACCCACCGCCGGTCGGTCCCGCACATTGACGGTCCGCACGCAGTCTCAGACCATCAAGACAGGGGACTACCGGTTGGTGGGGGGCAGCTCCGCAATCGAGCGGAAGGGCAGCTTCGAGGAGATCGCCGGTAACTGCATGACGATGGACGGCAGACGCCGGTTCCTGGACTGTTGCAAGCGGCTGGTGGGGGAATGCCGCACTGCCTGCCTCCTGTTCGAGGGCGCAATCGGAGGGTTTGATGTGCGTGCTGGACTTCCGCATCCGGGTGTTGCGACGGATGCTTTATTGGATATCATCGGGGAGCACGGGTTGCCCCTGATGCTTCTTCCCCTGAGCACGACCGGCCAGCGTAGGGCCGCAGGTGAGTGGGCATTGAGGTGGCTCCTGTCGCAGGAGCGGAATGGCACAGGTCACCCTCACCACGGACGTCAAGAACTTCAGCCGCAACACGTTCACGTCAGCGACGTCGGGAACCCCGAACCGGGTGACGACCACGACCCGGCCGACCGGAAGTAACTCGACGGTCTTCGGCTCCAGCCTCAACTACATCAAGCTCAAGCTGCTGTCCACCGGGACCACGGCACCCACCATCTACGTGTTCGGCTGGTCGTTCTGGTCCGACACCATGACGTACGTGCCGCAGCTCCTGTGCTCCTTCAGCACAACCATGTCCGCCACCTCGCAGACTTCCCCCGAGGGAGTCACCCTCTACGAAGTCGCAAGCATGGCTCTGCTTACGGGAGACGCCAAGTTCTACCCGGGCGTGTCTGGTACGGGCAACGGCGGGTTCGTGATGATCGACACGGTCGGTTGCCATACTCTCGAGGTCTGCGCTGTGGATGCCACGGGCACCACGATCCATGTCCTCAGCTCGGGGCTCTGACCATGTACGAATACCGCAACCGCACCCGTTCTCTGTTCTCTTATCCCCAAGCAGCAGGAATCTACGGGAGTTCCAGGGCTTCTCAATTTATCAAAGATGTTGTGTCGGGATCAAACTCCCTGGACATTGTCACCATCGGTGACAGCAACACTTGGTACGACCTCTTTGGGTACAACGATGGCATCCGATGCGCTCTTGGGTATGCAGGCGCTTCCGAATACGCAACTCCTCTTTCCATCATGGCAAACGATGGAGTTGGAAACAACAGGACGTTTACTGACTACTGCCTTTACCGCTTCGGCGGCACCGGAAACAGCGGTGGCGGCGCTGGGCAAACGGGACTCATCACGAACCTTGCAACCGCAGCGACTGCAGGCGACACAGATGCCCTGGCAATCCAGGGCTTCCTGACCGGCAACAACTTCTCGCTTCTCAAGCCATATTCGTTTGGATACGACGGGCTTTTCGTTCGAGGCGGAACCGCCACATCTGCAGGCAATGGTCCCGCCATTTCCGTTGGAGCAGGAACTACCTTTGCAATCAAGGATGGAACGGGATCAAACGCCCTTCAGTACCGAGTCGTGTACGGAACGTTCACGAGCGGGTCTGGTCAGTTCAAGTTGCAGGTAGTGCGCGGGGTCAACACCGTTGTTGCCCGGTCTTCGAGCGCAATCACCACGAACACGGGAACTCTTGGAGTCAATGCCGGAACTGCGGCAGCCAAGTTGAACTTCAACTCCCCCGAAGTCTCTGACCGATCCGTGATGTTTGGATGCAACGTGGACGGGTATGCAAGTGGCACTGTTGCAGATTACGCAGTAAGTCCCTGCGCTTTCTTCTGGCACTCGTTGATGTTCCAGAGCAAGAAGGGATACTCGGTCTCCAACCTCACTTACTACGGCGGAAGAACGACTGCTCAGCTTGCGACCGACATGTCGAACAACCTGAACACCCTCAGGTTTTACGTCAAGGAACTTCGGGAACGTCAGATAGAAGCAGGTGGTTCCGGTCGCGTCATGATCTTCCTTCAGAGCGGCATCAATGATGGTGCAACATCATCGAGTTACCCCACCAGCCTTGACTCGATTGTCTCGACCTTCCGATCCGCATGGAGCCATTGGTCCTTCCCGGAATCGGATCTTTGTTTCCTGATTGCGGCTACTCACCCCACTCCTGCGTCGATGGCCGGTGGTGCCAGTTGGGCGACACAGAAGAAGTTGTTTGCAGACCAGGCAAAGGCTTGGGTTTCCGGGAAGACGAACGTGACGTTCGTTGACTTTGAAGATTACAGGACAGCTGCACAGCTCAGTGATTCCAACCTGTATTCGATCTATGAAACGGGCACTGCCGGATCCTCTCCGTTTGCACCTTATGCGGCGCATCTCAGGGCTGCACCAATTACGGCGGTGGTTACGACTTGGAACCAGAGTGTTGTTGCAAGCGTGACAAATCCACCCCCTGGTGGGGGTGCAGGTTTCCAGGCAACCGGAACTTCTTCGTCGAACGGATACATGGTTCTTGCTGGATACATGATTCAAAACCTGCTCAAGTAAAAGAACTCCCATGAACGAACTTCAACTCACCGCGTCAGGCACGATCCCCGGCTACAGCTGCGTCAAGCTGGTGGGGTCGGACCAAGTCGGAGTCACCACCTCCAGCTCCGATGTCGTGTTCGGTGTGACCACCTACTCGCAGAAGGCGTCGGGTGAAGTCATTGAACTTCAGACCGACGAGAACAGCACCCGGCTCCTGCGTGCAGGTGGCACCATCGCTGCCGGCGACTTCCTTGTCCCGAGTTCAACGGGCACTGTCATCAAGTCCACTGACGGTGGCGGTCAGTTCATCGCGACCGAAGCCGCGACGTTGGGCCAGAATGTCTGGGCTCTTCTGTCCAGCACCAAGTCAAGCACCAGCCAGGTCAACTACCTGGCACCTGGATCAAGCACGGTTCGCGAGGTCTCGTCCAAGCTTGCCGAGCAGGTGAGCGTCAAGGACTTCGGCGCTGTCGGCGACGGGGTGACTGACGACACCGCCGCAATCCAGGCAGCTCTTACTTCTGCAGGAAATACAGACTCTTCTGTTCTTATTCCTGCAACATCTTCTTTCTATCGGATCACCGACAAGCTGACCATTCCAAATGGTGTTTCTGTGGTAGGCCAAGGATTTGGCTCACTTATCAAGCAAATTACACTCAAGAAAAACATCTTTGAGATGGGGCATGACACCGTAATCAGCAATCTCAATCTTGAGATGCCAACCAATGTTGCTGCTGGTTACGACTATGCAAACCAGAACGCAGTTTATGCAGCAGGCAAGAACAATGTTGCCATTGTTGCAAACTGGATCAAGCTATCTAGGACAGAATGCGGGGTTCAGATCAATGCTTGTCGAGACGTAAGCATCAAAGACAACATTGTCTATGGCTCTACTTGGGATGCAGATCCCGCAACCTCTAGTTCTGGAGACATTGTTGTTGTTGGCAATGACCTTACCAACACTCTGGGCATCAACCGAATTGTTGTTGAGAACAACTTTAGTTTGAGCAACAACTGTCTTGGGATTTGGGTTGACGCTTACGGAGGAAACGCAGACATTGTTGTCAATGGCAATGTTGTTGTGACTCTAGATGCGACTACGTGCACTGTTGGTGGGACGTGGGCAGAAGCAGCAAATGGCGGGGTTCGTCGACACGCAATTTCTGTTGGGTATGGGGATCAAACTGTTGATGGGCCTCGTGCTGTTGTCTCCAATAACGTTTGCAGAAACACACGGCTTACCGGTATCTACCTTCAGGGGGGGACTCTGGAAACCAGTGGCCCGATTGTCTGTGCCAACAACATAATTTCTAAGGTAAGCCAGGCAACAGCTGACACTTCCGGACTAACTGGAGGGATCTGGACTAGCAGCCAAAGCCCCAAGACGTTGATCACCAACAACTTGATCTACAAGAACAACCACCCTACTTCGGGTGGAATCAACTTCATTGCTACCACCACTACGCCTGTTGACGGCCCAACGTTCTCAAACAACACGATCATCGAAAGCGCTGGTTATGGCTTCATGATTTCAAGTCGCGCAGGAAAGTGCGTAATCAAGGGCAACGTCATTTCTGGAACAACCAAGCATGACATTTGGTATGCAGCATCTTCAGGAAGAAGTGATGTTGGCGGTTTGATTATTGAAGACAACGTGTTTAAGCGCACAAATTACAACTTCCCGTCCGTGCTTCTTGATTCACAGGTGGGAACCGTTATGTCGTTTGTGCGCAACAATTACTTCAAGGGCCATGATCGGACTTCCGGAGGAGGAAGTCCAGGAGCTGCTGTTACTGAACTCAATGCTGGTGTTCGCGTGTCTCGGCCGCTATACACGCAGGTATTTGGAAATGTCTTTGAAAATTTCCACGTTGCCGTCAGCTTGTATCAGTACTTTGCTGACACGACCAGGTTCTTCACAGTCAACTACTCAAACAATGTGATCAAAGACTGCAATGTTGGATTCGGAATCTCCAAGAACACCAGCAATGATTCCACTGTTCCCATCTGCGACAACGTGTTTGAAAATGTGACAAGCAAGACCAGCATTTCGTACGGAGACGGCTCTCCTGGTGGGTTTAAGTGCGGTTACATTGCAAGCAAGCAGGGAGACAAAATTGTGGTGTACGAGTTGAATGCAGTTCCTGGTGCCAATACTGGCCGCTGGGCAATCGGAGACAGGATTGAATACACCACACCTACCGCTGGAGGATTCTTGGGTGCGGTGTGCACAGCAGCGGGTAGCCCGGGTACGTGGAAGACTTACGGCGCAATTACTCCATAACAATAAACCATGACCCTAGAGCAGAACAACACCGTCAAGCTGTCGGTCCGTGACTGGACTGCCATCATTGCCCTCGTGGTCACCGTGAGCGGTGGCGTGATCGGCGCCTTCATGCACCACGACCGGATGCTGATGCGTCTGCTCACCCAGCAGGAGAACATCAATGCGCGGCTGGACAAGATTGAGCGCCAGCTTGACGCTGGCCGCTAGCCTGCTGGTGGGGTGCAGCGCAACGCAGCGGGTCTCGGACAACGCCAACGAGATCCGGTCGGAAGCACGTGCCTTGTCCCTGCACGGCGAGCAGATGCAGGACAAGGAGGTTGTTGCCCGTGCCGAACGAATCTACGGCCTGGCTGCTGGCATTCATGACCAGCTACCTGGCCTTGAGGACCGGACCCCTGCGTGGATGGAAACGCTCATGTGGGTGGCTGGAGCCGTGGTTGCCGTGGCGGTGGTCATCCTCCTCTGGCAGACGGGCCTTGGCACCGCTGTCCGAATCGCAATTGGCTGGCTCCCGCGCCGGAAGGTCCAGGACGCAGACCTCGCCGCCGGCATGCTGGACCCGGACAAACCTGAAGATGCCCGCGAGTATGTCGCTGCGCGGCGGGCATCAGACCCGGAGTTTGATGCTGCGTGGCGACGCATTCACAAGAAGGAACGCAAATGATCCTCGCAAGTTTCTCTGACTTTCTCGGTAACCTGTGGTTCGCGGCCCTGCTCGGTGTGGTCGGCTTCGTCGCCGGCTGGTACCTCTGCAAGAAGCACGGCTCCAAGTTCTGATGCCTGACGTCCCGTTCCAGGTGAGGGCAGCGTCGAGGAACATACACCTCGTCGACTTGACGTGCACCGCGAGAACGAACGAGTGGTGGTTCCTCCTGTCCGGGGACCGCCACCATGACAATCCCCACGCAGACCATGCCCTCGAAAAGCTCCATCTGGACCAGGTGCTTGAACGCAATGCAGGCATCATTGATGTGGGTGATCTTCACTGCGCGATGGAAGGGAAGTTCGACCCTCGCCGGAACAAGAGCGGCATTCGCGAAGAGCATGCACTGGCTGCGGACTACCTCGATTCCCTAGTCCGCCACGCCGCCGATTTCTACGCGCCGTACTCAGCCAACTTCGTGGTCATCGGCAGGGGCAATCACGAGTCCGCGATCCTGAAGAACTGCGAGACGGACCTGACCGAGCGCACCTGCGAGCGCATGTCCCAGATGTCCGGGCACAAGGTTCACCCCGGCGGCTACGGCGGGTGGGTCCGGTTCCTTGCGGAGCTGAACAACGAGCGGTACACGCTCAGCCTCAAGTACTTCCACGGTGCGGGCGGCGCGGCCCTCATGTCCTTCGACACCCTGAAGGTCCGGCGCAACGCAGCCGTCATGCCGGACGCAGACGTCATCGTGCAGGGCCACGTGCACAAGCAGTGGTTCATGCCCCTGTCCCGCGAGCGGCTGGTCTGCGACAGGGGAGGTTGCCGCGTCGTGAGCGACATCCAGTACCACGTCCGCACCGGCACCTACAAGGACGAGTTCGGAGACGGACACAGCGGCTGGCACATCGAGCAGGGCCGGGGTCCCGAAGTACAGGGCGCGGTCTGGATGCGGCTGTACCTCGCCAAGAAGTCCGGACGAACCGCAGGCAGCGGCGAAGCCAAGACCTACTACCAGCTCACCCCCGAATTCCACCTCGCGCACTGACCCCCACCAGCCATGGCGAAGGGCGACCGCATCCTCAAGATCCGTGGTCAGCGCTGGAGGCTTCGCTTCGTGGCGAACCTGGGGGACGCCGAGGGCCTGTGCCGCAAGGACGAACGCATCATCCGCATTGCCCTGGGCTATCCCGAAGACCGCACGCTGGACTCCATCATCCACGAGGTCCTGCACGCCGCGCTGTGGGACCTCGACGAGGAGGCCGTGGAGGAGACCGCGAACGCCATCTCCGCTGCCCTGTGGCGGGTGGGGTACCGCAGATCCCTGTAAGAAACTCTTACCACTTTTTCTTACTGCTTACGAAACGACCGCTTCGTGCCAAAACACTTACCGCTGGAGCGGAAGTGCTACACATCTACACAAGTGTCACCGAGGGAGATTCCCGCTACTCCCATCGCCGGGGTCCGGCATCTTCGGGTGATTAGACCATCGGTGAATGAAGTACATACTACACCCGTCCCCCTTAGAGTCGCGCACGCGGGGAAGCGCGGTGCGCCCCGCGTGCGCTCACCCAAGGAGTCCCTATGCCCCCACCAACCACACCCGTCAAGTACCCCACCAGCACCAACGATGATGTCCGCAGTTGGCTTGAGGCCCACGGCATCTTCAGCCGCAGGCCGCACATCCGTTCGTCCGACTACCGCCTGCTGCGGTCCTGCCCCCGCACCTACTACCTGTCCCGCAAGCTGGGGCTGGTCAAGGCGTTCCAGTACAGCAAGGCCCTGACCCGGGGCAGCTGGGTCCACCTTGCGTTCGCCTGCATTCTCGATGACCCCACCGACCGGGCACTGGCGTTGGAGCAGGCCATCGTGGCCCGATGCGAAGAGCTGCGGGAGGTCGCCAAGCAGATGGGTGCAAGCCCGGAGAAGGTGCGGGAGATGGTGGCCCGTGAGGAAATCGACGCCCGAACCAGCATCGCGTGGTTCAACGCAGCCATGCAGGTACCGGACGGCAGCGGCAAGACCCTGGCCCAGCGGTTCGCGGAGGACTGGACCGTGGTGGAGCAGGAGCCCGAGATCCTGTACGCAGACTGCCTCATCCAGCCTGATTGCATCGTGCGAGACAAGGCCGGCAAGTTGTGGATCGTGGACTTCAAGACCACGTCCATGTCCACGAATGCCCGACTCCAAACCTGCCCACTCGAGTTCCAGACTCAGCACTACTACTACACCCTTTCGGATGCCATGGCAGCGCAGCCAGAAATGGCCATTCAGTATGGCGGCGACACGGTTGCCGGCGTCCTGCACGTCGCGGTGCGCAAGCCCAGCATTGAGTTCGGGATGAAGGACCGTCCGTTCACGCTGGACGAATCGCCGTTCAAGAGCGGACCCCGCAAGGGCGAGCCGCGCAACGAGCGCATCTACACGGGCGAGCCGGACCCGTACCTCTACGAACAGCGTTGCCTCGACTGGTACATGGGACGCGGAGAGTACAGCCACTTCGAGCCCGAGCGGCTGACCGATCCGTGCGTTGCGATTTCCACCACTTCCGCGGAACTTCTTCTTGCAGAAGATCTCAAGTGCGAGTACCATGATCGCCTGTCCTTCATCCGGAAGTACACGAGCCGCACGTCCCAGCCCAGCGAATTCGAGATCGGTGATCCGGTAGTCCAGCACGGTACTCCGTCGCCCTACCTCCCGTTCCACATGGTTGAGCCTGGCAAGTGGCCCGAGTTGATCCTGGCTGAAGGGTTCCTGCAGAGAGACAGAGACGGCCACACGGAGATCGACCATGGAGGAAGCGGCTAACCCCACCAGCCAGGAAGCCACACGAGCGGTCCTTGGACCGGCCATGTGGATGGAGTGCCTGCGTCTTGTCATCGCCCCACGCATTGCCCGCACCGTGCGGGACGTGCCGGACATCGAGAACAGGCAGCAGCTCCACCGGGCGTTCTGCCAGATGCACGAGGTGCGTCCTTCCTACTCCACCTTCAGCGGGTGGTGCGAGGACCTGGGCATCAACTTCAAGAAGCGCATCGAGGTCAGCATCCCCGGCTGGCGGGAGATGCCCCGGCCTGCCCCGGACTTCATCGGGCCCATGCCTGCTGCCCCCACCCAGCCGATGAGGCAGCAGATCGTGCAGGACGAGGAGCCGGGGGACCCGGACGCACCGGTGCAGTGGGACGGACCGGCTGCCCGGGAGATCCCCCTCGAGGCGTTCAACGACAACATGCCCACCATCCTGCCGGGTGGGTTTCGTGCCCCGACGTTCATCGGGGACAACAACTACGGCAACTGACCGCAAACCCAAGGAGTCATCATGACACACTCCGTCACGCACGGCACCACTGTCGCATCCAAGTACGCTGGTCTCGGCAATGCAGTCACCACTGGTCGCACTACTCCTGCCCGCATGCTTGGCCTGGTGGTTGGCGAGGCTGGCTGCGGCAAGTCTTTTCTCCTCCAGTCCCACCCTGGCGCGTACATCCTCAACCTTGACGAGACTCCTGCGGTCTGCGGGACCAGCGAAGCGGTCATGTTCCCCACCCCCGGTCCTGACGGCCGATCAGTGGACGAGAAGGGAAATCCCATCGTGCTCGACTGGTCCGCACTCGAGGCGAAGCAGAAGGTGCTCATTGAACTGGCGAAGGCCAACCAGCCGCGGCCCGAGACCGTGGTGATCGACACGCTCGGTGCAGCCATCCGGCTCCTCCGTCCGCACATCGCCAAGATCTACGGCCGCGAGCGGTTCACCGACGTCGACGGCCGGCTGGGCTGGGAACGCCTGTTCGACACCCTGATCGAGTTCGGCACTGTCCTGCGCCGGCACGGTTACGGCGTCTACTACATCGCTCACCTGTCCCGCAAGCACGTTCCCCTCAGCGAGAACCAGAACGTCGAGGAGTACAAGATCCTCATCTCGGACGGCCTGTACGCCCGCATGTTCCCCATGTTCGACATCGTCATCCCGATCACCGCGCAGTGGGACGTGCGGGAGATCAGCCGGGATCAGGAGACCAACGTGGGCGGCAAGGTAGTCACGCGCCGCGTTACCAGCCAGGAGAAGGTGCGCCGCCACTACTGCTCCTTCGACAACCCGAAGCTCGAGGGCATCGCCAAGGTCCGCACGCTGTCGCCGCTCACCACCATTGAGCTCCCCCGCGACAACGCGTGGCAATCCTTCTGCGCTGCTTACGAGAGCGCGAACGCGTCCCGCTGACGCGGGGGTCGCGTTCGCTTCCACCCATCGTTTCGTTTGTTTCGTTTCTTTCACCCATCTCTACGGAGAATCAGATGCCCATTGAGAACAACGTCAAGGCCATGTTCAACTCGCTCAACAACACCTTCGCCAACGTGCAGCCGGACAACGGCATGGGCGCTGGCGGCTGGTGGCCGGCAGAGGGTCAGCACGAGGTGTTCGTGTCCAGCCTCAACGTCCGCCCGAGCGAGTACAAGCTGCCTGACGGTCAGAAGGTGGCCGGCACGGAGATCGTGTTCCGCTACCAGCTGATCAACGACACCGACCAGCCGAACGAGCCGCGCTCCTTCGACGGTGCCGCCTTCCGTCTGCCCCAGGACACCAGCGTCCTGGACGACAAGGGCCGCATGCGCGTCGAGATCGAGGCCCGCCGCCTGAAGGGTCACCTCCAGACCATCCTGCGCCGCGACGTCAAGGATATCGGTACCGCCCTGGCGGACGCCGATGCCAAGATCAACGGCCAGGACGCGGTCGCCGTCGTGGTCAAGTGCCAGTACGACAACGTCAACGGCAAGACTTACCGCAAGGACTTCCTCGTGAAGCCCCTTGCCGGCTGATTCCTGCTACACTACCCGGTACCCCACCAGCCGGGGGAGGGTTGCTCGCAAGGCGCCCTCCCCCTCATAGTCCCCCGGATAGCCCCCCGGTTGCCCCGCACGACGGAGAGCGACCGGGGGGTTTCCGGAGGGGGGAGAACAAATGTACGAGACACGGTTCGTCTACCAACTGCCGCTTTCATCCGCAGGGGATGTCGGGAATCACGTTGCAGATGTAGTGCAGGCAACAGGACACGGACCGACCAACGTCAACTTCATCGTGGACGAGAGCGAATCCACCGTGACGGTGACGTACATGACGCAGACCACGCGGGAAAGCGATCACATCATCAACAACTGGAAGCGCATCAACGGCCGGGTCCAGGTCGAGCGCACCCACAAGATCAACCCCGACCACTTCCGCAACCTGGCCCTAGCCGGCGAGGAGAACCGCAAGCTCCGCAGCCACATCGCGCTGGAGGTGGAGCGTATGTGCCTCAAGGGCGTGGGCAGCAAGGGTGTGCTGGACTACCTGCTTGAGTGCGAATCGGTGATTGTCGAGCTCAAGGAACTCGTACAATCAAAGCGTGCATCAGTCTGAACACGGCCTGTCCGCAGTCATCTCGAAGCACTCAGGAGAGCCCCTGTCCATCACGGGCCCCTCCCCCTACATCGACACCACCGAACCCCTGCCCGCATACTGCGGCATCTACCGCGCACCCACAGGCTGGTGGGGTGTGGTCGTGCACTGCCCCCGAGGCACCCACCCCCAGGACGCCGTGCGCCACTTCGAGGGCAAATACCCTGACATCACATGGTGCGGACAGGAAGCATCCATCGGGCTCTACCGCCTGCCCACCAACGAACTCGTGGTGTCTGCCCGCATCCAGGAATCCGGGCAGCAGCAGATGACGAGCATCATCGAACGAAGCACGAACCGCGACTTTGCGGAGACCCGCTTCGACCGCAGGCGCGTGCCCGCCGGTGTCCGTTACCTGCCCGGCAAGCAGCTGCAGCTCTGGTTCTCGCTCTAGCGGTAGCCCCAGCGGTACATGTCGCCCTGCTCCGTGGGCCTGCCGGGAACCCCACCAGCCATGAGCTGACCGGGCAGCGTCTCCTCGACAGCCTGCCGATACATGTCGCGTGCAGTGACGTCCATCGTCTCCAGCGTGCGGCCGACCACGCTCTCCTCCCGCAGCTTGACCGCCTGCTTCATCTGGTCCTGCGTCACGGTCAGCGGCATGCCGAACCGCTTCTCGAAGTCCACCTTCACGCGCTTGGCCGCGCTCATGTTGTTGCCGAGCACCGCAGCGATGTATTGCCTGCGCCCCTCGCGGATGGCGTCCCGGTTTTTCAGCAGGAACTGGCTCAGCTCCTGCGGATTCCCGAACCGCCCCAGGTCCGCACCGAACGCACGGAGCACCACGTCGCTGGTGGGGTACTGTCCCATGAACCTGCCGTCCGTGTTGTACACCGGCACCATCCCGCTCTCGGCCTGACGCCAGTCCGCAAACGTCCTTTGCAGACCCACCGCCTGCAGGGTCTCGGTCGGAGGCATCGTGCCGATCAGCCGGCTCACGGCCACGCCGCCCGGGATCACGCGGGGAAGCACGTCCTGCAGGATCTCGGCATCACCGGTGCCCAGGAACTTCACCGCGTTCCAGCCCACGTCCACCGCGGGTGGGATGTACAGCGGAGGCTGGTCGCCCTGCAACGCCTGCTGTCCCCCCACGATGTCCGTGAAGCCGAACGCCAGGCCCCTGCTCAGGTCCACGCCCAGCGCGTTCTTGCCCACCTCGTACGCCACCGCACTGACCGCAGCCATCTTCGCCAGGTCCTGCAGAACCGGCATGGGCCTGGTGGGGTCAATCATGCGGGGCACCGCGAAGATGTTGGCAAACGAGCGCAGGCCGTACTGCGCGAACTGCCGGAACAGCGGCTCCCTCAGCACAGGCAGGTAGAACAGCGCAGGACGATTGATCGGGCTGCTGCCGAACTGGAACTGCTGCACGGCCATGGCCGCGTCCTGCTCAGCGCGCTGCAGGTTGCCGACCCCCACCCGCCCTGATCCCTCGTACGCGTTGAGGATGGCGTTGGCGGTCACCGTCCGGTTCAGCGTCTCGCTGAGCTGGAACGGCTTCATCAGCGTCTCAAGCAGGCTGAACTGCGGCTTCCCCACCAGTGGGCGGGTGGCGTATCCCGTCTGCTCAACCGTACCCCATGTGCTCCCGATGTCGGCGATACCGGAGATGTCCACGGTATCAGCCCCGAATCGGCGGCGGAATGCGCTGCTGAGCGCAGCGCGTAGTTCCGCCTGGCTTGCGCCAGGGCCGAGTTGCTTCCGTACCTTCAGGTACGTGCCGATCTGCTCGAAGCTCTGGGCGTAGGCCTTGACCGTGTTCTTGAACCCCAGCTGATGCACGCTCTGGAGCGGCTGCAGCAGGTTGATGAGAACGGTGCCCATGTTCAGGCCCATGTGGCTGCCATACATCAGACGGGTGGCTGCCTGCCACGGCAGGAACTCGTCCGCAGCCACGTCGTTGCCCCAGGCCCGGAGCTGCTGCACGAACTTCGCTGCGTACCCACCGCTGCGCTCGACCGCCTTCATCAGCCCGCTGTCCGCAAGCCTGCGCGCACCCTCGCGGAACTGGCTCGACACCGCGGCGTGCACCCCGTCCTCGAGCGGCTTGATGCCGATGGAGGCAGGGATGATGTTCCTGCGCCACTGGTCCACGAGGTACTTGTCCTCGGGGTTCGCCTTGTCCATCGCCCGGAGGTCGCCGTCAATCAGGTCGAACCGGTTGTACGCACCCAGCGGCCTCTGCGCCTCTTCCACCTCGCCCAGGTCCCGGACCCCCACCGGAGCCCCGCCCTCGCGTGCAGCTCCAAGCGGACCCGGCAACCGTGCCTTGTTGAACGCGCCCGGCCCGAAGTCACGGACAATGGCCTTGGTTGCTTCGTCCGCCGACACGTCCTTGCTGAACAGCGCGTAGTCACGGGCAACGCTCGCCACGTACTTGCTGGCCGCAACGTCGGGCGCAAGACGCATGACGCGCGCCATGTTCTGCTCCGCGAGCTGCCCCTCCACCCTGCGCTGGGCGACGCGGATCAGCTTCTGCATGTGGCCCGTGCCACCGAACCGGTCGCGGATGTAGATCAAGTCGTTGGGGTCCCAGCCAATCGCGGACTTGCGGGAACGCATCAGCGTCCGACCGCTCGGGATCATGTCCGATCCCTGCGTCGCATCGGTCGCTTCCTCACCCGTGTAGGGGTTGTACCGCATGCGCCGACCCATCCGGTCCCGAGCCTCGACCGTGTTGCGGGGCATGTAGTAGGGGTCCTTGAACCCCTCCGAGTACGCCTCCACCACGACGTTCTCGATCTCCTGAGCCGTCATGCCCCTCGAGATCCGGCGGGTCCGCTTCTCCGCAGACGCCATCAGACGGCTGCTGACCTCATCGCTCAGCAGGGCCCTGACCGCCTCTTCCCCACCAGCCATCAGTTGCCCGGACTCGCTCATGAAATTCGCGTTCTTCAGGCCCTGCAGCTTCCCGCGCACGAGGTTCAGGAGCTTCTTGCGGTCGAGCACGAACCCGTCGCCGCGTGCATACGCAGCCTCGTCGCCCGCCAGGTACACCCGCCCCATCTCGTAGAACTTCCGCTGGGCTTCGATGAACCCGTCCAGCCCGAACTCCCGCTCCACCGCCCGCAATGCCGAATCGTCCCGGACCAGCTTCTTGCGGGCCAGGTCCTCGAACCGCACCCGTGCCCCGCCCTGCTCGATGTCCGTCAGGCTGAGCGAAGCGTCCGACCGGTTCATCGCCCCCCGTGGGGCGTCCTTCTTCAGGCCCAGCTTGAACCGGACCATCTCGTTGTTCAGCCGCCCCATCGACTGCAGCATCGTCTCGCCAGCCTCAAGGCCCGGCATCTCGGCAAGGACTGCGGCGTGCTTGGCGGACTTGAGCCGGTTGCCGTTCAGGCTTCCCTGCTCCCGTGAGTACAGGTCCTCGAACACCTCGTCCGTGACCTGGATCGTCCGTACCTTCTTCTTGCCCTCCGCGTCCCGGTACCCCACGCGCACGAACCGCTGCTTGGGCACAACGCCGGCCACGACCCGCTCCGTCCGGTCCTTGTCCCACCCCAGCGTCCGCACGGCAATCACGCTGCGGATGTCACGAAGGTCACGGGCCACCGCCTCGTTGGGCGCGTTCTCGGGCTCCAGCCTCGTTACCTTCACGCCGTGCTTCTTGCTCAGCGCGTTGAGCAGCCTCTCGACCTCGCCTTCCATGACCGTGCCCAATCGGGTACGGACCTCGCCCATGTCGCTGATGGCACCCTGCATGACCAGCCCGATGCGCTGGCCCTGGCTCTCCATCGCGCCGCTCGTCAGCCGAAGGAACCGCAGCATCGGCCACTTCGCAACCGCATACGACCCCACCCCACCAGCGGCAAAGAACCGCCTGCCAGCCATCACGTTCCGCACGCCAGGGGCCCCACCTGCCGAGGCAAGCACGCCCATCCACACCAGCGGGTTCGTCAAGACGTCCACGACCGTATCCGATGCGGCGTTCCCCCCGTACTCAGCCTTGAGTTTGTCCTTGAAGGACTCTCGCTCGCGGGGGCTCAGTGCTGCCGGATCAAACAGAACGCGACGCACCGAGTCGGTGGTCGCGATTCCGTTTGCCAGCTGCGTCAGGATGACAGCGGGCTTGTCGTAGGAGCGAACCGGGTCAAACACCCGTCACCCCCTTTGTCAGGCCGGACGGAAGGTGACAGCCACACCAACCACGCGCGAGGTGTTAACCACGCTGGCGTTGGCAAGGAAGCCCACGCCGACGTTGGCCGGGAGGAGAAGCGGCTTCTCGTCGTCGGTCACGCCGCTCTTCGCAATCGGCAGGGTCAGGGTCACGCTTTGCGCGTCGTTAACTGCCGAATCACCGAAGTTGCTGGTGGTCAGCGCAGTCGCGCCGGTCAGGTCGGTGGTGTAGCCAGCGGTGAGCGTGCCGGCAGAAACGCCAGCAGCCTTGAACACGCGGATGCTCGTGACGTAGCCCGGGCAGGGCGTCACGAAGTAGATGTAGCTAGCCGCACCCGCAGCCAGAGCGCCGCCGGTCGAAAGACCGGAAGTGCCGCAGGGGATGTAGTACTGCTGGGCGGGAGGAGTGAGCTGCGTTGCGCCGATTACTGCCATGGTCGTGTCCTAGGTGAGAGTGCGTGGGGAAGATTACTTCTGCCGGGAACGGAAGCGGATCGTCACGGCGATGTGAGCCGTATCAACGCCATCCGAGAACTTGGCGAGGATCCAGTTGCCCGCAGGAACAAAATTGTTTGCGGTGTTGATCGTCGGCTCGTACGTCCCCACAGTAGCGACGCTGGTCACTGCCGTCTGGAGCGAAGTGCCGGTCGTGGCGTTCGGATCGGTCGAGTAGATCAGTTCGACATCCTCGCCAGCATCGACCACCTGGACCCCGATAATGATGTCATCAACAACAATGCCGGTTCCATTGGTTGCGCGCGGCTCGACGTACATGATCGGAACGCAGTCAAGAGCCGCAGGCACGTCGGCGTGGTTCATGTTCACGCTGACGATCTGGAAGTAGTCGGGGTAGTGCTCGTTGGGAAGGACGTTTTCGCCAGGCATGGTCTTGCTCCTTGAATCGGAAGTTTAGCGGGAGAACCTGCCGTCTGCCATAGCGCGGCCAAGTTCGTTCAACAAATCCTGTCGGGGTGCACCCCCGAGAACGACAGCACCTTGGGGCAACCTGCGACCAGCGGCCACGGACGCATACACGTCCGGTGCAGCAGCCTGAAGCCGCCCAAGGTTTTGCTCGATGGCCTGCTGCATGGACCGGCCAGTTGCCTCAGCCCGGCGCGCATCAAGTTCGGACCGGGCCTGGGAGGCCATCAGGTCCGCCATTGCCTTGCGCATCAGGCTCTCGTCATCCAGGCCCGCAGCCCTCAGACCCACCTTCACCGCCCCCGTGCCAAGCGCGACCCCACCAAGCCCAGCCAATGCGCCGATGCCCACGTTGCGCCGCACCTTCGCACCGCGCAGGTTAGCCATCTTGCCAGCCATCCGCTGTTCGCGGGGCTTGCGCATGACATCGGGGACCGGAGGCCCAAGCGTGGGCATCGGTCCAATCGGCTCGGGGTACATGGCAACCCCTGGGGGAACCCGGCGGCGTCCGCGTTTAGCCACGCATTGCCTCCACCATCTGCATGATCTCGTAAGGCGTCAGGGTCCGCTGCTGCTGGATCGACGCGATGCGCGCCTCCTGCCCAGCGAGGATCCGTTCAAGGTCATCCATGTACGAGGGCCTGCGCCGCTCCGTCCTGCCCATGCGCTCAGCCACGTCCGCGGCCTCGCCGGTCAGGTTCCGCTCCGCGATCAGCGCGGCAAGAGAACTCGGCTCGCCCCCCACCAGCCCCTCAAGTTCACCGCCACGGCCCCCTCTGCGCTGCTCGAACTCGTCCTGGATCTCGAGCTGCCTCCGCAGCATCCGCTCCTGCTCCTCTTCGCTCGGCATCCCGTTGCCCATCAGCAAGAACGGCAGCGAACCCGCAAGGGCACTTCCAGCACCGATAGCCAGTGGACCAAGCCAAGCGGGCATTATGCGGCCTCCGTAAACACGATTGCGTCCTCAGCGTCGGGCGAACCCACGCGTCCAACCATGCCAACCCAGCTGGTGGGGGACTCACGCTCCACGTACACCAGCACGTCTGGCTCCTGCCACACGGGATTGTACCGGACCTCCCACAGCCAGCGGCGGATTCCCTTGGGCGTCAGCTTGCTGAACTTGCGCTCCAGTTCGTCCACCGGCAGGAACCCCTTCTCCCCCACCTGCCGGAATCCATTCTGCGCAGCGGGCGTGGACAGGCCGACCCCATATTTGTGGGCCATGTCGCTCAGGAACCGGCTCATCAACTTCCAGTCGGCGTTCACGGCATCCGGCTCCTGATTCCGCCAAGGGCCTTGCTGCGTCTGCCCCGACCGGCCAGCTGCGCAAAGAGCGGCAGCAGTTCCTGGTCAGCAGCAATGTCCGCCTCCCGCTGCGCGATGTCGCCCTGCTTCACCGCCAGGTCGCCGATGTCCCTCGCAGCACCCCTGCCCTGCGAAATCAAAGACTCAAGCCGCGAAAGGCTTCCGCCGGATTCGCTGGGCATCGCACGACCGAACGCACTGCGGGTCAGGGCAGAGATCTCGCCTGTCTGCTGGATCGCGTCCAAGGCCGCAATCGCATCCTTCAGCGCAGACATGTCCGCGACGTCGGTGAAGTTCGACAGACGGGTCAACTTCCTCGCCGTCAGGTTCATCATCTTCCGCTCGCCCTCGAGCGCAAGACCCACAAGCGAAAGCTGACCACCCCTTCTCTGTGACTCCGCTGCCGCCCTTTGAGTCCAATCCTTCTGAAGCTCACCGCCGGTGTCAAACATCTGAGCTGCCCCGGCGGACAGAACCTTGAAGGTGTTGGGGTCCATGCCGGAAGCCCGAAGCCTCTCGGCAAACACAGCACGGTCCCCCGCCTGCTCGTCGCCCAGCGACATGCGGATGGCCTCGCGCAGGGCATTCTCGTCAAAGCCCCTCAGCTGCATTGCGCCAGCCTGCTTCACCATCATGTCTTCGATGCGCTTGTTGACGAGGTTGTTCTGCGTCTCCGCATCAACCTCCCCCCTCACGAACGCAGAAGACGCCGTAGCACTTGGGTCAAGAGCGTCAAACCAGGTGGCACCCGGACCCAGGTTCAGGAACTCAAGACCCCTCAACTGACGGGCCGCTGCAAGTGCCTGTTCCTCCGTCAACCCCTGCGAAGTCAGATACCCAAGAGCAGCTCCCAGCGGGCTGGCAATCGAAGAGGCCCCTTGCAGAACAGCAAGGGCATCCAGCGACTTCTTGCTGGACTCTGCGCTGGAGTCCATGAAGTCGGCGACAAGGGTCTTGCGGAAGTTGTCCGCAAGGCTGATTGCCTGCTCCTGCGCGTTCATCTGCGTCGTCATCTGCTGACGCATGTTGCCGAGCACTGCCGCAACGCCTTCCTTGCTCTGTCCCTGCAATGCCTGAGCCGCTGCCAACTTCGTGGCATTCTCGTTGCGTTCCTTCGACAGCGCATCACGCCGCGCACGGAGAGCGGGGATCTGCGTGGCAAGTTCGTTGGCAACCGCGTCCTCGATCTCCGCGTCGATCTTCGAGAGTTCAAGCTGCAGGGCCTGTTCCTTCTGCCACATCCCCATCTGGAACCGACGCATCTCGTCGTTCTCGGCCTGCCGCGCCTGGCGGTCCAACTGGCTTTCGCGAGCAGCAAACTGTCGGGCCTTCTCTGCCTCGTCCGCAGCGAACACGTCGCCGGCCATCTGGAACATCCGGCCCTCGCGCTGACCCGCAAGTTCCTGCTGGGCAAGACGCTCCTGCTGCTGCATGCCCTGCTGGCTCAGGAAGTTCTGGAACCCCTGCTGGCCGAGCTGCGTGCCCGTCATCTCCTCGCCGATCAAGGCACCTAGCGGATCACCGCCCATGCCCTGCGAGCCCTGACCGTAGAGATTGATAGGGGTGTATGCCATCAGACGTACCTCGAGACAAGGTTTCCAAGCGCACCAACCGGCTCACCACGCTCAGCCCCCACCGACCGTGCCATGTTGGCGAACATGCCGAACAGGCTCACGGGTCCGAACGGAGCGTTCTGCACGATGCCCGCCGCAAGCTGGTTGCCCTGCAGCATGTACTGGAGCGCAGTCGCCTGCGCGTTCTGCACCAGGCTGCTGTTGAACTGCGCCATGTTGTTGTAGAAGTTGCCGATCTGTTCCTCGGCCTGCTGGCGCATCGCCGTGGTCTGAGCACCCAACTGGCCCAACGCCTGACCGACGCCGATCCCGAACTGGCCCATCTGCCCCGCCGACATGGCCTGCATCTGCGCGATGTTGCCCTGCAGGGCAGCCATCGAGTCTCGTGCCCGCGCATTGGCCTGCGCCGCAAGGCCCGCGCTCTGCTGCTGCGCACCCTGTCGCAGCTCGTTCGTCATCATGTCCTTCTGCTCGGGCGTCAGGTCATCCCGGCGAGCGATCTGGTCCATCTGGTTCTTGTACTGCTGCTGGATGCCCATGACCTCCGCAGCCGTGTCGCCCCTGAACGCGGCGTCGTACCCGCTCGCGATGTCGCGGCTGGTCTGGATTCCCTGCTCAAACCCACGCCGCGCCTCGCCCAGCGAACTCTCCATCTGCCGGCGTGCAAGGTCGAAGTACTGCTGGCCCCCTGCTGCAGCCTCCCGCATCCTGCCCGCCTGGTCCTGCATCATCTGCATGTTGCGGTCACCGGCACCGCGCGCTCCCATGACCATCTGACCTGCACCCTGCTGCGCCCCGAACAGGTTGGCAAGAATGCCCATCTGCGCCGCAAGTTCCTGCTGACGCGCCGCCTCCGTGGCCTGATAGTCGCGCCCCACCAGCCCAGCCAGCGTCTGGCCCACCGTGGGCTGCTGCTGCTGCGGCTGTCCTCCGCTCATCAGGTTGGAGTACATCTGCTGCACGTTCCGGTCGTGCTGGAACCCCCCGCCGAACAGACCGCCCATCGTGTCAAACCCGCTGGGGACGCTCTGCTGCATGAAGCTCGGCATCTGGTACGGGCTGTACCCCGCAGGACGGGAATGTCCCACCTGCCCGAACGGAGCCTGCTGCTGACCGCCGAAACCCTGCTGCTGACCGAACAAGCCAGCAAGACCCTGCATCCACTGGTTGCCGCCGAACTGGCTCATCACATCCTCCCGAACATGTTGCGGGTGCGGCTCTGTGAGCCCTTGTCAAACACCTGACTTGGCACGCCGAATCGGTTGGGCTGCTTCGGCATCGGCACGAAACCCTGCGGCGCACGAGCCGGACCCTTGGGTGCCATCGGCCCCTGCCGGACCTGCGGAGAAGTCTGCTGCTGCTGACGACCAAGCGCACGCGCCTGACCCTCGAACATGGCACGCTGGCCCTCGCGGCTGACCCCACCAAACCGACCCTGACCACCGGGCGTTCCGTATCCGGTCACAGGTCCCATCTGCCGCACCCTCATGAGTGCGTCCTGAGCGCCCATGTACGGGCGTGGCTGTGGAGCACCCGGAGTTCCCCCCTGGCTGAACAGGCCCGCGAGTTGCGCGAAGAAGTCCTGACCCGGCATGGTGGGGGCAGGCATGGGAACCGCAGGAGTCGGGTTCGTGACTGCCGCAGGGGGCCGCATCGCCGGATTGTTGTACGTAACCAGCCCAGTTTCGGGGTCCACGTACGTCGGCCGGATGTACTGCCGATCATTGATCGCATTGAATGTCGGCATCCAGTCAAATGGCATTACAGGTTCCTCCGAGTGCGGTCCGTAGGCAGGATTCTACCCTTTACCTGGACCCCCACCAGCCGGTATTTCAGGTTCGGCACCCACGTTTCAACGAATGGAAAGAACCATTGGCCGAGGATGCCATGCTTCCCGAAGGCGATCCAGTTGGGCGTATCGCCCCGCTCAATGGACTTGTTGATCAAGACCCCGGCAGGGCTCTTGGGGGCACCCTCCAGTATGGGATCATGCTCGTTTTCCCGGTAGATCCCCCCGTACCAGTAGCGGTAATCGCCTTCCTTGCCGGTCGTCACCTCGACGTCCGTGAACACGGCACCAACGCTTGTGGGCTGCTTGACCACGAACTCCTCGTCCTTGCTCTCAGCCAGCCGAAGCGGGGACCCCACCCACCGGACATAGACCGGATCAAGCACCAGGGTTCCCTCGCACACGGGCGTATCCGTGTTGGTCACGGGCCTCGGTGCACCCACGACGATCTGGGTGGTGTCCGCATCCAGAATGACGCTCTTGGCACCGTAGTTGGAACTGGTCGATGAGTAGATGACGTACACCGACGCACCGATCATCCGGGAGGCGATTGCCGCAGTGGATGCACCAAACGGATTTGCACCTGAGTTGTTTACCCTGATCGACTTGTTTGAACGGTTCTGAAGGGTGCAAGAGCTGTCGTAGAACGAGTACCCGCTTGTCGTGAAGGTGTTGGGGGCGGCAGAATGGGCAGCCTCGCAGTCAAGCATGTAGACCGGAGGGTCCACGTTTACCTCCGGGTACGACTTGTCGCCGTACGTTCGGCAAGGCATGTACACCGCCGGCCGGAAGCTGGTGTTCGTCACCACGTCCGGAACGGGCGCGTTGAACAGGAACAGGGCGCGGGGCACCAGCTGCCCGTCGCTGTCCTCCCACCAACCCTGAGTCACCTTCGCGAAGCTCATGTCCTGCAGCTCGCTGACCACGCCCGTCGCAAACCACATCTGCACCGCCTGCTGCCTGGTGGGGTTCAGCGCGTACAGGCACAAGGTCGCCGGGTCGAACGCCATGCTGACCTTGCTCAGCTCCTGCGCACCGGTCGTTCCCGAGTACCACTCCTCGCTCACCAGCTGGTTGATCGACTGCACGTCGTCCAGCCGGCCATCCGGGTAGATCGCCTTCAGGCCCCGGTAGTTCATGTAGTACGTGATCGGCCCCACGGTCGCCGCCGCATACGGGCCGGTCACGCCGTACCCCGCGTGCGCAGCCAGAACCCGGACGTACCCGTTCTCCTTGTTGAAGATCTGCACGCCGTTCCGCGTCAGGCCGGCCATGATCTGGCCCGTGCGCTTGAAGCACGTCACGGCATCGCCCACGTTGCTTGGCTTGTAGATGCCGCTCGCGCTGAACAGCTCGGGGCTGTCCGCTCCCGCCGCGCTCCACCGGGTCTCGCCCGTGCCCGTCAGGTCGCTCGCGCTGTCGCTGATGTTCCCCACCAGCATCGTCCCGTCGAGCAGCGCACCCGCACCACCCTTCGGCATCGTCTCGCTGTAGCTCGGCTTGTCGAGGAACACGTCCTGCATCACCAGGGCACTGTCCGTGAGCTGGTATGCGTACCGGAAGTAAGCCTGCCCCGCTCCCGTAGGCAGTGTTCCGGCAGAGATGGGGATGCCGGTCGAGGCCACGTTGTAGCTCGACAGCGTGATCTGCGCCTCGAGCTGCAGGATGCCGCCGGTGAACGCACCCGCAGCATTGCCCGTCCGAACGCTCCGGTAGACGTTCAGGGTATCGAACCTGTTGCTGTCGTACACGCCGTCGATGAACAGCTTGTGTGTGCCGCCGCTGAACACGAGTTCCTGGTTGTCGCAGATCTGGCTCTTTCGCCCGCTCCTGCTGTCCTCGAACTGGACCGCCAGGCTGTAGGTTCCTGCAAGCAACGCAGGAGCCGTGCTCAGGTTGGAGATGGTCGCGCCGTTCGGCGTTCCGTTTGCGGTCGCAAACACGACACTGCCCGGCGGATTCGTGTACACGCCGCCAACCACCGTGGTCGGGTCAGGGAAATCGCCGATGACATGATTTGATCCAGCCCCGAAGTGACCGCTGTAGACCTTGGCCTGAATCTTCTTGCCGGGACCCGCATTCAGGATCAGGTTTGCAGGAGTGCTGCTGGTACTGACCACGCGGAAGTACACCGCGATGGGCGCAACGCCACGTCGGAAGATGTACACTGCCTTGCCGGTCGTCTCGACGCTCATGACCGCCCTGCCTTGGTCGGCAAGAAGGCTTGCGTCCACGGCAGCGATGTTCTCCTGCAGCAGGATCGTCCGGAACTGCGGCGTCGTGCTTCCGTTCGGGGCCTTAAACTCCATCATCAGGTCGTACACGTTGCTGCACGATCCGTCGTTTGCCCTTCGCACCAGGTACACGAAACCGAACACTCTTGTGCTCGCGCCCGCAATCACGCTGAACGACCAGAAGTCCACCACCCGGCACTTGTGGGCAAGGCCCGTGTAAGGGTTGCTGCCGCTGAACGAGATGCCGCCATAGGTGCTGTTCGCCGTCTCGGGCGCGAACCTGTGGAGTTCCCGAAAGCCGGGGAACGGCTGGATGCCGCCGTTGTTCGAGCCGTCCACCCCCACCAGCTCCGCGGCATTTCCAGCAGGCGTACCCGTTCGGGCAGATGCCTTGCTTTCGCTTGCCCTGAGCAGCGAATAAGTCCAGATTACGTCCGTTTCGGGGACCTGCATTGCCCGATCTTACCCCTTCCATTTGCCCAACGGACAGGTCGCCGCCGGCATTTCCCACTTGACCTGCAGCCGGCTCCGTTCCCACTCGGGGCACCCGCAGCTCTTGCAGTACCAGTTCGCATCATCCGCCTTCTTGCAGCTCTCGCACTCCCCGCAAGCCTCCCGTCTCTGGCCCTGCACCGGAAGGCTGGTGGGGCCCAACGCCCTGCTTGCCTCGGCTTTCACGTATTCCGCAGCCTTCTGCACGAATCCGATGACGGGCTTGTGTCCGAGCACGGCCATCTCCCCCGTCTCAAGGTCCTGCTCGAACTCGTACACCCACTTCCCGATCTTCATGCTCATTCGATGACCCATACACCCTCCAGGCTTGCACCACCCCCCACGTCAACCGCAGGGATCGGCTCCTCGATGTCAGCCCTGTTCCACCCGAACCAGCACACCTGGCCCGGAAGTTCGCAGTTGCAGAAACTCCCGCAGTTGTTGCACCCCTCGTAGGCCCGGAACAGGAATCCAGCGCAGCACCCGGTGAACGAGCAAAGGAAGATGTTGGGGCTTCCGCAGTTCGAGCAGGCCAGCGTGTACGAAAACGTCGTGCTCAGGCCCGAATCAGTCGTATTCACGTACGACCGGGTGGACGCACCCCCGCTCTCAAGCCAGTAGTCCAGGATGTTGTACTTCAGCGTCACCGTACAGCCTGAGAAGAGCTGGCTCTGCGGAACAATGGCATTGGGGTCCAGCACGAAACCCTGGTTCTCGGCCCACCCTGTCGGGAACTTGGGGTACCTCGGGGTCCTCAACCACGCATCGTATGCCTCATGGGTGTCCGCAAACCCCGCCGTGACGGCGTCCGCATACGACAACTGCTGGGGCGTCACGCACGACCCAATCGCAAGAGTCCGGAAGAAGTGCGACTGAGATATGTTCGACGGCGCAACCTTCTCCCCGGCACGGATGAGCACAAGCCCGATGTCGCACGATGCGGTCGTGATCCCCTTGTGCTCCTGATCCTTCAGGTCGGAGACCAGGGCCACAGACCCAAGTACCCCACCAGCCACGCTCGCGGTGAACAGGGTAGAGCCTGCGGTCGCAGCAATCGCAGTGGCTGCAGACGTCAGCGTGCCGCTGAACGTGTACGTCGTGCCTGATGCGTTGACGATGGTGATGACCCCGCCGGAAACGGAGATGTCCCACGGACCTGATGCCAATGCAGCGGCCTTCAGCTGGATGACGATGCCGTTCTTGTCGGCCATCGCTATCGGCTTGTAGTAGAACTGGATGGTGGTCGGAATCCCGCCTTGGCTGGGCCACGTGGCTGCCGTGTTGTTCGACAAGACCGGTTGCTCGTACCGATATGCGTAGACGTCATACGGCGTGGTGCAGCCGGGGTCAGCGCAACCGCAACTCGTGTAGGGAGAGCTGTGGTACAGGTACGGACTCGACAGCACGGGGCCGGTCCGCTCGTCGTGGTAGTAGCTCGCCGTGTAGGTGTACCGCATGGCGGCAGCACTGAAACTGTTGCACAGGACCGTGTTGGTGCCCGGCCTCTTGTACACGGTCCCGGTGAACGTGTGTTTCGTCGCGGACGAATACGTCCATCGGTACTCGTACACCGCATACCCGTTGTTGTCGATGCTTTCCAGCTCAAGCAGGAACTGGTTGTACAGCAGCGACGATATCTCCTTCTTCTCCCCGGCCGGGCAGTACGGCTGCAGTCCCTTCTCCACGAAACTGAAGTAGACCAGCCCATCCACGTACCCGGACGTGTTGACCACCGCCCTCCTCTTGATCGTCGTTGCCGTTGCCAGATCAAGTTGCGGGATGTCCGCATCGCACACAGCCGGATCACAAGCGGCAACCTGCCGGCCCAGCATCAGCAGCCTCCGTCAATCCTGTTCGGCGCGCTGAACCAGTAGGTGAACGTGCCGTCGATTGCGTCGGTGTACTCCATTCTCACCCAAGTTCCGACCGGAACGGACCGGATGTAGTAGCTCGTACCGCTGATCTGGTCATACCCGCCGCTTCCGACAATCGTGTACCCGTACGCAGTGGTTGCGTCGTTGTCGTACTCCAGCAGGTTGTACGCCGTCACAGGAGCCCCGTTCACTGCGCCAGCAAGATAACGCTGGACCGTGTAGGTCCACTCCGCATACGTCCCCTTCGCCACCGCAGTCACCTGTCCGTACTCCAGCGTGGTGCTTCCGCCGCCTCCCCCACCAGCCGTGATCGTGACGAGCGCGACATTGGGCGTGGGGTTCGTGACGGCTACGCCAGTGCCGTCGAACTGCAGCGTGTCGATGCCGGTGAACGGGCCGGCTGGCGTGGCAAGGTCCTCGACGGTGATCGTCGTCGCACCTGCACCTCCCGTTCCCGTAGGCTGGATCAGCACAGGCGGCAGGGTGGGGGGCAACGTGATGCCCGGCAGCGTGAACGTGGGGTTCTGCAGGCCCGGGAACGTCAGGGGCGGGACAGGAAACTGCCCGTTGGTCGATCCATACGGCTTGGTGGAATGGAACAGCGCAGCGGAACCTTCGCCGCCGATGACGTCCTGCGGCCCGAACCGAAGGACCTGCATGAACCCCGACATGCGGAAATCTTCGGGGTCGCCAATCGGCATCAGATCCTCCAGGGCTGCGTGAGCTGGTTGTCGACCGTGTCCTTCTCCCAGCTCTTGGGCATGCGCATCTGCAGGTTGCTGTAGTGGTCCATGACCGTCTTCATCGCGTCACGGTACGCAGCCTGGATCATGCCGAAGTGCTCGCCGCTCAGCTTCCTGTAGCTCGCCAGCTTCAGAGCACTCGCCGCGGCAACCGCCTCGTACAGGTTCTCGCTGCCTTCCGGTGCGATCTCGAACGCCGGCATGTTCGCACCACCTGTTGCATACGTGAACGGCTTCCGAAGAGTCGCCTTCCACGTCGTGCCGCTGACGTACTCCCACTTGCTGATGATGCGCTCCTCGTGCACACCGGTCGTGTGCAGAACCCGCATCATCTGACCCACGTATGCGCTGGGCCTGCGGTCCCACTGCCCGGCAGTGGGGCTGGTCGAGGTGTTGATGGTCACCTCGTCCTTGTTTGCGTTGAGCACGAAAGCGGCCACGCTCCCCGTGGTGTACATGAGGCTGTAATCGCCGCTGTGGATGTACCACATTTCCATCGTCGCGTAGTCCGCATTCGGGTGAGGCAGGAAGCTGAGGATGTTCCCCTCGATCTTCCAGTTCGGCCCGCGCAGGTTGTACAAGCCACGGGGCACTGCCTCCTGCAGCACTCGACCGCTCTCGTCCATGTAGCAGATGCGCCACACCTCGCCCACGCACGGAGGCAGCTGGTAGTCAGGCACGTTGTAGGTCAACGGCATGGCAAGACGCTGCATCACCGCGCCCGTGGTGCTGTTGTTCACGCGGCTCACGACGCTTGCAAAAGCGGGCTGAACGATATGACGGACGATGTAGTCGTCGTCGTACTTGGCCTCGAGATCCGGGTCGTCAAGGAACCCGCGCACCCTCTCGATGACCGTCTTCAGCATGCTGCCGCTTGCGTCCACGTCAGGCTCCCTTCTTCGCCAAGCTCACCAGTTCCGTTGCCGTTTCCGCCAGCGCACTGCCGGACCCGCTCGAACCCCACGGAACCTCCCCGCTTTCCAGGGCCATTGCGCTTTCCGTCATGCCATGCGTCCGCATGTACTTCACCGCGTTCTTGCGGCTGTAGGCCTTCTGCTCGGCCTCATGCGCCTTCGCCCGTGCGGCATCCCGCATGTCCCGTCGCATCTCCTCGACCATCTCCTCGGCCGGCTTGCACCGCCGCAACAGCGCCTGCCCATCCAGCCGACCGCTTCCCGGCATGTCCGGCGGCAGCGTCATGCTGGTCAACTCCAGGCAGGTGGGGGTCGTGCACTCGCTCGGCTTGTACAGCCACTTTGCCAGGACCCACGTGCCCTCGCGCCGATGCCGGTACACGAACAGGTCCTTGATCCCGGTCAGCCGGCGTGCGTACCGGATCCACTCGCCGTCAGGCCACAGCTCGTGGTCCTCGCCAAGTTCCAGGCCACCCATCGCCACCTTCGGGTCGTACACGATTTCAATGTCGGTCACTGCTGTCTCCTGCGCTTGAGGTACCCCACCAGCCGCACGATGTCTTCGTACGTCGGGCTCTCCAGCGGGGACGCATGGGGCATCTCCTCGCGGTGGGTCTTCAGCAGCCAGTCTAGCGTGGACTGCTCCGTAACCGGCGTCCGCATCGCAGCCGCACGCTTCACGGGATCGCGCAACCGCTGGGCCTTCAGGGCAGCGGCGTGCTGGGCGAACTTCTTGAGCGGGTTACCCGGCACGCTTCTTCGCCATCTTCTTAAAGGTCTTTGCCAGGTTGTACCGCTTGCTCCCGGGCGGGCAGGTCGCACCCCCGAACTTCGGGCCGGTGCACACGCCCTCCGTTCCCCGCCGCTTGATGCTCGCCCGAACCTTGCTGATCCAGTTGGTTGGCTTAGCCATTTCCCAGCCTCCTCAGCCGCCTGATCGGCGACACCTTCTTGCCAAACGCACCCTGCATTCCGACGCGGCTCTTCTCGGCCTTCTTCCGGGCCAGCTCCCCGCTCGTCATCTCACCCCTGGTCTTGGGAGTCTTGCTGCTCACGCGCTTGCTGGGCCGGCAGTACTCGTTCGACCCCCCGGCCCCGCACGCCTTGCCGCTCTTGGTGTCGACCCACTTCTCGGCGGTCCACCGCTTCAGGTTCGCACCGGCCTGCGTCTTCCGCACGTTGCCGCTCTTCTTGCGGCACTTCGCCGTGGCCTGCGCTGCACGCGCCGACCACTTGCCGTACGAGGCCATCACCTTCCTGTAGCACGCGTCCTTCGCCATGGTGGTCCTTATCGAAATGGGGGCAGGCCAGTTACGACCTGCCCCTGCGGGAGTCCCTGCCCGCCCACCCCTCAGGTGGTTCAGTAGCCCTTCATCCCACCGAACTTGGGAGCCTTGAATCCCTTGATCTTCATGCGCTTTGCCGCACGGGTGGCACCCATGCCCTTGGGCTTGACCTTCATGCGACGATTCATGTTGCGCTTCATGTTCTGCAGGATGTTCACTTGCAACCTCCCTTGCAGTTGCACATGCTCTTGCCGCAGCTCTTGCAGCCCTTGACCTTGATCTTCTTTGCCATTAGCAGTTCCATGCCCGAAGGCTTTTGTTGATGCGGGAGTTGGGATCGTTCGCCGTCTTGCTGCTTGTCAGCTTCTTCTTCATGCCGCGCATACGGGCGCAGAACGAGTTTCGTCTCGACCCACCCTCGGGTTGCGGACGCTTGAGGTTGCCGCCCGTAGCGCGGTTGTACGCCTTCCGGCCGAGCTCACTGAGCCCACCAGCCGGGTTCCGATGCTTCGCCTTGAAGTTGAATCGCTTCTTCGCCATGGTTACTTCTGGGTCAGGAGGTAACGGGTCTTCTGCACCAGGGCGAGTATTTCGTCCCGGATGTTCATGAGAGCAGTTTCGTTCTCGCCGATGTCGGATGGGATTTCGTTGCGCAGCACCGACTCAAGATTGGACAGGATTCGCTGGGCGTCCCCACCAACCTCAAGACTCGTGATGCCGGACAGGATGCCTCGCCCCTTCGCGCCGATGGCGACCTCGACGAAGCCGTCAATCAGCCCGTCAAGACCCTCGTAAGCGGAACCGAGCGCAGTGTGTTCAGCGTGACTGACCGTGAGCCAATGCTGCATGCGCAGTGACTGCTGCGCACCCATCAGCTTGCCGATGCAACCGCACTTGCCGCCCTGCTTCTGCGCAGGCTTGGTGGGGGCCTCAGGCGGATTGACGATGCGGATTGCCATGCCCCCATTTTAGCAATGGGAAAGGGGTGTGCCCCGAAGGACACACCCCTTTTTGCCTTGCTTCAGGCAGTTGGCGATTAGTCGCCGTACTGCTTGTCGAAGGTCACGCCGGTCAGCTTCATGCCCGCAGGCTGATCCGGGACGAGCTGCATGCGCAGCATGCCCGGCATCTGAGCGCCTTCGGTCAGGAGGCTGTTGCCGCTGCCGGTACCGACCTTGGTGATCGGCACCTTGATCGTGGAGTACCCGAGAGCCGGGGCCACGAACTCGAAGGGGATGAAGGCCTCGGCCTTGTCGAACTTCTGGGTGCCCTTCGGCGACGGCGGAACGTACTTCTTCCAGTTCGCGCCGCCCTTGCGGAGGCCGTACACGGTGCCGTTCTCGATGTAGTTCGAGGTGTAACCCGTGTAAGTGCGGCCGTCGAAGGTGAACTTGAAGCCCTCCTGGCTGCCCTCGTTGGTGAGCGACGAGAGCTTGCCGGTGCGGTCCAGGTTGTACTGGCCGATCTTCTGGCTCTCGTAGTTCAGCCACACGCCGTCGCTGGCGATGAGGCAGTCCATGTACTGGCCGTACTTCTCCTTCGCACGGTGGAAGCCGCGGAGGTACTGACGGAGCTTGTGCTCGGTCAGGGTGCCGACCGACGACTTGAAGAACGACTTGAACTCGGGGTGCGTGTCGACGTTGATCTGGTTGTCAGACGAACCATCAGCGTCATTGCCGAGCAGGTTGCCGGTGCTCTTCAGCCAGCTGTTGATGCCCGCGATGCCGTAACCACGGCTACCAGCGACCGCGCCGTTCGCGTACACGACCATGTCGGTGTTCACGATGTTGCGGGCCGAGGTGGCGTTGTTGTGGCAGTTCAGGCCGATGACCGTGATGGTCACGAGGTTCTTGACCTCGTCCACCTTGGTCACGAACGCGTTCACGCGCTTGCCGGTGCCATCGTCGTTGCGACGGGTAGCGCCGGTGGTGTCGTAAACGTCCACGCGCTGACCGACCGCGTAACGGTCGATGTTGCCTTCGCCGGGGGTGAAGGAAGCGGTGGTGTTCGTGCTGAACGAAGTGCTCTTGCTCGTGATGGTGCCCAGCGAGTACCACGTGTTGTCGCTGATGTACCAGTAGTTGCAGAGCGTGTGGGCGATCAGGCGAGCGTGACCCTCGAGCTTGGGCGCAAGGATCTCGCCGATGAACGCCGGGGTGGCCTCGGCCTGCATCTCACCCAGGGTGACGAGCAGGTTGGACACCATGGCCTTCATGCCGATGCCCAGGCGGTACGGCTTGGCCATCGCGCCTTCAGTGGCGTCCGGCCAAGTGTTCGTCAGACCCTGGGTCTGCATCTTGTCCGCGATGTTGGTGACGGTGTCGTCACCGTACAGCACGAAGTTGCTGCGGGTGTCGGCCATCTCCAGCACGCCAGCCATCGAGCCCATGTAGATCTTGAGGATCTTCATGTCACGGCCGATCAGGTTGGCCTGACCGACGCCCTGGCTGCTGACCGTGGTATCCCGCCACGCCGGGTCGAGGGCCGGGAGGAACACCTCGATGTTCTTGTTGAGGATCTCCTGAATGCGCGTGCTCTGCGCATTGAAGAGAGAGTTAAGGGGTGCAAAAGGCACGGTAGTTGTCTCCGGTCACGGACCGGTTAGAGGCGATGAATCAGACCTTCGTTTCCCCACCAGCCGCTGCGTCGGCTGCCATGCGGGAAAGCGCGTCTACGTTGAACTCTCGAACGCTCTTGTCGACCGTACCTCGGTCCATGCCCTTCTGGAATTCGGGGGGCTTGACCTCAGGCTTGGCCTTCAGGAACTCGAGCTCGCTCTCTGTTTCCGGCGACCGGCCGAGGCCGTCAATGTCGCCGATGACCGTGCGATAATTTCCTGCAACAGCCTTGGCCGCCTTCGCGGCTTCGTCCGCGACCCAGTCCTCGCTGAACCTTCCGCCCTCGGCATCACGCCGGGAGTAGAGGTTGCGGAGGGTGGCCTCGCGGACCTGCTCCTGCAGAGCTCGCCAGGCACCCGCCGCATGCTCGCGGCCACGGGTCTTGTCGAGCGTTTCCAACATCTTAACGATCTCCGGGTTCCCGTCAATGGCGGAAACCACGTTCTTGTCCATCTGCTCCTTGAGCAGGCGCAGGCGAAGCTCGTTGGTCTGCTTCAGCGCAGCCTCCGCACGCTCCTCCGCAGCCCGCGTGGTCTTCTTCAGCATCTGCTCGATCTGCGCTTCCTCGCTCACGTCAGCCTCCTGGTCTCCACCCTCCTCGTCCACGTACTCCTGCGCGTACTGCCGGGCCTCTTCGTCGCTGAACCCCGCCCCACGCAGCACCTCGTACGCCGCCTGGACGTCCGGGCTCTCGCCACGCATCAGCTTGGTTGCGTTCTCCCGGAACTTCTGCAGGCCCTGGACCTGCTGCTCCATCTCCTTGGCGCGGTTCGCCTGCGCCAGCAGGTCGCCGACCTTGATGACCGTGCCGTCCTCCAGCTCCAGCTCCGTCTCCATGTCGATGCCATCGTCCTGCGCTTCGGTGTTCTGATCGTCAGCCATTTGCTACTCCTTGAGGGGGTTGTGCTCCGGGACCGATCCGACCTGCCACCGCCCCACCAGCCGTCTGGGGGTTGACGAGGGCGACGTCGTCGGGGTTCGGGACCATCGCGGGTAGGGACTGTCCCATGAACGAGATCAGGGACTCACGGTATGCCTTGAACGCGTCCTGCACTCCAGGACTCGACAGGGACATGATCGGGTTGGACATGAACGCGCTCAGCACCCTGAGCTGCATGTCCGGTCGTGCGGTGTGCGGGGTGAGCACGATCTGCTGGCTCTGCTGCCCGTCGCCGTACAGCAGCAGGATGTTGCGGATGATGCTCTCGTACGCGCTTTTCTCCTCGTCCATCCACATCGCGAAGTCGAGGCCTTCCTTCAGCGCGAACAGCTTCAGGCCCTCGGGGTCCGTCACGCCCGCCTGCAGCAGGCCCATCGCCTCCTGCTTCCGCACGACCTCGCTCTTGGGGCTCGTGTCCCGGACGGTGAAGCTGATCTGGCTGAAGTTCGGGATCGGGTTCTTCTTGAAGTTGACCGTGCCCTCCTCGGGGTCGATCACCGCACCCGCGAGCTCGAGCGTCAGCTTGTTGACCGGCAGGGCCCGGTCGCTCACCAGCATCTCCCTGCTCGCCTTCTGCACCAGGCTCTTGTACATGCCGCCGAACGCAGCCTGCACACCGCTGGTGGGGTTCGTCATCGCCTTGCTGATCTGCTCGTCGAGGAACTGCAGACCGCTCGCGCTGTCCACGCGGCCCTTCTCCTGCAGCAGGTCCTGCACCGGGCTCAGGCTGTCGACGATGCTCTTCGCGAACTGCGCGACCTTGCCCGGCACGTCACCCGCGTTGTGCGGCGTGATGACCATGGGCTTGAAGTCATCGCCCAGGATCGCATCCTTGCTGTAGCTCAGGTAACGCAGGCCCTTGCCGATGTCGCGCATGACGGCGCGCTCGTTGATGGTGCCCTGCGGCATGACCAGCACGCCGTACTTGTCGATGTCGCGGATGTTGTTGAACAGGCTCTTGAGGAGCCGTTCCATCTCGCGGACGATGCCGAACATGAGGTCGAACAGGCCTGCCCCGTGGAACGTGCCGTTGTCCATGAACCGGGCCATGCCAATCGGGCAATACGTCTCCACGTCGCTCAGGTCCCGGTCATCCAGCACCACGTTGCCGCTGGACACCACGTACCGCCCCACCGTGCCGCGCGGCCCGTCGAGCCACAGCTCGCGCACCTTCACGACCTCGATCTCGTTCTTGCCGGGAATGCCGTTGAGCGCACCGCTGCTCGCGGAGTTCAGGACATAGCCGTTGCCGGGCGCATCCGCCGGCTCCTCCATGTCATGCCCGTACTCCCAGCTCCACGCGTCCATCTTCTCCTTGTTCTTCTCGATGGTCGCGTTGCCGAACCGCTCGCGCAGGAACTCCATGGGCACGACGCGCTGGCGGATGATCCCGCGCGCCTTCGTGTGGTCCTGGCCCAGGCTGGGGAACGGAAGCAGTTCCTTGGGGTGGATGACCTCCAGGTCCGCGGTCAACCCGATGGTGGGGTGATCGACCATGTGCCCCGTCACGCCGGCACTGCCGAGCAGCGCGAACAGGTAGTTGAAGTCCCGCTTGACCTTCTCCAGCTGCTGGTCGCTCACGACCGCATCCGCCACCAGCTGCGCCACGCTCCGCTCCCGGATGCCCGCGAGGCTGAACCCCTGCCGAAGCGCACGGGGACGCAGGTCCATCGTGTTCAGCCGTGCCGTGGTCTTGTCGATGATCGACATGAGCTCCGTGGACTGGAACTCCATGTTGCCGTCCTCATCGAGGTAGTACGGCACCACGCGGCTCGTGCGCGGATCGAAGACGTCGAAACGCCGGAACCCGTTCAGGTAGTACCACGCCAGGATCCACAGCGTCCGGCGATAGGTGATCTTCGTCAGCTCACGCTCGACGTGCTGGTCGATGATCTGACCGAGTTGGTGCTTGTCCTTCGGTAGCGGGTATGCCTCAGTTGCCATCTGTCTTTCGCTTCCTCAGGGACTTCCAGCCGGGCGGCATCTCCTCGAAGAGCTCCACGCCCTTGAGGTTGAACGACGACGCGGGTGTGGGATCAGGCTGCGGCACCTTCTGGGTCGAGGGCATCGCAGTCATCCCGTCCGCAACCTGCTGCCCATAATAAGCCTGGGCAAGCATTTGGAAGTATACGAACGGAATGGTGACGTACAGCGGATTAGACGCGCGTTCCTCGTGAGGCATTGTCATTTCTCTCCATGCTGTTGATAATGCTGTCCACCCCCACCGAGCCGAAAGGCATCGCTTCCACGTTGCGCATGCCCCCCACCAGCTGGTCGTGGATGCTGCCGTCCGCAAGCATCTGGTCGAAATCCAGGGCTGCGGGCCCGTCGTGCGCCACCTGGCGGTCCAGGCGTCCCCTGACCACGAACATGCTCATGGCCACGGTGTCGATGAAGTCGTCGTGCTGCAGGCCACCGCTCTCCGCGTCCGGGTTGAACTGCTCGATCTGGTCAAACAGGAGCCGCCACGGCAACTGGCCCCGCCGCCAGACGGGGAACTTGATGAGGCCGTGCTCGAACCGGTAGTGCAGGGCGTTGATCTTCGCCGTCTTGTCCAGCGTGCCCACGCGCAGGGGGACGATGCGGGGCGGGGTCTCGCCCGTCACCTCAGCCGCACGCTGCCGGACCATGGACTCCATCGCCGAGTACAGGCCATACGACTGACGGACCACCTCCGGGTGGATCGCCGGGCAACCCCACCTGCCGGCCATGGCGAACGCCGCCTCGATCAGCCGCTGCTCCCGGCACTGCATGCCCCAGGTGTCCAGCACGAACAGGCACGCGTCCACCGGGTCGTAGCCCATCAGGGTGCAGACCTTGTAGTCGCTGTCGCTTGTTGCCGTGTAGCTGGTGTCGACCGTGATGAACATCCGCACCCGGTCCTTCAGGAACGAGGCCATGGGCATCCGCTCCTCGGTCCCCGCCTTCCCGCGCCAGCACACCGTCGCCTCGCTGTTCTTCGGGTCCGAGTCCACAAGGGGGTCAGGGTTCTCCAGCCACCAGCCGTGCTTCTCCCGCGTGACCTCGCCGAAGTGCAGGTCCTCGGCCTCGCCCGGCTGCGCCAGGTACTCGGCCATGTAGTTGTGGCTGCCGATCATCTCCCGGATCTCCTCCAGGCTGACCAGCCCCTTCAGCTTCGGGTCCTCCTCCTTGGACTTCCGGTCAAGCGGCCACATGCCTGGCCAGCAGGACTTGCGGACCCCACCTTCCTCGTACTCGGCCTTGAGCACCAGGCGTGCCCACTGGTCGAAGCGAGGGTCGCGGGCCACCGGACCCTGCGGTCCCGGCTCGGTCGCCATCGCGTGCCACGCGTAGTGACGCCGGCTCACGAACGTCGCCAGCCACCGGACGCTGGTGTCACGCCTGGTGACCATGGGAATGACCACCTTGAACAGCAGACGCTCCATGTACGAGCGGAGGATGCTCATGCTCGTGCTGGCCTTCGGGTCGTACTCCGGGTCATCCAGCGCGTACACGCGCGGGCGTCCGCCGCGCTGGCGGCTCTCCGCGCTGATGGCCCGGAACCAGCTGCCGTTGTTCAGGTACATCATCTCAACGCCGAACGACCGCTCGCCGCGCTTGGGCGTGATGCGGCCATCGGGGAACTCGGGACCCCAATCGTCCGCGAGCCGCTGGTTGCCGAGGAACTGAGTCTTCAGGACCTGGCTTGTCTGCTCCGCGTTGTCTCCGCTGCTCGTGGCGTAGATGAAGGAGTACGCCGGGCGGCTAACCATCTGCAGGAGTGCCGACTTTCGGAAACAGTTGCTCTTCGCGAAACCGCGTGGTGCGATTGCCACGCTCTTGCTTGCGAGGGCCCACAGCCGGTAGATGGCGAAGTGCCCGAGCGGCGACTCGATGGGGTCATCGTCGTAGAAGTAGGGATTGAAGTCCTCGTCCCAATCCGGGTACAGGTAATAACGATCAAAAAAGTTGATGCTTGCCGCGAGCGCATGCGCCCGGTCGTTGGGGTCCCCGCCGAGCTGCCACTGCTTGCACGCGTTCACGCGCGCAAGACGCTGGCCCTCGGGCGTGAGCGTGAGGTAGTCCGCCGGCAGGGGATAGAAGTCGTTGCCGCCCCTCGGGATCAGTAGCGTCAAGACCCCACCAGCCTCACGGCAGCGACGCGCAGGAGCGCAATGGTCAGCAGCTTGTGGTCCTTGATGGATCGGCCCAGGTCGCTGGCGATGCGGAACCACTCCTCCGTGGGCTCGATCCGGCTGCGGAACATCTCGCCGATCTGCGGGGGCTCAGCGTCGCGGAACACGGTGGGCTCAACGATGCCGAGGTCCAGGAGGATCGGGGCACCGAGCCGCCAGCAATCCAAGGAGTCAAGTCTGTCCAGCGTCTCCCACACGGGGAGCAGGTGGTCAGGAATCGCGGGCGGGGAGATACTGGGCTGCGAAGGGGAGGCTTTCGGGGACTTGGACATGGGACTTGCTTTCCTGGAGGGACTGGACGAGCTTGCTCGTCGCGCTGATCTTCACCGTCTGGTTGCCCTCGACGTGCGTGATCTCGGCGTTCTGGCTGGCAATGATACCGTTGATCTCCGCGGTCTCGCGCACCACGCCACGCAACTGCTTCATCGCCGCCATTGCGACCTTGGGATCGGGGTCACGGCTGAACTCGACCAGCCGCTCCACCTCCTCCCGCACCTCCCAATTGCTGGACTTCAGCGCGAGCGCGACGCCATCGAGCCCGAAGTACGAACGGATCACCTCGTCGCCGCTGCTTGCACGCTGGCTCTTCATCGTCCAAACCTCTTAGCCAACATGGCAAACGCCTGCTCCTTCATGCCGGGTCCCTTGCCAGGTCGCTTGATGATGGGCTTGCGGGTCGCCTTGCCCATCTTGCGGAAGCTGCCCGACTTCACGAGCCGCGCCTTGGGCAACCGCACCTTCTTGCCCTGCTTCTTGCGGGCAGGTGGGGGCACGACCACGTTCTCCTGCGCGCCACCCAACCGACCACCCATGAGCGTCTGCATCAGGCCGGGGCTGTACGGGGGAGTGTCCTGCTTCACCGGCGGTTCCGCGCGGGCAGCGATGCGGGACAGCACGCCCTCGACCGTAGGCCGGACGCGGGAGTTTCGGGGCGTGGAAACCTTGACGCTTTCCTGCCGCCCGCGGCGACGGACAATGGGCAGACGGCGGGGAGCTGGCTTGTCGGTGGGTTCGGGCTTGCCGCTCACGGTCGGTCGCGGACGGGCAACGTCCTTGGCAAGGCGCAGCGGTCCGACCAGTTCCCGCTTCTCCCCCGGCTTCCCGACGACGCGAGGCTCAAGCGCAAGCTGGCGAGGCTGAGTGGGCTTGCCGCGCCCGAACTCAACGTCCTCCGAAGCCTCGCGTTCCTTCTGTTTGGCTTCCTGCTCGATGGCGTACTTGCTGCGTGGCGGTCCGACGACGGCAACCTTGCGGCTACCCCGGCGACCGCCGATGTTCTCCTCGCGGGTACGCAGGACCTTGAACGCCTTCTCCTTCCGGGCCTGCTTGCGCGCGGTTTCAGATGCGCGAGCGCCCAGAGACACAAGCTTCGCACCCTTCTTCACGGAAGTCTTCGGCTCGCCGGCTTCGGTGCTCATCTGGCGGGACTCGGTGCGGGCAGCCTGTCGGCCAGGGGGTGGACCGAGCACGGGGTCCTTGTCCGCGTCCGCCGGCTTGAGGCCAAGGGTGACACCGGCAGTGGAGGTGGGCTTGGCGAAGCGGACGTTCTTGATCGCCTCCCCGTACTTCTCGATGGCCCGCTCGTTGGTGGGGATCTTTCCCTCCTCCATGCGGACACGCAGGGCGCGCGCAACGGCCTTGCGACCTGCGGGGCTGTCAAAGACTGCCTTGATGATGGGCTGGTACTCGGCCGGGACAGAGGTCTGGAACTCCTGGCGGGCACCAGTGCGCTTGCGGCGCATCGCGGCGAGCTCCTGCGGGGAACCCTCGAAGTACCGCTCGTCCGTGGGCTTGACGCCGCCGAGCACTGCCTGTCCTGCACCAATGCCCTCGATGCGGTCACCGGCATACACGGAGGCCATGGCAAGGTGGCCCGCGATGCTCTTGTCGACCTTGCCTGCGTCGATCATCTTCTGGATGGACGACCGGATGTTCTCGGAGGAGTAGTCGCCCCGGGACCGCTTCAAGACCTCGAGAACGTGGTCGGCGGTGAGGGATTCAGGAACCTTGATCGGTCGCAGAGGTCGGGTTGCCATTGCTCATTCCCTGTTCGTGGGACGGGATCATTCTAAGCACAAACCTCGTCAGTTCCTCCGCGGCAGTTCGGATTGCCACGCGATCCGTGTCCTGGATTGAGAGGCCCCTGATGCGCCGGCTGTCGGCCACGGCACGCACGACCTGCTTCCAGTTCGCGTAGATCTCCTTGGGGTCCACGCTGTTCCGGTACTGCTTGCGGGCCTTGCGGTAGACCTTCATGTAGGAGTTGGGGCCGATGAAGTCCTTCTGCCCGGGCATCGACAGGTTCTTCATGCAGAGCTGGAAGGTGGCGGGATCGACGAACCCCACCCGGCCGAGCACGATGATGGGGCAGCAGATGGCCCGGCACAGTGCGCGGAAGGCACGGGTCTTGTCGATGCCGTATGGCCGCAGCTCGCGGATGTAGTACTCCTCCGACATGAGGCGCACGCCCCTGCCGAAGGAGATGACATGCTGCTCGCCTGCCTCACTCAAGGTCAGAAGCCGAGACGGAGCCTGAGCTCATCGAGGATGGAAGGCGGAAAATTGCCCAGCGCATCGGCCGCCTGGCTTGCACGACCGGCAGCGACAGCGGCGCGGCGGCCAGCACGACCCGCGGTCATGTGCTTGGCGTAGGCGTCGGCGTCCAGTTCGGCCATGCGTCGGCGGAAGTCGGCATCTCCCTGTGCGTACTGCTGCTGGGTGCGGGCGACGTCTTCCTCGCCGAGTTGACGGGCCTGCGTGGCGTAACCGATGTCGAAAGCGCGCTGTTCCTGCGCACGATCCATCATCTCCTGCGCCTGCCGGTAGTCCTCGCGGGTGAGGCCGGGCGCACTCTGGTAGATGGACGAAGCGGGCGCGGCGTCGATGCGGCCCAGCGTTTGGCTGAGCGCGGACGGGCCGATGGGTTGACGACGGGGTGCAGCCTTGGTTTCCGGTCGACCCACGGGAGCCGCCATCTTCTCACCCACACCGCGCGTTGAGTAGGGCGCGGGACGCGGGCCCGGAGCGGCTGGCTTGGCCTTGGTGGGGGCAGGCTCTGCGCGGGCGAGGAGCGCGGGCGGCTTCGGCGCGTTGCGGGCGAAACGCTCGGCAAGCTTGGCGGGTCGGCCTGCGCGCTCGGTACGGGCACGGGCGGTTTCGGCCGTCACCTTGCTGACGCGGCGGGGTCCGGACTTCTGTCGGAAGGGAGTAGCGGAGGGTGGCATCGCGGCGACAGGCAGGCCGCGGTTGGGTCCGGTGGTGAAGGTGCCGGATGGAGTGGCAGTGTCAAGGCCGATGAGGGAGTCGAGCATCTCGGAGATGCGAGACATTTGCGCATAGCGGTCGGCAAGACTTGAATTTGTCGGCTGAGATGCCATAATGGGCGTTCCAACAAGGAGAGAAGATGACTGACTGGTTGCAGAACCCGTTGCAGTCGCTTGAGCCCGTCAAGGTGGCTCGGCGAATCATACAGAGGCAGTTTACCGCGCCGGGTGGCATGCGCGGACTATGGAGATGGAAGAATGACTGGTGGAGCTGGGAGGGCGGCACATGGCGTGTGCTTGACGAGGAGCGCATCCGGGACCGTGTGTGGCTTGTGCTGGAAGACGCGGTATACGAGCGGCAGACGCAGAACGGCCCCGTGCTGGTGCGATACAGCCCTGACAAGCAGAAGGTCGACGGGGTCGTGCGGGCGCTGGAGGCGTTGGTGCGGATCGAGGCTGAGGAGGTTCCGCTGTGGCTTGACGCGCCGGATGAGCGGTTCCCGCCTGGGGAGACTGTTGCTTTCCGGGATCGGCTGGTAAACGTCAAGACGCTGGAGACGTGCCCGAGGCCTGCGCGGTGGTTCGACACGGCAATCCTGCCGGTGGACTACAAGCCGGATGCCCCCACCAGCAGATGGCAGCAGGCGGTTGCTGAGTGGGGTGAGGGCGATCCCGTGTGGGCCGAGTTGCTGGCGCGGTGGATGGGGTACTGCCTGATGGGCAACCGGAAGTACGCCAGGTGGATGCTGATGTACGGCAAGATCAGGGGAGGAAAGGGAACTATAAGTTCCACTATTCGGAAGTTGGTGGGCCGGGATGCGTTCATGGGCGCGAGCCTGGAGGACCTGGCGGGGGGCTTCGGCATGGACGGGCTGGAGCGGACGAAGGTGCTGAGCATCAACGAGGTGAGTGAGTTGGACGGGAAGAGCGGGGAGAGGGTGTGCCGGGTGGTCAAGAACATCGTGGGCCGTGACCCGATGACGGTGGACGCGAAGTACATGCGGCAGCAGCGGAACGTGATCGTGAACGCGGCGGTGATCATGCAGAGCAACGAGATCCCGGTGCTGCCCAACAAGGGCAGGGGCCTGAGCGGGAAGATGCTGGTGCTGCCGTTCGAGGTCAGCTTTGAGGGCAGGGAGGACCTAGACTTGGAGGCAGAGCTGGGGAAGGAGCTGGAGGGGATTGCGGCGTGGTGCGTGGCGGGCGCGCACAGGCTGGAGAACAGCAAGGCGGCGGATCGGTGGCCGATTCCGAAGGCTGCTGAGCGTGCGGTGCACCTGTACCACCTGCAGAACAACCCGTTCGATGCGTTCCTGGAGGCGCGGTTCGTGGCGAGGAAGGACGGGTTCGTGAGCAACGGGATTCTGCGGGCGCAGTGGGATGCGTGGACGAAGGCCAACAAGATCCGAATGCACGTCGCGAGCAACATGCTGCCGATGAAGGTGTCGCAGGGCAGCAGCTGGGACCTGAGGCAGGTGCGGCTGAGCGAATCGCAGGGACATGAGCGAGGAATTGCTGGGATGAGCCTGCGAAAGGAGTACGATGACGAGCACTAGGAGGCGCGATGGCTCAACCGGACCAGGACATGATGGGCTGCGACCAGGTGATGGGTGTAGTCATGGGCGATGTAACCCAGCGGGCAAGTGCCGCGATGAAGTACCTGGAGTGGCTGGAGGGCGTGACTGGTCCCCGGTGGATCGGGACTGAGCGCGGTGCGGTCAAGCAGGAGGGTCGGAAGGCCAGCGACGGGGAGCTGGAGGTCCGGAAGGCCGCGTTGCACTACCTGCGGCTGCACTTCCTGGGCGAGATGGACTGATAACGAGCTTCTTCTCTCCATGCGCCCCTGCCACCTTCGGGTGGTGGGGGTGTTTGCTTATGGGGCCAAGGGGGCGTACCGGAGTGACCTGGTGGTTTCTATCCTTTATATATAACTATCTCTACGAAGGAAAGAAAGGTTGGTATTACTGGTACGGGTTAGGGGTTTGGTAGGGAATTTTGAGAGGGATTGACCCTTTCCCATATTATCAGACCCCAACGCAGGGGCCGCTACCCCCTCCCTCGACCGTGCTAGCGCGTGGCGCGGTCAGCGCAAACCGGCGCAGAGGCTCCTCGACGGGCGGGCGGTTGAGCGTGTAGTCGCGGCGCTTCCGTGACCTCCCTTCTTGCGAAGGAGGTCACTACCGCGTGTTGCGGTTGTGTCCATCCTGCATCCGTTTGCGAAAGGACGCCCACCGTGGCTACCAAGATTGCTGCCGTTTCCGCCGTTTCCGCTGACCTCGCCGCTGCTATCGCCCGTGCCGAGGCGGCCGAAGCCCGTGCCGTTGCCGCCGAGGCGCGCGCCGCCCGACTCGCCGTCGAGTCCTGCGACTACGAACTCGTCGTGACCACCGGCATCCCCTCCAAGTTCGCCGGCGCGCCCGCGTGGGGCACGGTCGAGTTCGTCAACCGCCGCACGGGCGACAAGCGCGAGATGCGCTACGTCTCGGAGCGCACCTCGACCCGGGCTGATGGCGCGACCGTCCTGACGGTCTACGCCAACAAGCCCGCGCCCGCTGCGCCCGTCGCGTCCAGCGACGCTCCCGCCGCCTCGTGACGCCCCTGCGCCCCCCTCCCCCTCTTGCGAGGGGAGGGGGGCTTTCTCTCTCTCTCCTGTGCGTCCCGTGTGTCGCACACCAACCCCGTGCTCGCGAAAGGAGCCACAGCCATGCCGACCCCGACCGACCGCGTCATCTCCGACATCCACGCCAGCGTCCAGCGCATCCAGAACGAAGCGCGGATGCTGCGCAACCTGATGATCCAGCACAAGGACGGACTGCACACGCCCGTCCTGCACGTCATCGAGAACACCGAGGGCATCATCGAGCACGCCGAGGCCCTGACCTTCGAGGTCTGCTCGACCTGCGGGCACGGTGCGCACATCACCTGCCCGTGCAACCACCCCGACAACAACGACCGCGACGCCGGCCGCGTCTGCGCCTCCTGCCAGCACGACCTGGAGCAGGACGCTGACTTCCGCTGCGTCCGGTGCGGTACGCCCTCGTGACCCCTCGGGGGTACTTCCCGCTTGCGCGGGGGAAGTACCCCCTTTCCTCCCTCCCCCCACCATCCAACTCCAACCCCGAGGACACCATGACCGACGACTGGAAGAACAACATCAAGCCGACCCCGTCCACCTACGCCCTGCACGCGGACCCCAACAAGCCGCTCCGCGACGCGCACCACACCATCCGCCAGCTCAACGACCGGATCGCCGAACTCAACGAGCAGGTCTCCCAACTCACCAAGATCCACGAGGAAGACGAGTCGAAGATCAAGAACCTGCGCAGCATGATGGACAACATGCGGCAGACCTCGCGCATCGAGGAGCGCCGGCTCAAGGACGAGATCGACACCGTCATCACCGAGCGAGGCGTCTACCGCCGCCTGCTCCGCGACATCCTCCACCTCAAGGACTGACCATGGACCCCGACACCGAGACCTGCGACGGCTGCGAGCAGCAGTTCGACCCCGAACTCCTCACCACCTGCCGTTACACCGAGTCCGATGGCAACATCGAATGCCTCCGGTTCTGTCCCTCTTGCATTTCCCACTGATCTCCTACACCCCGTGCGGGGGGAGTGCTTGCGCACCCCCCGCACGGGGGTTGCACTCGTTTCTTTCTTCTTTCTTTCTCTTTCTTACGGAGTCCACAATGGACATCAAGTTCGATTCGCTCGCGTCCGCTGACCTGTCCGCCTTCCGCTACGCCTCGTCCACCGACTACCCCAACGGCCGCTACTCCGCGACCGTCACGAAGGTCGACGCCCAGACCACGGACAAGAACGGCGAGTTCTGCCTGCGCTTCCGCCTCACGCTCGCCGTCGACCAGGCCCAGGGCATGCCCCGCCTGACCGTCACGGACCTCATCTCCTTCACCAACGGCACCGCCTTCTCCGCCGTGGGTGCCAACGTGTTCTGCGACCTCATCGAGTGCACCGGCCTGTCCCGTGACTCGGTCCGCACCCTCTGCAACCAGCTCCGCGACGCCCTCGCATCCGCCGACAAGCCCGGCGTCATCTCGTCCTTCCGCTCCATCGCCGAGTACGCATCCGCCCTCGCCGGCTCCCGCGTCGCTCCCAACATCGAGTGGAAGACCAGCGGTGACCGCGAGTTCGCCAACGTCCGCGGCTCCGCAGCCGTGCCGTCCTACCTCTCGGCTGCCAACGAGGTCGACCCCGCCGCCTCGTTCACCGGCGATGACTGCGACATGGAACGCCAGCCCAAGCGCAAGCTCAAGGCCGTGCGTCGCTGAGTCCATCCACTCGCTCCCCCACCAGCCTCTGCTCCTGCACGCTGGTGGGGGACGGGCTCTCCGCGAAAGGAACCACATGCCATCTCCATCTCTTCCGTCTCTCACCGTCGCCGCTCTTCTCACCCCCATCCCGTTCTCCTGCTGGGTCGTTCGCCACTCCGAGATCGACGCCGTCACCCCCACCACGCTGCCCAACCTCCCGCTCACCGAAGACCACCGTCCCTACTTCTCAGCCCCAGCCCACGACACGCTCGCCGAGCCCATCTCAGTCCCCGCCGAAGTCGATGGCTCCTACACCGAGGAGTTCTCGTTCCGCGCCGCGTGGGAACTGACCCGCTCGCTCGAGTCCCTGCCCGGCCCGTGGCAACACGCCTACCGCCAGTGGAACCGTCGTCTCGCCGAGCACGACCTCTCCATGTCCGCAGGCGGCGCACACCGCTACGCCCAGCCCCAGCCCGTCCGCGTCACCCCGCGTCCACCCACCTCCGCCGTCCTCTCCACCTGCCAGCACGACCAGCGCCGCGCACTCCGCGCACGCCTGTACCGCCGACTCGGCATCGTCCGCTGTGCCCGCACCAACCGACTTGCCCGTGACCCCGACTCGTCCTGGACCTCCCACGGTCCGCTCGACCGCCGCGTCCTCTGGGCCCACACCTGACCCCACCAGTCCTTTCGCATCCCCCGCGCAGGGCCGCTCACGCGTCCCCTGCGCGGGGGACTTCCTCTTCATTTCCCTTTGACCGGAGCAGTCCCATGCCGACCCCGATCATCACCGCCAAGTACCAAGTCTTCTGCGCAGTCACCCCCACCGGCCGCATCATGCAGGTCTGGGCAACGCCCTCCGACTCCATGCCAGAGGTCATCGCCACCGACTACCCCGACCCCGACACCTGCGTCACCCACCTCGTCTGCGCCACCAACTCCTACGCCGAGGCCTTCCGCTCCTGGCAGGCCAACGCCAACGTCTGCCGAGATCACTGCTACGCCCTCTCCACCAAGGTCCACACCATCAACCCCGAACTCGAGGACTGAACCATGTCAACCAATCGCCTCTATCTCCACTGCGGCGCACAGGACATCGCCTTCGATGACCTCGCCATGATCTGCCCGCCCGAGCCCACCGACTCGTGGCACCCCATCCCGCACTCCTCCTTCGTCACCGCCATCCGCTCGGCCCTCACCCTGATGGGCGCAACACTCCGCACCGAATCCCTCGCCGTCAAGCACGGCAAGACCGGTGCCGACAAGTTCTTCGGCCTCATCGAGTTCGAGCACCCCCTCATCCCGGCCCCCACCAACGACGGCCTCGTCGGCTTCGGCTTCCGCTCGTCCTGGGACAAGTCCTTCGCCCAATCAGGCACCATGTCATTCCGCACGTTCGTCTGCGACAACCTCGCCATGTCAGGCGGCGAAGCCATCTCGTTCCACCGCAAGAACACGCCGGGCCTCGCCTCCTCCTACGACTCAACCATCGCCTCGTGCATGGTGAACTTCATCACCCAGGCCCGCACATTCGTCGCCGCCCTCAACGACCTCGACACCCAGCCCCTGCCCGACACCCGCGAGTTCATCGACACCACCGCCTGCGCTCTCGCCGACAACGGCGCAGTCCTGTGGCAGAACGTCCCGCACCTGCGCCGCGAACTCGCCAACCCCACCGGCCCGGGCGGCCTGTTCCCCTCCCGCTCGGCCGGCCTCACCAAGGGACTCGTCCTCCAAGCCGTGACCGAGGTCGAGAAGCGATCCCTCAACGCACTCACCACGCCCGACCGTCTTCGTGCCGCCACTTCCTACATCACCAACCTGGAGCCCACCCATGCGTGACCCCACCAACCCCGACGTCCTCGCCTCCGCTCGCAACTTCGTGGACTCCACCAACAAGTTCCACATCAACGGCTACCCGCTCAACCAGGACATGATCTACAACCTCGCCAAGGACGCCGTCTCCCTGCACCTGCGGCTGACCCTCGCCGTCAACCACATCAACAACCTCCAGGCCCAGATCGACCTGCTCCGTTCCGAGATCGCATCGCCCACCGAGTAACGCCATGAACACCACGCTCGCCACCCGCACCCGTCCCTACACCGACCCGCACCCGTCCGCCTCCATCAAGCGCGACGCCGTCCGCGACATCGAGCAGTACTTCAAGGACCGCAAGGCAGCCATCGCCAAGCTCATGCGCGAGAACAACGCCGACAAGATGGACGAGTTCCAGTGGACGATGATCTACGACTTCGAGCACGCGCCCACGGTCACCTCCCGCAAGCGACTGCTCGAGCACGGCATCATCCCCGTCCCGCCGCACGAGCTGCCCGACCCCACCAG
>Ga0208202_1000004_pt1 | contig 66172 bp, 67 predicted proteins | sample LakMenEpi27Aug08_FD_150738 | JGI IMG/M metagenome (GOLD analysis project Ga0208202, IMG submission 150738) | Freshwater microbial communities from Lake Mendota, WI - 27AUG2008 deep hole epilimnion (SPAdes) | ecosystem: Environmental > Aquatic > Freshwater > Lake > Epilimnion/Euphotic zone ... | reverse complement strand
CCGACTGCTCTCGGCTCATGGCGAAACGTCTCACCTCCTTCGCGGATGACATCGCCGATGGCCGCACTCACATGTCTCCCCCCACGGGCAGCTCCCTCCTCGACGACATCGCGGAGAAGACCGCGGTGCTCAATGAGAAGACCTCGGCCTTCCCCACCCTCCTCCGCCTCGTACTCGGTCCCGACGGGCCGAAGGAGTTCTTCCGGATCCTCCGCGGAGTGTGAAGCTCCACCTCATCAGCAGCTGACGCACAGGAGGATGATATATATCCTCCATGAAGCTAACGTCAGAACAACTGCGCACCATCATCGAGGAAACAATCGCCGAGGACCTCAAGAACGTCCGCGGCAAACACGAACACACCATCGCAGGCACCACCGCCCTTCGACGAATGCACGACGCTCCCGGCGTCCTCGAGGCACTATCACAGATCACGGACCCCAAAGAACTGGCGCAGGTCATCGAGGCCATCATCGACGCGGTACCCATGGTCAAACGCGGCGACGTCCTGGAAACATTGGCGAAGGTGACGCGCCACGAACGATCAACGCGGAGGTTCTGACATGAACCTCAACAGATCACACCTCATAGCCTTCCTCGAAGGCGCGGTCATCGGCATCATCATCGGCTGGGTGCTGTGGTGGGGCCTGCTGCAAGGTTGAACTACAAGGGGCCTGTGGAGAGAGCAAACGGGCCTAGGGGCCGCCCCCTTGCAAGGGCCCCTCAAAGGCCCCTCTTTAGGCCCCTAAAATGGGGCCCCGGCCCCGCCCCTAAAAGGGGCATTTTCTGTGGGGTTTTTGGGGCCGCCGGGGGGCGCTAAACCCGCGCGCAAATCTCGAGAAATTTTGAGATTAAAGCGGTCCTTACCCACGCTCGTGGGGGCACATGCCTATTTATAAGCATGTTAAAGCTCAGCCCCGGAGATCTGTGCGTCTACGAAGATGATGGCGTGGCACCGAGAGAGATCTTGGATCGAGTCTTGGTGTTCCTGTATCATCTCGATGAACAGCCGGATGAGGGAATCTTCCTGTGCAACGACGGGACGGTTGACTTCGAGTACATAGCCTTTCTAAAGAGGTTGTGAATTGAGTTCCGGCTCCGCGGATTTTCTGGAGCTGTTGTGGTGCTCGAAAATTTCTCGGGAAATTTTTTGCGTCGAAATGACCGTTGTTCTTCGCGTCTGGAGCGACGTACCATGGTGGCTGAGGTGATGAGATGCGTATGAGGTATGGTAAGATGTTTGAGAGGATGTTCGTGGCTTCGGTGTTTCGGTTGATCATTGGAGCCTTGTTGGCCCCGTTGCGGCGGCTCTTTCGGTAGATGTCAGGTAGCGTGATATATATGTGTTGAGACAGGAGACGACATGAAGCTGACGCTGCCGAGATTGAGACAGATCATCAAAGAAGAACTTGAGACGCTGACGGGAGGAGATGGGCCTGGGGGACAGTGGAGGCTCACGGCAGAGCCTGCGATGGACATTTTGGCGGATGAGGCGGCGTCAAATCCTGCTCTCGTGTACGACGCGAATCCTGATGTGGATGAGACTCGTGAGGGCGTCCTTTCCAGGTTGAGTGATCCTGAAACGGGCGCGTTCGTGGAGCTCTCTCTAAGAGAGACCGACCAAGTTGTCGTGCGCTGGGCAGCCTCGAGGGCGCGCCCCAAGGTCAGCGTTTTGAAAGGCGATTCTCGTGACGACCGTACCATGATGGACGTGATGGACGACGCCTTTGGTGGCGTCTGAGAATCTTTTTAAATTGTCGTGTGTGGAAAACCAATAAATTATCGAAGAATGATTCTTGGGCTTTGTGGTGCATAGAGGCACCGACTTGTTGTACAAGTGACCTTAAGGAATTAAGGTAGTAATCAAGCTTATGGCATTAGGCGTTTGTTGCCATTGGATTCGGCGCGAGACCGCGCCGCGGAGTGGCAAGTTGCAAGTCATTAACGAGTTGGATGAGAAGACGCTGCAGTTGGGTCGGTACGAACGAGGAGCGTATTCCGAAGATGCGATTCGTTCGTTGTACCTTCACAACGCTCGAATGTTACGCGACGTGTTGCGGAAGGTGGCCGCGAGTGGCGTGCGGTTATTTCGCGTGTCAAGCGCCATGTTTCCGTTGAGCGATCGCGTGCCTCGGAGGTTGTGGGACAACGATGCCTTGCGGGGCGAGCTGGCGTTGTGTGGCGAGGTGGCTCGGAAGTGTGGTATTCGGTTGACGACGCATCCGGGTCAGTTCTGCGTGTTGTCGTCGGATTCTGACTCGGTGGTTGAGAAGGCGATCGTCGAGCTCGAGCATCACGCGTGGATGTTTGATTCGATGGGGATGCCGCGGAGTCCGTACGCTGCGATCAACGTGCATGGTGGTAAGGCGGATCGGCAGACGAGGTTGATCGACGCGATTCGGTCATTGCCGGAGGCTAGTCGATCGCGATTGACGCTGGAGAATTGCGAGACGTGTTATTCGTTGGTGGATCTGTTGCCGGTGTCGATGGAGACGGGTGTGCCGATCGTGTGGGATTCGCATCATCATGTTTTCAACGACGGTGGATTGGACGGCGCAGAGGCTGCGGACGCAGCCGATGAGACGTGGCCTAAGGGTGTGAAACCCCTGCAACACATCAGCAATACCGAGCCAGGCATGGAAGGTGGATCTTTCACCGAGCGGCGCAAGCACAGCGACATGATCCATTATATTCCTGCGGTGCAGCTCGAGCGCCTGCGGCGCGATGCAGTGGATCTAGAGGTGGAGGCGAAGATGAAAAATCTCGCTGTCCTCGAGATGCCTAAGAAATTTGATGTGCCCCTTTAATCTTCCAGTGCAATGTTAATGTTGCATGGTATAAAAAGAATTTGTTCCCTGGATTTGATGAACGCACGAAAGTGAGAAAAAAAATGGCAAAGAAAGCAAAGACAAACAAGATCAACGTTGATTCCCCGATTCCTTTTCCTCAGGTGCACACGTTCGATGAGTTGGCTGTCATCGATGACGATTCATTGAACAACATGCAGCGATCGCTGACGGATTCCATCTCTAGGGTGAATAGTCATGGGTTGAATCCTTCAGCATGGGAGGTTGAGATGTGTTATGTACAGCGAGAGCTGCAGATTCGAACAGCTCGTCGTGAGGCCCACGCAAAGTATGTTTCGACTGTTTCCGTCACGGAGGAGGATTGAATTTGAGTTCTCAAGGCACAATTTCTCGAGAAAACTCTCGAGAGTCAGCCTTCGGCGGCGATTCAATGAATCGCTACTTTTCTTCTCTAAAGAACCATCAACAGCTTTCGCATGAGCAGATGATGGAGCTCTTTAAGGTCCTCGAAGCAGGGGGTCTTGACGCGCCTCTCGCGAAGAAAAAGTTGATCGAGACCAATCTTCGTTTGGTCGTTTATGTGGCGAAGCAGTACAAGAACCACAGCATGCCTCTCGAAGACATCATTCAAGAAGGCAACATGGGGTTGATGAGAGCGATTGAGAAGTTTGATTGGAAGAAGGGATTTAGGTTCTCAACCTACGCGACCTGGTGGGTTAGGCAAGCGATTGGTCAACACATCCTGAAGCAGAAGCGGGTCATCAGAATGTCCGCGCATGCCGTGAATACTCAAAAGAAGTTGTTGACAGCCGCCGAAGAATACAGGAACGCGATGGGATGTGAGCCAACTCCTGAAGAGTTGAAGGAGTTGACAGGCACTTCAGATGCAATCTTCAACGCGATGAGGATCAGTGGTCGATCGATTATTTCGCTTGATCAACCTCTGTCCTCAGATCCAGATGCTGACACGATTGAAGATAAGATTGAGGCGGATCCTACGTCAGATCCACTCGAGATTTTTTCTTCCAAGCAAATGTTAGAGTTGGCTCAACGAGTCATCGTGGGCCTTTCTCCAAAGGAAGCTGCGATTTTGAGGTTACGGTTCGGGCTGGTCGACGACGTGTTGAGCGATGAATCTTATAAGATCACTCAAGAGCAAGTTGAGAAGATCTCAATGGGAGAAGGTCTCACGTGACCAGCGAAAGTCTGATTCTTGTCCTATGTTCGATCAATCTGGTCACTTCTTTTGTTAGTTTGTACATGTTGATCCGTGACAAGAAATCTGATGAAATTGAGGAGGAAGAAGACGTAAAAGAAGATCTGCTGGTCGAACGGAACTTAAATTCAAGATTGCGATACTTGCAGACGACCAGATTTGGTCCATCAATGGTACCTCATTCTAGGGGCGAGACATTTCATAGGAAAAATGACAATGACAATGAAAAAAGGTAGCAAATTTGTTGGTGGGTACGCAACAATTGACGATAATGGTGTTAATTATCGTGATATTGCGGATACAATGACAGAGCTTGGGTATAAAATGAACCATTCCTCAGCGAGGAATTACGTACTTCGAGTCATGCGCAAGTTTGTTGATGCAATAGCAGATCAGCATAACATTCACGTCGATTCTGAATCAGCTGAGATGATTTCGAAATCTCCGTTGTTCCAAAGTGGAATCTCTGACTTGTTACAAGATCTAGAGTCTCATAGAAAATTGGTGAAAAATGAAAGCAACTAAGTATCAAAAGAAGTCTTTGATCAGACTAGAAGATCTTCTTCGTCGCAGAAAGACCACGTTAAAAAAGTTTTTGATTGAGAGAGGTATCACCACCTACAGCGTTCTTGAAGAGACTTGCAATAGATTAGGTGTTGTGACTCCTGGTTTCGAAGCATTCAATTTATGCATTCCTTCGTACGTTTCTGATCCAACGGCAGGCGTCGTTGTTGTTCCTCCGTTAGATGTCGTTGCAGAGGCGACTGGTGAGAAAGAAAATTTGAACGAGGTTTTTGCAGCTATTCCTCCAACTACCGCGTATGAAGACGTTCTGTCTCAAGAAAATCTTTCTCTCGTCGAAGATGAAGATGGAGATGCATCCAAGCTAGACCCAACATCAGAAACGAAGAATTACCAGAAGAAGAAGTTAAAAAAGTAGGTGAAAACAAAGATGAGACGAGTCGTATACGAAGTAGAAAAGATCAATAGTAATAAAGTGAGCGAAAAGCAGAATGATTGGTCGTTCGAAAAGCAAAAAATTGCTTTTAAGTTGATTAACAATGCTTCAATTTTGACCGACGCAGTACAGACGTGTAGGAGCGTTCTAGAAAAGAATCCTGATTCTGAACTGAAAGTTGCGATCGCTAAGATCGACGGAGTGATCGAAGAGCTAAAGATAGATTTCAGAAAAAACTACAAGTTTTGAGAAACTCGAATGAATCTAGGTTAGATTCTTGTCAAGAAAACTGTGAAATCTGTGAGTAGGGTTGGTTAATATAACCTCATAATGACAGTCATCGACATTCTTGAATCTCTAGAGTCTAACAATTCTCGAATCTTTAAAGAAGAGTTGTTGGACACTCATAGTAACAATCAACTCTTGCAAAGGATTTTTGTATCTGTTGGTGATCCTTACACGAACTTTTTTGTCAACAAGTTCAAGATGCCTTCTTCTTGTGGTGTTGGAGATGATGATGATGAAGTCATTGATAGTTTTTTGGATTTCGTAAATCATTCGTTGGCTCAACGCAACATCACAGGAAATGCTGCAAAAGATGCCGTCGTTTCTTTTTTTGCACGTTTGACGGCAAACCAACAGAAGTGGTGTCTCAGAATTTTATTGAAAAATTTACGATGTGGTGTGCAGTCCACCACTGTCAATAAGATTTGGCCGAATTCTATCGTCGGGTTTTCAGTGCAGTTAGCTGAGAGCTTGCAGACGAGATTCGATCCTAATTCAGGAATCATCATCAACGACAGCATCAGCTATCCTGTCCGCGTTGAGCCTAAGTTGGACGGATTGCGATGCATCATCGTGAAGAAAGATGGTCTAGCCACCATGTTTACCAGAAGTGGTACGGTTCTAGAGACGCTTCCGAAGATTAAGAAAGCGATCGAAGACGCGCCATGGGACAACTTTGTCTTGGATGGTGAGGCGATGGGTTCCGATTGGAATGAATCTGCGTCTGTGGTGATGTCTCACAAACGAGGCAAGGATGATTCTAACATCATGTTTCATGTGTTCGATTCCATGCCTTTTTCTGATTGGCACGATCAAGAAAGTTCGATGGAGCTGCTGACTCGAGTTGAACTGACCGAAGAACTAGTTTCGCAGGTCAATAACTCTTCGGTGGCACATGTTAAAGGCATCACCGTTAATGATTCAGGTGAACTATTGGATTTTTATTCAAAAAATCTAGAAAGCGGATTCGAAGGAATCATGATCAAGGATCTCTCGGCTCTTTATTCGTTTAAGAGATCTAACTCAGTTAAAAAGATGAAGCCGATTGCCACCTATGAAGGTATGATTGTCGGTCACTACATGGGAAACAGAGGTTCAAAGAGAGAAGGTCTGTGGGGTGGATTTGAGGTCATGATGCCAAACGGGATCATCACACGTGTGGGTGGAGGTTTCACCGACGCATTAAAAGCTGAGATCGGAATGGATCCTGACTCATGGATTGGAAAAGTGGTTGAGCTAGAAGGTCAACCTGAACCTTCCACGTCGAATGGATTGACGAAGGACGGAAAAGTCAGATTTCCTGTCTTTATCCGCGAGAGAAGCATCAACGATGTCGATCCTAAAATTGCTGAGGTCGGTCAAAAATTCTTAAACATAGTTTGAATTTACCTTATAGTTATGTCACGGGTTGTATCACAATTGAACACAGCCTCTTACAGGAGATTATATAAAATGTCAAAGTTTGTATTCGTTATCGCTTCAGTTTGTCTCGTCGCATGTGCATCAACCGACGCACCAGCACCAGCTGCATCCGCTACAGCCACGGCTGATGTTGCAGTTTCGGCAGAGCCTGCTGCTTCTGCAGCTCCTGCAACGGCGGCAACTGTTGTCGAGTCAGCTGCACCTGTGGTTGCTCCAAGCGCCGCAGTCAGTGCAACACCAGCTGCAAAGTGATTTGAACAAATGGGACTGCTTGTATTATAAGTAGTCCCATAATGGTCCCATCGTCTAGAGGTTAGGACAGTGCCCTTTCAAGGCGCTTGCGGGGGTTCAATTCCCCCTGGGATCGCTGAAAGCCATCTTTTATAGATGGCTTTTTTATTATGAACTCTTTACCTGAAATTGGCGAAAGAATCGTCGTTTATGGAATGCTACAAGAAGCAAAGGTAGCATCTGTTTGTTGGGATACTACCTCTTTTGATTGGATCATCAATCTTGATTGGGGATTTCACGGACAATCTAAAGTTAGATTGCACGATGAGAACAAGACCTGGTATAGATTTTCAAAGGTCAATTAAATCAAGAACCTGTTTTAATCTGTTTTATTAACCCAATGATAGACTGGATATCTCCTGGATCAGATATTATGATCTTTAAGAAAGCCGTTCCTAACGCTTGTCTTTCCATCTTGTCGATAAGTTTTTCGTCGCTTATAGCAGCAGCTGCATCTTTAGATTTTGCCACGTCTTTTATTGCCGAAGCTAGTTTTGTTGCATTCGCTTCGGGGGCTAACTTTTGAAGTTTGGTGCGTAATTGATCTATAGGTCCTTCGACTTCTCCTGCTTCGTGAATGTTCTTTATTTCTTCTAGTATGATCTTGCGTAGCTGACGTTCTGTTAATTTCATGTTGGGTCCTTCGGTAATATATCTATGTAATTAACCACGATAGTTTGCAAAAAAGATTATATTTAAGATTCGAAATGAAGAACAAGAGAACCAATCGTCGTCCGCTCGTAGAAATGAAGAAGGCTTCTGGACTAGGGAAGTTATTCGATTCTTTATACGAAGACATCTTAAAAGATTCTGGTGGAGATAAGAAACAAGCTCTTGATAATTTCATAGATCAAGTCATGGCATACACTGCTGGTGGATCTCCTGATATGGGTTCTTCTAGATTGGCAGTCATTCACGGAGATGAAGTTATTAAGGTTGCTCTTAATGAAGCAGGCTTCGCGCAGAATGGAATTGAGGCCACAGCAGGAAATGACTCTGAAGTGAGCGATATAGTCGTTCCTGTGCTTAGTGCTAGCGATTTCACGGATCATGACGGATACTTGTGGATAGTTTCGCAGAAGGTCAAACCCCTGACAATCCCGGGATTTTCTAAAGAATGGCAGATGGTTAGATCAGCATTGAAGCAAGCAGCAAGCGACGCGGCTTCAGGAAAAACTCCTAAGGCCCCTCCACCACCAGCAGCCCCCACTTCTGCCGCAACAAAAAAGGCTCCTAATGCGCAGGTTGATCCTGATGCCACAAAGGTTGCAGTTCCTCAAGGTGCTGCAATGAAGCAAGCAGCTAATGTGACTTCTCAGCTTCAGTCGACTGGATTGGACAAAATGTTGACTGATGAATTCCTTGGATCCTTTGCAAAACTTGTCACAAGGTATTCTGAGATAAACACAGGAGATCTATACAAGCCTGATTCTTGGGGTGTGGATGGCGATAACATCAAGTTATTGGACGCTGGATTAACAAAGTCAATCAGCAAGAGCTATTATAAGAGCACAGGTTCTGGTCTAATATTTGCTGGATCAGAGCAGGCCAAGCAAGCCAAAGCCGAAAAAGAATCTTCTAGAACCTCCTCTATTGAATCTAGACGATCTCAAAATGAGGAGTTTGCCAAGGATGCTTTACAATTATCTTCGTATCCTGAAGAAACAGCGTTGCTTCTCTACGTGAGAGGATTGGTTGAACCTCTTCCTCGTTCTATCTTTTCCTACGATCCCGACAAGGGATTGTCAAAGTTTGACATACGTTCTGCTTCTAAAACGTTGCGAGACCAGTACGACAAGGTCGTCGGACTCATTGAAAAAATCTCAGATTCTTCTTTGAAAGATTCTCTTCTCAACGGGCTGGACGGGATCTTGACGTTGCAGGAATCTGTAGGACGATCTCAACTCAGAAGCCTCATCAGGATGCATCTGAAGACTCTGATTTAATCTTCATAACGACCAACGGGTTATCTTTTATTTTCCAAAATTGTTTTTCTAACGGTGGTTCTTGTCCTTCCTTGAACCACATCAACTTGCGGCCTTCGGTCGAGTCGTAGACGCCGATGATCGTTATTTGCCCTGCATGAATTAAATCGTGACAGACATGACACACGACGCTGAGATTGTAGTTGTTGTTCGTTGATCTAGGATCTCTACGAGGAATTATGTGATGAATGTTAAGAGCTGCGGGATTGTTGTACCTGCAAATCTCACACTCATTCTTCTTTAATTTCTCTTGATTTCTAAACCTACGTTGAACCATCATAGTATTATACAAACGCGTGCGGAACTCTTATCCCGTTCTATCATTCAACGAGTTCTGTGGGTCAGATGTTCGTCTTTGCGATTCGACCGCGGGACCCTTGTAGGTCTCTAACATCCTGCGCAGAGTCTTAACGATTGCGTCATACCCAACAACAGACACGCCGCCTGAAAGCGTGTAAGCTAGTATCGATCCCGCTAGCGTCTTTCCAAATGCGATTGGCACGGGCAAACCATATTCGTATCCGATCAATCCGACTCCTGCTCCCACAGCTAGGGCGTGAAGAGGTAAGGTTGCCCAGTAGATTCTTCTCCATCCGACGTGCCCATCAGATTCTCGCCTCTTGTTTCCAAGGATGATGTTACGAACTACCTGACCACACATCCCTATGATGAAGGGAACCACCCCTAGAATAATTATCCAATCTTGCATGACCAATAACTATAAGAATTATTCATAGATTATCACGCGTCATCCTCACATTATGATATACTTCAAAAGCCTCTTCCGAGGCTTTTGAAAAGTGCATTTGAATCTTAGGTTTTACTTTACGATTCCTGCAAGACGCTGCCAACGCTCAACAATTATATTTCCATCATTGTGAAGAGATTCTTTTTTTGTCTCTGAATTTAATTTTATGACTACTAATGGCGCGCTTCTTTCACCTCCCGCATATTTCAAGATAGTGCTTGAGGGCTGTTCCATGTTCAAAGAGATTTTTTCTTGCATCTTTTCTCCCAATGCTTCTGTCACGCCTTCTCTTTTTTGTTTTTTAGCATGAATTGCTTGAAATGAATCTACACACTCGTTCCAAAAATCAACAAATGTTTTACCAATAGATTGAGCTGCTTCCAACTTCCCAGTTTTTTCATAAAAGTTAGCCCATCCATATACGGTTTTTGGTTCGTAATTTTTATCATATCCAGAGACAGAAGAAGGCGGATTATCATCCATGAAATTTTTAGGTGCTAACAACCCTTTAAAACTTTCCCCAAACCCAATTGCGTACACAGCATCACTCTTGGGTAAAACACGCGTCAAAGATACTCTTCCTTGAGGAGTTAAGTCTATTCTTATACCGCTACGGACTTGTGTTGAAAAGTCCTTAAAATGAGCATTTACAGCTTTTTCGTACTGTTGCTGTCTATCGTTACATATTTTTTCAAACTCTTCAAAAGACTTGACTGCTGGTAAGATTTCTTCTTTAGGTTCTTCTTTTTTTCCACTAAAAGCGCTTTTTATCGTGTCAAAAAAACCTTCTTTTGTTAACTCGGTTTTTTTAGTTTGTTGTGATATTTCTTCTACAACTAGTTCTCTAAGTCTTGATTTCGTTAACTTCATGGATAGAGTCTCTTTCTAAAACTTTGATAATTATAGATCTCTCGATCAATCAATTAAAATTTAAGCAAAATTAAATGTCAAAGGCCACCTTTCGGTGGCCTTTGTTACATACATCTAAATTTTACTTCAGATGATGTTCATGTCGAGAACCGTGACCGTTCCGTAGAAGTCCGAACGGACCATCTTCTTACCGTAGCGGGTCATCACGCCCTTACGTGGTGTGAAGTCCTCTGGTGCGAAGATTGTTGGTGTCACGATGAGTGGAACGTATGGTGCGTATACGTAGCCTGTCTCGAGGTAGCTGCCACCCTTGTAACCGACGAGGATCTTGTTACGTGGGAAGTAAGGATCCTTGTAGACCGTGAAGCGGTTGCTGACCGTGCCGATTGCCTCTGCACCGATTGTGAAGGGGCTGCCGACCTGACCTTCACCGTCGATCGAGAACTTGGGCTTGTAGAGGACCGAGCTCTCGAGGATTGTTGCAACGTCTGGTCCTGTGACCATGAAGTTTGCTGATCCGCGGAGTGTCTTGCGGTGGATCGTGTTGGCAACGTCGATGACTGTCTCAACGAGCGTCTCATACCACTCGCGAACCGTACCGGTGAATTGTGGTCCGATTGAGAGGCTTGAGGCGAGTGTTACAGGCTGTCCTGTTGTCTTGTTGACGAACTTACCAGGAGCGCGTGACCAGTAGTAGTTGGCGCCGTTGGCCTGTGTGACGAGGTCGTTGAGGATCTCGCGGTCGATCTCGAGGGCGATCTGCTCCGAGAGGATCGAGGTGAGCTCAACCTCTGCGTCCATGCTGTGGTAGGCGTTGAGGTCCTGTGCGAGCTCTGGTGACCAGCGAGCACGGAGCTTGCGGGTTGTTGCTGTGATTGCAATCGACTCGATCTTGATGTCGATCTCTGGGATTGCTGGTGCTGGTGTTGCTCCGAAGTCAGACTCGAATGAAGGTACTGTGAGAGTTGCACCAGTCGAAGCGACTTCGAGTGAAGCTGCCTTCGAGAAGGTGACTCGTCCAGCGCCTGAAGTGAGAACTGACAATCCATTTGCTCCCTTGATAACGAATTGGAGATAGTTACCATTCAATGCATCAGGAGTGAATGTATGTGCTGATGTACCGCCACCCGTGAGAGTGCCGCGCTTCGTGAGTCTACGGAGGTTGAGTACGCCTGTTCCTCCTTGGAATGTCTCGCCCCATGCTGTTGCGTTTGCTCCGAATCCGCTGAATACCGCGACCTGTTCAGCCGAGAGGAGGTCTGCTCCTGCTGCGGTGAATGCCGTCGTAGGAACGTAAACGAAGAGCGCATCGAGCTGATTGGCTTCGATAGAATTCTGAACCTGCGAATCAAAATCCATGAGACGTGCGTTCGAGCCGCTGAAGTCAGCTAACGTTGCAACGGTTGCACCGTTTGACCAGGTGAGTCCGTCAACTCCCTTGTATGAACCTGAGTAGACCGTGCCTGCTGAGAAGTCGAATGTCTGAAGTGAACCAGTTACTTTTGAGTAACCTGCTCCGACAAGATCATACATACCACCCGTCGCGAGTGATCCGCTTTGAACCCCTCTGCCTGTTGGGTTGTTGTAGATTGATTGACCTCTTGTATAGGTCGACTCTCCTGATGCTCCTACTGCCTGTCCAACGTTCGTACCGTATGTGTAATCGAGGTAGAAGATGAGACCTGAGGGGAGGCTCATTGGCTGGATCGAAACGAGCTCGTTTGAAACGAGACCGCCGAATACGCGGCGGACGATTGGGAATGCGATGTTTGTGAAGCCCTGGATCTGTCCGCTGGATGTCACGTTGCCGCCGCCTGTTGAGAGGCTGTTGCTCTCCTTGAGGACCTGTGCTGCCTGGTTCTCAAGAAGCTGTGCCATTACTTCGCGACGTGTGCCATCGAGGCCACGGAGGAGGCCTGTGCGGCTCCACTTCTCTGTAAGACGGGCACGCTCGGCGCCTACGTGACGCTCTTTGATGCCCTGTGCAAGCTGATCAATTGTAAAAGATTTCATTCTTATATTCTCCTATAAACAAATTGAAAGATTAATCTACATGCCCTCAAGCATCACTTAGCTATGCCTGCGAGCTTTGCCCAACGCTCTGCTTCATAACCCTCGTTGAGGGGTTGTGCCGAAGCCGAACGTGTTGCCTGAGAAGAAGATCCAAGAACGCGACCTTCTGTTACAGGCTTACGCGGAGCTGCCAATGTCTTGGCGAGGCTCTCATATACAAGCTTCACTTCGCGGAGCGTGGCTGCTTCATCGAGCTGCGCAATAACCTGCGATTTCTGGCGCGAGGTTAAGGCTTCTGATTGAAGAAGCTTGTTCGTGAACATGAGCTTGGCGTTGAGCAGATTCGTTTCTGCCAACTTGTTGCGGAGCTGAACATCGCCTGCGCTCGCACCAGGTTTCACGTTGCTATTAGAGCGAACGTTGCTTGGACGCTTTGCTTCAGCAAGCGCCTCTGAAAGTTTGTTGAATCGTTTAACAGATTCGTTGTAACGCTTTGCGAATCCCGTGTAGGCTGCCTTGTGAGCATCTCCATGACGAGCAATTTCCTTGCGTTCAGAAAGTGTGCGGGTCTTGTTGAACTTTGCTTTAGATGCCTCATAAAGGCGTGCTGCGCCGCGAGCTCTTGCACGGAGAGACTCTTGAAGCTTTAGCTCTGCGACCATCTGACGACGGATTGACTCACACTTAGCTGCTTCGTCGGCAGGGTTTTCAGCTCCCTCTTCATCTTCGTCAGCTTCATTGACTGGAGAATCAGACTGGACATTTGGCTGCTCAGCTCCTGAAGGCTTTGTTAATGAATCAGTTCTTTTAGCTGCTTCACCCTCTACGCCATAGGCTTCGTAGGTCTCATCCGTCATGCTAGCTTCGTCGACTTCACTCAATGTCATCTCAAGAGGCTCGCCTTCTTCTTCGGCGTCGCCGAAGTCGTCAAACTCATCTGATCCAGGGGCTTCTCCCTTGGTTGAAGGAACTGCCTCTTCACGAATAGCCTTCATGCGTGCAATTTCACGACGTAACATGCCTTCGTCGATCTCGACAATCAAATTATCGTTGAGACGACGAGATTCTGTCGTCGGCATATTAGGCATAGACATTTCTTCCATGTCTTCTTCGTCCTCAGCGCCTTCTTCGTCATCTCCGCCGAGGTCTTCCATGTCATCGCCACCCTCTTCCTCGCCACCGAGGTCTTCCATGTCTTCGCCTGCTTCTTCGTCTTCCTCTTCGCCGCCTCCGGAGACCAAATTGACTCCAAGGCTCTCGAGGTCGACGTCGTCAGGAACTCCTGTTAATTCAATGCTAATTGTTTCTTCATCCAAACGACCATTTCTCTTCTTCATTTTAATCTCCTGAAGCTTTTCTAGTTTTTTTAAGCAATTCTGTATTTTAAGGTTACAGCTCAACTTTTGAGTTGAACTTACGATACGCGTGTTTGCATGTTCATAAAGCTCTGAGATCGTTTCTTCAAGAGAAGAGACTTTGTTTTCAAAGCTTTTTGATTCTTTCATGCTTTGTTCAATTGATGATAACGAATCGATCATCTTTTCGACATAGCGTAACTTTTCTTCAAATTCGCGGAGCGTTTCGTTCTTGCTCTTCGACGCGATTATCTCCATGACATCTTCAAGCGTTACCTCGGAAGCGGTTTGGTCCTCTTCAACTTTTTTCTCATCTTCTTCTGAGGTTAATTCGCCAATTGACATGGACATTTCGTTATTTTTAGCTTCAGGTCCTTTTTTAGTAGGATCATCTGTCAATATTTTATCATGATTTTTATCATCATGATCATCCTCCGCAGACATGTCTGCGGAGGATTCTTCCAATAACTCTTTTTCTATCAGCTCACGAATTCGTGGAGCAACTGCCTCGATAACTGCTCTTTTAGCGTTATCTTCAGCTATTTCTTTTAGTTTTTTTACGTCTGCTATTGCTTCTTCGTAGAGCTGTTTAGACATTTTCAAAAATTCTCCATTTCAATTATTGTCATGTTGATGAATCAGAGGTTCCCATTTTGGTGGCACCATTCAGCATCAAAGATCCAATTTTCTTAGCGTATTGTGCTGGTGAACGAGTGCCAGTTGCAGGACCTCCAGGGACATAGTTTGGTTTAACATCGACTGCCTTTATTCCAGGATCTGCGGACTTGTCGACGCCATCCGTCTTTCCAGGTCCAGGTGATGAAAGATCTGGTGTAAAAGAATTAGCAGGGTCTCCAGGATTTTTCCAAGCGCCATCAGCACCTGCTAATATATCTGGAGAATTTTCGTAGTTAAGACTTACCTTGGGACCAAAGAATGCGTCGCCTGTCGTTGAAGAAGGAGCTAGATATGCATTGCCTGTGCTAACGACAGCTGCTCTATACTCATTTTCTTTTCCAACAAAATTTGCTGTCGGGGATTCTGGATACAGCTTGCTCATTAAATTATTTTTTGCGTTCGATTCCGGTGCGTACACCGTGTATTTCCCTTGTCCAGGCATAATTTCCTCCTTAAAGATTAAGTAAGGTCACTTGTTTCGAAGAGCTCTTTTTGCTTCACGAATTTTCTCTAAACGTTTCACTAATCTAGCTTCTTCAAGACCAAGTGCCTTGTAATAATTATGAGGATTCTCAATAGTATCTGCAAATTCATCAGCATCTACTTCTTCGGCATCTTTTGCTGCATCTTCTGTGCTACGTTCTGCCTTAAATTTTGCGACCTCTTGCATGATGATTCTCTTCAACAAATTCGATGTTAGTTTCATAAAAAGACACCTTTCGTGCAAATATATAGGCTAAGTATTCTAATCTATTTTAAAACATCAAAATTTCTTTGATGTGTCCATAAACGCTAGCGCTGCCCATTTCGACGCTGCTTCATCCCCAAATAGTTCTTCTGGATTTGTAGAAGCTACGATTCTTTCTACAGAACCAACCGGTTGTGGTGTGTGATTGTGACCTTCATTCATTAACATGTTTGGTAGTGTAGTTGAAGCTGTGTCAGCTAAAATTGCAGCAAGAATAGGATCACCTTTAGACTCTGTCTTTATGACTTCGCTTATTCTTTTCTTATCCATTATCTGATTTCTTTGGCCATAAGAAATCATATCAGCAGGTTTTTTATGCACTTTTTTTTCTTGAAAAGCGAATGACTCTTTTAATTTTGTGGAATTTCCCATGCCTTCGGATAAAATTTCCACAAGACATTCTTTCACTAGATCTTTCAGTTCATTACGAGTCATTTTCATATGGCTGCTTCCTTTTTGACCCTTACAATATTACTTCTTTGTAGATAAAATATCATTAATAATTCTATTGATTCTGTCAGAACGATTAAAAATTCCTCTTACCTCAGAGGGATTTATTGTTTTTCCTTCTGCCATCATGAACGCACCTGGTGTTGATGGTTCAGAAACATAGTCCCAACAGATCAATTGAAAATCATCTTGAACTATCTGATAATCGCCTTGCTTTTTTGTAGAACCAACTCCTCTAGATGATATTCCTAATTTTACTCCGCTTTCGACTAAGGATTGTAGTATCTTACCAGAAGGGGTGTCTAGAATTTCCACGCTTCCATAGACGACATCTCCGTCTAAGTATGCTTCACGAACTATATGAGAAACATTTTTTAAATTTACCACTGAAGAATCAGGATGATCTAACTCTCCTAAAGCTCTATTTTCAGCTATAAACTTTTGATAGTTTCTTATTTCTCTTTCTAGAATATTTTTCGGGTAGATTCTGCCATTTTGATTCAAGGTATCTGCTTTTTGCAGAATACCTTTCATCAAGATTTTTCCATCGTTCTTTTCTCTGGACTCTTTTATAGTTTCAGAAGAATAATCAAATATTTCATAAGAATTTAAGAGTTTCAAGTCAGACATTTGACCCTCCTGAAGTTAGTTCATCAACTAACTTTGCGTATAACATGTATTCAGAAATAGTGGAATCGTTAACTTCATTTAACGGTTCGAACAACTTATTCTTTACTTCTAATAATTTAGTGTTCAAATACTTTGAAGATTCTTTTGACTCCAGATAATCATTGATAGATTCCAATAATCTTTCTCTTATTTCACTCAATTTTTTTAAGATCGTAGAGCTGTCGTCATTGGCTGTAGCAAAAGCATAAGCTTTGATAAGAGATTTTTGATCAGACGTAAGAGCTCCATCGTATTTTTCGCTTAACTTCTTCATCATGACTTTCATAAGAAGACGATTCGTTCCTACTGAGTTTTCGTTGACCTTTTCTTCTTGCAACTGACTCTTTGGAGAAACAAGCCACTTCATCAATGCTTCTTCATATTCAGCTGTTTTTTGCAAGTCAGAATTAGGGTTCCTCCAACTGTTGAGCAAATTCTGTATTGTTGCAAACATCTTGTATTCATTGATATGCTGGTCATAAAAATTATCGTCTTTTAATTGGTGGTTTATACTCCTAATTAAAATTGATTTTTCTCTGTCTAATTCATGCATATCATGACTTCTAGCAGCGTTTTTTGCTTCAAAAATTATTGAAGCAGCAATTGATTCTGATCCAACTGTAGTTTTCATTAAAGCATTTATGAGTCTAAATTCTCTATATAACTCAGTACCAGATTTGAAATTTTGCTTAATGATTTTAAGCGCTTTTGATGATTGAGGTTTGTTATTTTCTACGAGCGCTTTTGATATGGTTTTAATTAGAAACTCGTAAATTAATCCAGTATTTCTTTTTTTATTATGTGAGGATGACATTCTGGTCAATTCCTTTCAACAGTTGAATTACTCTAATGAATAGATATACTTTCAGTCTTCGATGTCAAGATCTAAAGCCGCTTCCTCGTTAGATTCTGTTAATAATCCTTCTTTATTTTTTTGAATCTTCAAAGCTACTGTCATCTTTTTTAGAGAAGACATTACATCAGGAGGAAGACTTGTCACGTGATAAGTTTCGTTTATCGACTCTGATAATCCTAATGGATCTTTAAATTGGTTTTTTAACCACTTCGTATCATACGGGTCATTCAACGCTTGATGAGTTGACGTCATTTTTACGAAATCTGGTTCATGTAGTTGCCATTTTTTTCTTCTAGAACTATCATACTGCGCTTTTTTATTGCTGTATTTAGTCTTATTTGATTTCTTTATGGGTAGCTTGTCTTTTTCGTATAAATTTGGCATTTGTTCGGGTTCATCTACCGATAATAGCAACTTTGCATCAGGAGATGCATCATCTGAAGGTTTATCTCCTGCAAATAATCCGCCTCCTCCGCCGCCTGCTTCTTCTTCTTCGCCTCCTGCTTCTTCTCCAGCAGGCGCTTCTTCTTCACCTCCGCCTGCTTCTTCTTCGCCACCAGCAGGCGCTTCTTCTTCACCTTCAGGTTTAGCAGCTTCTACTTCAGCATCAATGATCTTTTCTTGCTTTCTTTGTTCATTGATTGCAAGAATTTGTTCGTCATTCAATCCCCAAATTTCTTTTTGAATAAATCTTTTGCTTCCCATTCCTTCAGGTAAAGCACCACCTATTTCAAACTTTGATCTCCAGAGTTCTAGCTTCTGTTGTTGGGCAACAGTCGAAGGGTTAGAAAGACGTAAAGTAAAGTTTTGTAAATCTTCGTTGTCAAATCCATTTGCATAAAGATGTATAATCGCCAACTTATTAAGTTCAGAAACAATCGTCTTTTGAACCACATTTATCGTTCTAGAAAATCTGATATCTTCTTGAGCTAATGTAGCTTTTGAAGACAACATTTCATCATATCCCAAATAAGCTCTTGGAATTTTTAATGCGGCAAATAGCTTTTTTTGAATGTAAGCTACATCTTCAACCGAAGCTGCATTTTGACCACCTGCCAAGGTGTCAATCTTTGTTCCGCTTTCTCCGCCTCTCACTGGAATGAAATAATCATCTTCTACACTCAAAGGAGAATATCTTAGATCGACCCTACCTGTGTTCCTATCAACAACTTGATTAGTTCTAAGGTTCTTTCTTTGTTCTTCAACGTACATTGGAACGTTCTCGGCCGGAATATTCGCAACGTCTACGTAAAATACACGACGTTCTGGTGCGCGGACAACTCTATACACAAGCATAGCGTCTTCAAGAAGAATTAGTTGACGCCAGATTCTTCTGGCGGCTTCTATGACTGAAGATCCATAAGGTAGAAACATGTCATTTCCGATGTACCTAAAATGAGAAATTTCCCAATTTTCTAATGTTCTATTTCCCATAGTCGTCCAACGATATCTTACTGCAAATGGATCTTCTCTATCGTAATTTTCTTCTCTTTCAATTTCGTTTACTGGAATTGGGAATGCGTTGATAACTCCTTGCGTGGGAGATACATCATTATAGAGAAAGAAGTCTCCATACTTAACCAAATTTCTAGCCCATGAACGTAAGTTAAATTCTACATTTAGAGTGTTGTAGAATAGATCTTCTAATATCTGTTTTATTTTTTCGTTATCTGAATAAATGTGAAGTACTCTACCCTTTTCATCTTGCGCGCATGTTTCGTCGGCGTAGATATCGAGCGCCGCAGCAATTTCAGGCGTATATTCCATCTCTGCAAAATCTTGATATCTCATCAAACGTTCTGACAAGTTATAAGAATTTGCAGTTATAGTAGAATAAGTGGGAGACATTGAACGCTGAAACAACAAGGCCGCTGACGATTTAGCTTTGTCAGCAACCGCTATTGTAGTGTCTAATGTCCGAATCTTTCTCTTGACTACAGGACCGCTTTTAAATAAGCGAGTAAGACGCTGAAATAAATTTTTTTCTTCTTTTGCCACGTTCTATAACCCTACGTATGAATATATTACTATAGAGTTATCTTGGGTAATAAATTCTTCAATCAACATCTTTAGTTGGTTTAAAAGTTACTCTTTGCTTTTCGGCCATTGTTGTTGATTGTGGCACGTAGCTTGTAGGATTCTCTATCATTTTTTCAAGAGTGTCCTTCACGTTTTTTAAATGAGGAGTCAATGCATTAATAGCATCGGCGGTTGCATTCTGTTCGAAATCTATGATTTCTTCATATAAATCTGCTGCAGAAGAAATTAAAGATTTTACCCCTGAAGAATCCACTCCTTCCATTAGTGCTTCTTTTTGTAGCAAAATTTTTGCATGAAGTTCAACAGAATTTAACTTTTTTGGCATATTAGTCTCTTTTATCGTAACAGTAATGTCAAATATTTATTACGCTTCAACGATACAACCAAGATAAATCTGCAATTAGTGGATCAGAATTAGCGTTGACATGTTTAACGTCGGTTGGTTCTCGCAATTTATACACATTTTGAGGATTAATTCCAGTTGAAGCTCTTAATGAAGGACTGATGTATGGACTAGCTGAATTAGGGCCATTAGGAATTTCATTTAATTCTCTTCTAGAGATACCCGTCGCTTTTAGCATAGCATATGCCATAGCCATAGCAGATTCATTAGCACCACTTCCGTCTTCAACTAGCCACGCACCAATAGCAAGACTCATGATTAAATCATCATGACTATCTTTAGAAGCCATAGGCTTATTACCATTCCAAATAAAAGCCTGAAGTTGATCGTACAGGCGTTGAGAATGGCACCTTAAAACCTTATTTCTTATAAGTTCTTCAAGCTTTGTTAAAACTTGAACTCTCGTTTTTTGATTCGTTGGGAATCCTGGTAGTTCTGAAGGATCTACTGAAGAGTAAGAAAACGGATCACCTTTATTGTTGTGGTAATACAATCGTGGATATCCGGAGTCTCTAAGCTTAACATTCACGAAATATCCAAATGTGTTATTCTCTGGACAGATGAAAGCATTATTATATTTTTTACCCCATTCAGCCAATAACTCTGCAAACTTTTCTGGAGGTATTTTACCCATGTATTCTGCTACAATCTCACAAGCAGATTGATCTATTACATGAAACGCAGAATAATCTGATGCATCGCCTCTAGCAACATCTGCAGAAATTACATATGATTTTTCTGGTGAAGGGTGATCCCATATCCAAACGTTTCTATCAAATCCTGATTTTTCAATAGGAGGAGATATTTTGGATCTTAAATCTTCTAGATCTTCTGACTGTAAGAACGTATCTCCAGACGTGATAAAATCGCAAAGATATTCTTGACTAACTTTTCTTTTTGGTAGATTTCTAGTTTCTTTTGTAAACCAAACTTCATCGTGCTCTGGGTGAACAGTCCACGGAAGTCTTATCGGATTAAATTCGTTAGCCCCAGCTTCTGCTTCAACCCATAATCTGTAATATAAACCACCTACTCCATTAGGAGAAGAAATTAGAATAGCGTTACCACCTGTCGTAAGCGTGGGATAGAGACCTGTCCATATCGTGTCAAAATCTCTAATAAATGCACACTCGTCTACAATTAGCAAAGATAGAGCTTCAGAACGGCCTGCATCTTCCGACGTAGGTACAGCCTTTATCTGAGATCCATTGCTAAAAGATATTTGTTGCTTTGATGGCTCAAACTTGGGCATCAAAAGCCATTTTGGCAAAGATTGTAGTAAAACAGCTACTTTCTTAATAAAGTTCTGAGCAGTAGCAAGTTTTGTTGCAATAACTAATACGTTTTTATCTTTGTAAAAAATAGCTAACCAAGTGGCATATGCAGCTGAAACCGTTGATAAACCCAGCTGTCTGGATTTTAGCACAATGTTAAATCTATGCTTTTGAAAGTTTTCTAAGCATTCATCTTGAAAAGGATACAACTCAAATGGAATCGTGCCTTTTAATGGATGCTGGATTCTTGCGTAGTGCTTTATAAAATACGACGGATCTTTACCACAACGAATTATCTCGTTGACTTGTTGCTGTTTTGTTAACGTTTTTTCAGACATTATGCTAGTTCAAATATACACTTTCTTCTGTACAAAGCAGTTCTTTTTGGATTGTGAACATTAAGACCAATTATTTCAACAGATTCGCCTGAAGAAACTTCTTTAACTTTTAAAGACTGTCCAGACAGATCTTTATATTTGCTTTTAACGTTATCAACTATCGATTTCACATTTTTTACAGCTTGCTCAGACTCAAATAATTTTACTCTAAGCATTTCTCGCTCTGAAGCAAAGTTAATCACAGTCTGATAAACCAAGTGAAGTTGATTTTGACCAGCAAGCGACATTTTTGCTGAAAAACCTGAAGTCAAAGGCATGGAAGATCTACCCCATGATGTATCGATTGCTTCTCCAAGAGAACTAAGATCAATATCAGCCATTTTTTCCTCTTCAAAAACAAAGATAACTATGTATCATCACATTTAAAATTCTAAATGAATATCTAACTTTTTTTGTTCTGCTTTCAAAAGAACAATCTCTTTTTCAGGTCTCCACCCATTTTTCCATTTTTCTTGGTTGGGTCTTGCCCATAACGTCTCACAGCTTTCACAGCATCCAAAGCTTTTATAAGATTTTTCATCTTCTGAAGATCTAAAAATACATTCGCAGACTGGACAAATCAATGGTACAATTTCTCTTGCAATTTTTGGTTTGATCACGTAGTAACCTGAACATTCTTTAATCAATCTTTCGTGCGAATAATCTTTCCACGTCATGTGACAACCACCTTGGAATCTTTTTCTTGCTTGGTTATTTCGATAATATGATCTGCCATATCTTTTATTCCATCCACATGGGTAATCATCAAAATTGTCTTAAAATACCTCTTCAGGCTATTGAGCAATCTACTACATGCTTCCACTCCAGATTCGTCTAACGTTCCAAATCCTTCGTCAATTATAAACATATCCAATTTTGGAAGAGTTGAAATATTAACTAAGGCTACTCTAATTGCAATTGATGAGATGGTTTTTTCCATTCCTGAACATAACTCAATTATCCTCCTGCTGTCTCCATAGTTGATGTATATTTCCGTAGAGTCTGTTTCATCATCATTTTCAAGTTCTACTGTAAAATCTACGATACCTTGTAAGATTTTTGAAATCTCTTGATTGATGACAGGAAGCTGAGTTTTCGTGATCATTAAAGGAAGACCTTTTTTTGAAAAGGCATCGCATATCATTTCCGTCGATTTCATCTCACGAATCAAACTCTCTCTAGAATCTTTTTCAGATTTCAATTTTTCTAGATCAGATAAAGCTCTTCCATGCTGAGTCGCTAATCGTATCTTTTCATCGTCATGATCTCTAGCAATACTAGATAATTCTTCTAATTTTGAACGTAAGGCAACAACCTCATAATTTTCATTATTTTTTAAAGCCTTTTGAATGTCAACTAACTTGGTCTTTGCTTCTTTTAAGTTCTCTAAACAAATCTCGCAGGAAGATTTGCACTTTTCAATTTCTGTTTCTTTCTTAGAGATTTCCAATTTGATGTTAGACAATAAACCAACAGCTTTTTCATATTTAGAGATTTTTGAAATTATGGAATTTTTATCTAACAAATTTAAAGAGTTGATTGCCTTGTCAAGAGATGCTTTTATATTGGCTTCTTTTTCTTTTTGATTTTGAAATTTTGACTTATCTAAGTGAGCATCTTTGATGAATTTGCACGTGGGGTATTCATCACCACAAGGGACTTCATCCAACAACGCAAGAGATTTTTGTTGTTGTTTTAAAGTAGCAGTTTCTAACTCGTAAGAATGTTTTAGACTTGTGATAGATTTTTCGATAGAATCTATTGCGGTAAGTTTGGTTTTAAGTTCATCAATGTCTTCACTTTCAATAAAAGAATTGACAGTTTCAAGTTTTGAAGTTAAAGATGATATTTCTGCTTTTAATGAATCGATATAAGAAGAGCATTCTTGCGCTTGCTTTTCTAGCGAAGAAACTTTTTTCTCTTGAGCTTCAAGCTGAATTTTTGTTACTGGCTTTAGATCTTTATGCAAAGACAGTTTGTACTTGACGTCCGTTAGCAAATTTTGAGTATCAGATATTTTGATCTGCAGATCTTCAATCTTTTTTTGAAGGTCTATACAAAGATCTTCTCCTTGTTTCTTCAAGGCATCCCAATCTTTTTCTGGGTAATTCTTTAACCTTGCTTTAAATCCATTTAGCTCTTTGTTGCAATTTTCGTACATTTTATCAAAGACATCTAAATCTAGAAATCTAGACAACAATGATCTTCTTTTGGCTGATGATAATGCAATGAATGCGTTGGTTTCTCCTTGCGCAGAAAAAGAAGTCAGCAAGAAGTCATCAGGAGATCCTAACAACGATCTAATGATCTTTTCAGTGTCTGTTCTTTGCTCGCCGCCTAGATCTTCTGCTTCATCGTCATTAATCTTAAAAAGGTTAAGAGCTGTTGAAGCACTTACTCCGCCTTTTTTATTCAGCTGTTTTGTCGTTTGCCTTTCTACAACATAAGATTTACCGTTATGTTCAAATATTGCCCTGGATGAACAGTAAGGCTTTCTTACGTTACAAACGTAAATGTTCTTCATGGATCCTCTATCGGTCGTGTTGAATAAAGAATACATGATTGTGCCTATAATCGAAGATTTTCCAATCCTGTTGGGACCAAAAATTCCTACTATTCCATTCAAGTTTGAAAAATCTATCTCATTGCCTTCGCCATAAGCAAAAATGTTATCCCATTTCAACTGTTTAAGAGACCATGAAGATCCTCTAGCTAAATCATCCGTCGTTGTGACCAAAGAAAGATACTTTTTTACATCATTTTCTACCGCTTCCCAGTTTACGTTAGAATACTTGTTTTCTTTTGCATAAGAACGCAAAAGAGATAAGATCACTTCATTAGATCTAATATCAGATTTCTCTATTACAACATCTGACGTTGAGATTTTTTTCGTCTCTACTTTACAGTCTGTTTTAAAAGTAACTTCCGTTGCTTGAAATGTAGTTTTCAGTTGATTAGAAATCGTCTGAATGTCACCTTGTGACATTGGTACGTTAGATCTAATACGAAATCTTGACTGCTTTGGATAAAGCAAAGCTTCGTTGATTAACTTTTCATGATTCTCTTGCCAATCAATCGTTACGTAAGGCTTAACATTAGGAAGTTGACAAAACTTAACATCCCAGTTGGATGCTGAACCAATATCCCAAAGCAAATATCCATGATCTAACTCTTCTGCGTAGTTTTGCTGAATGGGTGTACCTGGAAATCCTATCCAAGGCTTTCCATCTCTGTAGGCTAACATTTGTCGTTTGTGTATGTCACCTAGAAATACAAAGTCATATTCATTGAAAAAATCAGTGCTGATGCCTTCTGTTATGTCCCATCCTGTTTCCGTTACGCATCCTCTTACTGATCCATGGAAACACGCGATGTTGATCATTCCTGGGACTGGTTTTACATCTTTCCAACCTTCTTCGTCAAAGAGACTAAAAACACACCAATTGTATCCAGGAGAAAATTCGTAAGTACCACTTTTCTTGTAGAGCTTTATCCGATCATTTTTCATTGCATCAACAATCGGAGAAACTGCGTCTTGCCTAGAAAGATTAGTTAGGTTACCATCATGGTTACCCAATATGATGTGCACCACTGCAACTTCAGACATGGCATTTAGCCACCACGTTAGTTGGTTGATGTATTCAGGAGAAATTCCTGATGTTTTTGTATGAAAGATATCACCACCAATGAAGATGTGGTCGACGCGGCTCTTCTTACAGTCATTTATAAAAGCAGAAAATATCTCTCGATATTCATCATGTCGACTAAGCCCACGCCAGTGCACGTCTGCTGTATGCGCAATTCGTAGCATTATCTAAATGTAACGTAGATAATGCGTATGTTCATATCTCATGCTCCGCTGACAATTTTTCGAACGTCAGCAAATCCTTTTGCTAGTTCGATACCTTTCACTGTTGTTGCAGTTCCCTCAACGAATCCTAACAATGATGCACCAGCTTTAAGCGCGCCTGCTAATCCTTGAAAAGCAAAATATATCAATAAAGCCTTATAGATTAATTCTGCTGTTTTTTGTTCTGACTTCGAAGATTTATATCTTTCGTAAGATAAAACTTCTTTTTCGCCAGCCGTGTGAAATCCTTTTTCAGCTAAAAACTTATATACGAAATACGAAAGTTTGCTAGGGATTACAAATTTTATAAATTTTTGCTCAAAAGCGTGAGTAACATGTTCAGCTTTTTCAAAGATTGAAGCTAATTTTTCAGCTTTCAAATAGACAGCCAACTTAGTTAAGCCTTTAAATAACAAAGGTAAACCTCCGATGATCGCTAATCCTACTCCTACGCCAGCTATTATTCCTGCTTCATGTAAGTTTTTTCTTTGTTCGACGTAAGAATTATCGGACAATACAACATACATTTCTTTTAATTCTTTTGCTTTTGCGTAGATAGGACCAGATAATTCTTCTTCAGCAGAAGCAAGAGGATTTTCTTTACCGAGAGACTGAGCTAGCTTTAATGTTTCATCTAACTCTATTGATTCTCCTGTCGACTTCATTCCTTCTTTGAGTGCATTGACGATTGTCAATATCTCTGGAGGGATCGTCTGCATCATGTTTATCTTTTCAGAGATAACGTTTGCCCACTCGTTTGCCGCTTCCTTAAATCTATTAGTAACTGCAACTGACAATTTTTTTATTGCATCTTTAGCAGAATCTAAAAATCCTTCTTCAAGGAGCTGTTGAATTGCTATTTCTTCTTGGATTATTTCTCTAATCCTAGCTTCTGTAATTACGTACTTTCTCACAATAACTAATTATCACTAAAATGCAAAACTTACTGCAGTAGCTTTTTTTAACTTTCTACTAAAGTTATCATCCCAGCTCATTGGTTTTGCTTCTTTTAATGCTTCTTCAAATTCAATTTTAGACATGCTACCTGGGTCTCCCCATGGACGAACATCGACTACGATGACGTCTATATTATATTCCTGCAACTTTTTCGCTATTTTAGGAGTCTTTTTGTCCCACATGTCTCCGTCTAAAGATAATGCAATTGGTGTGTTGTGTAGTAAGATTTTATTAAAGATTTCGTGTCTCTCGTCAAGATCCGATCCTAATATTGCAGTAGAGTTTTCTGGGCACTTTACTAGATCGAATGAACCTTCTACTAGCACCAATCTCTTTGACCAATCTATGTTTAGATCGTTAAAGACGATAGGATTTTTATCTACGTCTGGGCTATCATACTTTGGCTTTTTGTCCTTATCGATCGCTCTAGCTACAAAAAAATTTAAATTTCCTTGCGCGTCAAATGAAGGCATGATGATTCTTCTCTTCCATCTAGGCTCATCAGAAACTCCTAGTTTGAAGTACCAAGCATCTCTGTCAGTAAGTCCTCGAGAGTACACATAGCGCCAGGCGGCCTTTACGTCAGGATCCATACTATTTGCTAACGTCAAAAGCCTAAAATCTTTTGGAAGTTCGAGCTTTTGTTTTTCTTCTTTTTCACCAGTCACTAGCTGAAAAGAGTTGTCAAATAGCCCAAACAACTCTTTGAATTCTGCTAGTTGATTTTGCGTTCCAAATTTTCTTATTAGGGGAATTACGGTACGAGATTTCCACCCACAAACCCAACAATGATTTGCGGTGGTGTCAGTGCGAATAGAAAGTTTCTTTTTCGTTGGATCTGCCGAGGCGCATATTGGACAACGAACATCAAAGTTGATGCCGTTGGAAGATATACGTCCCTTACCAAAAACAGATTCAAAAAAATTAATGCTATCAGAGACCGAACGAATGGCCACGGTTCAACCGTAACACATTCTAGGCGAGTTGTTCACATGAGGCTGGCTGCTCTTGCAATCACATATGCATCCGTCATGTCTCTTGATGCATCAATAGGTTGACCATTTTTTTTCTTTGGCCAATCAACATGCTTCAAATCATTTTCAGACATGTGTTTGAAGACTTGTTCCTTGCCATTCATTCCGGCGATGGACGTACGCTGCATCTTTATTCCGCATAATTTTCTGGCGTGCGAGGATGAGATGTAGGTTGGATCGACCTGAAATATTCTTCTACCGATATAAGAAACTATACCGTTAAACCTCATGAGGGTGGTGATGGTTGTTGCTGATGACATTCCTTTTTGAAATCCTAACAACGGTTCCTCAAGAGCGAATACGACTGGTGTTAGTTTCTGTCGATGGAATATGTCTGACAAAACTGATTCAATAACATCAGACTTCTCCCAAAACGTTTTACACTTCTTGAACTCTACTTTGTCGAGGAGAAGGATGTGAGAACCTTTGTCATCAGGTTGAACATCTTTATCTATAACGCAAACACCTGTTACTGAAGTTGAAACGTCAAGACCTAAAACAATTTTTGACACATCTGATTATCATCATCAGGTGACATCAGGTAAAATCTTTTTATAAGATTCCCATATCTTTTAATTCTAATTCAGTAAGAATTAAGAAAGAGGCATTGTTGATCATGCACCACTGTTGTGCCGCTGCCGATTTTTTCTTGACGGCCGAGGAATCTAACTTCCTTTTTTGTTTGATCTCCACGACGAGTAGATCGCCATTTTTCATCTTCACAAAAAAATCAGGATAGTACTTTCGAATTTTTCCTGAAGACTTATTAGAGATGTATTTGATAACGATCTTTTCGTAAGACCAAGATTCTACGTTTGGGTCAGCATCTAAATACTCCATGTACTTTTGCTCCCATCCTGAACGAAACTTACACTCGCCAGCTAGAGGAGAATTATGAGTACCTCTATGATACCTTCCTTTTTTCTTTCTCTTTTTTACTGTCATGAACTAGATCTGTTACCAATCGTATTTCACTCTGAAAGCTATCTTGTCAGAGTGTCGTTTCATGATGGGCTGTGCAAGCTGAGTTTTCATGATCACGTTTAGATTATCATCATGAAAATTTATGCCTGAAATATACACAAAGTCAGAGTCATATTCATTAGGATTCAGCGTGGATGGAACCTTCACGAATGTGGGATTTGAAGATGAATTTAAATGATTGACTGGTGCTGACATGTCTAACTTCAAAACGTGAATGTTTTGTTCACCTTTAAATGAAACTTCAAAGTTTTCCTTACCAAAGAAATACAAATGCGGACTCTTTATTGCAATGATTCCTTCATTGTAATAAATGGTTCCCACAGTATTCCACTTGCAAGTAGGTGAATCGCTATCTGCTCTATACAATCCTCCGTTGCCGTTGTCTCTAATGGTAATCTTCATTTCTCCGTTAGAGCCTGAAAGAGAAACATCTTTTATCATGAAACTGCCGGGTAAAATACTCATCCCATAGTACAGATTGCTGATATCAAAGAAAGTTACTTGATTAGAGCTAGAATCTCCTGTTCTTTGATATATCGTCAATGGAGCATTTTCTTGAAGACCTTGTCCTGATTGTCCTGCATAAATTGCTTTGTTGGTATTTCTCAAATAATTCTTGTAAGCAGGCCCACCAGACGAAGCGGGATTTTCAGGCGTGACGCCGATCGTCTCTTTTATGAAGAAATCTGGGTCTTTTTCTGCTTTATTAGTAGATTCAGAATCTTCAAAAGAGGTGTTAAACACTAATGAAGATGTCAAAAGCATGTTATTAAGGCTGATAAATCCAGGAGTGAAGTTATCTAAATCATCTGAATAGAGGTTTTGCAATTCTTCATTTTTAAGCAAATCGTAATCAGGATAGAAATTTCCATCATCACACGGCGTGATCAACAAGTTTCTTTTTCTGACCATGGGTTGATCGTAAAGAAATTCATTCGCTGATCTAGCTGTCGTTGTGCTGTTTAATGCTGATGCTGAAAGGTGATGTTGCCTAGGAAAGTTGTTGGTGGCAAAATCTTTTAAAAAGTTTTCAGTGTTGATGTAATGGCCTGCCACACCAAATGCCATTGCAATGTTGAATGGATCAGCCGTGGTTCCATCGACTTCAATAAAAGGAGTTTGTAGTATTCCTCCCCACGTATTTACGAATTTTCTAACAGGCGTTGCTTCGACAAAGAAAGGAGGAACATAAAAAGCCACTCTAGAATCAATGCTTGAAGGACCTATCGAGCTAGAAACTTGTAAGTCGGCTTCTGACATATAGTAGTTTTTTATTGATAAATCATGGACCTCTGCTCTAAGAGGGTGATTAAAAGCATATTTGTCAGGTTCATCTACGCCCGTCGCTGGATCTAGTTCTAACAGACCTTCTCTGTTAGACGTGTCTCTTGCAAAAAAACTTTTAAGAGTATTAAATCCACTATTACTTCCTTCGTAATAATTTCCGATGCACAAAACATCTGGATTTGTTGGATCAGTTCCGTTGTCTGGAAATACCAACGGAGCTATTGTTCCGGAAGGAACTACAAAGTAACCCTTGTCAACTCCGTCAACATTGAACGAACCTGTACCTGCATTAATTTCGCTTGTACCCCACCTAACGACTACGTGGTGCCATTTATTAAATGTCAATGCATTGTCCTGAGACTCAAATACTAAATTATTTGGGTAAGAACCTTGCGTGGCAATTGATGGAGGAATATCGGCACTGTGACTTAGCTGTAACAGCATCTTAAACCCCAGGGGTCGTCCTCGACCATCTTTTAAGCTACCTGACACCAAAGACAACGCATACGTTGATGACAGATGAAAAATGGTTCCTGCTTTAAATCCTTCATCTATATTGTTATATCTGGGATTTATGTAAAAATCAAAACTGATGGCTCCACTTGGCATGTAAGCGCCGTAGGAGTAACCTTCATGGATTGTCCCATTGTCATAGTTGGGGTACAACAGGACCGATGAAGATGGGATACCGGAAGAAGAAAAAAAATTTAAAGAATTATAGTTAACATAAGCCCAGTGAGATGATGGGTATGCACCTCTGTAATAAGAAGATAAGTTCTCTTTTATCACCATCTTTCGCACTGTGTTCGAAGTGAAGTTAAAAGAAGGTGTGAATCTTATTACGTCAAGAACTTTTTTCTTCTTTGCAGATACGCCCTGATCATTTACGAAATTTAAAAAAGATTCGACTGCATTTTTTACATCTATCGAGCCTGTCGTCGAATTCTTTTTACTTTTTATCTGCTGCTTTATTCCTTGTATCGTCGAAGCGATGTCAACGTCATTGTGCGTCGCTTCAATGAAGGAAGATAAAGGCGCTGTCTCTTTTTCTATTTTCGATCTGCGCGCAAAAACGTGAACGGATCCCGTGACGCCACTTGAGCTTGAAGAATAATATCTACTAGGATTAGTGGCGACAGTGATGCTTTGAAAGTCGGTCGGGTTTACTTTGTATATTGACATTCACGCTTCAACTCGTTAAGGATCAGAAATCTAGACGTACTCTAAAGGTCAAGTCTCTTTCTGGACTCTTCTCTACTGGTCTACTTAACTTAGCAACTGCGAGCAAGTTATCATTCGGATCATAAAGTCCAACCGACGTCACGAAAGTGAAAGTCTGTTGCGTGTCTTCTTGCCCCGAATCAATTACAACTATTCTGTTTTGTGAATCTGTAAAAGTAGGATTCGAAGAATAGTTGAACTCATCAGCCGCTGCTCTGCAAAAGACTAACGTGCTGTTAATATTTGTCGTGTTTTGAAAAGTAATTGCCGTCTGCGATCCCGAACTAAACCTGGTGGCACAAATGTGGTCTACTACGTTGTCAATAGAAGCTGAAACTATAAAGTCAGGAATAAACTTAGAGATTCCTGATGTTTCAGTCCCAGGTCCACCTAACACGGCCAATCCTGTTGGAGACATGGCGTCAATATTTCCAGACACGAATTGGCTAGCTGATGTGATCTTTTCTAGATCCATCACGGCAATTCCTCTGTCATAGAACAGCAGACCGACAGTTCTATTCGTGTCAGCGGCATCAACTATGTTGCCTAGTTGACCACCAAACTCAGTTAGTTTGTTGGTAGAAGCTCCGATATCAGTGTAAATTGACATTCCAATCTCTGATGTTTTATAAAGATTAGGGATGTTAGGAGCTCCGTCGTATCTGCAAAGAGAAGCTGATTGAAAGAATCTCATTGCAAATGATTCTCTCTTTATCGCATCACGAGCGAATAATCTCTTAAATGCTATAAAGAATGCGGCATCAATTTTATCATTCGCACTAACTGATCCATACGGAGCAACAAACTGAGAATTAGCATCTCCTAATAGAAGCTGCGCAAACTGACGATAGTTGTCAAGTTTTTCTCTCATCATCAATGAAGATGAAGGAAAAATTTCTTTTCCTGCGGAGTCTACTGACGACAAAGAAGACGAAGTAATATCAGAGTTGGGATAAATTCCAACAGTGCAGTCAAAAACAGGGTTAGCCGTTTGTAACGTAAAATCTTGATCATAGACGGTTTGAAATAACGAAGATGTAATTCCAGGACCAACACCTCCAGTTACGAAAACTTGATATTTTCTTCTTGAAGTTGATCCGCTGATGTCTTCTTGAATTACGTCAATCAATTGACTTAAAAAAGAACGAGCAGTTTTTACGTCTGATGGATCTAAGTTTTTATAGGTGGCCATATATTTCTTTTTTCAACGTTTGAGTTCAACGGCTATGTCTTTCACAGCGCCTGATTGCATACCTGTCACGCGGACATAGGTCTTTATTGTATTTTTTTGCGTGCCTGTTCCATACACGTCAAATACAGTTTGCGTTAAAGATTTTGCATTAACAGTAAACATTAAAGTAGATCCAGCCGTGCTATTAGTTCCTGATTTGGTAAGAGTGTAATATGCTCTTTGCTGATTGTCTATATTGTTCGGAGATTTGTTACCAGAATCTACCAACAAGAACAAGTTTGGTACGTCAACAATAAAAGTTTGATCTCTCAATTCGACGTCAATTAACGTCTCATTCAGCACTGTCTGTTCTAAATTAACCTTAGAAGATGTAGCTTTTCCAGAAGTAGACACAGTGTATAAAGTTATAACACCCCCAGATGAAGCTGCATCTCCTGTGTATGTGAAGCTAGGTAATCTAACCAAATTAGGATTAGACACGCTTATGAGCCTATATTTCTGAGAATGAGCTTGATTCGTTAATGCTTCAAAAATAGGAGTGTTTTTTTCGATTTTTTCTCTGCCTACCGTTCTACCATATTTTTGTATAATGCTGTAGTTTACTTCATCATCTCCCAGAGCGAACTTAGTTAAAGTAAAATCGCCATTATTTCTTGACAAAAATTGTCGGCCCGTGTCTGTTAAAACGGCATCAAGGATGATGTTATTGGTCGAATGATCAAGAAAACCCATAATTCCTCTACTCTTAAATCTACACGTAAGTATTAGTTAGTTAAATATTGCTTTCCTTTATTTGCCAAGAATTGATTAACGCCTATCGAAAATCTTTCAAGTTAATAGTGAGTTGCGTAGAAGCTTGATTCTCTATGTTTATAAAATTTATTTTATATCTTCCATTTTCTGTCACAATGACATCAGTTTTGACGTTATCATTATTGACTGAATAACAGGTTGGTGTGAAATAAACATGCATCGTATTTTTGTTGCTTGTTTTTACTGAATCCAAAAATAGATCTTTTTCAAGATACATGTTAGGATAACTCTTAGGCGCATTTTGAGTAGAAACTAATCTTATTATTAGCTTATTTGCATATTGATCAAATTTCACTTGAAACTGTTCAGAATAATTAGAACTAATTCCATGAGCATCTACAGATGCGACTGCGTAAATGTACTCCGAATTTTTGAAGAAATCATCATCGTAATAAGAAGATTCTGGATTTGGTGTGACTACTTCTACTAACTTTTGATCAATCTTTTTTTCATCATCTGGAAATTTGATGGACGCATCGTTAAAGTCAAAAACTTTTAATAACTCAAATGGGTGTTCTAAACTTTTTCGTCTAAATACTTGAAATTTTTTGATGTCCATCTGCGAATTTACTGGAAATGACCAATAAATTAACAAACTTCCTCTAATACCAGTTCCGGGTATGGTACCGTTTGAGATATGATCAAATTCTGCGGTCACAGGATTTATCCTATCAAAATCCCAAACAAACTTTAATCCCGTAGGCGGAGGGGGAGCTATATCCTCTGTCGTTTCTACATAAGAAATCACGGGTTTTGAACTGATCAAAGAGCTGATCATCGATATGCCTAGTCCGACATTATCGACAGCGGCAAAGGTTGCTTCCATTATTGATTTAACTTGATAAATGTAGACAGTACCATACCGTACATCAAAATCTGCATAGCTAGTTGATCTTGGATCCTCTATAATAATTGGATTAAAATCTCTTTGGGTTCCATCGGGGAAGATTTCTGTTTTTTCTATAACATAACCAACAAGCTTGTATGTCGTTGGAACATTCGCATCATCTGCTGAGGATACTACGTTGATATATTGTACGTTCGTCTTAAATTCATCTTCGGTCAGGTCAAAATTACTGTTGTTATTCCTTTTATTACCAACCGAATTTTTTAATTTTTTAAAAGAGTCCTTGTTTAAATTCAATGAATCATTGGATGCTCTTTGAACCAAGTCGTATAACAAATTATTACTAATCTGCATGTTGGTCGAAACATTCTTTAAACTATTCAAGTAGTTGTTTATTGTTTTTTTACCATCATTTTTTTTATAGATAGTGTTGGAAATGTATTCTTGCTGGCTTAGCACATTTCCTACTACTTTTTCATTAGAACTTCCCACCAAATTTTTTACAGATTGTACAGACTTTGAAGAATCAATTTCTTCAGTATCATGAAGCAGCATTGAAGCATTTTTAAAAATCGAAGCAGTCTGTTTGTCTATTTCATTATTTTTTAAATTTACAGCAGTGTAATAGCTGGTAGCAAACTGACTTTCTGACACAATCTTGTCAAAATTTTGAGCAATTATGTCATTCTCTTCTCCAGATTCTATGTAAGGTATCTTTTTAGGACCTTTGAATGTAATTTTTACGTACCTTGGGAATTTTCTGCTACCATAATCCAAATAAGATTCTGCTAACTCAGTACGTGGTTTAGAGATGATATTTTGCGATAAATTCATATTTTTTATCGCGTCATCGGTTAAGATATCTTTGTCTCTGACAGCTTCATTAGGAACATAATAATTGTAAACAAATTCTGTCTTCAACTCAGTGACTTCAGGTACGTCTACTGAATAGATGATTCTTGTCGGTATTGATTTTATTCCCATGTTCGTTTCTCTTTATAGCTTACCAACGCTTTTTTTCGTTATGGATTTTTTGTCTTGTTGCTTTCTTGCTGATTCCTGCGCATTTTCGCTCTTTTGAATTGAAGTTAACAATTTTGGATCCGCAACAAAAGGCTCTGCATGAGTTTCTACGACCGCAAAAAAAGCGTCTAGGGATGGATTTTCAAAAGATTTATCTACATCAACATAGACATTGGGATTACTTTTTTGTTTAATAGATTTTGCAGTTTTTATTAAAAATTCTAATTTAGAAGAACTACTTTGGGTTGATGTTGATTTTTCATAATCTATTTCAAACTCAGGATCAAATATAATGTTAAAGACTCTATCAAATTTTTTAGGCTGAACCAAGTTCTTAATATACAAATCTTGTCTTGGAATCAAAACATCTGCAACTATCAAATTTTTTAAAGCTTCATTCTTTATCTTCGGTATCTTATTGAGACCAGAAGAATTTAAAACAGATTTTCCTGCATTTCCTAATCCTTTAGATAAAGAGTTAGAAGATTTAGAATCTTTAGTGGTCGAAGTAGAACTTTGCAAATTCTTAGTTACATCATCGTTAGTTGAATTACCAGCTTCAGCAAGAGCATCTGCTTCTGTATTCGATAGATTAAATTGAACATCACCAACGTCAAACCCGGTCAAGATTTTTATGTAATTTTCTAGAAGAAAACTAGTTATATGATTTTCTATAATTTCATTTTTTTCTCTTGCTGTTAGAAAATTATATTCTTCTCCAAAAGAGCTGGTTTTATCGTCCCAATACGTAGATGCTCCTGTGTCTATCAAGTTCAAGCTTGTAAATAAAGAATAATTTCTAGTTGGAATTGCATTAGCTATGTCGCTAATTCCTCTCACATTTGTATTGATTGGCTTTACTGATGAATAAACTCGTGTCGGGAATCTAGATGCTTCGAACAAAAATTCTTTTGGTTTATACACAATATCACTGTTAAAGATGTCTATCTTATAGATTAAGATCTTTATAATATCATTATGCTTATTGCTATCAGCCATTAAAGGATTTTTTAACAACCCTTTAAGCAACCCTTGAGGAATTCCGATTGTGGCAATTTTTTTGTTATATCCTTTTGTCTCAGTGAATTCTGCGTCTGAAAAGAATCTTTGTAAAACTGATACCATTTGTGGAGAATAATGCAAGCTTTTAAGATACTTGGTCGCCAAGATCATATCAGGATCTGTTTCTTCTGTCGAAAAGTTTTCAGTAAAAGTTTGAAAGTTCTGGTAGACGTCTTCCACTGATGATAGCAACATCATAAGTTGTTGTTCTCTCATCAAAATTGACAACTTTTCAGTCGTTTCCAGATATCCTAACAAATAAGCTATTGCTTCTTTATTGAATTTGTTAATCGTGTTGTATATAGTTTGAATTTTTCCATTCAGCGTATCCAAAAAATTGGCCACGGAAAACATCATTGAAGTTAAAGTTTTCATTTCATCTTCAATTATAGAGATGATTTCTTGCTGGCCTATAGAATGATTTGTTGGTGCAGAATCAACGTACACAACAAGTTCGTAGAAAGAAGCTCCTATGCTTGTAAAGTATTTTCTATTTTCAGGAGTTAATGAAAAAAAGCCATTTAATTCAACTGATTCAAATCCAAGAGCTGATCCTATTATTCCGCCGCTTGAGGTTTTTACAGGATTTATAGTCTTTGAATATGGCGTTAAAAAATCTTGAAATGCATTTGTCGCAACTAAATTGTTGTCGGAAAATTTCTTAACTAAAGAGCAGATAACAGTAAAAGCCAACACAATTATAGTGTTAATGTTTAATTCAGAAAAAATAGTACTGTTAGTAGAACTTGAAGTTGCATAGTTAGAGAATGCATCCTTAATATCTTTTATTATGTTAACGATTGAAAGAAAAAGTTTGTTATTTCTTAGAGAATTTCCCAAATCTGCTGAGTTATCATATTTGCAAGGAATTCTGTTGATTATATTTTTGCTTTCGTAATTTGCTACCAACGATATTTTAAGAGTTTTTTCTGTAAGATTTTTAAAGATATCATTGTAATCATTCAAGTTCACGTTAAAAAGAGACGAAAATGCGATGCGGTCTGCTATTATTTGAGACAATAATTCCGGAGGAACGTTTTTTGATTCATTAATTAAGAGCAACTGTAGATTTTCATCATTATTACCTGCGTTAACAGAATCTTCCACTAATTCAATCAAAGAAATTAATAGAGAAGCTCTTAGTTCTCTACCAAAATCGCTGTTTTCTCCAGCTTTTGCTAAAATAGCAACTATTCCCCTGTCTTTTTGAGCAAATATCTCAAGATCTGATTCTCTATCGGCAAAATCATACGTTTTAGAGTTTCCTTCTCCATCGACAAGAACATTAAGAATATTTTTAGCAAAAGTTGCTGGATTAAAGGATGTAAATGAGGGTTTTTGAGAACTGTCATTTTTCATGGTCTCAAACATGCTGTCATCTATCGGCAAAAATCCAAAATTTGAAATAATTTCAAAAAAGCCAGAATCTAATCTTTCAATTTCTCTAGAAATTTCAAACATTCTAGATAAATTTATGCTATTTTGAGATATGTTATTGAATAGCGCTTGTGAATCAAAAAAATAACGACCTCCAGGAACCAATGTTGTAGACATGTTAGAAGACTCGTTCTCTTCAAGAGTTAACACTATTTTAGAGCTATCTTCTACGTGTCTGGAGTAAGTAAGATCAAATAAAGAAAATGAATTTACATTCACGTTTTTGCTGGGAGTTTGAAAAACATCAAGACCTCCTGGATTTTGTCCAAATATTTTTTCAATGTAATTCGTGGAATTAATGACTCCTGTCCCAGTTGAACGAAAATTTCTTAAAAACTGAAAGTTTTGATCAAAACAAGCTGAATGTCTCAACTCTTTTGATAACAAGTGGATTAATACAGGAGCTATATAATTTTCGCTTTTTAAGTTATTATTAAGAGCCGTATCTGTCTCTAACATAGACTTTTTCAAATCATAAACAAGAGTCTTTAAATCGGCATCCAACTTTGATTTATCTAATTTTTGATCTTTTACGCTTGTTGGAATCTCTATAGAAATTCCAATATTTTTTAAGTCTGTTTGCGCTTTTTCTAAATTTGATTGCACCGATTCAGAAAGAGAATTTTGAAAAGTGGGAGCAACCACTAAATTTGAAGGTACATTAGCGTTTTCTTGAATATTTTTTAATGATATTCTGCTTTTTTCAAAAAGGGATAGAGGAATTTGTCCTTTGATAGATGCTTGCTTTTCTTCAAGAGAATTTACATTCAAAGATTTCCTTGAATGAGTTTGTATTAATTTTGATAATTCACTTACACACATCAACCATAGCTTTGTAGAAGAATAATTTTTTACAGTAGAAGGTGTAGAGATGATAGCATCCGCCAGAGATGTTTCTAAGGTCAATGTTTCAGGTAGCTTTTCTGCTATGGCGTCTAAATCTTCTTTTTTAGTTTTTCTTTGTGAGCCTTCAAACATTCTAGAAACAAACTCAGTTGGAGAAAATCTGTATATTGAGTTGTGAGAATTAATGTTCTTGTTGGCTGTTGCTAACATCTTAAGAATGTTATTGAGTTCGCTCAATCTGTTTCTTAAAATGGAAATTTGCTGTTTAAACTGTTTGTTGTTATCTTTTATTAACTTCTTATTTTTTTCTGAGCTCATGGCAGATTGAGTTGAAGCATCAATCTGCCTTAATGTTTCTACGTATAGATCGAATAATTCTCCATATGCAGTCTTTGTTTGAGAATCAGTCAAGATAGGAGAAAAATTAGTTAGCGCAATCATTTCAGGTCTGTCTTCTGAAAGATTTGCTAGTTCTTCATATTTTGTTAACTTACGTTTATGAGAATTTGTAGAAGTTGCAGACTGATCAGAAGACGGATCTAGGTCTTTTTTTGGTATATAAACGGTAGATGTTTTTCTAGAGTTGTTTGAATCAGAACTAACAACTCTTGTTTGCATGTTTCCTGACTTAAGAAACGTTCCATTGCTTGACTTAGGGAATCTAAACATCTTTGATCCTTCTTTAATTTATTGCGCTTTTAATTTGCCTGTTCTATTAAAATCTTAGAAGATTCTACAGTATTACCTGAAGTGTAATCTAAATAAACGGGCGTCAAAAGGTAAGAAACAAGTCCTATATCATCTTTTGTTAAGTTATGAATAAAATTATGCAAATCAGAAAAGCTAGCCGACTTGCCCACCAAGGTTCTAACGTCATCAGTTGTTTTCATTACAAGTATATGATCAATTAAATTAGGATCTCCATCAATTTTCCAAGTTAGATAATTTTTGCTATTCGTTTGTCTAATTGAAAGACCATTTATCCGCGGATTTTTATTGGCAAATGAGATAGGAACTTCATAACTAGTTCCAAGCATACCTTTCATCATCTCTGGTCTTGGGTCGTTTTTTATAAAGTGATCTGATACAACATTTCCTTTTAACAAGGTCGCTGGATGGTGATGTTTTTGTGGGGTTATTTTGTAACTTTTCTTTGTTTCAGTATCAACCATGTCTATGACTTTGTCAACGACAGTATTTGGATCTCTGACCAGCGGATATATCACATACTTGTAAGATTGGCCGATTTCTACTGTCTTTATTCCTCTTTTACCTGATTCTATAGAATCAGAAAAAGTAGAATCATTGGAAATGATTCCCATGTCATCGACGTCACCCGTTAACGTGTTGTATCTGGTTATGCTGAATGCTATTAATTCAGAAAGTGTGCTTCTACCTACAGGATCTGAAATCTGCAATTGATCCAACATAGTCCTCAACATCTTGGTTTGATCATCAACTACGCTAGCAGCCACAGAAAATTGAACATCTATGGTATTTCCTCTGTTAGAAACAGTTAATGGTTTAGATATAACAACGTTTAGTGGAGTTCCGACGGGCGGAATATACTCTAGACAAGCAGAATAATTTGATGGTATTTCATCTCCCATTTCGGTAATTAAAATCGTCTTAAATTCGTAAAGGTTATATGGGATTAAATTTTTTACAATTAATCTAGAACTGTTTTGTTTATCAGAAAAATTGAAATTATTTACAACTTCAAAGTTTTTCTTACCGGTCGTCGCATTTCTTACTAAGAGTTTAGCGGCGACGACGTCTGGCAAATAATCGTTATATGCTGTTATCTCTATTCCTTCTCCTCCTTGTTTCGATAAGGAAGGAATAATGATTAATTTTCTTTCATTTACTCTAGGATTATCTCTTATCACCACATCAGTAAATTCATAAGATTGAATTTTTGTTATCCCGTTAAAAGGCACAAATCGAAAAATCGCTATGTTGTCTTTTAAATTAATAACGTTGAAACTAGCTTCTCCTTCTTTCGTTGTAACAGGAACAGAAGCTAGTTTTACATATTTCTCTCTTAAATTTCCATTGTTTATTGTTCGTTTATACACCGAAACAAAATTAGCGTTTGCATCCAATTGTTTTATTTTGAAAGTGATGTTTTGATTTGTCTTTGAAAATCTAACAAGAGGCGGAGTCGTAGGACGAAAAAGATTCGAAATGTAAGACTGTATGTTTAGATCTTTTTCTATTTTTTCAATGACCTTAACTTCTTTAACACCAGATTTTTTTGCTGTTGACTTCAAAAGTTCAAAGCTGACCAAAACCGTAGACTGATCTTTTGCAACTGATTCTTTTATGTTAATTTCAGTATCTATCGAAATCTTATCATCAAAGATATCTTGAATAGACGCAAAAAAATCTTTTTTTGTTTCAAGACTTCTTTGACCTTCAAAAAGATGAGCATTAAGTAATTTTGTTTTTATATCTCCTGCATATTCTTCTGTTTTTTGTTTTCTAGAAGTTCCTGAAGATGCATTATGAATTGATAAAGATCTATCTGAGAGTTGCGTTATTTGAGATGGCGAATTTTCTTTATTGAATATTAGCTTTAATCTTTCATTTTTGACATTAACGAATGTAGAAAGATTGTTTTTCAGCAGTGTATCATTGTCTTTTATTTCTACAGTATTGTGCCCTACTTGAGCTTCTAAAATAGAGTTCTTTGAAAAATTATTTATTTCGTTCTTTGCTAAGAACACTAGTTTGGATTTTTTTAATCCTTTAAGCTCACTTATGTCATCACCATTTTTTAGAGCATTTAAGATTTGGTTGTTTACTCTTGAACCAATATCAGATTCTTTGATTAGTATTATAGAATCTTTTTCTTCTTTGTTTGAATTGACAATGTTTATCTTTTGCATTAAGATATTTTCTACTAATTTTTTAGTATCAACTGATCCTACTTTAGTAGATTGAGTAATGCTATTTTTTGTTTTGTTTTTCTTTTTTACTGTGATTCTAACTGACAACGCATTCTCTTGCGTGACTTTTATTTGAGAAACCTTGTAAGTAAATTTGAACTTTAAACATGAATCAATGCGTTGGCTTTTAAAATCAGAACTAGAAGAAGCTGGTGGTCCTGTAATTTCTACCAACTCGGCAAAATTATCATCTATTTCTAATAATCCTTTTACGTTATTTGCTGGATTAAAGTACATAACAGTTATTTACCTTTGCTATTCAAAAACCACTGTAAAAAGTCTAACGAACGTGTTAGTACCATTATCATCCAACAACACTTTTCCAACGAAAAATGCTTGTTTCATCTTATTTTTGTAACGATAAGATCCATAATCTATAACGTCTAGCTTTTTCATTTCTTCTTCATTTACTTCAAAGAATTGAGAAACTAATTTATTATTTAAAGATGTCGGATCAAAGACTATCGTTTTTTTGTATCCTAATTTTTCAAAGTTTGCTAAATCATCTTCTAACTTAACAAAATCATACTTTTCAGCTTGATTTAAAGGCTGGTAATCGCCTATCTTGTTAGATTCAATTATTTCTTTTGAAGATTTATCCACCAAGTCGTTTTGCACCTTGTTTATTGGCGGCAAAAATTTGAAATTTAATACGTTGCTAAGCAACTTATCATTGAATAAACTTGGTATATCATTCAAGTTTTTTTCATAAAATTGGGGGCTAGAAATTGGATTATCTTTCAATATCTTAAATTCTATCTCACTATTTCCAATACCAAATCCATCATCTTCAAACAAATAATCTCTAGTCCCTAAGACATAAAGCTTTTTGTAGTTATCTATTGAAGAGTTCAACAGGCTCTCTGCTGTTGAAGCAAACTGAGAGCCTGTCAAATAAACAGTCTCTTCTCTAGAAGAACCTTCAAAGACTTGATTAATGACTTTTTTGGATAATTTTCCATTCAATACATCAATTTCATTAGCATTTTTGAATGGTTTTAATTTTCCTGAATCATCTGCTTCAAAAGTGATTTGATCTTGAGGTAAATGACATTGCTCAAAATACAACCTTTTAGTTACATCAGCAGATCCGCTAACGACATCCGCGCTATAAAAAGTGGAACTATCAGTAAAGCTGATGTATTCTATCTTTAATTTTCCATCAGCAATTTGCTTCCTGCCTTCCAACGTAACGATGGTATCCATGATACGTTTTCGGCTGTCTAATATACCACTCATAGCAATAAATTATGTTTGATGTCATTATATGCAACCAAACAATTTACAATATTTGAGAAGCCAATGTAGCAAGTTCGCTTCTTTCTCCTTTTAGCATAGTAACGTGTCCAGCTATATCATACTCTTTAAATTTTTCAATTGCGTATGTTAAACCGCATGTGTATGCATCAACATGCACATTGTCGATCTGTTCAATATCTCCAGTAAGAACTATCTTTGTTCCGTCTCCTACTCTGGTTATGATCGTCTTTAATTCATGCATTGAAAGGTTTTGAGCCTCATCAATGACTATAAAAGAATTAGGTATAGATCTTCCTCTGATGAAGGTAATCGCTTCAATCTCAATTAACCCTTTTTCTTGCATTAAAGACAAATACGCATTGCTATCGGTCTTGTTCCACCCGCTGTCTGCTTTTGTTCCGCCTCTGACTTTTGCTGCGTTACCTCTCTTACTTCCCATTAAGAAATTTAAATTGTCTTTGATGGGAGATATCCAAGGTTCCATTTTTTCTTGTAAAGTTCCAGGTAAAAATCCGATGTCTTTTCCTACAGGCTGAACTGGCTTTGTTACTATTAATTTTGAATACCTGGCTACTTCTGGACTTCCTATTCCTTTTAGCTGTTCTAGTGCTGCGGCTAACGCTAACAGGGTTTTTCCGCTTCCGCTTAATCCGACCAAGGTTAAAAGCTTAACGTCAGGATCAAAAAGCAAATCTAAAGAAAATGCTTGTTCTTTGTTCCTAGGTTTTAACCCAAAGACATTTTCAAACTTCTCGATTGGAACAAGCGTTTTAACTCCGTCAACAACTTTTAACTTTGTTATTGCTGATTTTACTGTCTTTTCGTTCTCTACGTGCTTGATTATGACGACTTGGTTTGGATATCTGACTTGAGGAACATCGATTACTAATTTTTCCTGATGATAAAAATTGTCTATTTCATCTTCAGATAGCTCTACAACTTCTACTCCTTTGTAAAAAGTTTTTGGATCATTAGTAATTCTTAATTTCAAATAATCTTCAGATACTATTCCTAAAGCATCACACTTAATTCTTACGTTAATATCTTTAGAAACCAGTATGTAATCTCTTGGTAATCCTAACATTAAGCTTATGATTACGTTGTCTGCCTTCGTTGGATCTAGTTCTACTGGTAGTTTTTCTTTTACAACTGTAGAATCAACTGATACTACTCGTAAAATTCCGCCTTCAGGCAATGCAACTCCGTCTATCAAACTATCATTAGATGATCTCATACCATCCAATGTTCTGCTCACGCTTCTGGCGTTGTGTCCTACTTCATCCATTCTGCTTTTATGGTGGTCTAATTCCTCTAAAACCACCATTGGAATAATGACATCATTATCTTGAAATGAAAATATAGCATTAGGATCGCTTAAAAGAACGTTCGTGTCAAGGACGTATGTTTTTTTCATGTTGATTTCAATATCTTCTTTGAACAATGTACCTTTTTTGCCTAAAGTATAAACAAATTCTAATGACAAAAAGCAAAAGTTTACCAATACTAAAACAATCAGCTACTTGCTTTGAGACGCATGCTAAATACAACGTCAACTGCAATAAAGACAGCTGCAAAAATTACATGAATGATAAAAATAATCAAAACTGTGTAATCGTTGCAGCTCAAAAGGGACCATATACCCTACAAAATATAGGAAAAATATATGGATTGACAAGAATGAGAATTTGTCAAATAGAAAAAAACATCATTCAAAAGTTAAAGTTTCAGCTGTTGTTTGATAATGATTTCTTTTGAAATAATTGCTTTTTCTTTTGCTTTTCTGACTGTTCATCAACACTTTTATCAGTTGAAAAATTAACTTCCACTTTTTCTTCAAGAATTGCGGATTCAGCGTCAGCTTCTTTTTCTTTTAAGGAAGCATTAGTAGTAATGGTAGCTTTTTCGTTTTCAACTCTAGGACTAACGTCCACAATTTCGGTAAGCTTTTCTTGCTTTAAAGTTTCTACCTTAGTGGATTCTTCTTGCGCCGGTACAAAAACGAAACCTGGTTTAAGATTAAGATCTTTCTTCTTTTTTGAAGAAACATTCTTAAGCTTTCCATCTTTAGACAAAGATCTATGGGATTTTTTTGGATCTAATCCCAAGTTTAAGATATCTGCTAGGACTGCTCTAGGTGCTGGCATTTTTTCCTCTTATTCAATTTAAATTTGAATATTAATTCAAACGGGTGCTGAAGCACCCGTTTAATAATTATTCACTTTGAATCTTTTGAACTTTTTTCAAAAGCAATCGTTGTTTTCACCATGTCGGATGCTTTTGTTTTTAATTCTCTCAAACCTTTTCTGACTCTGACGCCAGCCGCAGCAACTCCTCTAGCTGATTTTGCAACGTCATGTTCAAGAGATTCAACTAAAGATTTAACTTCATTCCATTTTGCTAAAACTTCATTATCGGACATTTGATTGTTACCTCCAGAATTAATATACGGAATCACGTTTGCAGGTAAATATCTTAAAAAATTTTAAATGTTTCGTCAAACAATGTTCGATTCATTCTAAAAAACTTTTCCCAATCAGAATCTAATATGTAAGAGATTGCATGGTCACTTTCATTCCTAATTGATCTACCTAAAGATTGGATTATAGATTTGGCTGTCATATAAGGATACCAAAACTTGTTTTTTTCCATTCTCTTTTTTACGACCAAGTCTCCTAGATAAGGAAAAGGAATCTTACATATAATTTGAAAACGACTTAAATCGTCATGTAAGTCTACTCCTTCCATCATAGAAGGGCTGACTAGCACAGTTGGATCCTTGCTGTTGACATGAAACTTTAGCATTTCTTCTCTATTGCTTGAATCATGAAGTACTAACCTGTGAGAATCTACGTTCTCTTTGATGTATTTTGCTACTTTGAAATTGGTACAATGAATGATTCCTTTTTCTTGAGGATGCTTTTCTAGCAACAATTTTACAACCTCTACCATTTTTGGAAGTGTAGAATCAATTGTCGATTTTGACATAGATCCTACAGGCAAAAAATGAACAGGCCTGTTTTCTACAGGAAATGGCGAAGGTATAGAAAGATAAGAAACATCTTTCTCTTCAATGCCGATAGATCGAGAAAAAATTTCTTTGTTGACAATTGTTGCAGACATTAGCAACACTCTATTTCCTAATCTAAAAAAACTTGAATATGCGTAAGGTGAAACATCAATTGGTTTAAATTCGAATTTTTTACCTGCCTTCTTGTTATCGTATGAAGGTAATGCTACGTTCATGATCCAATTTTCAGGTTTATAGACTTCTATAAATCGATTGATCTTACACACATGTTTATCTAAAATCTCATATTGCTTTGAAAAATTGCCATATCCTTCAATATCATTGCTAAGTTTTTCTAGAGCCTTTTCTACTTCTTTGATGTGCTTCAACAAGGCTTTTTTGTAAGTCGAATTGATCCATTCAAAAATAGCAGATTGAGATTCTGATTTTGGAGACTTACACTTTAGAATGTCTCTAGCAAATTTTTCTGAAAAAGTAATCTCAATGAATTTTCCGAGCTCAGTTTCAGCATTGTGAGCTTCGTCTACGATAAGCATAGCTCTAGGTTCTAATTTCCCTGCGTAAGTAGATTCTGCAAGAAGATAAGGAAAATTAGTAACAGCGATAGAAGAATCTATAAATTCTTGCTTTTCTATAGAATACTTGCAATTAGTTTTACAGTTTTTTTGAAAATCAGTTCCATTTAACTGTTTTCCTAAATTCATCAAGATTCTTTTAGATTCAGCGCACGTTTGATCTGAATAAAAAGAACACATATAATTGCTGGAAGATTTTATAGATTTGACAAGATTCTTCCCACAACTTGGACCGAAGTCTCTTAGATACTGCTCTTGAAGAATTTTTTGCGTTGTAACCACATAAGAACCAACCAAACGATCACCATTTTCTCCAATTGAAATTGGAGCATGATTTTCCATGTATCTAGCAATTGTAATTCCTGTTGCGGATTTACCCACGCCAGTACCTAGTTCTAAGATTACATACTTCTTATTTTCGTTTAAGAAAGAGTTTAAAGCAAAGTTAATTGCTACTTCTTGCTCTTTGCGAATCTTATCGAATGGAAAATACATTTTCCAATCTTCAATAGAGATTTTTTTCATAAATGATAATCGTCTGAGGATTTACTCCCCAGACGATCATAAAGCAAACTATCGATCAATTACAAAGTTTATGCACCAATAATTTTATCCACGATGCCTAGTTTGATTGCTTCTTCAGGAGTCACATAAAAATCATGTCCAGATTTCATGATTTTTTCGACTTGCTCTTTTGTCATGTTGGATTCTTTTTGAAGAGATGAAACCATCAATTCTTGTAGCCTTTTGAATTCGTTGGTTTCACTCATGGATTCAAAAACGTTTCCGTAAAAACCTCCTGATATAGGATGCATCATAAGTCTTGCTGATGATCCAATTAAGCGTTTGCCTTTCACGCCAGAAGCTAGCAGTAGCACACCTGCTGACATTACTTTACCCAACGCTATTGTATGGACAGGACATGGCAAAAATCTGATGGTATCATAAAGCGAAAACATTTCATCTACAGACCCTCCATAAGTAGAAACCACTAGATGAATTGGTTTGTGGTTTTGATTTGCTAAATACAAGAGCTGATAGATTACTGCGGAAATTGATTGTTCGCTGACCCCTCCGTATAATACTACGATTCTAGAATCTTCTCCATGTTTTGGATGAGGGAGCAAAGCTGCTAACTCAGCTTCATCATGATCGCCGGTTTTATTTTTTGTTGTAAACGGAGTTTTTACGTTAATTGATCTTCCCATCATCGCTCCTTGAGACAAAAATATCGTCTCCTGCAATTTCTTTAATCACTTCTGTTAGGTCTTTTACATATTCTATATTCTCTAATTCAAGAGAAAGTAAATAAATAAGGAACATTTGTTGCCTTTGCGTAAGACCTACATTCAAAATTTCTTTTACGATCTTTCGACATTCTTCATTTTCTTCTGCTAATTTTTCAGAAGAAAGCTTACCAAAAGTTTGCATATTACTCACCTAATGTTTCTTTTCTTATGTGAGAATCTACTTTGAATAATGAATCGCCTAAAATTCTGACGTATTTTATAACTTTATCTTCTTTTTCTACGTCAGTAGACAATATGACAATTTCTCCCCACTTTTTATTCTCAAGAATGTATTGAGCAAACTCCCAAGTAGGTAAATCACAATTGTGTCTATCTAATATCGAAGATAAGCTTTTGTTCATGGAAGATCTAATGTCTTCTATAGTCATAATAGAACTCATTGCATCTTTTCCACTCATTATTTCCGAAGAACATATGTCAACAACCTTGTGAACCACACCACAGTTATTACATTGAGAAAATTTCGGTTTTATTTGACCTTCAAATACTTCAGAAAAAACCACAAAACAATGAGGAGCAGGATTTGCAGTATTTTTCATTTGTGGCAAAATGCATCTACATTTTATTAGATGCTTTTGTCCAAAAGATTCTTTTAAGCTTGTTCCAGAATCCTGGATTTGGGCTTTTCTTTTCTTCATGATCTACTATTTTTTTTTCTTTGGCTGTTCTTCAGTCATGTTTGATAAAGCGTTTAAGAAATTATTGTGGCCCTTATTGAATCCTTCATTAACTGACACATCAATAAGCCCTAAAATAGCAGGTAGTAAGCTTTCATTTACGTTAATTTGCTTCGTGTTGACAGCCGTGACTAAATTTCTCTTGGCGATTTCTTTTGTAACTTCAAAAAAATCCCAAGTTAATTTGCTTACTTTATTCTTGTTTAACATAAGTAAGATATAATTTATTACATGAGTGAAGTAAACAAAGTTAATGAAGATATCGTAGCGTTAAAAATCGCTTTATTAGAATCTAAGGTTCTAAAAGAGATATCTGAGAAGCAGCAAGAAGAATTGGAAAATTTTGTTGAAAAATCACAAAAAGCAGTAGAGTTGTTTTTAGACGCAATTACTAGCGAGAACATAAGTTCTACTGCTATTAAGGGATTTTTAGAAAAAGCAGAAGAAAAACAACGAGAATATCTAGAAAAGATTCAATCTGGTTCTTTAAAACCTAAAGACGAACAAAAAGCAATAGAGAACATAAAAAAAATAAATGGAGCTTTTGCAGGATTTGCCGTGGCAATGAAAAATATTCCAAAAGCAGGAATAGCAATAAAAGACTTCAAGAAAATATTAAAAAAAGAATTAGAAGACAGTAGAAATGATAATAGAACTTCTAAAAAAATGTCAGAGCTATTTCCAAATGATTATCAGAAATTTTCAGCAGCCTTAAGTTCTTCTTTTAAAACTAAGATTAGCGTTTATGATCCTGTAAAATTGGGAATTCCTTGGGATACAAATGCTGTAGTTTCTGAATTCGTGAACATGCCTGTAAAAGCTTTAAATAGATTTACTGGTAAAGTTCAAGACAGCGAACCGCCTCCAACTCCTCCTGCACCGACACCACCAGGGTCTCCACCGACACCTGCCGCACCTGATGTGAAAATTAAAGATATTTTCAAAGGTGCAAATGAACAAGACATTAGAAAGTTTAATGAAAAGTTTAAAGAAAAATTTGGATTTGAACTTTCTGATAAAGATGACCTAGCTGCAATACTTGCTAGTATGACATAATGACAGAGTTATGTATTACTGCACCTAATGAATTTAATTTTTCAAAAAACAATTTAGAATATAAGTTAGAAGAGACATAAGATCCGTAAAGCTTAGAATCATTTATCACTCCAAATTCTATCATAGATTTTATTGATCTAAGACAATAATCAACAGATTGTCTTTTTACGACAAAATCGCTGGTATCTGGAAGTCTAATAATGACATTATTTGCTGACAAAGATCTTATTCTATCTTCATAGATTTCTTCTACATTTTTTGATTCTTCTCTTTTAGATAATAGAAATTTAATATGAGAATTGACATCAGATTTTGATGATTGATTTTTTATGCAAATTGAATTAACGTAAATAGAGATTTCATCTACTTTTCTTGCATCATCTATAGAAATATTAGAAATCAGTTGGCCTAAATTGCTAGAAAACAAAGACGTAGAACAAGCTATTGAGATGTCATTAAGTTTGTTTATTCCTTCCAGATTAAACTCAACTACAATAGGATAAACTTCAATAGCTCCTCTAATTCTATTGACTTTCAGTGTATTTAAAACTTCGTCATGAAGTCCTCTAGCTATTAGAATTACAGGGTGTTTTGTTGAACTTGCTCCTTCAAGCAATAAATTAATCTCAGAAACAGATTCAACAAATCCATCAATAACGATGACTCTAGGATTTACTATTTTTATTGGTTTTTCTTCAAAAGTTTTTACTTTAAAGGTAAAACCATCAATAGCTTCAATTGAAGTAAAGTTATTGCTAGACTTTTCTACAGATATTCTGCCACCAAACCCAGCTAAAAGCACAGCGTCAAATAATAAGTTGCTTAACGTGTTATCGTCTTTTGTTTGAGAAAAAATGATTTTTTTTAGATCATTCAAAGTAGCCTTGTTTGAAGATCTGGTTTTATCATCAAGATTAGAGTTTAATATCCTGTGTAACGTAAAGTCAAACCCACCAGGAGATATTTTTTCTGATAAAATACAATGTTCTATAATCAACCTATGAATAGCTAATTTCAGTTGATTAGAATATTTTAAATTAAAAATTCCTTGAAATGAAGTTTTTAACAAAACTTGATCTTTTTCAAGGAATAATACTTTTTCTGTATTTAAAAAATTTCTTAAATCATCGCATACTTCTTTAAATGATTCAAGTATTTCTTTTTTTAGAAAAATTGTCACAAAATCATTGTAGCTTATTTTTGGCTAATGTTCAAATAATTTGAATATGCGAATTAATGTAAGCATGTATTATCTTACCAATAGCACCTAAAATTGCTGTACCTACTGCAATTGAAAGCCATCTAGTAAAAGCTGCTTGTTTTTGATACCAAGATTGTAATTCTTTAATTACTTCAGAATGTTGATTTATAATCTTTGCAAGATTTTCATCATTGAGTTCTTCTTTTTGAGCTAGTTTTTCTTCATGAATTTTCCAGCTTTGTATCGAATGCAACTGTTCTTCTAACTCTTCAACTCTTTCAATTTCAGCTGTACTATTTTCAACATTCTTTATTCTTGCATATAATCCATTATCAGGATTATACAAAACTTCTCTTATTTCGTCAACTTTAAAAACTAGTTGAGTCTGTGATTGTTCTATTTTTTCAATTTTGTACATTAGATTTGAGAATCCACCATTCATTGCGGGAGCTGATAGGATTCTTTTTTGCATCTCTAAAATTTGTTGTCGATTGCTTTCAATAGCATCCAAAGTTTTTTTTGTTTCAACGTTGTCAAGAGGATCTTTTTTGTCAATTTTTGCATCCGAAAAGTTCGGAGAACTTACTTGCGTATTAGTTTTTTTTCTTGACATATACATCCTCCTAGACATTGTTATTTTTTCTAAGATTAAGATTTATAATTTAACTAAATCTTATTTCTAAATCTATAAATTTAGATCAATTTACTTATAGAATTAATTATAATTCTTCAGAGAATTTAAAGAGGTAAATCTTGCAAACATTCAATAAAAGCATATTCGAAAATAGTTCTAGACCTCTCATCATTCCTGATGAAGTTAAGGTTATTTTTGTAGCTGATCTCTTTTCAGAGGATTATGTCGGTGGAGCAGAACTAACCACGCAGGCTTTGATTGATGAGTGCCCTTTGCCTTACATGAAAATTCGTTCAAAAGAGCTGACCATGCACTTATTAGCTCAAGGAACTAATAAGTTTTGGATCTTTGGCAATTTTGCTCAAATGAACATGGAACTAGTTCCAAGCATAATTGGAAATTTGAACTATTCTATCCTAGAATATGATTACAAATATTGCAAGTACAGATCTCCTGAAAAGCATTCTGAAAAAACCGGATCTCCGTGCGATTGTCATAATCAATTCAACGGAAAATTAATCTCTGCTTTTTACTACGGAGCAAAAGTTCTGTGGTGGATGTCAGAGGCGCAGAAAGATCGTTATCACAGAATGTTCCCATTTTTATCTGAAAAAGATAATGTTGTCTTATCAAGCGTATTTTCGAAAAAAACCCTAGGTACCATCAAGTGGCTTAGAGAAGTTGTTTCTTCATCAGGATCAGATCGAAAAGGATGGGTAGTCTTAGGTTCAGAATCTTGGGTAAAAGGAGCTCAAGCTGCAGAAAAATGGTGCCTGGACAACAAAGTAGAATATGAAGTTGTCTGGAATGTAGCTTACGAAGTCATGTTGGAAAAGCTAGCTAATGCAGAAGGGTTTGTATACCTTCCAGCAGGTGCTGATACCTGCCCAAGAATGGTCATAGAAGCGAAGCTTTTGGGTTGCAAACTTCATTTGAACGAAAACGTACAACATAAAAATGAAGATTGGTTCTCTACAAATAACATTGAAGAGATTGAAGAGTACTTGTTTGGAGCACCAACTCTATTTTGGAATTACATAAAAAAGATGATGGAATATCGTCCTAACATCAGCGGATACATGACGGTTTATAACGCATTGTCTCAAGAATATCCATTTATACAGTGCGTTAAGTCTATGCTTCCTTTTTGCGAGGAGGTTTGTATTGTTGATGGAGGTTCTACAGACGGCACTTGGGAGAAGCTTCAAGAATTGTCATCTACGGAAACAAAGATCAAACTGAAGCAAGTGACAAGAGATTGGAGCCATCCTAGATTTGCTGTTTTTGACGGAATGCAAAAAGCAGAAGCCCGTTCCATGTGCACAGGAGATTTTTGTTGGCAAATGGATTCAGATGAAATAGTGCACGAAGACGATTATGAAAAAATATTAAACTTATGTGCAAAATTTCCAGCTAACGTAGATCTTATATCATTACCAGTTGTTGAATATTGGGGAGGTCCTAAGAAAGTTAGAGCCGACGTTCTTCCTTGGAAGTGGAGATTAAGTAAAAATAAGAAAAATATCACTCACGGAATACCTTCAGATGCTCGTCGAACTGATGAAAATGGAAATCTTTATGCGGCTTATGGAGATGGATGTGACATGATAGATTCATCATCTTACGAAAGAATACCTCACGTAACTTTTTACACTTCTGAAGTTGACAGTGCAAGAAAGCAAGCAGTTTCCGGTGACGCTGAAGCAATAAAAAATTATCAAGAATGGTTCAACAAAGTCGTCGATAATTTGCCTGGAGTATTTCATTATAGCTGGTTTGATCTGCCCAGAAAGATTAAACTGTATAAGAAATATTGGACCAAACACTGGGAATCGTTGTCTGGAAAATCTTATGAAGATACTTCAGAATCAAATATGATGTTTGATGTTCCTTGGTCACAAGTGACAGATGAAATGATAGAAGCTAGAGCTTCTGAACTCTCGGAAAAATTAGGCGGGTGGATTTGGCATCAAAAATGGGATGGTAAGACGAAAACTCATCATATAACGATAAGCAAATCTCAACCTAAAATTATGTTAGATAAATGAAAGGCGTAATATTAGCAGGTGGTACTGGAAGTCGTTTATATCCTTTAACAAAATCGACCAACAAATGTTTGCTTCCAATCGCAACCAAGCCGATGGTTTATCATGTTTTAGAATTGATGACTTCTTCAGGAATTGATGACATCATGTTGATCACAGGTCCTGAAAATGCAGGACAAGTCATGAATTTGTTGGGGTCAGGACTTGATTATTCCTGCTCTTTGACTTATAGAATTCAAGATAAAGCTAACGGCATAGCAGCAGCAGTAAATCTTTGCAAGAGTTTTGTTGGAAACTCTAAATTTACCGTGTTATTAGGAGACAATATTTTTAGCGATTTTTCTAAACTAGCATCGCAAATTCGTGAGTTTTATTCATCGAAGGATGAATTTAGACTTTTCTTAAAAGAAGTAATAGACCCTCAAAGGTTCGGAGTACCAGTTTATCTTAATGATGAAGTTGTAGATATAATCGAAAAACCAAAATCTCCCCCTAGCAATAAAGCAATAGTGGGATTATACTGTTATTCTTCAAACGTCTTTGATGTGATTGAAGGTTTAAAGCCTTCTTCTCGCGGAGAATATGAGATATCGGAGTTAAATTCTTATCTAGTGAAAAATTGTAGTGGTAGCTTTTTTGATGTTGAATGTGAATGGGTAGACGCAGGAACTCATGAATCTTACAAAAAAGCTAATGAAATGATTTGGGAAACTTTAAAATGAAAGTAATCATCGGATCAGGGAAAGTAGCTAACATTATAAAAGATAAAGAAGACATTGTCTTGTCTCATTCGCAAATAGAGATTAAAGATGAAATGTCGATTGACTCGATTCTTTCTACATTTCCTGAAAAAACAGTAGTTGTAAACACTGCCGCTAAGATTAATCTAGAATGGTGCGAAGAGAACAAAAAAGAATCTGAACTAGTCAACGTAGTTGGTGCAGTAAACGTTGCAAAAATTTGCAAAAAATATCATCATCATCTATTACACGTTAGCAGCGGTTGCATTTTTGATGGAATGGAAACAGAAAAAGAGTATACTGAATTAGATGATCCATCACCAGCTTCTTGGTACGCACAAACTAAAGCAAATGCTGATATTTCGATCTTATCTTTGGGATATCAAAATATTACGATAGTTCGACCTAGGCAGTTAATATCAGCTGTTCCTAATCCCACAAATATGTTAACTAAGTTTATGAATTTGCAAAAAGGCAATTTTATTGATTCAAAAAATTCTATTACTTGTATAGAAGATATGAAACTAATGATTGATCACCTGATTAGTAACAAATGTTATGGAGTCTATAATCTTGCAAACGTTGGTTGGATGAGCCCGTACCAAATAGCCAACAAAATAAAAGCTAAAATTTTTAGTGATTTTATCATCGATAAGATAAGCTACGATGATTATATAAAGAGTATAAAAGTAAAAAGAGTTAACACTTTACTAAGCGTAGACAAATTAATATCTACGGGATTTGTTCCCAGAAGTGCAGAGGAAGCTTTAGAATGGTGTTTAGAAAATTACGGGAATTAAAATGAAGGTAATCATTACAGGAGGAGCAGGATTTATTGGAGGTCATGCTGTTAGACATTTCTTAAGCTTAGGAGATTCTGTTCTTAACATAGATAAACTTACTTACGCAAGCAAAAAAACTAACTTTGAAAATTCAAATTTTCTTCAGTTGGATATTTGCGAAACAGAGATTTTGATAGAACAAATCAAAAAATACAATCCTGACTTTTTAATTCATTTTGCAGCAGAAACCCATGTAGATAATTCCATATTAGATTGTAATGATTTTATTCACTCCAACGTTAAAGGTGTTGCCTCAGTCTTAAATGCATGTAAAGCAACCGGTACAAAATTGTGTCACATTTCCACTGACGAAGTATATGGTCCAGCATATGATAGATCTTTTGTAGAAAGTGATCCATTAAATCCTTTAAATCCTTATTCAGCTACAAAAGCTTCAGGAGATTTGTTGATAAAATCTTATAAAAATACTTACGGGTCAGATTACATCATTGTTAGACCCTCTAACAACTACGGTCCAAATCAACATTCTGAAAAATTTATACCAAAGTTGATTGATTGCTTGAAAAAAGGTATTCAATTCCCTCTTTATGGAGATGGACGACAAGAAAGAGAATGGACATACGTAGAAGACACGGTAAAGTTAATAAGGATTTTGTTAACTTCTGAATCTGCAGAATGGAATTCTTGTTATAATTTAAGTTCTGGAATGACATTCACAAATATAGAGACAGCTTCTCATGTGATAAAGACCTACAATCTTATTACAAATAACAATTTTGATATTTTTGATGTGTTAAAAACATCAAAAGATAGACCCGGACATGACAAAAAGTATTGGATTTCTACAAAAAAGCTAAATTCTGTTGTAGATTTCAAATATATTGGATTTCAATCTGGGATAGAAAAGACAGTTTCTTCTTATGTCCAAGAACAATAGATTCGTTTTTGTATCACCCATGTATAATGCATCCGAAACCTTGCCTCGGATGCTTCATTCTATTTGTGGTCAATCTTATGATAATTGGCGAGTTATTTTGATCGATGATCTTTCTTCTGAAGAGCACGTCAAGAACTGCAAAAAAATACAAGATGACTTTTCTTCAATGTTGGATCAATCCTACAAAAATAAAATTGAAGTTATATGGAACGTTGAAAAAAAATGGGAAGTTGCAAATGTCTTAATGGGAATCTCTAAATGCAATGATGATGACATTGTTTGTCGGATAGATGCTGACGATTGGTTAACAGATCTTGATGCATTAACGATTATCAATCATGCATATACTGAGACAAATTGCGAGGCATTGTGGACAGCGCATAGATGGAGTTTTTCTGATAAAAATATCAGCAGACCAATGCCAGATGATGCTGATGTATACGCTTATCCTTGGGTTTCAAGTCATTTAAAAACCTTTAGAAAAACTTTGATAAATGAAGTTAAAGATGAAAACTTTAGAGGTGAAGATGGAAACTATATTAGAAGAGCAGGTGATCAAGCGATATATCTACCAGTTCTTCACAAGTCTAAAAAGAGATTGTTTTTACCAAGAGTAATGTATCATTATACCATCAAAGATGTCCCTGAAACGTATCAAACTGATGATGCTAGATTTCAAAAAGACGAAGCTATCTTTTTAAGAAAACGTGGGTTTGTAAAATGAAACAGCAAAATTTTCATGATTCTATCTCTAAACTATTGGTCGAAAGACTTTCAAAAAGAAAAAATCAAATTTTGAATAAAGCAACTTGCGTTGAGATTTATAATGATATATTTTTCACATTGTCTGAAGTGATAAAAACAGCTTCGACGCCTTTGTCAAATGAATCCGTGAATTTTTTAGCTCAAATGTACTATGACTCTATAAACATAAACGAGACTCAAGAATTAGATCCTAACATCTTTACTCAAAGAGCTAGTTTAAAAAATATTGAAACTAAAGAAATCGCTTTAATGGCTGTCATGCTAAATGGCACTGAATTCGCTACGCCTTTCATTTCAGAGGTAAAACGAAGATCGTGAAAATACATTTAGACAACGTGAATATGGGATCTAATTCAGGTCCAAATTCTTTTGCAAAGAGACTTGCAAAAGGCCTTATAGAATCCGGGCATGAGGTAGAAATTTATGATGGAAGAAATTCAGATGTTTCTTTGGTTTTTATTGAACCTAGTGGTAGACCCTTGGCAAAGAAAGTCATTCAAAGACTTGATGGAATTTGGTTTTCTCCATCTGAATTTCATGTAAAAAATGTTAACATAAAATCATTGTATCAAAAAGCCGATGGTGTGATCTGGCAATCAGAATTTGACAAGAATATGGCATCAAAATGGTGGGGAATTCCAAAAAATGGAAAAATCATATTGAATGGCATAAATGCTGAACCCGTTAAACAGTTTAAAATTTCTTCATTAGAACAAATTAGACAAAAGTATGAAATGCTTTTTGTCTGTTCAGCAAATTGGCACTCACAAAAAAGACTTGAATCTAACGTTGAGTTATTCAAGCATTTACAAAGTTTTTATAGTTCAGCCGCGCTCATAGTGATGGGTTCAAATCCAAAAATGATTCCTGACGTAGACATATTCTACACAGGACCTCAACCTCATGAAGTTTGTCTAGAAGTATTCTCTGCTTCAAATTGGATGATTCACCTTGCTTGGTTAGATCATTGTCCTAATACGGTGGTAGAATCTTTATCTCAATTTACTCCTGTTATTTGTTCGGAGCAAGGAGGCACAAAAGAACTAGTTAAGAATTTTGGAGTGATTTTAAAAGAGAATCAACCATATGATTACGAACTAGTCAACTATGATAATCCTCCAAAAATAGACGTGAGCCAAATAAAAGAAAAACTTCCAGACCTAAAAGACAAAAAGCCTGACACAGACGTCTCAATGAATAGAGTCATAAATGATTATCTAACATTTTTTAAAGAACTATTATGAAAATAGCCATAAATAGAAAGCCGATAGACGGACCTTGGGGCGGCGGAAACAATTTTGTTAGAGCAGTATATGCAACTGTTCCTTCTGGTATAACCATTACTAATAATCTGTCAGAAGATGTTGATTCCATATTTCTAATGGATCCTAGAAAAGAAAATGGAATGTTTGACGCAAATGACGTCTACAAATTTGTATCTTCTGTTAAAAAAATTCCAGTTGTTCAAAGAATCAATGAATGTGATGCTAGAAAAGGTACTGAACACATGGATAGTTTGCTCTTACAATGTAGCATCTTAAATACAAAAACAATTTTTGTTAGTAACTGGATGAAAGATTACTTCAATAAAAAAGGGTGGAATTGTAAGAAACAATACGTTGTGCACAACGGAGTAGATGATACTTTCATTGAAAATAGAAAGAACAACTCATATACTCGTTCAGATAATAAACTCAAAGTAGTAACTCATCATTGGTCTAACAATTCTTTAAAGGGATTTGACGTATACGAGTTTATTGATTATTTGACCACGAAAGAAAGAAATATTGAATTTACTTACATCGGAAGAGAAAGAGGTACCTTTAACAATACAAAAATAATTCCTCCAATTCACGGAGAAGAGTTAGCAAAAGAGTTAGCAAAACATGATGTTTATATAAGTGGATCAAGACATGACCCAGGACCTAATCATGTTTTAGAATCTATTGCTGTAGGTTTGCCAACATACGTTCATGTTGAAGGTGGCGGATCTGTAGAATTCGCAGGCATAGATCATGTCTATAAGAATTTTTTTGAAATTGAAAAGTTGTTGCTTAGCAGAGATTTGAAGAATAATTCTTATGATATTTTAAGATGGTCTGATTCAATGAAACATTTTTGGAATATAATTTTTCAATGAATAAGGTGTTTGTCTTACCTCCATCTGAGGATTGGATAGTCGATAGATTTGTCAAAGAATGGAATGAAGATAATTCAGACATAAGTGTTAACCACCCAAAAGACGCAAATGTAGTTTGGTTATTAGCTGATTGGGCTTGGCAAAATCTGTATCAATCAGGTTGGTTAAACGGGAAAAAAGTTTTGACCACCGTTCACCACATTGTTCCTGAAAAATTTAATTCTTTAGCTTATCAAGAATTTATGTTTAGAGATAAGTTAACGACAGCATATCACGTTTACAACGAACAGACTAAAGACTTTATAAGTAGATTAACAAAAAAAGAAGTATTCGTGGTACCATATTGGGCAAATCAAAAGATATGGAAAGCAACTGGAAGTAAAAACGATTTAAGAAAAAAATATAATTTGCCGTTGAATTCATACTTGGTAGGATCTTTTCAAAGAGACACGGAAGGATCTGATTTGATAAGTCCTAAATTAGAAAAAGGTCCAGATTTGCTGGCCGATTATCTAGAAAAAGTTGTTAAAAAGAATCCTGACTTGCATGTTGTTTTGGCTGGATGGAGAAGACAGTATATAATCTCTAGACTAAAAAAATCTGGAATACCATTCACATACGTCGAGAGACCTCCTCATGATGTAATAAACGAGTTGTATCAAACTCTTGATTTATATCCTGTGACAGCAAGATGTGAAGGAGGCCCTCAATCTTTGATAGAATGTGGACTATTAAATGTTCCAGTAATTTCAAGAAACATAGGAATAGCTACGCAGGTTCTTCCTCTTCATTCTATTCATGACGATGTTAGTTTAGCTATTCCTTCAATTCCTGATGTTGAATCTTGGAAATTGCCACAAGGATATCAAGGATATCGAAATCTAATATCTGCCATGTAGATAAGGAGACAAATATGTCGATTACAATTGCAGTTACAACTTTTAATAGGTTAAAGTATGCTAAGTCTCTTTTTAAATCTTTAGAAAATGTAAAAAGTAATAATCAACTTATTGTTGTTGATAATTGTAGCACTGAAAAAGGTTTACAAGATTATCTCTTTGATCTCAAGAAATCTAACTTGATAGACGATCTATTTTTGAGAGATCCTAAAGAAAGAAATTGGGTAAATGATGAATATGTTGCTAAGAACATGATCATCGAGACTGCAAAAAATGACGTGATTTTATTTTTGCAAGATGATTTGCAGCTGATTGTTAATAATGAAGTTTTTGAAAAAACAGTTCAAGATTTTATTGGCTTTGATGAGGCGAAAGCATTAGAAGTAAATGCTGTTAGAAACTCGACCGTATCTAACAGGTATGATGCCGATAACTGCGAAGTTTTTAAGCTCGAAAATTACAAATATTACAAACCGATAGACAATCATTTTCCCACAATGGGATTCTTCAAAAAAGAAGTTTTTGACTTAATTGGGAAATACCCAGTAGATTGGCCTCAGACTCAAGATTATTGGGGAAGATCAGAAGACTGGTACGATAACGAAGTAAAATTAAAATTAAAAGATCAGATGAACTATTCTAGTTGGGTCCCTCTATTTGCTCCTGTGTGGAATGACCCTAGAGGAGGATATGCTTTCATTAGAGGTAATAAGAGGTATGGTTATTATTTAGACGCTCCATCTACTTCTGGTATGTACTATGAAAAATTGTCTGATGAACAGTATCAACAAAAACAAAATTCTAGGATTCCATTGGGGTTTACTGACGTTTGTAAATCAGATGGTTGGGAATACAAGGTGGTTAATAAAGACCAGGTAAAATATCCACAAAACAAAATTCTTTTAGAAGGACCTGAAGAGGAATTTTGATGAACGTTTTAATATTTCCTACAGATGATAGAAGTGGACTAGCTTCTATGATCTACCACTATTCAAAATTGGGACATAAAGTTTTTGTTCCTAAAAAAGGAACGCTTGGTCTAAACTGGCAAAGAATAGCAACTTGGCCTGCTATGCTTTGTAAATCTTTTGAAGACAAAACAAAAAGAAATTTAGAAATTTATCCATTTGAAGAAAATCTTTCTTTTTTTGGAGAAGATTACTTTTTGAAAGATTTTAAATCTCATAATCTTTATGAAGAAGACATCTATTGTCAAATCATAGATTTGACAAAACAAAAATGTTCAATTGATGTATTCCACACCTTGCGAGGCGGCGAAAGTTCTTTACGCCAATATTTCAAAATAGCTTCAGAATATTTCCCAAATGCAAAATGGGTATCTTCAACAATGAATGCTTGGGATAGTTCACCTGAAAATTACAAAACAAGAAACGCCGCTAAATTTATTCCTGCAAACTATGAAAATAAAAATACAGACGTAAACAATGTTAATGTCTTTTGTCTGCCATTCGAAAAGTCATTACTTGACATCACGAATGTCTCTATTTCAGGTTACGAAGATGTTTCTTTTGCTTCGTTTAACCACAACTTTGAAGTAAGACAACCAGAAGACTATAAGATATTCAAGAAAATGAATTCCTTGCTTAGAGAAATCAATCTACCAGAAGTAATAAACTTCGGTGGAAACATCCGTAGCGCAGGAGCTGACATTAGATATTCAAAAGAAAATGGCGTGACTGGTAAATTTCCTACAATCACGCCCAGACAATCTTACAAAATTACGTCTAGATTAAAGGCAGCCGTTCATTTCAAGCAGACCGATTGGGGAGGTGGCGTTTTTTATTATTGCTTAAATTCTGGAACTCCCATCATTACGACTAATAGGTACGTTAATTCTTCAAACGCTTCAAAGTATCTTATAGATAACATTAATTGCATTCTTGTCGATGATGCTTTAAAAGCATCAAATTCAATTGAAAAATTGTTATTTGATGATTCTTACGTTAATAAATTAAGAAATGGAATGTTAGAACTTCAAAAAGAGATTCTTAATAATTCTTATTGGAAAAAGTGGGAAAATTTTATTGGAGAACTAACATGAAAGATACTTTATTTCTTTTGGTCACTTGCACGAAAGATGTGACTAGATTTGAGATACTAAAACAAGTTGTTGATAATCTAGTTCATGTAATTGATAAAAAAACGTTAGATGATTTGTTGGTATTTGATAATGCTTCTTCTTACGAAGGCAGCGTAAAATTATTGACAGACAATTTTGTTAACGTTTACCAATCAAAAACCAACATTGGACTTTGGAGCGCAATACATTGGTGCTTAAAAAATTACCAATCTTTGATGAAAAGAGACTACAAATATCTTTACATTATCGAGTCAGACTTAATTCATTCCAATGACACTCTAAAAAAATTAGAAACATGTGAATCATTTTTAGAATCTAACAGTGAAGTAGGATTTATAAGGACAGAAGAATTTTTAGTTTCACAAAGACATTTGTACGATAAAGGAAGCCCAAAAAAAGATTCAAGAAAATACGCCTGGGTAACTCAAAATAACTTTATCCAAAACAAAAGAGTAGAGTTTTTTCAGTCAGATTGTGACGGTATGTATAAATGCAATTTTTTGGCAAAACTACCAGCCCTCAGCAGAATTCAAACTATGAAAGAAGTTTTTTTAGATCTTTCTAACTTAAAAAAGTTCAATGAGACTGATTATCAAAAGTTGTACTATCAAAGATATAAAATTTCAGCTGTCTTAGACGGAGGCATATTTCATTCTAAGTTAGGAAATGAAAATACGGATGTAGTCATCAACGGCAGCAGGAATTACAACCTTAGCATTGATTACAGACCGACTAGATCTGATTCAATAACTGAAATTTCTTTAGACGATGTTGTTAAACTTTGAACAGTTTTTTTCGTGAAAGTATAATTTGAACGATGAAGTATCTAATATTCGGTGGAACTGGTTCCTTAGGAAAAAAATTAATTTCTAGATTTTTAAAAAGTGGCGATAAAATTGCTGTTTATTCTAGAGATGAAGCTAAGCATTGGACTATAAAGAACGAACTCAATTCTTCATCAGAAGTAGAGTTTTTTGTTGGAGACATTAGAGATTATAACCGAGTAAAAGAAGTTATACTTCATTACAAACCTCAAGTCATAATTGTCGCTGCTGCTTTAAAACAAGTTGATACTTGTGAGCTCAGTCCTTTTGAAAGCGTAATGACCAATTTATTAGGAACTCAAAATGTCGTTAAGTCAGTAAAAGACATATCACAGTCTTGGGGATCTGACTGGAGGATAGAAAAAGTTTTGTTTGTTAGCACGGACAAAGCTTGTTCTCCTGTCAACGTTTACGGAATGTGTAAAGGAATATCTGAACGTCTAGTAACAAGTCAATCTAAAAATGATTCAACTGGCGTTAAATTTTTGTGCACCAGGTATGGAAACGTCCTAGAGTCTAGAGGAAGCATTATTCCACTTTTCAAATATCAAGCAGAATATTCTGAGAATCTAACAGTGACAGATCCAGATATGACCAGATTTGTTATGACCTTAGATGACAGCGTAGATCTAATTTTAGAAGCTTTAAAAAGAGGAGAAAGCGGAGAAACCTGGATTCCTAAAATACCTGCAATGAGGATTGGAGATCTAGCTGAAATTTTCTCAAGTTTGTATAAAAAGCAGATTAAGATCATTGGTCTTAGACCAGGAGAAAAAAAGCATGAAGATCTTATTAATGAGTCAGAGTCTGTTAGAACTAAAGACGTAGAAACCCATTACGTAATAGGACCAGCTTATCAAGCAGGTTCTAACGATAGATTCATGTATACAAGCGCTGATGATGTCATGACAAAAGATCAGCTTTTTGTTAGATTAAAAGAACTTGGAATTATTGATATGTCTTTAGATAATTTTCAAGGATTAAAGATAGAAGAGATTGCAACAAACAGGAAAAACTAATATGAATAAACAATATCATCTTTTCAAAGTTCATATACCTGTAGAAAAAGCATTGGATCAAATCAAAAAAGTTTTTGAATCAGGATTCATAAATGAAGGAATACAAGTAACTGAATTAACGGAAAAGTTAAAGTCATATCTAAAGACTGAAAACTTGATACTGGTTAACAGCTGTACTTCAGCTTTAACAATGGCTCTACGTCTTTGTAATGTCACAAAAGATGATGAAGTTATTTCAACTTCTATGACCTGTGTAGCTACCAATACGCCAATTGACAACTTAGGCGCAAAAATAGTTTGGGCTGATGTAGATCCTGAAAATGGAATGTTAGACCCAAACGACGTTCTTAATAAAATTACTGCAAAAACTAAAGCTGTCATTGCAGTTGCTTGGGCAGGAACCCCACCAAGACTTCAAGAATTAAGCAAGATTTGTAAAGAAAAAAACGTTAAATTAATCTTGGATGCAGCTCATGCTTTTGGCGCATCTTACGATAACCTTCCTTTACATCATTGGTGCGATTTTGTTTGTTATAGCTTTCAAGCTATTAAACATGTCACTACAGGGGATGGTGGCGCTTTAATCAGTAAGTCTGATGAAGACTATAAACGATCAAAATCGATGAAATGGTTTGGCCTAGATAGGGATGTAGCAAAAGACGCCTCAGGAAATTGGAAAGGCCAGCAATGGGATGTTGATATAGTTGAAGCTGGGTATAAATTTAACATGAACAACGTATCAGCAGCAATTGGATTATCGCAGATTGAATATTTCGATGAGATAATAAATTCTCACGTAAAAAACGCTAAGTTGTATAAACAACTTTTTGAAAATGAAAAGTTTGTTTGTTCTGCTTCTATTCCTGAAGGATCTAACTCTACATTTTGGGTTTATACCATGAAATTAAAAAATCCAAAATTAACAAGGGATCAACTATTGAAATCTTTAAATGAATTAGGAATACATGCGGGAGTGGTTCATGTTCCTAACCACGAGTATACTGCATTTGAAAGCTTTAACACTAATTTGCCTGGTGTCGAAGAATTTTCAAAGAATCAATTTTCTTTACCTTGTGGGTGGTGGTTGGAAGAAAATGACATAATTGAGATTGCAACAAAGGTGAAAGAAATTGTCAACTGTTGAAGCTAAAGAATTAACACATCAAAAATTCTCATTAAGAGAAGTTTGCGATGATGATCATCTTTGGTTAGTAGAACTTCATAACGATCCTGAAGTTTTGAAAAACTTAACTAATCCTCAACCTATTACTTTAGAATCTCACTTAAATTGGTGGAATTCTTTGAATAAAGAAAAAGAAAAAAGATACGTTTTTTGTGTTAATGAAGAAAAAGTAGGATTTTGCAAAATCTATTCAATAGATCGTAATAACAAAAATTGTTTATTAGGAGCAGATATACACAAAGACTATAGAGGAAAAGGGTTAGCAAAGCACATGTGGCAATTAATGCTTCATGTTTGTTTTAATGAGTTAAGTCTACACAGGGTTTCTTTAACCACAGCATCCTATAATTTGATAGGACAAAGAGTTTACAAAAATCTAGGATTCAAAGAAGAAGGTAGACAAATTGAATCGTTGTACAGAGAAGAAAAATATCATGATTCTATATGCATGTATTTGTTAAAACAAGACTGGAATAACAAATGAAAATTTTCGTTGGAACGATGGAACATGGAGAACTAGATTTTCAAGCTTCTAAAGAATCAATTCAAAATCAAGTTGGTTTTGAAATAACTCATCACATAGTTTCAAATCATCCAGAAAAAGAAGCTCATGAAAAATTATTTTCCGCGTGGAATGAAGCTAAAAAAGATCATCAACTTTTCTTGAAGGTTGATGCCGATACTGTCTTGTCTCATAATGAAGTTATAAAAAACTTTGTTGAAGTTTTTGAAAGTAACTCTAGAGTAACAGGTGCGCAAGCTTGGTTACACGATTATTTGACAGACAGCTTGATATATGGACTAACTTGCTTAAAAAACACTGTCAATGTTGCAACAAAAGTTGATAAGTTGTATCCTGATCGAGCAGACACGGGTCATGATATCGTTTTACGCGGAAATCAATTACCTGAAAAGTTAATACCTGCCGGGAAGCATTGCTGGTACTCTTCAGAATCTCAAGCATTTCATTACGGCTTTCATAGAGGTAAAAAGAACCAATCAGACATTCTTAATAAGGTCTATTCTGCTTGGGAAAAAAACGATTTTGACAGAATCAGAGGCATGTGTCTAATGGGATTTAAGTTGTCTTTATCGTACGAAAATGTTGATTATAGAGATGAAGATTTTCAAAATGCTTTTGAAATTGCTAAGAGAACTTACTCAAAAGAAAAAGTAAAAAGATGAAATTGCATGTATTGATTGACAACTTGTCTTACATTCAGTCTAACTGTTATCAACATCAGTTATTCAAAACCTTAAGTCAAGAGTGTGAATTGACCTTTAGCACAATTGATGACATATTGAAGAATAAAAAAATATCTTCAAACCATGATAGGATATTGTCATGTTTAAAGCTTAGGACAATAAACAACAACGTTCATACAATTAAGAGGTTTTTAGATAATAGAGAAATTTATATCTATGAACAGGATCCTTGGGAATCTTTCAAAGATGATTCGCAATACAAGGGTTCATATCATAAGATTTATAACGAGTTGAATGTTTTATCCTTCTTAAATACGTCGAAGTGGTGGAGCGACTTTATCAACTCTCAAGGAATAAGGTCTAAATTTGTGAAGATGTGGATGTTGCCAGAATATTGTTCTGCTGTTCCTAATTTATCTTCACGACAAATAGATTTAGGCTTTTGTGGCCAACTACATCCTTATAGGAAAAAATTCTTTGATTATCTTAAAAGTGAAGGAATTGTTGTCGAGGTGCTGAAACCTGCTCCTTACCAAGAATTTTTGCAAAATTTGTCAAATATAAAAATCTATGTGCATAATGAGCAAGTCAATTGGCAAGTGAATGGAAAAAACATCTCAGCAAATGCACTGTGGATTAAAGATGTTGAGGCCGCAGCTAGAGGTTGTATAAGCATTAGAGATTATGAAGAAGAATTAGAAAATTATGTTCCTAAAAATAATATCTCTACGATAATGACTTATGATTCATTTGAGAATGCAGTTGAAGTGATAAGAAGAAACTTGAAAGAAGCGAATCAACTTCAAGACAAAATAATTGA
>Ga0208202_1000003_pt1 | contig 69480 bp, 122 predicted proteins | sample LakMenEpi27Aug08_FD_150738 | JGI IMG/M metagenome (GOLD analysis project Ga0208202, IMG submission 150738) | Freshwater microbial communities from Lake Mendota, WI - 27AUG2008 deep hole epilimnion (SPAdes) | ecosystem: Environmental > Aquatic > Freshwater > Lake > Epilimnion/Euphotic zone ... | reverse complement strand
GTACCAATGGGATTGAATCAGGTTGGTATTGTAATCGATCCACTACCAAGTTCCTATGGAACCTTTGTTAGGTTATTGGTTGATGGAAGGATTGGAGATGGATATCGAGTTGATTTTGAGGTAATAAGTGATCAATGAAATTCTCGGTTGGAAACCTGGTGTTGGTAAATGGATACCAAAGAAAACTTTGGGGAAGTGAAGAGGAATTGGTTAGGGGGTATAAAACCTATCCAGGTGAATATGGTTATCATGGTTCCATATGGGTTGAACCAGGTTGTGGTGTTGTTTTAGGTGTAAAAAAAGAATTCATTCAGGTTTTAATTCATTCCTATTTTATTTGGTTTGAAAGAACTCAATTGGAACTGGTGAGGCACCATGAAGTACCGTTACTCAAAAAAGAAGTATAAGATAGGTGATATGTTCACCGCAAATTTTCCATGGGAATCCCAGGAGGTTTGGAGTGAACTTCATGGTTTTATTCCTGAAGGAATTCATAGAGGAGATTCACTTTTGGTACTTCAGGTGGTGGATAAAAGATTGAAGGTTTTAACACCCCAGGGTACCGTTGGTTGGGTTTCAATGAATATTTTTGAGATGGAATGAAAACCGGGGATTGTGTGGTTGTGAGTAGAACCTTGTATCGTAGAAAAACGATTGGAATTATTCTACGTGAGGAACCTCATGCATGGGAAACCAGGTTTTTTACGGTAATTTTACCGGATGGAAATACCGAATTGTTTTCAGAGAATAATCTAGAGGTGGTTCCAACCAAATGAAGATGGATTTTGGTAGTGGTAAGAGTATTGATTTGGAACCGGGAGATCTTGTGAAATATGTTCCGGTGTATGGTGGTGTTAATTTTGGTGTTTTTGTTGGAACAACCAAGAAGGGTTATCCAATGAGAAGATTGAAGATGAGGTTTTTGGTGGATGGTGTTGTTCAAGAGATACCAAATGGATTGATATTTAAACTTGAAGTTGTGTGATGAAAACCGGGGATCTCATTTGGTACTGTGATGAACATAATTCCTTGAGGAATGAATTCCTTGGGATATACCTCTGTTCCAGAGGAACCAAATGGAGTGATAAACACATGTTCCATAAGGTGATCCTGTGTGGGGGAGGAATAGATGAGTTTATTTTGAGGATTGGTGGAGAAGGTAGGATAGAGGTGGTTCAGGGGTGGGAGGAATGAAAATTCGCCCAGGAGATTTGATGGTTTCCAATGTGAGTACCAATGTTTGGGATACCCCTGGAGATCATTCTCCTTCCAGTGTTGTTGATCTTCTGGAGGAAAAACAACCGGTGATTGTGTTGGAAATTTACAAGAGAAAATACTATGAACACAACCTCACCGAGATAAAGGTTCTCACCCCCAATGGTGCGGTTGGGTGGGTTGCGATAGAGAAGGTTGATAAGGTTTGGGTGATAATGTGATTCCCGGTGATTCGGTACGAGTTTTATCTGTAAAGAACCACCACAATGATCTCCATCGGGTATACGATATCCCTGTTAAATTCCGTTGGGTAGGTGAATCCGTGGTTCCACGTTCCTTCATCTTCAAGGTTCCAGGAGGATCACTTGGAATCATTCTGGAAATCCAAGGTGAACAACTCAAGGTTCTGTTCCACGGTGGTTCCGTGGGGTGGATCAAAAGTGAACTTGTGGAAGTTGTGGATATCCACACCCTGTGAAATCCTCCACCCACAGGTGATACAATATACCTATGGAATACCATCCCGGTGATCTCATCCTGGTAAAACCCGGAACCCATGTTCCACCAGGATCCAGATATTCCTCAGGAATCGTACTGGATGTACGAGAGGATCCACGATTCACCCATTGGAATGGAATCCCCGAGGTATACCTAAAAATTCTCTGGGCGGATGGGCACCAATCAACCGAGGATATTCGAAAGGTATCACCCTACTATGAATTCATCCACCCTTAAACCCGGTTCACTTCTCAAGGTAAACCACCACGTGGTTCCTGAACTCAGGTTCTACCACAAACTCAAGGATGATATCCAATGGGATGATATCCAGTGGGATGGAAAATCCAAACTATATCCCAACGATATCCTCATTTACCTCGGATCGGAGATGTTTCGTTTCATCGAATTCGCTCATGTTTTCTCATCTTCCCAAGGTAAAACCGGTTACTCTGCCCTCCAACACCTCTCGGATCTCAAATGAATCACCCCGAATTTCCAGGAGGAACACTTCTCAAACTCCACGGTTCCCTTCTCTCCACCTCATTCCACAATGAAGGTGTGGAGAACCTATGGAATGGAGAACATCGCATCCATCCTCAGGAAATCCTCATTTCCCTGGGGAAAACCCTCAGGACTTTCACCCACTACACCCTCGTTTTCTCTCCCACCCACAATCGTTCAGGTTACATTAACACCGATCACATCACGGAAATTCAACCGTGAAACCCGGTGATCTGGTATGTATCACCCACATCGTTGGGATTCGCATGGAAACCAAAACCACGGTAGGAATACTTCTCTCCTACGAACCGGTTGAACCCAACATGTACGATAACATCTACGATCTTGAGATACTCACCACCGAAGGTAACGTAATCGGGCTCGGAATTTTTCACGGTGATAAACTGGAGATTCTCAATGAAGATTGGTGATCTACTCATCCCACTCAACTCCTCCACATCCCATAAACACCATCCAGGATTGGTAACCGGTTTAACCGATACAAAATCCAAATTCAACGTGGTATACATCACCTGGAGGAATGGAACCACCGATGGTTGGGATCACAACTTCGTTATCAAAAACTTCAAGGTTATCAGTGCACAAAACCCGGATCCCAAGTGTAAATGATGTGATCCCAGGGGTACTGGTTCTTCACCATCTCACCCCAGAAATCGGAATTGTTCTCCGTGTAAATTGGGAGATGGTTGAGTTACTATCGTGCAATGGATCGGTGGTTAGGTGGGAACTCGATTCATTTCGAAGCACCTATGAGATTCCACTATGAAACGTGGTGATCTGGTTCTAATCGATCATTATCATCCCAGAGATAAAACCTATGGGATCTACATCAAGGATATTCAACTACGAGATCCTCGATACACACCATCATTTCCAACCTGTGAAATCATCACCTCCAATGGTTTACAGGTAATTGGAGTGGAAAGAATCCATGTACTACTATGAAAATGAAACCCTCCGAGGTTCAGGTTGGAGATTTGTTGATCACAACAGATTTTCTAGATGCGGATCTACAACTGGTACTTCGGGTGGATCACAACCGGGATCTCGTTGATGTTTTCACCCCCAGGCTCGGGAAGGTGGAACACTTTCGTTTATCCTGGGTAATGGGTTGTGAAAAGGTTTGTGGTTCCCAATGAAACTCGGTTCCCTAATCACTCCTCTCCACGGTGAGGTACACATATACAAATCCATCGATATTCACCTCGGCGAATATGTTACCCACCTATCATTCGGTAACTTTGGAATCGTAATCGAAACTGGATTTTCCCAATGGGATATTCCATACCTCAAGGTTCTACTTCCAGATGGTAAGGTTGGTTGGGTGAGGAGAGAAAAAGTGGAGGTTCTCAAGTGAGTTTCATTGGTAAATTGGTTCGAATGGATCTTCCCCCACCTCATCCTCACTATGGTGAAACCGGTGTGATTATCCGCGTAAGGAAACCAACCGGTGGAACCGGAGATACCTATATAGAATCTAGGATTCGATATGATATTCTCGTTGGTGATGAGGTTCTTCACGATCAACTCTATGAATACTTTGTTGAATTGGATCTGAGGGAGGTATGAAAATTGGTGATCTTGTTCGTACTCATATGTTTGGTGGTGATGTATTCCTTGGTGTTGTATTGGATATCCAACCAATGAAGGATGTTTACAAGGATTCCAACCGTGGGGAGAAGATGAATTCGGTGAAGATCCTATGGGAAAAACCTGTACCAAGTTGGTTGGGTGAAGGAAGGATTTGTGAAGTAACTGATTTAATCCTTCAGGTGGTGGAACCAGAGGAATTGGATGGATAAACACCGAGGATTTTTACCTGGTGATCAGGTGAAGGTGGTTAATCCCTGGTACACCAGGAAACCCCCACAACTCGGTGTTGTTATCGAGGTTGTTCCTAGCGGTGGTGTATTGAATTCTAACAGGATAAAATTGGTGGTTCCTGGTGATGGAATTACCTGGAGATGGGATCATGAGTGCGAGAGAATTTGAGTTAGGTTCCCTGGTGAAATTGACCAGAACCTATATTCAACACCCATCCAAACCTGTTCTCGGTATCCTACTTGAATATGAAAAGTTTGATGATAACAATGGGGCCTTTGGAAAGGTTTCAAAAATAAAACTATTGTTATCCAATGGAATTTCCAAAGATTATTTCCTGTTCAAGGAGGATGAATTAGAGATGGTAAATGAGATCAATATCACCCGGTGATTTGGTGATTCATTCCTATGGAATTCCAACGATCGGTATGGTGTTGGAGGTTAGGGGTGAATTTCCTTGGAATTACCGAGTGGTGTGGAATTCAGGGGAGATAAAGGATTGTGATTTGGGTACCGTGAGGAGAGTATGGTGTTATGAAGGTAGGTGATTTGGTTACTCCAGATCCTCGGGGATGTACCGATAAGGGTTTACATGTTTACCCATATTGGGGTTCCAAGGATACCGGAATACCGGTACCGGTTGGAAGTTGGAAGTTGGGTGAGGTTGGTGTGATATTGGAATCACTTGAGGTTCAAGGTGGAAATGGTTGTAAGGTGTTGTGTGGTGGTGTTTCAGGCTGGGTTTACCTATGTTACCTGAAAATTGTGGATGATGAAAAGTAAAATGAGGTTTTACTTTTGTGTAGGAAAGGTAACCCCAGGGATACTTTTGTGAGGAGGAGGAGTACCTCAGGAATATGGCCATTGGATATGATCACCGGTGATTTGGTGTTGCGTGAGGATTTTGATGGGAGAAATATATTGGTGTTTATGGGATGGGTGGATAGGAATAAATACCATGCCATGATTTATGATTATCAGGGTTATAGGTCTTTTTGGTTCAACCCCAATTATTCGATGGAGAAATGGTGGATTATAAACCCGATAGAATAACCGTTGGTGATCTGGTGAATTGGTATGAGAAGGAATTTGGGGCCAGTGTTACCGGTTTGGTTTTGGGGGTGAAACCCCATACATTTTATCCGGAAGTTGATACATATTCGATTTTGGATCTTGAAGGTTTGAAGAGGGAGATACATTCCTCGGTGTGGCCGGAGTATAGGATATTGAATAGATGAAGAATGTGTGGAATAGTAGTGATAATGGAGGAAATCCACCTGAGGGGTTGGATGAAAAGGTGAGGAAGGGTGATCTGGTTAGGTTTACCCATTTTCCTTCATTTAATGGTTTTGTTGGGATTTACCTGGGGGTTGATGTTGAGGGTGGTAGATCCAAGTGGAAGTTTGCCACCGATAGGGGAATGGAATGGGTGGATCCAAAGGGGTTGTCACATTATAGGGTTGATTTGGTGTGAAAATAAGCCGTGTAAAACAATCGCTGCGAGATGTAGATTTTACATGTGAATGGAATTTTACCTCTAATCGGCCTGATAGGCTCTACACTTCTTTCAGTTTGGGCTGCTTTCAAATACCTGCTAACATCATCTTATCGGCTTGAGGATGGTGTATCAAAGCTTCTCCTGTCGCGTATTCGAAAAGAAAAGCCCCTATCCTGGATGTTCGGTGGAGAACATGTAACACCGCCACGATTTCCAGAGCTGTGGGAAGGTTTTCTGTTGTTGGACAAGATTCCCCTGTATTTCCACCGCAACGAGAGGTTGATGACTGCCGGGTGGAAGTCAAAGGAATCGATCTCAACGCTGTCGTTCTTCAGGTGGAATAGATCACAGGTGGACAGGTTACTTGCCCACGTAAACACAGGCGAATCAATACAGGTTTCAGCTTTGACTCCCCACGGAACCGATAGGCTTGGTGAACTTGAACCTGGGGGTGAAGGTGAGTTGTACCTGAATCCTGGGAGCTATGAGGATATTGAGGAGGATGTGAAGAGGGTTTTGGCGGGTGAATTGAACAAGACCAGTGCTCTTCTCTATGGATCTCCAGGAAATGGTAAGACTCGTTTCGTACGTTACCTATCCAAGAAGTATTCCCTGCCAATCAATGTTGTTTACCTCCTTCCAGACTACAACAACCTCGACATCAGTCTCATGTTCTCCAATATTCCTCAACGATCAATCGTTCTTCTCGAGGACTTCGACAACCTCTTCGACGGGCGGAAGTGCACCATTCCAAACGACCAGATAAAGTTTACCTTCGACTCTATCATCAATGCCCTCGATGGGGTACACAACGATTATCGACAGGTGGTATTCATCATGACCGTGAATGATATTGGAAAGGTGGATGACAGCATCAAAGAGAGGCCATCAAGGTTCAAGTTTGTCAAGGAATTTGGTCCGCCAAAACTTGAGGTGCGGGAGAGAATTTTGGGTGATAGGAACCTTGCTATCATTGCTGAAGGATTGTCATTAGATAAGGTGGTTCATTTTAAAAATTAAAAAGAAGACATTTGTAAATGTGATTGATATTTAGGCTGCAATATATGAGAAAAGTTAATAAGCCTTGGGGTTACGAATTGATCTGGGCAGAAAATCCAAAATATCTTGGTAAGATTCTTTACGTCATGGCTGGTAAACGTTTATCCTTGCAATACCACAAAGTGAAGGATGAAACAATTCTTGTTAAGAAAGGCACCATGAAGCTAGAGTTTGGAAATTCGAAGACCGGTCTCCAAGAGATTGAAATGAATGAAGGAGACTCCTTCCACATCTCACCTGGGCTTCTTCACAGGATGGCTGCCGTCACTGACTGCGAAGTCATCGAGGTCTCGACTTCCGAGCTAGCAGATGTGGTCAGAGTAGAAGATGATCATGGTCGTGTGAAACCCTGATCACTGGTCTTCGAACCATGAGATTGAAAAAGTAGCTTCAGAAGTATTCTTGTTCGTCTTCGCGGCAATCGTCATTGTCTCACCGCTCGTGAGGAAGAAGTTTTCTGCCTGTATGGTCAAGATGGTAGCCTCGTTCGCACCAACAATGAAGCTTTTGACGAGTTGAGTATTAGGTCCGATGCTTATTGAAGTCGCAGACAGATCAGCTGCAGCTATTGATTTATTTGTATCAACGTGTTGAAAGTTGACAGGACCTCCGAGCACGGCATTCTTGTATACATAGACTTCCGTCAAAATTGTACTCGTGGCGTTGCCCGTATCAGTACCGACCGATATGTTGAAAAGATCTATCTCGCCGTAATTACATTGACCCAGGAAGTTTCTGTTGGCACGTATGGTCAACACAGGTGTGAGCGTGGTGTCAAGATCAAGTGCTGCCCCGACGCGAGCAGAACCCGTAGCAAATGCTGGTCCTATGTTACGAATCACCAATCCTTCAGCGAAAACTCCTGCTGAAGCACCTTTGATTGTGACAGGTGTAGCCAACGATCCGCTGTTGTAGACACCCCACTTGGCGGTCATCTGGGGATTTCTGAGGACAGTGGTGGACCTGCTGTTGGCGTTCTTTATCATGTGGCACCCAGCCAACAGGCCCGTTTCGGAGTTCTCCACCGCAAAGAATGCATTGCCGAATCCGAGATACTGGAAGCCGACGGAGTAAACATTTCCATACCTCGGGTTCAAGGCAAATTTCGATTCACCGGTTCCATCCATTTTATCAATGTTCCACTGGGACTGTGAGATGAATGTCTCGACCGGTAGTTCTCCCGTTTGAACCACCGCTGTTGTGGCTATCTGAGTTGCTCCGTTGAACAGAGAAAAAGTTCCTCCTATGGGCCCTGGGCGTCTCGATACGAAGAAGATGGTACCGTCGATGGATTCAGCATCCCAGCCTGAACCGACCTGTGAGTAATCTGCCTGTGATAATTGGTAAGAAGTCTGGTTGGCGGAACTACCGCCATTTATCGCGACAGTTCTCGTGGCCCCTCCGAGGGTGACCGTGATGGTGGCAGCTCCGACTGGGGGTACCGTGATGGAAAAGCTCCTGATTTCTCGTTTGGATCTCTCGCGGTGAAGTATGCCGAACTCATTATTCCGTTGAGCGAAGAAGTAACCGGTCTCTTCGTTACCGATCCCTGCCAGCTGAAGCGTGTTGGGTGCACCTGGATCGAAGATCGCAGTCATCCTACACATGGAGCCCTGTCCAGGGCGATACTTGAGACTTCGAGACAGCCTCACCTCAGCGGATCCTGATGTAGATGTTCCTGAAGAGCTCGTCATGATTCCTAGTGAAGCGGCCACAAATGCACCAGTCCCAGCTGACGATGTGGTCCATTGTACTGGATTTACGGTGTAGATGAACGCAGCCTGAGCCGTGGGGTGTGCTTCGGACACAAGGGGAGACCCGAAAGGACCGACAGCGTTAGCGTTGATGCTTCCCTCGCTGGCAAATAAAGATTTCTTACCAATCGTCGTAAATCCTGACATATTTCTCCCCTAACAAAAATCTTGTAGTATAATTAGGTAAGGGATCATAAAATATGTCGCTAAGTTGGCCACAGAATGGAGAGTATTACGCACCAGCCTATCAGGTATCGGCGTTACCCTATCTGTCCTCATCAATTATATCTGTCGGGAACGTGCACAAGTATGAGTTCCCCTACGTCACCAAGTTCATCAACATCGTCAACAGAGGTGCTAACGTCGGCGACAAAATTGCTCTGGCATTTACCGAAAATGGTCTTCGGACAGGAAACTACATCACGCTCGATCAAGGTGTCGCCATCGACCAAGAGATCAGGACTTCCGTTCTCTTCATCTCAGGTTCCGATGGGACATCCGTCGACTATCAGATCTTCTGCGGGCTCACGACAATCCCAACCAAAAACTTCTTGACGCTCACCGGCTCCAACGGACACTCAGGCGTCGGTTGATCGCAACAGAAAAATAATTGCACGACGGCGTGTAAAAGCCCGCATACCTAGGTTACTATAGGATCATCAAACAACGGAGGAAACGAACTCTAAGTTGTTGATTCGGAACGGTAAATCAATAGGTTCAGATTAGCGGTCTCATCAAAATGGTGACTTCAATCAGTAATGATTGTCGAAAATCGGATGAATTCGGGGAAGTCTAAGTCGCAAGATATGATAATCCCGAGCCAAGTCCACCAAGCATGGTGGAAAGGTGTAGAGACTACCTGGTGTTGAATGATCTTTCAACGTAATACAGGGTTAGCGTCCGACACCCTAACAGTTAGGCTGAGGGTGATGATATAGTCCACAGAGTCAAGAAATTGACACAAATGTGAAACCGAAATGTGTGGGTTCGAGTCCCACCCGTTCCACAAGGAACCTTCAGCATAAACCGCTGAAGGTTCCTTTTTTTATTTCTTCGATCTCTTGCTTTTTGAGAACAATCAATTTTTCAGGAAACTGAGACCATTTGGCTAGATCTCTTTCTCTTTCATAGCCCTTGACTTCGATGTATAGATCTAGATTAGGCAGATAAAAGTCAGGAAAGTATGTTCTAGATCCGTTCCATTCATAGGGAAACCCTTTCGTACACCTTTGAGGATCAAGACCATTTATTTTTGCCCATTTATAAAATTCTACTTCCCATTTACCTTGAAGTTTGATTCCGTCCATGATAACTTGCTTTACTCTGCCTCTTCTTCCACCCATGAAAGCTTCAGGATTTTCAGCGATTCTTTTCTTCATCATTTCTGATATTTGTTTTCTCTTTTCTTCAGACATCTTGAAAGGACGCTTTTGCTTTCTAATAAAATTTCTTTTTTGACGAGCATCATATCTTTTCTTTTCTTCTTCAGACATGTCTTCTATGGTGAGATATTCAGGAGTTTCTCTTCCTCCCCTATGTTCATCACACCACTTCTTCGTTTTGCTGGCTGCAAGAAATATTTTTCCACATTTTGCGCATGTAATCTCATATCTTTTTTCAAAAGTTTTTCCTGCGCTCCATCCTTTTTGTCCCATCAACTTTTTTGAAACCTTTTCGTTAATCTCTTTTCTCTTTTTAGAAGTTGAAGTAGATCTAGCACAAGGCTGGCTACAAAATCTCCCTGATCCATAGAATTTTTCTGGTATTTTTCCACATTTTTCACACGGTTTTAGATTATTTTCCATGACGATAAGTATAGAACTTGAACCGAGAAGTAGACTCTTGATCTATATTTTACGAAAAAAGTAGTCTAATCCCAAACAAAAAACCGGCCAGGATTTCTCCCAGGCCGGTCATGTTAGGTGAACTGATTATATAATCAGGCGATCATCACCAGCCGCCGCCGCCGCCTCCACCACCACCGAAGCCGCCACCGCCGCTCATCACGTAAACAACGATTTTGAAAGAGATTCCAGAAACAACAGCGATGAAATTATACATTGTGAAACCAGGTAACTCGGGATTCGTATTTGAATAAGTGCTGCCGTAATAATCAGAGAAGTATATGTCACCGAGGTTGAGTGGCACGTTTCCGCTGGCTATTTGAGAGACAGCGTTGAAAGACGAATCTGATGTTGATATCGTATACGCCTGAGATGCATATGTTGATGTCAACGAATTGGACATTGCGAAGAAGTTCTGGAATTCAACTACGTCGCCTGGATTGACTGGGACCGACACGTTATTCCCTGTCATAAAGTCTGGGTAGGTCCAATATACTGCTGGACCGCCTCCGCCTCCGCCTCCGCCTCCGCCACCGCCGCCACCGCCGCCACCATCGAGTGGTGCCGTGCCTGCTCCCATTCTTCCTCCCAGTCCCAAATCAATCAATTTGATTGTTTGACCTGGTGTATAATTTTCTGTTTTTTTCCATTTAATGGCCATAAAGATCTCCTGATCGAACGCGATGTTGAGCGCTCGACGCAAATATAATTATGTAATCTTTAGTAGAATCGTTGTAATATAGAATCATGTTCCGAAAATTCGCAGTTGTTTTTTCGATGATTCTGTTTGTTGTTGTAGGAGTCTACTCTACCGCTCGAGCCCAGTTCACTCCGCCCCTTGATTCTAAGGTGAAGATTCCGAACGTTCTCCTTCTCGTCGACACGAGTGCCTCAATGACTTGGGCACTGGATGGAAATAACGCAGATTGCAAGGACGAGCTGAACCCGAAGAAGGCGCGTTACACCATCCTTGGTGAGGTTCTTACAGGAACTGTGGATGATCTCGATTGTTGGTCAAACAACGATCCGCTCAACATCGACGGTCCGCCTGTTCCCCTTATGTCGAACTCAGAACGACATCAACCCGGTGGTCAGAACTGTGTCCCTACTTTAAACCTTGATGTTGATATCATCAATTCCCTCAAGGCACAACCCTTCGGTTGGCCTTACGAAGCCGCAGATAAAGACAATTCATCCGCAATCACTTACTGTGGAGGCAAAACTTCTCTCAAGTTCGCACGATGTTTCTCCTCTTCGGGTTGGAGTAATCGAGATGTTTGCAGCAAGGCCACAATCGGGTGGAACCAGGCGGCCGATGGATTGCTGGACACATATGGATCCAAGATTCGATTTGGAATGATGTCTTTCGATTCACTTGTGTGGCCAGGATATTCAACATCCGACCTCTATTCCAACAAGACCATGGCATGGTGGACACCTGAGACAGGAGGTCCTGTAACTTTTACATATGATCCATTGTGTAGGAACAACACGATGGGACACTATTGCTTCCTGTATTCATATTCGCTTATGTACTATGATACGGCTGAGTGGTCATATTGGCACGGCACGGGAAGCACCTTGAGCTCAACATGGTTGACAGGAGCAAGATCTGCAACACTGTTTCCTACGACTGCAATCGTCGGCGGGGCATACACACTTGCAAGCTCGGACATTGGAGCAAGAAATTCTAGGGCTCTTCCTCACAAGGGCCGCATGATTGGTTTTGGTCATCCGGACGCTGTTGCGACCGATACTGTTGCTCACAATGAAATGGTTCAGGATGCAATCCTTGGATTATCCACGAACCTCGAACACAACACTCCTCTTGCTGCTCTCATGCGAGATGCCTTCGAGTTTGTTGCCAATGATGTTTCCACCAATGGTGTCACAATTCCACACCCAACGACATCTGTTCCCAATTTGGTAACAATCGGTCCTCAAACTGATCCATATTTCTCATCCACAGCTCGATGCCGGGATACACTAGTCATCCTCATCACCGACGGAGAGCCTACTGGGGATCTAAACGATAGAATGTCCTTTTGGGCAGGAAGATTGGCAACCGAGCAGGATGTCAAGACAATTGTATTTGGAATTGGATTGGAAACAGCTCGATGGAAACCTGGATCAACCATCCTCACAAAGAAGTGCGATGATCTAGCTCCATCAGATTACAGCTCAGTTTCCACCGGAACAACCATGTGCACACGAGATGGCTTGAGCTGGAAATACGCGGATAATCCACTCTTCACATTTGGCCTGACAACTACAGATCGATCCGCCATTCGTGCCTGTTGTAACCTGTTGGAAACTGCGATCCTTGGAGATCCAACCAATTCCTACGGTCAGGTTCCATATTTTCCCAACGATCAGGCACAGCTAAAACAAACACTCGACACGATCCTCAAGTCGATCGCAGGAACAACTGTGAGCAGAACAGTTCCGGTCTTCGCCAACATCTCTTCAACGTTTCAGTCAGGTAATGCTCCTGCTTCATACTACGAGCTACGATCCGCACTCATTCCTGCCTCTAAGCCCACCAGTGGAACCCTCGAGCGGGTGAGGTATGCGTGCAATAATTCATTCGAACCTATCAGACAAAGCGTTGAGGAGACCAAGGGAGATCAATTCCACAAGAACCTCGATGCCACATCTGTCAGGCCACGAAAGTTCATCACGGTGGTTCCTCTGAAGGCCGGAAGTGTTGTGAAACCAATGTGGACAGTGAGACCTGCAGTGGTTGTCGAGGATCAACTCATGGGTTCACCTGCAACATCAGGAAACTTTGTCAGGCTGGATGTAACAGCTCCTGATCTCACAGCTCCATACCAACCTGATTTTGGTGTAGGTATCGACACGCTTGCATCTACTGTCAATTCCTTGGGCGGAACATATCCAAAAAGTTCAGAGCTGTTGAACCTTTCCAATTCCGACAAGAGCACATGTCTCAGTCAGGTTGGAACAACCGACCTAGAGGAATGCGCCAAACGCGTGTTGCAGTGGTACGGAGGAAGTCCTCAGGTTTATTCCCTTGGTGCAGGTAAGTTCTCACCATCACGAGATCCAAATGTTTGCGGAGGATGGGACAAGTGTGGACCGCTGGGTGCGATCTTCCGTTCCAACCCAGTCATCGTTGAACCGCCAAGCCAAAATGCTGCTGAGCAGGCCTACTCGAACAATAGACCAACAGGAACAACATCCTTCTACCAGCAACAAAGAACTCGTCCAACGATGTTGTATTCACAAACAATCGATGGTATGCTGCATGCATTTGTTCTATCGAAGAATGCTGCCCTTCCCGATTCGTATGCAAACGTATCCACGGTAGACTCGCTTGAGAACAACGAGCTATGGAGCTTCATTCCTCCTGCGATCCTTCCACAGATCTGGCCCAACTTCAAGACAGAGGCTCGATTGCTTGATGGGCCTCTAACTGTTGGCAACGTTGTTTTCAGCAGGAACATGACGCAGACTTCTGAGGGAACAACAAATCTTTCAGGATTCAGGACGGTCCTCGTTGGTTCATCAGGATATGGAGATTCTGGGTTCTATTATGCGGTGGATGTGACAAATCCAATTGAACCACGTTTCCTGTGGCAGCTCGTGAATTCATCCGGTGGTAATGCCTTGTTTGGCAAGGTTCTTCCAGGGGCAGCAATTACCATGTTGAAGATCAAGGATCCAAAGGATGGGATCATCAAGCAGGTTGGAGTTGCCATCCTCCCGGGTGGAAGGGATCCTGGAACACCCACCGCCACGATGTCACGTAGGATCTTCAGCACATCACGATCTCCACTCTTCGCGTGGAATGGTCAATACTATCCACGAACACTGATTAGAAATTGGGGTGCGAAGGTACCATCCAGATCTTTGACCGTTGTAGAATTGGAGACAGGTAGGATCATCGCGCGGCTGGCAGGCGAGTGGGGTGATAATCCTGGCAAGACCTCAACATCCACATGTTCAGGTGGGCCTGGTGGTGCCGATTCCCTGACTTGCGGGTTATCACCTACAGTAATTGTGAATCCCACGCGAGTCAGTTTCGATTCTCCGCTCACGGGAACACCTGTTCCTTTCCCATCAGGCGTGGCTCAAACATCCACACGCGCGTATGTTGGTGATGCTGATGGTGTCGTCTGGCGGATCAACATGGCAGATCCTGAACCGCTCAAGTGGACAGCTGAAATTGCATGGGATGCATACAATCACACGTCTGTCCCAGATAATTCTTTGAAATTATCATACGTAGTTAATGGCATCAATTCTGGGAACCCTCTGAACCTATCGACAACCTCGTTGGTTGCTGCAACCATGGGCCAACCAATCGAACAGGCACCCATTGTTTCCGTAGATTCTCGCGGTGTCACAACTGTTACGTTGACAACAGGTGACGGCGAATCTTTCAACACAGTTTCACCGGGCACACTCAACTTCCTCGCAACATTTGTAGATGACTTGAATGCAAGTGGAACATCTTTCGCACCAACCATCAATGCAACACAAGGCATTTCGATGGCGTTTACGGATGGGGGCAGGGTGACAGGACCCCCTACACTCTTCGATGGCAAACTATTCTTCAGTTACTTCTCGCCTCAAACGGCGACAGTTTGCACCTCAGGTAAGAGTGGTTGGTGCGCCGTTGATTTCTTGAATGGTAACAATTCAACTCCTCTCGCTGTCATGGATGTGGATCCGCTTCTTCCAGGTAACGATCGTTGTACCACATTCCAGAACGGTGAGGTCGTCTTCGGTCTTGCAATCAATGCAGTTCCATCATGCGTTCAAACTGAGGACAACTTCAATGATCAGTGGTTGGCAGGTCAGTACAACAGCTATTCATCATCAAAGGGTATGAACTACCAACTCGTTATGCAAACAAGTCAAGGTGGAACATCTGAAAATAATTCAACAATTAATTCCACACGAATCACACTTCCTCCACCACGAGCCAAAACTCGATTGCAATCGTGGGTCTCCGTGATGCAATAAAAAACGGCAGGATAGAAATATCCTGCCTGAAAAAGCACTACTTAAGCATAATCAATGAAACCAGGTGATTTGGGCATGTGACCGCCATGTTTGTTGGCATCTTGTGCAATCATACTTTTTGTGTAGGTGGTTCACGCTCACAGACCGAAACGTGTTCTAGTAGCATCCCAGTTCTGTGTTAGTTCGCTGGTGTTAAGCGCCCTATTGTAGAAGGCTACGGAACCTACGGTACATGACAGGTACACAGGGGATGCGTAACCGGTCCATTTGGAGGCAATTCTGTAGCCTTCCAAACCATTTAATCCTCCTATTGCCCCCGCCGCCGAAGAGGCCACCAAGGAATTGTTGGAGTACAATTTGAATCCTGCTGAGTCCTTCATACCGACAAGGAAGTAGAAGGCGCCAAGGGTCGCTGAGAAGGGTGAACCCGAGGTGCCGAACCAATTATTGCCAATGACATATGTGTTTGTTGAGACTCCTGATGTTGAGTACAGGTGTCCTAAGCAATAGTTGACGCTTCCATTCCCACTTGGTGAGGTCTCGTCGGTGAAAAACTGCTCAGACCCTGAGGGATCGTCTGCATCCCTTCTGACCCACATGCAGATGGTCCATTCGGTCTGAGCACCGAGAGCAGGACCGGCCGCATACTGTGTGGAAGGTTTGCTGAACGATACTATCCCGCCATTCGTTGCTGAATAAGTCGGCGAATTGTAGAGTGTGGCATGTTTTCCGTTTCCGCTCAAGTCGGTCCATGTTGTACCGCTGCCAGGATAGGATGCTGGGTTACCTGCGTCGAGATGGAGGATTAAACCCGACGAGACGATGGGAGAACCTCCGCCACTACCTCCCCCTCCCGACGAAGTAACCTTCATACCTCCCCCTGTTCCTCTAAGTCTGAACGAACCACCTGAACCTGTTATCTTTATAGCCATAAAATCTCCTCGACAAAGTTCATTTCTCTGTCTGTAGTTATTAACTAATGCCGCTCAAATAAAACGGGTGCAAAATAAATTGCACCCGAAAACCTTAAAGGTTTATTACGTTTCTTCAGATCGATATTCCGTATTTGTTTGCTAGGTATTGCGTAACTTGAAGACGCTTAGTATTATCGTGTTGCTCGCTGTATATTAAACCTTCGGCAAACTTACCACAGAAATTACGTATTCCAAGGTCGCCGACTGCAGATCCTATGACTAGCATAACTGGATTAATAGACAGAGTATAACCATAACCTGCATAGCCTGGCTGAACAGTCCCTACTTGATCGTTTACATATAACTCTGTAGTGGCAGGGTGAGCACCTGCTGACAGAGACACGGATATTACGACCGCAGGGGGCCCGTGCGCGTCATTTTTCTTAACAGCATAATCACCAGTGTTGTAATTTATGAAGTAAGCAGGACCGCCCCATGCTGGTTGTAATGAACTTACCGAGGCCTGCGCCATCGTCGCCGCCTGTCCCCAACCTAAGATGGTAAAAGTAGAATCAGAGTTGGTGTTATCAGCATAAGCCACTACGTACATTGAGTACGCTGTGGCGCCTGATGGTAGACCCGATGGAGAGCTTTTGTAAAGAAAGGAAGACCCATTGAAGCTAACGCTAGGCATGTTGCCGAATTGAGCATCAGATGCGTTATAAGTGGGAGTACCGCCATATCCATTCAGAGTGTTTCCACCTGCACTGTCCGTCCATGATGTGACGGTAGCTCCATTTGATAGACCCAATGCGTCAGCCTTAAACCAAGAGCTGAGATTACCTAGAGAAGATGGATCAAATCCTCCTCCGCCGCCGCCGCCACCACCGCCTGATGAAGTGATGCTTATACCACCGCCTGTTCCGCTAAATTTGATGGATCCACCGGATCCTTTTGTCACTATTGCCATAAAATCTCCACTGAACAGCTTAAATGCTGTTCAACAAATTATAAATATCAACACCACTAACGAATTAATGAATTTACGTTTGTTCTCCTCGGAAAGTCCCATGTAATTCCCGACAAATTGGTCCTGTGAAAACCTCATCATAATTGCTGTAATATCAGGAGACATGATCAGGTTCCTAGGAAAGCTACCTCGGAAGTGCGTTGTTGCCTTCAGCAGCGGAGTTGATTCGGTGGCTGTAACTGATTTCCTTCTGAACGGTAAACGTGATGTTCACCTGGCGTTTTTTCACCATGGAACTGCGACGTCCGATGAGGCCGAGGTATTCGCCAAGGAATTTTCCAAGGAACGTAACCTCACGCTCTCAATCGGGCGGATCAGCGGTGAAAAACCTCCTGGGGAATCGATGGAGGAATACTGGAGGAATGAAAGGTATCGTTTCCTTTCGATGTACGAATTTCCTGTTATTACCGCCCATCACCTTGGAGACGCGGTGGAAACATGGATCTTCAATTCTCTCCATGGAAATCCTAGGGTGTTGCCCTACCAGAGGAACAACGTCATCAGGCCTTTTCTCATCACCCCAAAGTCTGAGCTGATTGATTGGGCGGAGAAAAAAGGATTGAAGTGGATGGAGGATGAATCCAACAACGATCTGAAGTACATGAGGAACTTGATCAGGCACAAGATCGTTCCTGAAGCGATGGTGGTTAATCCTGGTCTTGACAAGGTTGTAAAGAAGATGTATATTAAAGAAGAGATGAAAGAGGGGTAAACTATGGAAATGTTTAGAAAACCTACATGGATTGAGTTGCGAGTTCCGCCTCCTGCAGCTGGGATGGTTTTCATCCACGTTGCAAGACCTGATCGGCCATTAATGATAACGGATATTTTAGAGGATGAGATACAGCGTGTAGACGTGGCGGGCGTCACGGCACCTTGGGGGTCCATTGAAGACTGGCGAGATGAGGTTCGCCATAGAAATATAGAGGTTGTTTATGACCCAAAGCATTACATTCAAAAAAGGTGATTTGGTTCTCTACGATAAGTTTGGATCTTATCATGAGTCAGTATCCCCTTCTGTCTTCATTGACGATTTTGCTGTAGGAATTATTCTTGAAATTGTAGAGGAAAAAAGCGGAGGTGCTGACAACGCTTTCGCAGAGATCATAAAGGAAGATGGGTCAAAAGGTTTCTTTTCTTTATCTTATCTAAATTCGTTCGAACAGCCATAAAAAAGGAAATTTGATGAGTGACTTGAAAAATCCGTCGTGGCCACAGGGACAGTTCGATCATAGGAACGTCATCGATTATTACAAATATTGGGAGCACGATGCGATCCTAGCCGACCAAGACAAGAACAGGTGCCGTTTGAAAATCGTGGCTGAGAATTTTGGAAATGACTTCAACATCTCAACCGTCGTGAGATCTTCAAATGCTTTCTTGTGCAACGAAGTGATCATCGTTGGTCGAAGGCGTTGGGATCGGCGCGGAGCTTGCGGTACGCATAATTATGAGCACGTAAACTATGAAGAGAATATTGGGAGCGTTATCTCCAAGAACCCGAATCATAGAGTGGTCGTGCTAGATAATGTTCCAGAAGCCTCTTCGATTTATGATTATAAATGGTATGAAGATACATTGCTTGTTTTAGGGCAAGAATCAATTGGGGTATCTCCTGAATCAATGGTGGCGGCCCATGATGTGATCTACATCCCGCAATGGGGATCGGTTAGATCGTTGAACGTCGGATCAGCCGCCACAGTAGCCATGGCGTTTTATCGAGGACAGTGGGGTAAAGATCAGCCGACACCATCCCAATAATTGGATCCGTCGACAGAACCGGTTAGAATTGGCATGAACCTTCCATCGATCGTGGTTAACGCGCAGTAAACGCTGTACGTATATGCTCCTGAAGCGTTTGCTCTAATGAATATTTCTTTCACTCTTGCATCAAGGGTGATAGTTTGACCACCATTTACTAATACGTAATTTGTGCCGTTAATTCCATTCTCAGTAAATCCAATCCTGATTCTATTGGTTGCCGTCGTGTCAGTATTCACGAAAGTTATACTTTTAGTGACTTTTGGTAAAGAGTACTTGGTGACGATTACTCCGCTAGTGGCAGCTGTAACTGTCCATGGCAAACCTGAAGTTTGAAATTCTGGTGTGCTAAAAAAGCCTGAACTTGGATTATTAAGTGACATAATTTCTCATTATATGTATAATGGGAGCGAGTAAACGGAAGCTAAAATGAAAGTATTGGTTCTAAACGATTCTGAGAGTGAGTTTCTTGCAATTGCAGCGCACCACGAAAATTCTGATGTGTTACATGCGCACCGTTACCTACAATTTTTGCAGCAGATAGACGGGCAAGATTGGGACATCGTGTACCTCGATGATGACCTTTCCTCTGCAGCTGAACCTGATTCTTGGTTCGACGGCAACGGGTTCAAGAGACTTTACGATGGCATTCATGCCGCAAGGGCGATAGCTACGTTGGCTGAAATTGGGAAGAACCCCACGAAGCGAGTCATCATTTCTTCGGACTCGGCCGCAGCGAGCAAAATGCTACAGATTTTATCTGACGTCGGAGTAAACGTCACAAAAAGTACTTGAGTTTGAACAAAGAATCTTACATTGATTAATTTAACAATGATGAAAATTACACCTTCACAAAAGTTGTTTCTACATAACGTTCTTTTTCACTATCTCATGCTCCCAGATGTCAGTATGAGAACTCAAGATGGAGTTGAAGAAATCATGCATCTTCTCGAAGATGAACTCATTCATCATGATGATGAAGACAATGATTTAGAGGATGATCAAGATGAAAAAGTAAAAGTAGAACTTCGGTCTCATGATGAGGAGGTTTCAGCATGGAGTTTAATGGATTTGCCTCCTTGTCGAGCCAAAACTTCTGACGAAGAGACGGGCAATCTATCTTTTTTTGGTGATGATGTAGATCTTCGATTCGACATCATTAATGACGATGGAACTGTCGTTGAAGAAGGAGATAGAGTTTTGCAGGTTATCCGCCGCGGAAAAGAAATCACACTGGTAAATGAGGAAGGTGATGAAAAGACTTTTCAAGTTTCAAAGTTTCCAAAGGAATGGACCAGTTTACTTAAAGCCAACCTATTTTATGGTGTGATGGATTGAATATGATGTTACAATTATCGCCGCAAGAATTGCTCGATTTATATAAAGCTGTGTTACTTTCGAACGACTCTGTTTCTCGCCACGATATTCTTATGAAAATAGAGCATATAATGCTTTCTTCATTGGAAAATTCTTGGCAAAAAACCGTAACAACTGGGTTCGATAAATGGTTAAAGTCTGAGACAAACAAGATTAAAGATCTAGAAGACGAGATTAAGAAAATAAATGAATCAATACCTAGAGAAGAATTAATTAAAAAATTTGTGCCTGCTTCTTCTTCCTCAAGAAATAAGCAAAAAGGAAGACCACGAAAAAGCAAATGATTCAGGGGCCAAAATAGTTTCGACGTGGTTTTGACATCGATCTATGCAGGCCCAGGTGCACGAGGAACCTGGTAAAAATCCAAGTGACGTATAGTTGCCAACGACAACGGCTACGCTCCAGCTGCCCTAGCGGCCTGACTGGTTGGGTGGTGACAACCTAGAAACAGAAAGTCACAATCAATGGTTATCCTCATTGTATGAGGTGGGTTTCTCTCGGAAGGTGGTTCCGGAAGACGACTAACGGGTTTCGATCCGACCGGTCGTAAAATTGGTCAGATCGAATAGACTAGGATGGCGTCGATAAAATCATTCCAAGCCTGTGGACGAATTGTTTGATTGAAGAATTGCGGACACCGGGGCAGTACCGGTTGGCTCCACCTGTTGTATATTTATAATCTGTAAAAACATATGAATATCATTAAAGACATCTCAAAACGTTTAGAAAAAGTCGAGCTACGTTACAACCCAGTGATCATCAGGGTGAATAAATTTGATGAGGAAGCCGCCGAAAAGTTCTCCAATCAAATGTCGGCCGCGCAGTCCACGGGTCAAACGATGATCCCAGTGGTCATAGACTCTTATGGGGGTCAAGTCTACTCTCTCATGTCCATGATCGCAAACATTAAGGCTTCAAACATTCCGGTGGCAACAATCGTCGAAGGTAAGGCCATGTCATGTGGTGCGTTGTTGTTCAGCTACGGTACTTCTGGTTATCGTTTCATGGATAAGCACGCCACCATCATGATCCATGATGTTTCTAGTGGTGCCAGGGGAAAGATCGAAGAGATCAAGGCCGACGCAAAAGAAGGTGATAGACTAAACCAGCTTGTTTATAGAGAAATGGCGGCAAATTGTGGCAAGGAACCTGAATTCTTTTTGAAGCAAATTCATGATAGGTCACACGCCGACTGGTATTTGGACGCAGAAGAAGCCCAATCGATCGGTCTGGCAAACCATTTACGAGTGCCTAGCCTCAAGGTGAAGGTCGACGTGTCTTATAGCTTTGAGTGATTAAACAATTATAATTCGTTGGCGATTTTAAGCCATAATTATTCTTGTGGGACATCTGCAGGTGTCTCTGAGGAGTAGTTATGGCTATAAATTTTAATGGCGTAAGAATAAAACCTTGCGCAGGAGGTGGTGCAGCATCACCTTCCAACAACATAACAAGTTTCGAAACAATAACTGGTGATTCATACACGAAATTTTTGGCACACTTTGACGGTGCGGATGGATCAACATCTTTTACAGATGATTCATCTAATCCAGGAACAGGAACATTTTCAGGAGCTGCCGTAATAAAGACTGCTCAGTCAAAATTCGGCGGTTCTTCGTTGTATTTCAACGGCAATAATGCTTCTAAATTTAAGTGCACTAATACTAATAACAAGGTAAACTTTGGTCCTACAGGTGGAAGTAGTTTTACCATTGAGTTATGGTTCTACTACATATCACTCATACCTTGGACGTCGCTGATACATTTTAATACTTCAGCTTGGTATCAAGGACCTGCTCTAATAATGAACAACGCAGGTCAACTATACCTTGAAAATTCGTATGGAGGATCTTTCCACTACGCGGTGAGCCCAGGATGGGTTCCGCCAACTGGTCAATGGCATCACATCGCCATTGTTGGCACTTCAGGTCAACATATCAAAATTTATATTAATGGTACGCTATATGTTACAAGAGCAGGCAGTTATTTTCTTAGCATGCCATCTGCCGGAGACATTGGGTTAGGTCATTCTTTAAGTCTACCCGGCGGTCTTCCTGGAGATACCGGAGTGCGTACCATTAATGGATACATTGATGAGGTCAGGTTCTCTGATACTGCTAGATACAGTGCAAACTTCACCCCTTCCACTTCAGCTTTTGGAACAGGGGTTTTAACCTACCCAACAGCAGAGCTTGGAAAAATGGCCAAAGACAGCAATGGCTTTCTTTACGAATGTACTGATGCGGCAGTTCCCACATGGCGTAGATACACCTTAGGTTGAGAACAATAAAAGGAGATTAAATTATGACTATAAATTTTAATGGCGTAAGAATTAAACCTTGCGCCGCACCAGTCAATTCAAACACAGCAACTTATATTCAACCCGTTGGTGATTCAACGGTTTCTTTGCTTCTTCACATGGATGGAGCCAATAATAGCACGACATTTACCGACAGTTCTTATACACCAAAAACCGTCACCGCTTACGGCAATGCTAAAATCAGCACTGCTGCAAGTAAGTTTGGTGGTTCTTCTGCGGCATTTGATGGTAATGGTGATTACATAGAATTTGACAGAGGAACAGATCTTCAATTTGGAGCAGGTGATTTCACAATTGAAGGATGGGTAAATCTAAATTCTTTTGCAAGTTATCAAAGCGTTTTCGGCGGTTACGATATAGGCTTTGATATTCAAAATTCAACAACGATCGTGGTGGGATACAATGCTATAGGTGGCGGGTTCATGTCAAGAACAGTTTCAGCAATGTCAACAGGAACCTGGTACCACTGGGCAATGTCAAAAACTTCTGGCACATTTAGATTGTTCTGGAATGGAGTACAGGCTGGCGCCAGTGCTGTGGCTCCTGCGATGAACAATACAGTAAGCAAATGGGTCATTGGTAAAAATGCCACCAACAACACCTCACATCATCTTAATGGATATGTTGATGAAGTTAGGGTCACAAAGGGAGTAGGTCGTTACACCGCAAACTTCACGCCTCCTGCCTCAGCTTTCTCAAATGCAAATGGATCTGTTGAGCTACCATCGAGCCCAATAGTTGGTCAAGCTGTCTATTCTGATGATAGAGCTTACATCTGCACGAGTGCCTCACCAGTTACCTGGAAGGTGTTCGATCAGGCAGGCAGAAACATCAATATCTGATTAAGAATAATCAATAAAAACTTTTCAGGACCTCGGCCTTTCGACCTTGGTCCTGAATTTTATTTAATGACTAATTCATAATTGAATTTATATTTATTCTTAAGAGATGTCTACAGATGTCTCTGAGGAGTAGTTATGGCTATAAATTTTAATGGCGTAAGAATAAAACCTGCATCTGGTGGTGCTGGTGGTGGAGTTTCCTGGCCTGGTGATGGAACAAAAATTTTGGCAGGTGATGGATCACAGGTTGTTGTTGGCGATGGTCTGGATTTGTCTGCAGGCACTCTAACATCCAATGGGCCTTCATCTACATACATAGCAACGGTAGGAGACTCTTCAGTCTCTTTGCTTCTTCACATGAATGGAGCAAACAACAGCACGACGTTTACCGACAATTCTTATACACCAAAAGCTGCCACAGTTAGTGGCAATGCAAAGATTAGTACAACCGATAGCAAATTTGGCGGGTCTAGCGGATATTTTGATGGAAATGGTGACTATTTCTATTATTCATATAATAACGATTTCAACTTAAGTACAGGAGATTTTACGATAGAAGGTTGGGTAAACCCCAGCTCTCTCGCATCTCAAATGTGTCCAATTGCAAAACATCAAACTACCATTTCTCAAGATTGGCAATTTTATATTATAAATTCTACGACAATTGGCTTTGCTGCATCTGGTCTTGTGACGAGAACGGTTCCAACGATAACAACGGGAACCTGGTATCACTTTGCCGTAGTAAAACTCTCAGGTAACACATCCATCTATTGGAATGGTATTAGACAAGGAGCAACTTTTGCCAACGTACCAACTAATTCCGTAGCTGCAGTTGTAATTGGCGCTGACAGATTGAACGCTATTCAATATCCATTTCACGGATATATCGATGAAATTAGAGTCAGCAAAGGTATCGCAAGATATTCTGCTGATTTCACACCTTCTGCAACAGCTTTCGCAAATCCAGATGGCTCGGCTGAACTGCCTGCCGCTCCCGTGGCAGGAGATGTCGTTTACTCCGACACGGGAATCTACGTTTGTTCTAGTGCTTCTCCTGTTGTTTGGAAAAAATTTGACGGAGCACCAACACAGACCATAACGATCTAAACATCAAACATAACGACAAAAACTATTCAGGACCTCGGCCTTTTAGCCTTGGTCCTGAATTTTCATGACTTTTTGATACTTTGTAAAGCGGATACATATACCTAATTTAGAAGAGGACTTTATGAGTATAAAATTAAATGGTGTTAGAGTAAGACCTGCAGTTGTTGCACCTGAACCCAGCCCACCCACGGATTCATTGGGAGCATGGTACAGGGCAGATGATATCAATCAGTCGAATGGTTCAACGGTTTTTACTTGGACAGATCGATCTGGAAATGGAGTCGACTTGGTACCTGTACCAAGTGTCTCTCAACCCACACTCTCTACAAGTTCACCTGAGTTTAACAGTCGAAAGGCTATTAGCTTCAATGGGTCTCAGCAGCTGTATCGTCTCACACCTCCTAATTGGTCAACGGGTTCAAGTGCTTTTAGCATATATGTAGTAAATGATCCCACATTTTCGACAGACTTGCTGGGTCTCGTCGGTTGGGGTCAAGAAGGTTCTACTAATGGTCGAGTGTGTTTTTGCTATTATGGTCCTGCTCCTCACGTAATAGGAGTTGACGGTTACGGCAATGCCTCCAAAAAGTATGTAGCAAACTCAAACGCACAAATTTCAGCAGCATTTTCTGCGAGCGGTGCAAACATGTCTAGCGCTGAAATTTTGATCAATGGTTCAACTGGCACACTTGCAAGTTCCGGGGATGCTGTTCCTTGGAATATTCCAAATCCTTGCCCGGAACTTCGAATTGGTGGATTTGCACAGGCTTCTTACGGTCCATTCGTCGGGAAAATTGCTGAAATTCTAATTTATCACAAGCAACATGCCTCGACTGAACGCACAGATACGTTGAACTACTTGTCCAATCGTTACGGTATTTCTTTAGTTTGATTTATAGAAAACAATTCAGGACCTCGGCCTTTCGACCTTGGTCCTGAATTTTTATTTATTTGTGTTTGGCAACATCAAATAATTATTGGAAGAATATTCTTGATATCACTTACGCGTCACGCCACAAATTATTTGAAGCATACACAAGAATTTCTTCTGCGCTTTCGGCGGTGTATCCATGATCCTTGATGAGTGTTGCCACCATCTCATTGTACTTTTCCTTCTGCTCCTCGTCGCGAGTTTTGCTCTTGGTCACGACTCGAGCAAGTGATTTGACCGATGAGATGAGGAATGATTCAATGGCTTCTCGGAGTGGTTCATAGGAACGGAATCCAACCTTTTCACCACGACGCATCTTGGCGAACATGTAGGCAGCAACGTCGGAGCGGAAACCATCACGGGCTGAACCGCTGATACCGATCTGTTCTTCGATCGAAGCCATGAACTGTTCGTCTGGCTTTCTCTCTTCCTTTGTAACACGATCCTTGAGTTTGACACGGGTCGTGTATGCTTCAGCGTTGTCGAGATATGTATCGAATAGAGATTGAGCCTGCTCCTCGTATGCGGAGATAAATGCCTTTGCGATCTCATTCTCAAGGATCTTGAGGTATTCTTCTCGTACCGTCTTTTGGAGGATTTCTAGGCACTTTGTCTTGAACGTCTCGTCGTTGATCTGCTCCTTCACCATCTTGGTCAAAGACTCAATGACAGAAACTGGTGTAATCATTCCCTTGTCGGATGCCGTGAGGGCATTGTCCAATGCCTTGGTGATGAAACGCGTAGAGATACCATCCATGCCTTCGTGTTTAGCTTCCTCACGAAGATCCTTGATGTCGACCTTACGAACGCGACCCTTCTCAAGGACGTCCTCGCCGTTATAGATCTTCATTTTCGTCAATAAATCACATTTAGCTGATGGCTTCAAGCGGCTCATGACCGAGAACATTGATACAACCTTGAGGGTGTGAGGTGCGATGTGTGCCTTGAAGTCTGATTTACCTAGCATCTTCTCATAGATCTTCTGTTCCTGATCCACCTCAAGACAGTATGGAACTGCGATCTTCACGATGCGGTCCATGATGGCTTCATTGGTGTGTTCTGACTGGAAGCGATTCCACTCAGCCTCATTACAGTGTGCGAGGATGACTCCGTCGAAGTGAAGCATATCGCTCTTTCCGGGTGATGGAACCCTCTTCTCCTGTGTGGCGGTGATGATTGTATGGAGGAACTCAATCTCGTTCTTGAAGACCTCGACCAGTTCCACGATGCCACGGTTACCTACGTTGAATGCTCCCGTGAGCGAAAGAGCTCGTGGATCATCCTCGGCAAACTTATCCAACTTAGAGATATCTACCGACCCAATGAGAACAGACACGTCCTGACTATTGGCATCCATTGGAGGAACAGCCGCGACACCTCTACGACCACGTTGCGAGAATGTCGTCTCCTCAACCTCGAAGTCCTCATATTTACCGCCGTAATCGTTGAGAAGCTTGTGGCGGGCGACTGGTGAAATATCTCCATCAATCTTCACGTTGAGTGCCTTCTCAAATTCCGAGCGAAGAGAACGTGGTACGAGTTGCAGGGGTTCACCACGATGAGGATCTCCCTTGAGGTGATAGTACTTCTTGCCTTCGAGCGCACGTTTAATGTGTTCGGTTAATGCTGACTTACCAGCTCCAACTGGTCCCATGAGAAGAAGAACCTGACGAGATTCCTCGCCCTTATGTGCCGCTGAAGACAGGAACGACATGACCTTGTCAATGACCGTCTCCATTCCGAAGAATTCACCTTCAAAGTACTTGTGGACCTTCACGGCATCGCCATCGAACACCTTGAATTTACGTGAATCCGAATCAGGCATCACGTAGGAACCATGTTCCTCAATGGCCTCATATAACCTACGATGCGCTGATTTTACTATCGACGGTTCTTTCTCGACGAGGTCGACGTAATCCATAAGATTACCAGAGAACTTTTTTGTTTTGGATGACTCTTCTCGAGCCGTTTGAATTTGTTTGAGTAGTTGCTTCTTGACGCTCATGTTGTTATGTATACCTCTCCCTGCTCCAGTGTATCAAATCTCCCAAGTTTCATCTTCAATAACCGTGAAAAACTTCACATCGCTACCCCATAGGGTCTTGACATGTTCCACGACCTTATTGGCATGACTTAATTCTAGATCTCGACCATCATGCTCATGTTTGATGATCAATGTGCCATCTCTCTTTACGTCGTCCACAAAGACAGCTGGAATTGATCCACCTGCCACTTGGTTGACAAGATCTTTCTTAACCTCTTCCCAGCCTAAATCATCTGAAACCTCATCGACAGTGACACCTTCATGACGTTTTGATGAGTACGTGAAGAGATTGAGATCCACACAGTCCTCCTCCGTGAGATATTGACGGAGGAAAGAAGCATCATGGCATGTCTCCCTTGCGATGAAACACTCTTCAATGCCATGTCTCTCCTTGATCTTCTGGAAGAGATGGAAACCTAAGTGATAAGGATTTATCGCGCCCACATGAGGTCGAACCACTTGGTTGTGCATTTTGATAAAAGGTAAATGCATACCATCAGGCAGATCTAATTCATGACACATGGTGTAGTGCCAGTAGGAAGCCCAACCTTCATTCATCACCTTCGTTTGAATTTGTGGCCAGAAGTACTGACCTTCATCACGACAGACGTCAATTATATCACGCTTCCAGTCAGGCATCTTACCGTGCTCTGATATGAAGCCTAATAAATCGTAGTCAGGTTCTAAGGGAATTCTATTGATGTCAAAGAACTTATATTCATTTTTCTTGTCGTTGTTCATCAGCTCAACGTATTCCGCCTTGAGCTCCGCATGTGTTCTGCGAATTTGCCCATACTTCGTCGTCTGGAACTGTATTGCATGACAGGCATCTATCACCTCTTCCACATTTTCCACACCAATGTTGGGATTCTCAATGTAAGACTGGATTCTCTTCTTCGCTGCTCTGAACCGAGGCACGACTGTCTCAGGACGTGTGGCCTTGAACATCCTGTTGTTCTTAAAGAAATCGCTATGTCCAACGCAATGCGCCATGATGAGGATCTGCAGGTATAGTGGATTCTCACGCATGAGGTAAGCGATCGACGGATCACTGTTGATGATTAATTCATACGGCAAACCTTCCATACCTAGGTTATAACGGTGGAAGGTTTGTTCGAACGTTTTGCCGTAAGACCAATGATCGAAGTGTGTAGGAAGACCATGATAGGCCATGGCACCGATCATTGAGTAATAATCGAGGGTTTCATAGGCAATCTCAAACCAATCGAGATTGTGACCCTTGGCCAACTTGCAGATTTTATCATCCCATTCTGCCAATGTATCTAATGTGTAATCCATTTTCATCCTTTGGTCAAAGACACGCCTGTACCACCCATCAATGTTCTAAAAGCAGGCCATACGTCTGCCTTCTCTACCACTCTAACGGTCTTTAATTTTGGTCCGACGAGAGGTTGCATCGTTGTATGGAGCTTGTCTTGATTGTAATACCTTTCAGGTTCAATCTCGCAGTAACCGTACAGCTGACAGATGTCTTTTAGCTCACGTGCGAGATTTATGAACTTTTCATTATCAGATGAGAAGTTATCGCCATCGGACGCCTGAAACGTGTAGATGTTCCACGATGATGGATGAAATCGTTTATCTATCTCTTGTAACGTCAGCTCCAAAGCGCTGGATGCAATCGTTCCTCCGCTGGTCGCTTCCGTGAAGAATTCTTTCTCTTCGACCACCCTCGCCTCAGTGTCATGCGTGATGAAAACGACCTCGACCGTTTCGTACTTGGACCTGATGAACTGGTAGAGTAAAAAGAAGAAAGATCTTGCCAGGAACTTCTTGTCTTGCGTCATAGACCCGCTGACGTCCATCAAGAAGAATATGACTGCGTTGGTGCAAGGTTTCGGTGTGACCTTGAAGTGTCTGTACCGCAGATCGTCTTCGTGGAAAGAGAAGGTTTCTCCTTCTTCGGCTTTTTCAGGGTCAAATCCAGCCGCCTTCATTCTCTTGATTCGAGCGATTGCAGACTTCTTCTTGTCCAAGCGTGGAAGAATACCGTCAGTACGATACCCATTTCTCTTTAATTTATCAGCTGATATGTTCGACAGTTGACGTCTCTGCAACTCAGGAAGCTGTAGTTCAGCGAAGAGATACTCTGCGAGTTCTTCCAACGTGATCTCAACGTCGTAATATTCTTCTCCTTTTTGATCACTGGCCTTCTGCGGTTTTCCTTGACCTTGCTGTTGTCCCTCACCGATTTTTTGGCCTCGTTTGACATCCTTACCAGGAGCCGATCCAACCTGCTTATTGCCGTTGTTGTCGCCGTAGACAAACTTGTATTCCTTAATTCCTCTAACAGGAACTCTGAACTTTTTCTTGCCATCTTGACCTATGATGCTCTCATCAGCGACAATATGATGAATACCATCTCGAATTGCCTTCTCGATTTTCTGTTTGTGACGACGTCGATCGGAGGCGGATCGATCAGCGATTGTCTTATGTTCCTTAAAGATCGACATAGTTTTTATTATACTTCATTCTGAGGTTTATTTTTAACCCAAACGTTCTTTTTCGAATCTTTCCACACCAGCTCTAGATATTCGTGCTAACAACGAATCGACATCGACGTCTTTGTCACTAAGACGTTCAATAAAACTATCATGATTGGATAGAAGTTTTTGAAAGATAGAATTCTCATTTCCCTTCGGGAAATATGCATTATCAAGCACGGGATCTCCTACCCACCGTCCTGTAATTTTATCAAGATTCCAATTTCTAACTCTACAGTCATCGGAATCATCTTTAGGAGTGGCTTTCTTGTCATCATCTGCGTAAAAATTATCAAGAGCCGCTTTTTTGCGGGATCCCTGTTTGCTCCATCCTCTCACGGCATCGTCAGTAAGCGAATTTCTGTCAGGTATGAGTGGACCTCCAACAGCAGCAAACATCGCTGGGTATAAAATCCCACCATACCCTCGTCCCCCGGCCATTTTAATTTCCCATGCGCCTGCGCAACGTTGTTTAGGCTTTTGTGCGGCAATGTATCCGACGACCCCTTGTGAGACATCGTCCAAATTCTTTTGAACCTGAGATGGATAATATAAGGTGATAGCCTTCATACCCCAATCGCTGGCGTCTTCATAGAATCCTGCTAGCTCTTCCGTGGGAGAACTAACTTCCATTAAAACTTGTCTGATGAATCTTCTAAGCTGCGTTTCTGACATCCAAGTGTAAATATACAGGCTGCCATGTTAATCTTTCGAAAGTAAGCACAAAAAACGCTTATAAGAGGGTTACTCAAATTCCTGAAGGTCCCGAGCTTCGTCATTCAAGAGATCTTTTAAGAGAGATTTTGCTCAACAAACGCATCAAAAAGTTCGACCTCGTCGGCGGACGATACACCAAGAAACCCATCGAGGGATTGCACGAATTTCTGCGAGATAACGAGAAGAATTCTTACGTTGTCGAATCCGTCGACGTCAAAGGCAAGTTCATGTGGTGGACGATGGGTCCCTGGAAAATGTGGTGCACATATGGTATGTCAGGTCAATGGACAACCACACCGCCAGATAGAAACACCGCCGTGATACTCTCGTATGGTGAAGATTCAAAGAGCATCGGGTTTCACGACGTTCGTAGGTTCGGTACACTAAAATTCGTCAAAGATGAAGGAGTGCACAGAAAGAAATTGGAAAGTCTCGGTCCTGATGTTCTTGGAGATGACGAATTGACACCAGAAATATTCACAAAAAGAACGCTGGGTAAACCCAATAGGACAATCTGCGAGGCCCTCATGGATCAATCTACGGTGGCTGGGATTGGCAACTATCTACGTGCAGAGATTCTGTTCGCCTGCGGTGTTGATCCATGGTGTAACGTGACTGACATATCTTCTCAAGAGTACATAAGGTTATGTGAGGAATCCGCGAAGATTTCTCGTCAGTCCTATTTGTCTCAAGGAGCCTCTATCAAGACCTACAGGGACGTGAATGGATTAACGGGAACATCTCAATTTTTCTTCAAGGTGTACGCTAGATCACGATGTCCCAAGGGTCATGAGATCCGCAGCGAACGTGACAACGGAGGAAGGATGGTCCACTGGTGTCCACAATGTCAGCCACCACGGTGAAAAGTCATCATCCATCATGTTATGATGGATCCATGCTAAGAGAATGCGTGGAGTGTAGTTGCATGTTCGATACAAATTCGCCTGCAAAGATTCGTGCCGGTGGCCGAGTCAACACGTGCCCGGAATGTTCGGTAGAATCTACGGTGAAATACCTGGGATTGGCCAATGGCGACGGCAAACAGGCTTCTGTCACCGTTCTTGCTTTTGACTCTACTGCTGATCGCGAAAAGTACTCATCATTTTACAGGAACAACGCAGGATACCATAAGGGCAAGAGCTGTCAATTAGGATCTCATCTGTCCACTGATCCAGGCGTAAGATTTAAGACGATCACTCAATCTTCGGCAACTAATCACAAGGGAAGAATGTAATGACTTTAAAGGCAGCTGTATCACTTGCTTTTTTGACAGCTTTGGCATTCGTTGGTTTCAAATCGTTCTCAAATCCAGATTCAGCGATGATAGGTATGACCATCATTTGTTACGGGTGGGTAGCTACGCAAATAATCGCTGAAGGATTTGTTGCGATTATTTGGCTTGCTTTTAAACGAATCATCGAAAAAACGTTGGATCAAAATTCTGACGATCATGACGAAAGCTGATAATTATTGATAAGAAAATGATGAGCGCAGCTGAAACCAGCGAGCCTGACGAAATTCTTCAAGATTTACGGAAAATCAGCATGCCGTGTCATCTTCCTCAGAATAAACCTATCATTGGTGATATAGTTCGCTGGATTTACGAATGGGTTGAAGATCCTCTATACGGGTCTCTTTACATCGTCGCTGGATTTCATGCTGAAGTCCAAGACATCGCCGTCGTTAGAGTCTTGAATAATCCCTTTGAAGTTCGAGAATTTCACGTGTCTCAATTAGAAACTGTTTCTAACAAATCTACGTCTTAAGCCCCAGAGTCGCCACAAATATTCCGATTCCTATGAGAAGGAACAAGACGCCTACCAACATCACTTTTCTTTCATAATTTCTTTTATAAATTCTCTAACGATCGATTCGCCGATGTCAAGAGTCTTTGGGTAACCTTTTTCGCCTGGTCGCTTTGGTCGCTTTCCAGCTTTTCGACGCGCGTGAATATTAGCCCATAATCCTTTCTTCTTCTTACGACCTTCAAGAACTTCGCCTGGTACTTCTGGAGATTCTTCGTGAGATTCATACTCGATATAAGCAAAAGCGTCGTTTAAATCATTGTACGCTCTCGTGATCTTGTATTGTATCCAACCTGGTATTTCGTCATTCTCACCTATGACATCCAACATCATGTTCGACATCTCCACTATTCTGTGAAGTTGTGCGACAGCCATGTACCCTTCGTGATCTTCCTCTCCTTCATTCCAGTCTCTGCCAACGCTTTCGTCATTCATCATGACAATATGTATTCAAATATTTGTAAATATGATATGCTGAATCCATATATAGTCTTTGCGTATGAAGCTAAGATTGTCTGAACTCCGAAGAGTCATTAGAGAAATAATCGAAGAGGAAACGTGGATGCCAGGACGTTGGATGGGATTCGTGAACGATCCTTTGGATGTAGAAGAGTTAGAGATGCTTGGTTCTCAAGGTTATATTGAGGAAGATCTCGAAGATGAGAACGATCAAAATTAGCCTCAAAGAGTTACGTAAAATCATCAGGAAGCATCTGCAAGAGGGCCCATCTGGTCCTGGAGTCACGGCCGACCCCACTGAAAAATCTGGGTTTTATCCCTATGAGATTGAACGAGGCGTGGACATCCAAGGATATTGGTACAGATCTCCAGGAAGAGCGCAAGGATCTGATGGGGACCCAAGCCGTCCCGCCGACGCTGCAGAGTATATAGGTTTTAAAACTAAGGGAGCTACGCCTGCAGACGCAGCAGCAGAAGCCGCCCCTAAAGAGGAAACCAAAGAATAGATTATAAGAAGCTCGTATATACTTATCGTAAATTTGTAGAAAGTTTATTTACATGCAGGTCACCATAAGCATTTTAAGAGAGATCATAAGTGAAGCTTTCATGTTGATGGAAGCAGGGGTATTCGATGAGTACGAGCTCAACGTTGAACAAATCGACATGTTGACAGAAGCTGAGTATCGAGGTCGTGATGTTCAACTCGGCAAACCCATGAAAGGTGACGTAAAAAAATACAAGGTCTACGTCAAAGATAAGAGGACGGGAAATGTGAAGAAAGTCAACTTCGGGGATCCTAACATGGAAATTCGACGTGACAATCCGAAAGCTCGTAAGTCTTTTAGGGCCCGTCACGGATGTGGTACAAAAAGGGCTTCAGATAGGACAAAAGCAGCCTACTGGAGCTGCCGCCTATGGTCTAGAAAACCAGTTTCTCAAATTTTGAGAGGAAAATGATTGTCTGAATACATTGTAAACAATGCTTGAATGTGATATATTCTTTGTATCAACCGTACTTTCGGTTGACAAGGTTAAAGAAAAATGATCAAGAATACTATCGCATTGTTTATCGTCGCCGCCGTCGCTCTCGCTGCTTGCGGCGATGATTCAGGTTCGACTGGTACCGGCGCCGGTGGAGCCGGTGGTGCTGGTCAAGGTGGTGCAGTTACTTCGACGGGTGGAGCACCTGGAACTGGTGGCACGGGAGTTGGTGGTGGTGCAACAGGTGGGGCACCGGGTGTTGGTGGTGCCGGCGGCGGCGTTTGAAAAATAAAAAAGCATAAAGCTTTAACCGCAGGAGGGAATACTCCCTCCTGCGGTTGTATTTATTTGTCGAAAATCTATGAATCGAAAAGATGAAAAACTCCTTAGAGAATACATCAAAGAATCTCTGGGCACTAGATCGTTGGTGCAGGAAGATATAATTACTGAACGCATAGTATATACTGCAGGAGATCTTAGACAAGCTCTACAGTTTATACAAAAGCATAAAAATATAGCGAAAGCTAAAGAAGCAGCAAAATCTGTTGGAAAAGCAACTGTTGTTGGGATAATTGGTGCGCTCGCTGGCGCGGCGAGCGCGCCAGCGTTAATTGCCGCGGCAGCGAAGATGGGGGCGATTGAAGCTGGCACGGCGGCATATGATGCTTACAAAGCTGCACAAGAATTAGACCCCGCAGAGAAAAAGAAAAATCCATTCTTCGACTACCTTTCCATCGATCCTGACACCACTGATATTGTGGACGATAAATTAGAAAATGAATTCGAAAAAGAGTTTCTAAGTCGACTTAGATATTATGACGATGAAGATGAATTGCCCGATGCTGATAGAGCATTTACTTCATGGTTGAAAAATAAATTTAACCAGTCTCATGTCACGAAGTGAGGACGTCAATATGTTATAGACGAAGATGTGATATTCGAAATAAGCTCACTTATAGTGGATGTGGAAAACATGCGGAACAAATCTTTGGAGGAAGTACCTAGCTTTGGCGGCGAGCCTTGATTTAAACTTAAAAACGAATAAAAAGCTGTGGAGCTCCACAGCTTTTTTTATTTGCTTGAGATAAGTATTGACGTGAATTCTGACGAAAAAGCATTAAGAATTTTAATAAAAGAATTCGTGAAAGAATACTCTTCTCATGCGGGATCTCATCCGGAAGAGAGCTATCATGAAGATCTACTAGATGATCCTGCTTATAAAGCAGACAGCGTTTACGTTCCCAATGACATAAAAGATAAAATAAACAAGTGGGCAGAAGACATGGGTCTGAAATCTAAGAAAAGTAAAAAGGAAACTAAGTAATGCAACAGAGTGAGAAGCGTTTGAGAAAACTCATTAGAGAGTTTCTAGAAGCAGCCAATTTAAATGAGATGTCCGCGAAAGGTCTCAAGAAGACCAGCTTTGAAGAAATACAAAAGAAGTTTCCAAGGTTCGCCAAAATACTTCAGGCAAAATACAAACAACCTGAATTAGACGCAGCTTCATTTGCAGTCCAAGGTTCTGGAAGTATGTTTGGATTTGGAACAAATGTTCCAATGATGGTCACAAAAGGTTATGATGATCCTGTTGTCCTGTGGCAAGACGATTCGCTAAAATACAATGGCAGCGAGACGTTGGCTGACGCAGTAAGAAATGCTCAGTAAACCCAGAAATTTAAAAGGTATCATCGAATGACAGGCTAATGATGGAATGGAAGAAAAGGTAATATGTGCTATAGAAGACGTTGCGATATTTGCAACAAACTGACATATGGAGGTTGCGGAAAACACGTTGAATATGTGCTTGCTGGTGTGCCACAAGAAGACAGGTGCCAAGGGCATGGTATCGTTCAAAGTGATGAAGAAGATTCAGATTAATAAGGTTCAGGGCAACCTAGATTTATGATGTTCTGTATTGGATCACAAAAAACCTGAATTTCTACCATATACTTCACACCATCTTTTTCAAGAATTAAATACGTGTCAACTGGACATGGTCCACCAAAGCTTTCGTCGTCGTGATCATCTTTCGTTACAGGTTCTGGTTTTTGATCATGATTTTTCGGAGGCTGAGAGATCTCGGTGGATTCTTCGTCGGCCATTTCTTCACTTTCTTCAAAAGAAGAATCGCTGCCGACACACCCAGATAAGGTCACGCAAAAAAAACATACCGCATTCAGGAAACGTAAGTTCATAATGAACCCCCTGCCGTATAATAATAGTTATAGAAAAAACAAAGGTTTTTTAGATAATTTTATAAGATAGAGAACAAATGCCATACAAGATACGTAAACAAAAATGTAAGCAGAGTGACGGAGATTCTGGCGGTTACGTGCTTTCTTATACTGATAAAAAAGGTAAAAAGCACAGGGCTTGTCATACATCTAAAAAGAAAGCCAGGGGTCAAATAGCTGCCATAGAGGCTGAAGGTACAAAGATGAATAACGAAGATAGTCTTTTGGAGTTAAGAGCTTTTATTAGAGATGTTGTGAAAGAAGAACTGCATGCAGAGGGATCGCAAGAAGATTTAGACAAAGATGATGATGGTGACAAAGATTTTGCTGACATTTTGATATCTAGAATGATGGCAGGCGGGCTGTCAAAGAAAAAAGCAATCAAGAAGTCTAGAAAATACGACTCTTGATCTTACTTCATTAATCTCTTACACGTTTAATCTAGCCAAGTTATTCACATTAAGTATTTTTTAACTTAGGTTGTGAATAAAATTTCACAACTACGGTAAATACACTCTCATAAAAGTGTTATAAACGTTCATAAGATGAGCCGAACAATCAATAATTATAGTTTGATGAAGTTAGGTTCGAAAGAGCCGATGCAACGATATAACATGAAGACTAGAGGGAACTCAAATATTCCGATCAGCGAATGCACTGAGTTTACCATGCACGTTTCGCAGAAAACAGAATTTGCAAACTCTAAGAAAAAGCTCATTGATTACACTGAATATAAACTGATAAAGTACATTGAGAAAATTAAAGATAAACAACAAGAATTGATCCTAAATGTAATGTTGGTCGATTATGTCAAGGGTCACATAGCTGTTGCTTGGAGAAAAGGACAACCTGTGTACGTAAATGTCACCAAGGGATAAAATCCTGTACAAATACTTAGGTGAGTTTACTATACTGGTATGTCTTTTGAACCCCATCCTCCTAAATCTAATAATTGCGTGTTATTTTCTAGCGATGCTAGAAAAAAGCTATATGCAGGTCTTAGCATAGCAGCTGAAGCAGTAAGCTGCACTTTAGGTCCGAATGGAAAAACAGTCTTAATCCAAAATGGAAATGATTCTCCGATCATTACAAAAGACGGCGTAACGGTCAGCAAATCCGTAAAACTAGATGATCCAGTAGAGATGATGGGAGTAAGGCTACTGAGAGAAGCAGCGTCTCAAACCAATGACACAGCTGGCGATGGAACGACTACCTCGACCGTCCTTACACATGCTTTAGTAAAAAATGGATTAAATTTGTTAGAGGCGGGTTACAACGCGAAAAAATTAGTAGAAGGAATGGACATCGCGATCAAATTAGTGACTGATGCCGTTGTTTCTCAGGCACATCCAGTCGAAACGACTGAAGAAATTGCGCAAATTGGTACCATTTCAGCCAATGGTGATAAGAAAATAGGTGAGCTAATTTCAGCTGCAATGGAAAAAGTTGGAAGAGATGGAATCATTACTGTAGAAGATGCTAAGGGAATGGCGACCACTCTTGACGTGGTTGACGGAATGCAGTTTGATAGGGGTTATTTAAGTCCTTACTTCGTTACGAACAACGAAAAGATGCATGCTTCTTATAATGATGCATATGTTCTAATCACAGATAAAAAAATATCTGTATTAAAGGATCTTGTTCCTATTCTTGAATCTGTGGTAAATTCTAGAAAACCTCTTCTCATCATTGCTGATGATGTTGACGGAGAAGCATTACAAGGGTTAGTTCTTAATAGAGTGAAATCTCAATTACCGATTGTTGCCATTAAGTCTCCTGGATTTGGAACTTCAAAAGATGAATATCTTATTGATATTTCAAAACTGACAGGAGCTAAGCTGGTTTCTAGCTCTACTGGTTTGTCTTTGGACAAAGTAAAACTATCAGATCTGGGAACTGCAAAGAAGTTTGTTGTCGATGCAAAAACCACTACGATCGTTGGTCCTTCATCTGCGAGAGAGCAGGTCCAAGAGCATGTTTCTGATTTAAAAGTGAGGCTTAATGATGTAACAATAAGCTCTCTTGAAATGAATAACCTAAGAACCAGAATTGCTCGGCTCGCTTCTGGGGTTGCTGTCGTACGAGTCGGCGGGGCCACCGAGATGGAAATGATCGAACGCAAATATAGAATAGAAGATGCTCTTCATGCGACACGCGCAGCGACTGAAGAAGGAATAATTCCGGGCGGAGGAACAGCTTTATACACGGCATCGATAGCAGCCAGAAAAGCTACAAAAAATGTCTCTTATGAAAGGGACGTGTTGGCCGGAATTGAAATGGTTTTTAAATCTTGCGTAGAACCATTGAGGAGAATTGCTCATAATAGTGGCAAATCGCCAGACGTCATTGAAGAATGTATGAGTAAGAATGTCAATAACAACTTCGGATATGATGCTTCTTCAGGCGAGTTTGTCGATCTTGTGGCGGCTGGTATTATCGACCCAGTCAAGGTTACTAAAATGGCTCTTAAGAATTCTTCTTCAGTTGCTAGACTGTTTTTAACTTTAGACGCTGTCTTGGTCAATGGAGAAACTGCTTGATTTTACCTAGATTTTCCAAGGGAGACCTTGTCAAATTTAAAATGAAAAGTCCTGAAAAAAATGGTATTGTTATAGACGTACACCATTCTAATTCATGCAAAAGCAAACACGTCGAGCACATGTCCAATAGCTATTCTCAAGTTTACTATGTTCTTGTAGACGGAACTTCAGTTGAAGGACCATACTTTTTTGATGAGCTATTGAGGGTGGTTTGAAAAATCATGCAAAGATTTCTTCATCTGGAAAAGTAGAAGAGATTATCTTACCTAGTTACATGTCGTCTCTGTGCACAGAAGAAATTCTAGTAATAAAAGAAAAAATGAGAAAGAACGTGATAATCGCTTGTGGTTATCATCATTCATCTAAACGAATAGTCATCTTAAATGAAGATTCTAACATTTTGGAATTAATTCCTGAAGATTTTTTTGGAATGAATTTAACGATTCTACAAGCGGTCCCTATAAAGTCTGGGTCTAAAATTGAAATTACCACTTCCAGGACTTTTATAGAAGTTGATTCAAGAGACGTTATTAGCGCATCTAACTACGTAGACATATCGAATTTGGAAATAGATATGATACATGAAAATCAAGTTATCTGAATTAAGAAAGATTATAAGAGAAGAAGTTGAAAGAAATTTACGTTGGTCTGCAGGATACTTTGGAGGAGATTTAAGTAGTCCTCAAAAAGGAATAAATTACGTACCTCTCCAAGGGTTAGGAAGTTCGACAGAAGAAGAAAAAAAACAAATAGAAAATTATGAAGAAGAAGAAGAACTCGAAAGAGACATCACAGATTGAAAGAGAAGATAGTTTAGAGCTCACAGGAACTGTCGAAGAGGCATTACCTGGCACCTTATTCAAGGTAAAAACAACAACAGGCCAGACTGTATTGGCAACGCTGTCAGGAAAGTTAAGGCAAAATCACATCGTCGTATTACCAGGGGATGATGTAACAGTTGAAGTTTCAATCTACGATACTACAAGAGGTCGAATCTCGTGGCGCAGATAAACGGGAGAATGAAATGATTCAATGGGCGCTTGAACACCCTTACTTGTTTTTTACTATGTTTTTATTTTCACTAGTAACAATGGTAAGCATTACAGCAGAAATTAGCAACTCTATAGCGTCATGTTTCGCTAAGAATGTAGCAGAAAAAGAAAAGTCTACTAAAGAATCCTAGTTATAAGCATATGAAAAACAAAATCTTGAGAGAGTATATCAAAGAAACAATCAGAGAGGTGTTAGAAGGACCTCACATCAGCAATGTACTTTCTCAAGATTTAACTTCAAGAGAACAGTTGGGTTCTATCGCTGATCCTGAAGATGAAAAAATTATATCGCATCTTTCAGAACCAGAAGTAGATCTCGAAGATTGTTACGGACCAGTTCCTCCAATTTCAGACGACGTTGGTGTCTTTCCAGACATGTATACAAAAGATTATCACGTGATTCCTCATAGCCCAATATACAGGTCATGAATACTTTTAAGCATGCCTTTAATGTTTTTTTTGCTACCATTAGAGAAAAATCTAAGGAGCTTAGAAGAGACAAATTATGGCCGCTGGTAAGAGCAGCGCATTTAGAACTTAATGAATCGTGTGTGGCATGCGGAAAGAAAAAGAAAATACAAGTTCATCATATAATTCCAGTACACATTGATCCTTCTTTCGAACTAGACAGCGAAAACTTGATCACCTTATGTATGGATCAATACGAGTGTCATTTGAACATAGGCCACAAAGGTTCATGGCGAAATCACAATCCTAATGTAAGAAAAGATGCTCAAGATTTCTACTCAAAGTTAAAAACATGAAAAAATCAGAAAAAGATCTGTATTCGTCGATCGTAGAAAAAACCGCTTCTGGCATTTCTCTTAAAATTAAAGAAGAGCAAAGAAAAGACGCTCTTTCGCTCGTTGATCAAGAACTGTGTTATTGGAGTCTAGACTACGATCACATTTGCTCTTACTAGATCGATCAACCGATCATATTCCACATAATGTTATATACATCATGTTGCTTAATCAACATGTTGAAAACTCCTGTATTTTCTCCACCTAGTAAAAACCCAAGAGCTACATTAGAAGATCCATCGATATCAATAATTTTCTTATCAAGAACTATCCCTAATCCCAATGACATATTTGGAATTGAATGATAAGGTTCCCAAGCACCATCATTCAAAGGTTTCCATATTATGCTTCTATCTGGAAGTATGGGATCTCCGTTTTTTGCGCAACCGATAATCAATAACTTGTCATAATCTGTCGGGCTTTTATCAAAAAAGCCCCAACAACCAAGCGAGGGTGACCACACCCTCGCTTGGTTTTTTTCTTTTGCAAAAAATTCTTTTGCAATTCTTTCTATAAGTTCAAGTCCGCAAACTTCATGTAATCCTGGCACGGTTGCCTTTGGAAAAGTAAGTACAATGTCCTGAATCGTTGGAATAAATAATCTTGTATATAACTTAATAGTTTTCGATTGGAAGATTTTTCCGAATTATTCAGGCCATCATACATAACTATGTATCAACATCCGCCAGACTTCGTGCAACGTTTTTCAACTAAAGTCTTCATACCACCACATTTACCTGATGCGTATGCACCAAGAGCTGGTCGAAGACCTCCACAGGTTTTATTTAACGAACGAATCACGCCTAGTCCTGCCTTGAAACCTGCCACTGCTGAGGAACGTAGCTTATCACAAGACACGCCTCCTGTCCTCGGCATTACTTGCATGATTCCACAGGATCGACCACCATCTCCCAACGCATCATGCTTCCATGACGATTCCCAATATGACCAAGCGATGAGAAGTTTACCTAGCTTTTCTCTTGCGGCTTTTGGGTCATTGGACAATTCAGGATATAGTTCGGTCGCATCCACGTCTGCAATAACTACAGAAATGGCATCAACTGCTGTTCGAGCCCTTGTCTCTGCTCCGCCACCCGAAAGCGTAAGAGCGAGGGCAATAAGTGCTTCTTTCAACATATCATGTCTACCTTTCTAATTCGTCAGCGAATATTCAAGACGCTGCCTCCTTAAATATGGAGGTTGCTCAAATGTAATCAACTTAAGTACGTTGTATTCCGTTCGCACGTTTAATCTGAATAAAACTTTTAGAAGTAGAATATAATTAATGTCATGAGTTCACCTGGAAAAGTAACGGAAAATCTTCTCAGGAAATTGATAAGAGAAATCATATTAGAGAAGAAAAAACCGGGCGGAGGAATTACGAAAATAGGGGCAAAAAAGATAGTAGATCCTAGTTCAGCTGACATAGAGATTAGGAATGCTCTTGCAGATGAGCAAGGATCCGTTTCTGACGCGGCTGAAACATTAGATGTCTCTACAAGAACTCTTTACAATTACATCGACGATGACTCTAGACTGAAGAGAGTAAAAGACAAATTTGAAAAAAACGACGAAAAGAACAAGTGAGTCAGACATGAAAAGAAGCAATTACGTTCTAGAGAAAATCTACAAAAGACTCTTAAAAGAGGCTGAAGAAGATAAGCAGCTTTCAGCTCAGCAAATAGATTACGCAAAAAAAATCGCTGAAAAACTTGCGAGTGCTGCCAAAAAAGACGTAGGGCTTCTAACTGAAAAATATGGAGATACGGGAATTGCAATAGTTCTCTATAAAACAAACGTATTTGTCGGTAATGTGTTAGCCAGCTTGAACACAGAAGAAGGTAAGGGAGGAGACACACAGGCCATAGCTGACGCCACTGAAAATAGCATCGTTGGCATGATTGTTATAGACAAAGCGCCTGATAGGTGCAATGATGCCATGGTCGTCAAATATGTCTTTGCAAAAGAGAAGTACGGACCATTATTGTACATAATAGCCATGCAATTCTCACCTTCAGGCAGAATCATATCTGATAGAACAGCGGTAAGTGATGATGCTAGACCAATGTATGTGACCTTAGGTCAACGCGGCGACATTGAGAAAAAACCACTTGACGACAATCTTCTTCCTATGAAAAAAAGAAGAACGCCTGATGATCCATCTGATGACTGCGAAGTCTGGAATCACAAGGGTCAACGTCCTAAAGAGGAGTTCCTCGATTACTCATATGGTGGTGCTTCCATCGATGTTAACAGGTTGAAGAATCATCACAAAGAATCTATGGAGATGCTGAACAGATACGTGCAGAAGTATCTTGGATGGTCTCCAGACTTTGCTGCTGATTATCTGTCAAAAGTGGCATCTATGCTGTTTATGAGAATTTATCACGCAATGCCGATATCAAAAAGAGGATTAAAAAACTAGAAGTTAAAAGTCACAGCTTCCAATCTTTTCTCCTCATTTTTAACCATTCAACAGGAAATTTTCCACAGGAATCTGCCCATTCCTTCACATTGGATAAAAATTCCTCCTCCCAACCTTCTGCTTTTGACTTTTCTCTTAATTGATCCATCAATTTCCACAAGGCTGAAATTTCTTCGCTACTCCAGGTGGCAGGGTCTGCAATCTCGTTCTTAAATCGCATAGAATATGTAGGAACTCACGTTTCGGCGAACAAACGGTAAAATACAGCTTTTTAATCGACAACGCCGCGCATTCTTGTTACGATTCATACATATTCTTTATGAAGATTCGAAAGACATCCAAGCAAAATGCTAGAGAACCCTCATATAAAGATCTTCACGATGCGTGGTGGTGCATCTATAACGCTCTTAAACACATAAAACCAAATATTGTAAGAGATTATTTCGTTCGAATCACGTTCGAGTCATTGTTAGAACAGTGTAATTGGAAAATAGAAGAATGGAATGAACAAACTATGTTAGCAAAGAAAAAAGGCCTTGAATAAGAATTCAAGGCCTTTGCACGTCAAGATTGTTATTTCAATCTATCTCAGCAGCTTTTCTTGCTTCGAACAAGTCGCGCACCGCAGACAATAACTTGCTCTCATATAATTCTACCGGAGGATTTTTCGTCCAGTACGGAATTTGTTGCGTACCTTCATTTTTGTCTCCATAATTGTTCAGGCAGAAGATAGACTCAGGAAATACGCCGACCGTTGGCAGCATGACTTTTTCCCAAACGATTTGGGGTCTGCAAACCTTTCCGCTTTCAGATTCCAAAAATGATACTTTTAGATCCCATCGCCAGGGACGAATCGACGAATTCGAACATTGATCGACGAATTGCTTGACCCATTCCTCCGTAACATCAAGATAATGAGCAACTTTTGCAATCCAAATGTCTGGTGAGGGGATCCAAAAGGTGTCATATTCGTTACCTTCTTTTCTCGTCTCAGAGTACCAAAGAACGCACATTGCAGGAGAAAATTCTTTCTTATCCCAGTCCGCCCATCTTACTCGAGTCGTTACTTTGCATGCGTCTCGAGTTCCGACGCCTTTTGAATTAACCCACTGACACGCTTCCATGATACGATCTAGTCGTTCCATGGAATTTATTCTACACCATTTGATCTAGTTATTTCACGACAACAAAAATGTTATACTCATGCTGGATTGATTATCAGATAAGAAGCTGTATCAGAATCTCCTGCTGCGCTCGAAACCACCGTAAAGCTGCCGTTGGACTTAGAAGACACAAGAGGTGTACCAGCTGGGTACGTTGCGGACTGTTTCGTCAAAAAAATCATAGAAGAAGTTTTTGCAAGAGTATTGGATATCGTGACAGGATTGCTTCCATTTAAGATCAATGTCCCCATCGGAACGTTAGAACCACTGCTCAACGATATCTCCCCAGTTACCAGTAAAGAACCTGTCACAACCAAAGATCCGACATCATCAATGATGAAATCTCCGCCAGTCATTGAAAAAGAACCAGTCATTTCAAAAGCCATCGAAGAACCGCCAGTTATCTCTAGAGGACCGTCTACAATCGTGGATCCTGAGACCGCAAGAGAACCAGATACAGTAACGTTGGTAAATGTAACATTATCAGCTAAATCATCGGAAGTTATTGTCCCATCCTGTATTTGCCCACCTCTAATCTGAGTTCTTGTCATTTTCTCTCAATAATTATATGCTTCAAAGTAATTGATAATTATATAGACGAGCTAGGGTGAGAAATGAAGATCAGGTTGTCACAATTGAGAAAAATTATAAGAGAAGAAATCGTGCGACCTACTTTGTTTGAAAACCTCGACGATCTCATTACCTCAGACATGGCCGCGGTGGTCTCAGACACGGGAACCTCACGTACCGCAGTGGTCTATAACGTCGATGCGTTGATAACCGCGTTGGGTAGACGTCGTCTCGACACTCTTAAAGTCGTAGGCATAGTTCAGATATCCGAACCTCGAGGAGCGCCATGCAGAGGCGCTTGGATGATTCGAGGCATCACAGGACCTGGGAAGATCATGTACGGTCTTGCTTATGCCATGTCCCCTACGGGGTTGGTCGTGCCAGATAGGTCAAGTGTGTCACCTTCGGCCACAGCAGCGTGGAAGAAATATTCATTGAAAGCAGGTCCAGGCAAAATGTTACCTCTCGACGACGCCAGCCATCCAAAGCCTGGGACGGATCCTCATCATGACAAGCATCACACTGAAGATCCCAATGATGATTGCTTTACATCACATGACGAAGAATTTCTCAATGCTGCCTATAAGGGACCCGGAGGAGAAGCCGCACTTCTTGATCGATTGACCAATAATCATGAAAGAGCGTTGAAGATGATCGATGCAACGGGTCGCCGCCGAGAAGAGATAGAGACAGAGCTTCTCGATGCAGGATTCATGGCCTTCGACATTGCAATGGATTTTTAAGCGTTCACTCGAGGAGATCGTTTTGGAAAATAATGTCGCATATCAAACGAGAAACTTTCGTGTCTGATGGATAGTGGATCGCGACGACCTCTCTAGAAAAAGCAATTTTTTTCCCCAAAGATCTCAAGGGGATTGACAAGCGAGGATATTTTCGTGAATAATACTCACTCATTACGAACCCAACCAACGCATGACCGCTAGGATATGAAGCTGTCATGGCGTCAGTGCGTATAAGAGGATAGATTGGAAGCCCGAAATGACGAGCCAGCTGATATGGCCTGGGTCTATCAATGACTTCTTTCAAATAAAACAGCAATGACAATGTTTGATTGTCAATCCTGTAGTACTCTTCCAAAGATTCCTCATATCCATTTTCAGACAGAAAAGAAAGAAACAATTCTGCTATGTTGCTTTCGTCATCCACGAACTTGGAAAAAGCTACATCTTCCTGCGTAGCTTCTCTCGTCAACTTCAACAACTTTTCAAGATCTCTCTTGGTAACTTCGCCGTCATTGGTAGGCGCCGAACCTTGTATCTTCTCAGCCCAACCAGAACGAATGAACCACTCTTTGATGCGATCATCGGACTTCCGCGCCAATTTAACGAATTCTATTGGTGCGTGACCATAACGAATGGAATTTGTCGGAATTAACCCTTTTTCGGGTTCGAAGATTTCTTCTCTAATAATCTTCCGCAATTCACCAAGTTCAATCTTCACGATACAACTCCTCCAACAACGCATCCAAATCCAATGACTTCATGTTCTGGTCCACAACGCTTATTCCTTTGAACGCCTTCCCGTAATCCACGAGACTCTTGACGTATTTGATTACGTCAGGATTGAAAGCCCCAACATCTGTCAAGACGATGGCCACAGGCCGCCAGTTGTCCAGCACACCCTCATTGCCCATAGATCCGGCCTCCTTGAAGCTCGCAGCATCAATGACGTAGTCCTCGAGGGCGCTCATGTTCATCATCGTACCGCGTCGGACCGCACCGGATGTTTTTGCATGTTGCGGTTGGGCCTCGTCGGCGTATCCGGTCCATATCGACCCCATGTCATTCGAGGCTAGGGTGACACGACCTTGAAGGACCACGCCAACGCCAGGCTCCATCCAAGCCGAAGCGGGTGATACCTTCTTGCCGGGGAGGTACAAACCGACGGACACCTCATCGCGACCCCTACCTTCGTCAAAGAAACTGAGGGCCTGATAACGACGAACCCAATGGACCTTCGTCAACCCGGCGAAGAAATCGTGGTCGGCTTCTGCATTCCACAATCGTTTGATGTCTCGCGGTGCAGAAGGGCTCTTTCCCTTGATGATCGGCTCCGAGGCGGAAAGGAAAGACCCCTTGTCCTCTAGGAGAACCTTCTGAATAACCCGGCGTAATTCTGCTAATCGTATTTTCATTCAGTTACCTCCTCATCGCCAAGCGGCTCTATAACGAGTTCGCCAATAAGATAGACCTGCCTCTGTCAAGACTTTCTCTACCTCTTCTCTCGTCAGTATGCCGCCCTTCGTGGCTCTGGCGATCATAACTTCATGGTTATCATGCATCGTCTCCAAGACGCCCATCTCCCAACCTTCGGCTCCATAGGCATAATTGAGGAATTCTTCCGGACGTAAGACACAATCATCATTGGGCTCAGGCGTCGCAGGTTCAGAAACATTGTCTAACTTTTTCTTGTCACGATTACCCTTGGTCGACATATTACGCCAGGCTGAGACTGCAACATCAGTCATAGAATCGCGATCGGAGATCAAGAGACCAGAGGGGGACAAAGCATAGGCAATACCATACATCAGCTTGCCAGGACCAGCAATGGAAGCAATCATCATCGCATCCCAACAAGGATCCTTCGGCTTCACCACCTGGACCCAACCGACCATATACTCTTTCAACTTCGCCATCAGTTCAGGCGACCGGTCAACAACATCTCCAGGCAACTTACGCATCATGTTCTCAATGGGTACAGGATGATACACGACCACTTTGGCCCCACCATCATTTTCAGTCAACATCGCCGCGAGCTCATCTGTGTTGAGTTGTGCCGCCTCAGCCGCCTCACGAATAATCCTGCGTAATTCCCCTAACCGTATCTTCATGTCATTTATCCCGAATATTCGTGTATAACTATGCGGCTCGCGTGGGATGACAAATCTAGAAATGCACGATACCTATAAACGAACCAACAAGGAAACACCGCCCATGAAACTAACCGTCAACCAACTAAGATCAATCATCAGAGAAGAAGTCCAGAAGGCGACACATCGTCGTCACCTCACCGAAACGGTCCTCGACGTCTCACCCTCTGCCATCCCCGATATAGCAATGAACATCGCCTCAATGGCAGGCACAGGAACGCCCAATGACTTCAGGGGCGTGGCAAGAGCCATCGTCGGCATGAAAACAGCCTACGGCTACAGGTACACCACAAGCCCAATCAACCCCACCATGGAACTGGAACGCCTCCTCGACATGGCTGCCTTTGACGCAAACCTCACCCTCACATCATCAGCCACCAACCTCGCCCGCGACCTCGCCAACATGTACAACCTCTAAACCCCCGCACCCACCCGGGCGGAGACAAATTCCAGAACTCCTCCATCCTCCATAATACATATAGACGATCCCGCGGCGGGAGAAAGACAAACACCCACATGAAACTCACAACAACACAGCTAAGAAAACTCATCGCAGAAGAAGTGAAAGCTGCTCGGGGCAAGAACAACCCCACAAGAATCACAGAAGCACTCAGCCCAGAAGAAGTGGACATGGCAAAAAACCGCATCCTCAGATCCCTAGGCGAGGCACGGATGGAACTGGCAGAACTCTTCGAAATGACCGACGACTCCAACGCCATGTCGGCCGCAAACGACCTCGACGACCTCATCACACTCGTAACAAACATCACAGGCACACCCTAACACACCCCCACAAGAAACTGAACACCCATGAAACTCACAGCAACACAACTAAGATCAATCATCAGAGAAGAAGTACAGAAGGTAAGATCCCGTCGGGGTCTCAACGAAGACTCCGCAACAGACACAGAAATAGAATTCACCAAAGAAGAACTGATGCGATCCCTATCCTCCGCCTCGGCAGAACTATCCAACCTGGCAGAACTAACAGGCAACCAAGCCTACAGCGACGCCGGTACACAAATCGCATCCATAATGGAACTCGTGGATAACCTCTGACCCACCCCCCATCAGAACAAAACCCCGGTAGCGGATCCTCACATCCCTCCGGGGTCTTCCCATTTAACCACCACAACACCACCCCCACGCTGCCCTCTCCTACCACGCTCCACCACTTCTTACCACTCACCTCCACTTTCCACCACAAATGCCACCCCACGAGCGAGGACAAGTGGACACAATCTCGAGCTATACTGGTGACTCAGGAGGGCATCTTTTCTGCAAATGTGCCCTGGTGTGTGCGGGATGTGCAGGAGTGGCTAGTGAACTCCTTACGCCTCATCCTGGACGAATTTGCTGCCGTCAGCGGAAGTGCCCCCACGAGCGCCCACGACCCTTTCGGTCTGCTTGCTCCGGTGGTGGACAGTTGCTCTGCGTGGGGACCGCCGCTCCTGATGCTCGTGGGTGGGGGTAGCTCGTGTGGTCATGGGTGGCAAGTGCCCTCATGCATCGTGGTGTCAGGTTCGGTCTGCTTTTCGTGCTAGTCGACATGAGCCCTTGTGGATCCAGGCGGTCTTTCCTGAGGGGAGGATGATGTTGAGGTAGAAGCCGTGGATGGAGACGACGAGGGCGGTGAGGTGGTCTTCCGTGGTGAGGGCAGCAGGAGAGGAGTAGGCCGCTGGGTATAGGGAGGCGTGGGGTGATATGGTGACGAGGTCGCCGAGGCCTACTTCGGTCATGTGAGTGCAACTAGTTGCAAGGTGGGGTCAGTTCGTCGAGGTGGATGAGGTCGATGGCCGATTCCCATCGGGGTCCTGTGGGGAAGAGGACCTCCACGTCGGCGATGGGGTGGGTGGTGACCAGTTGGATGACGATTCCCGTGTCGAGGGGTTTGTTGTGCCAGTCGATCTTGACGACTTGGGAGCCTGGGAGAAGTCTCGTATCTTCATGTCTCCCCGCTCGAGTGGACTGTGAAGGTGGGTGCCCATTCCCAGAAGGTGTCCCCGTGTGGGGAGAGGACGTGGACCATCGTGTCTGATCCATTGGGTGATTCCACCTTGATGACCGGGTAGACCGCCGATCGATCTCGTTCATTCCAGGTCAGTACGCCGGGGCGGAAGGTGACCATGTCTCCCACGCGGATCATCGCCAGGCTCCGGACTTGGGGGTCGTGGGATCTAGGGAGATGGTGATCTCGTTGGTGGGGAATTCCAGCTTGTGGCCGGGGGAGATGACCCAGCCGCGCTTGACTCGGGAGGGGCCGGGGGCAGAGCACTCACCGTCGGTCATGATGAGCATGCCGTCCCACTTGCCCCGGTTCTTCGGGTCGTTGACGATCTTGGTGGGGGCGTTGAAGTCAGTACCTCCGCCTCGGACCCGCTTGGCGTCCACGTTGCTTCCCTTCTTCCATTCGAAGGCATCGCGGAGGTCTGCTGCGCAGTCGAAGGGGAGGATGGTGACCGTGACCTTCTTCGTGAGGGTGGCGAGTTCGTTGAAGAAGAGGGCGAGCTGGCGGTCATCCACGCTTCCGGATTGGTCGATGGCGATGAGGAGCTTGGCGACGTAGCCACGCTTGACGCCGGGGTGGATGTAGGGGTAGCGCTTGTTGATACGCTTGATGGTGGTGGTGCGTTCACCGCGGGCGATGTTACCGATGAATTGGCGGAGAACGTTGCGCCAGTCGACGAGCTTGCTGACCGAGCGGCGGATCTCTTCGCGGAGTTCGGAGGGGATGTTGCCCCATCCGTTCGCCTGGGAGTCGGCGTGCTTCGTGGCCTTCTCCACCATGCCGTTGACCTTAGAGGCGACCATCTCCTTCTGTTCATCGGTCAGCTCGTCCCAGGCCGAGTGGTCATCGAAGGAGTCGAGGCCGCCGAAGGGGTCACCGTCGGGGTGAGGGGTGCCCTTGGCGTTGTCACCCTTCTTGCGTTCCTCCTCAACCTTGTCCTTGAGCTTCTCGAAGTACCACTCCGAGGATTGCCCCTTGGGGAAGTCAGCGATGAGTTGGGCGATGGGCATGGCGGCTTTCTCCTCCGCCGTCCACTCGCGACCTTCGGGACCGGCAGGGAAGACGCCTGGCATGAGGCAACCGGCCGGCAGTGTCATGTTCGAGTGGCCGGAGATGATCGAGTTGATGGCGAGGTCCGTCGCCACGTTCCACATCTTCGCCGGCTTCTTGCGGCGGGTCGTGAGGTGGCAGAAGATGAGGTGGTAGAACTCGTGGGTGAGGACGCCACGGATCTCCTGGTCGCTCATCGGCCGGAAGAACTCAGGGTTCCAGTACAGGGTGATGTCGTCGAACTCCGGGTCGAAGGCCACCGCCGCCGTGGGCATGTCGAGGGTGGGCGTCTTCCGGATGTGCCGGCTCAGTTCCGCAAAGAACGGCGTGTCCTGGAGGAACGAGATGAGGTGCCGGTCCAGGTTGAAGTCTGTGTCCGTGTGGCTGAACATAGATACATCCTATCACAGGTGGTGTATACTTTGCACCGGTCCCGAAAAAAAATCTCAAGAGAAAGATAGTTATATTGATGAAGGGCCTCAGGTCATCCGAGTCGTGGAGGACGTTTCTTGCAGGATTCCTGTTGGGGTACCTGGCCGCCTGGGGGTTCCACTGGGCTACCACCTTCTACGCGTGGGGTATACCTACCCATCATCACATTCCAGGTCTCACCCCCGAGCCTCCTGCCGCGGAGGGCCATGGACGATAAATCCTGCAAGAAGTGTGCGGAACGGGAGGAGGCGTGGGACATGCTCTTCCAGGTGAAGGATATGTTGGCATCCGTAGACACCATGATCTATCAGGCCACCGAGGCAGGATTGGACCAGGGTCGCATCGTAGGACTCCTTGAGGCCGCCACGGCCCTGGAAAAAGCCGGATATGGGGAACTGGCTGACATTATTCGCAAGTTAATCCAGGAGGACGTGATGATCCTCGGGAAGCACGACGGAGAAGCCTAGAGTCCCGACAGGTTCTCGAACGTTTCCGAGACCCGTCCCATCATGGACACCGCGTCGACGAGGCTCATGATCCGGCTTTCTTCTCCGACCTTCACGTGGATTCGTCCGTGATTCGAGACGGAGAAGACGAGATCGCCCAGTTCGTAGGCGGTGGTCCAACGTTCGAGACGGGAGGCTAGATCGATGACTTTGAACATGGTGTCAGGGTATCATGTCCTGTCAGGACATTGCACCGAGATTTGCGGAGAAGGAGAGATTCGAACTCCCGGTGGGCTTTCACCCACGACGGTTTTCTAAACCGTTGCCATCGACCACTCGGCCACTTCTCCATGGAGCCTTCTGTCAGAATCGAACTGACGACAGGCAGTTTACAAAACTGCTACTCTACCAACTGAGTTAAGAAGGCTTGGTGGACCCGGTGAGAATCGAACTCACAAGTGCGCCGTGCAAAGGCGCCAGTTTCCCATTAGCTTACAGGCCCGACTTTTCTATATATTCATTCACATAAGTTTTTGCGGAAAGAGAAGGATTCGAACCTTCGGTAAGTTTTCACCTACGTGTGCTTAGCAAGCACATGCCTTAGGCCACTCGGCCATCTTTCCATTCGTGGAACGTGGTGGATTCGAACCACCGACCTTCTCCTTATCAGAGAGACTATCTAACCAACTGATATAACGTTCCTCTAGTGGGGCATGATGGACTCGAACCACCGAAGTCTTTGACAGCTGATTTACAGTCAGCCCCCTTTGCCGCTCGGGACAATACCCCATGTGGAGCGGAGGACGGGACTCGAACCCGCAACAATCAGTTTGGAAAACTGGGACTCTACCATTGAGTTACCTCCGCAAGCTTTTCTACTATACAACCTTTACGTGATTTGTATCGGTGGCTGGGGAACAGGGACTCGAACCCCAATTCGCGGATTCAAAGTCCGCTGTCCTAACCATTGAACGATTCCCCAGTGGCGTCCTTGAGAGGGCTCGAACCTCTGACCCGTTGCTTAGAAGGCAACTGCTCTATCCAACTGAGCTACAAGGACATGGGCTCCGGGGGTTGGGATCGAACCAACGACCGGGCGGTTAACAGCCGCCAGCTCTGCCGCTGAGCTACCCCGGAAAAACCTCCACCCCGACCTGCAGGGTGGAGGCAGTCACAGCAATCAGCGACGACGCGTTGGGCGCTCTACTGGTCGAACCTCTGCAAAGTAGGCTGAGTAACCGTCTGGGCGACGATAGTTGATGTTCGACGCGCATGACTGCGCCTCCTCGCGGGTGTCGAATGTCGTGGCCTCATCGAACGTACCCCAGACGCCTTGAACTCGACCGCTGTACGTTGGCCGGGTAAGGAAGCGGCGGCTGTTGGCCTCACGAACGACGTATGCTGTGATTGTGCTGTTGTTCTTGTTTGTCATGATCATATGGTATTCTTTCTTTTTTTGTTTTACAAGCGGGTCATGCGATTAGTTGCATGACGAAATTTTTTGGAGGATGGTTACTGTCCCGATGTGTGGCCCGGGAGGTCACCTGCTTATAATAGGAGCTTTCCTCGCGACGCCGGGGTCCACAGCTGCAAGATATATCTAAGTCTCCAGTATTCGTCGTTCGTGGAGATGGTGGGTCCGGTGGGGTACGATCCCACAACTTATCGCTTAAAAGGCGACTACTCTACCAATTGAGTTACGGACCCGTAACAACAATCAATCTTCTGACCAAGAGATGACTTCGGTCAGAGAATTGAGAACCTCTTTTTCAATTTCTGATTTGATCGTATCGCTGCTCGGCGATTCGGCGTACTTGAATGCTCGATTCCAACCGCGATGGATTCCATCCTCCACCGCACGAGAGATAATCACGTATGTGTTGATCTTCAGTTCTGCACGGGGGTGAAGTCGTCTTGTGAGCTTCATTGTTGTGTGGTGCCTACCGTGGGATTCGAACCCACCCTGTATCGATTTTGAGTCGACTGCCTCTGCCACTGGGCTACGTAGGCGTGTTGTTTGGATGTTCTTAATCTACCCCATCGGGGTATCTTTTTACACCGTCCGAATCATATTCGGATCATCAAGGAGATATTTGTTCTGTCCGACGAGGACTGTGCGGAATGCACGGTCAACAACATTACCTTCGACATGCGAAGAGCCTGCTGAACGCTTCATCTTGACGGTGGTCATGCCGAGGTACACTGCGAACGTTCCTTGAGGAAGTTGCTCACCGCCAGGGATGTTTGCATACGTCACCGGCCCCCGCATGGTCAGAATGGGCGTTCCTTCTGATTTCTTCAAGACAGGAAGCGGGAAGCCAGGAGATGACACTACCTTGGCCGCTGTGGCGAAGGTAATGGGCGATCCTTGGTTGATCTCGTCCCACGCCACCCGAGCGGCATCACTCATCGGAGGTTCAAGGTAGAACCATGGCTCATTGGTCACGCGAGTGATGCCGCTCGGGCGGGGGCGTCGAGGAGCCTTCTTGACCGCGGGTGTCGCAGACGGATTGGTCCACGTGATCTTCGGCCTGGGCTTCATGGTCCAATGGTATCCTATTGGACTTTGACTTTACACTGGTCAATCTTTTTTCTTGGGTTTCATGCCTTTAGACTTCATGTAGGCCGCGAGGATGACATCACGTTTTTTCTGGGGGGCAGAGGCCCATTGCCATAGGATGGAATTCTCGATATTTTTCAGGCGTCCTTCTAGGTCCCCTGCGACCTTCTCCAGTCTGGTCACCGCCGCCATGGATGCCTCAGGTAGGTCCATGCCTAGCTCTAGTGCGACGGCCACGATCTCGTCGATGGACCCGTCCGCCATGGCTGCTGCAGCCCTCCTGTAGAGTTCCGACTTGGCTACATCTCCACCGGTCTTGTCAGGGTGGGTGGCGACGGCGATCTTCTTCCAAAGAGCTTTTATTTCGTCTGGGATTTCTGGATCTTCACGCGTCGGAAGATCGGGTTCAGAGGTATGATCCCCTTCGGTCCGATCTTCGACGACGGTCGTGGCAGGGCTGGGAGGCGCAGGCGAGGCGGGTTGTTCAGGAGGTTCTTCTGTGTCAGCTACTTTCGAAAGTTCTTCCATGAACTGTTTGGTGATGTCGTCCATCGTTTCTTCGTGGTCTTCGATTTCGAGGCGAAGATGTTCCACCTTCAACGTCAGGCTTTTCCACTTGCGTTTGCCGTTGCCCTTCATGGGCATAAATATTCATGAAAGAATTATTCTAGGGGTGGCTCTCGAAATCTGGGTCTTTTAGAGCCCACCGCATGTAGGACTTGATGAACTTTGATTTCAGTTCATTCCAACGCATGTCGTTGATCTCTATGTTCAATTTCTTGGCGAGTTTGCGGCCGCGGTGCCATGCCTCAAATTCTTCTTCGATGACAGCGCAACGGTGGATGAACTTGCCCTTGACGGCTGGATCATAAATCGAAGGGTAGCCTAAGGTGAACCTTGGATTGGTCGTCCCGTCGCCTGATCCTACGAGGAGGTGACCACACTCGTGGAGGAGGATGAAGAGTTGGTTCTCGTATGATTGAGTGGAGTTGACGTAAATCTTTTTTTCGTCAGACACGAAGGATCCTGCTTCACGTCTGTTGGTAAATTCTACTTCTATTTTTCGGGAGGCACACCATGCGACAACGAGGTTTAAACTCGCAGAGGATGTTATATCTACATCCAAACGGGCCCGAGCCTTGGGCTCGGCGGCAGGATCCTTTGACCTCTGCTTTTCATACCGGGCCCAGGCTCGTTCCTCCCAGAGTCCGCGCTGGAAGGATGGCATGTGTTCACTTCTTCTTCTTCGGCGTCGTTACCGACTTCGTATCTGCCGGGGTGAGGGCCTTGGCGGCTTCGCCCTTGTCGACACCGAAGACCGAGAGGATGTGGTTGACACACCACTTGTGGACCGACTTGGCGAGCTCGAGGTTGTTGACCCCGCCGGCCGTGAGCTTTGACCAGGCCGCCACTCGGAGCTCCGCGGGGAGGTCACCCATGAAGTCTCGGAGGTTGGCACCTTGGTTGTCGTCGAGAACCTTCAGGTTCTTCGTGACGTAGTCGGCTACCTTCTCGATGGAGACGTTGAGCTTCTCCTGACCGAGCTTGGCGATCTTCGACTTGACCTTAGCGTAGCCCTCGATGATCTCCTCACCGGTGACCTGGGCGTCGATCGTCTTGACGTAGCCGTGGAAGGCGATGGTCGCCTCCGTACCGACGTAACCGAGACACATCGGGTAGAAGAGGGCGTCATCCGGGAGGTCCGCGACCCCGTTGGAGACCAGAGCGTGGGACAGACGTTCCCAGCTGCGGCGGCTGGGGGAGACGGCCGAGGCCTCGCCACCCTTGGGCGGGTCGAGCCACTTCTCGTTGCCGGCGATGAAGGTGATGATGTTCTCGTGGATGGCCCCGGACTCCTTGGCCCAAGTGAGCCAGTCCTGCGTGTCCGGCGTCAGGTCGATGGCCCAGAAGCGATCGAGGAGCGCAGGGTCCATCTCGTTGACCGAGTAGGCCGCCGAGGAGTTGATGGCCGCGTAAACGCGGGTCTGCGGGTGGAGCTTCCAGCCGTTGAGCTCACGGTCGAGGACGACCTGGAAGGCGGCCTGCATGACCTCGGGGGTGGCACGGTTGAGCTCGTCGAGGAACAGGGCCACCGGCTTCTTGCAGGCGTTCTTGTACCACTCCGGCGGGTTGAACCGCGTGACCTCGCCGTCCGTGGACGGGAGACCGATCATGTCGCCTTCGCTCATCTGTGAGAGGCGGCGGTCGATGACCTCGAGACCGAAGCCCTTGGCCACCTGGCGGACGACCTGGGACTTACCGATGCCGTGGTTGCCACGGAGGAGGACCGAGGTCTCGACGGGGAGCTTGGAGGAGACCTTGAGGAACGTGCGGACGGACATGGTGGTCATTGCGTTGTTTCCTTGTTAGGAGGTGATGGTTAGATACTACCAGGATGTCTGCGGACTTTGCACAGCTTCTCAAAAAAAGTTTCGACGAAGGGATCCAGTCTGGATGAGGACCCCAGGTCGAGATGGTGGTCACCCCACGGCTGCGATGGGAGATGACTCGTTCGAGAGGGGCTCTTGGATCTGGAGGACCTCAACATCGCTGGTGAACAGGTACACGGGACGCTTGGCACCGGGGACGTTGACGTAACACCGAATCCGCTGTGCACGATCGACCGTACCGAACTTGCCGACGAACCGTGGATCACCACCAATGATTCGGACCTTGGCACCTGCCACGACTCGCTGGCCGAGGGCTCGTTCCGTGGCCTTCGCCCTGTTGAAGTGCTGGAGGTGGAGCGCAAGGGCCATCGTCTGCTCTGCAGAGAAGTTCGTCGTTGCCTCGTCGAACAAGCGCTGAACCTCGTTCTGCATCGCAGGCAACTTTGCCGCAGCCGTCTCGATCTTCTTCATGTGGACGGGCTTCTTACCTGAAGTTGCCTCTGCCTTCTCCTCACGGCGCTTCTGGCGCTCTGCGTCACGGACTGCCTTGGCTGCCTCGCGGGCTGCCTTCAGAGCCTCTGTCTTCTGCGACTTCGCGACCTCAGGATGCGTTTCCTTCTTTGCCTTAGGCTGCTTCGCGGGTGCATCGGCCTCCGTGGCGGGCTCCTCGCTTGCCTGGCGGGCTGCCTTGCGGGCCTTAGCGGCGGCGAGCGCCTTGTCGATGGCCGAGAGCTTCGTGTCGAGGTTCGTGTCATTCGTGGTCTGCATGATGTAATCCTTTCCGTGGGTTAGGCTGTTTGCCTGTTGATGTTTCTGTTATACCTTGTTGGCCGAGAACTTTACACTGACGTTTTTTCTTTTTTTTCTTCCGAGAATTCAGCTGGGCTTGTTGCGGTCAGACAGGAGGCGTTTCGCCTCACCTGCTCCTGCTTTCAATCCTCCCCCGAGGCCTGCCCCGAGTGCGCCGATCTTGGTCTTGATTCCGAAGAGAAACATCTTGACCTTCAAGAACGCCAGCTGAACGTAGGTCTTGGTGACGAGCGGGATGTAGAAGAACAACCAGATGAGACGTTTGAGAAACTGCATGAAGTTTTTTCTTGTTGGAGGAATGTTGTAACTAGTTGCAATGAAAGGGGTAGGTTACCCTACCCCGTGGATGATCAGTCGTTGTAGCTGATGACGCCCTTCTCGTAGAGTCCCTTCTTCTCGAGGCCGAGGATGAAGGTCTTGCCGGAGCAACCGAACCGGTTCTTCTGCACCTCGAAGAGGCGCTCACCGAAGGTCTCCGAGTTCTTCTTGTCGTCGATGTAGAGGTGGGCGTGGGCATCCACCGTGTGCTTGATCTGTTGCTTGCCGGCGAACTCGCCACCCTTGGTGACCTGGCCGATGATGATGGCCACGCCGAACGTCTCCTTGCACCAGTTGGTGATCATCTCAGTGGCGCGAACCTGGCTCATCGAGTTGGTGAAGCCGTCCTTATACTTGCCGTCGTCCAGCGTCTGGAGCGAATCGACGACGATGAAGACCTGCTTACCGGGGTTCTTCTTACGCAGCTCGTCGCCGTGCTTGAGGATGTCCGAGACGAGCGTGTCCTGGCCGGCGACGAAGCCGTGCTTCATCTCGAGGCGCTTGGCCACCTTGCGAACCTGGAAGAGCGACTCCTCGCCGGTGTTGAAGAGGCAGATGTTGCCTGCGCCGGTGATGGCGTCCGCGAGTTGGAGGCTGAGAGTCGTCTTACCGGCGCCGGGGGTACCGGTGAAGAGGAGGGCCGTGGAAGGCGTCATGCCCTCACCACCCATGGCATCGTCGAAGAACTTGACGCCGGTGCGAACCGTGCGCTCGAGCTGGGCGGGGACCTCGAGGTCGAGGATGTTGGTGCCGTTCTTCCAGGACTTGAGGCCGACGTTCATCTTCATCTGCGACATGGCGTTCTCCTTGGTGGCTGGCTTCCGAACCAGCCGATAGATCAGTTATACCAGGATTCGTCTGAGCTTTGCACCGCGGCGATGCAATTTCAGAAGTGTTTGTAGACGATGTCGGACGCGATGTCCTGATCGAGGCCTTCGTCGACGAGGTACATCTCGACGCTGAAGAGGTCGTCGGTCCGTCCGAAGAGCTTCTTGAGACCGCGGACCCCTGAGTCGAAGAGCTTTGCGTCGACCGTACGGCCGGCCGCGTCCATGGACTTGACGATCATCTGACCGGCGGAGAGCTTGGTGGCGTTCTTCATGGTCCTAGTATATCCTTTCGACGAGGAACTTTGCACTGGGCGGATGCAACTAGTTGCAAACCACATTGGACCCCTGGAATTGATAGGTAATCTCCTCCAGGGGTGGAGGGGCAGAAGCCCCCGATAGGTCAGGCGACCGAGTGCGTTTCGATCGTGACGTAGTGGCCGGACTTGGCCGACCAGGAGTGACCGCGGCCGGGCTTGTACTCGTGGGAGGCGATGTCCTCGTCCGTCTCCATGTAGTTCTTGGCTGCTGCGAGGGCCGCCTCCTCCGTGGCGTGGACGGAGACGAGGTTGTGCGAGGCGTAGTGCTCACCGGCGAAGACGATGTATACCTTGTCCATGTCCTTATCCTACCTTTTCTGCAGAGAACTTTGCACTGAGTGGAGAGTTTTTTTGCCCCGCGGGGAGCGGGGGGGCGGGCCGAAGGCGCCCGCCCCGAGGGGTCTCACTGAGCAGGGGTGAAGGTGCCTTGGTTGACGTAGAGCCCCTCGAGTGCCTCGACGTCGTACAGGTTGAAGAGCTTGTCGTGGTACTTCGCGTCGGGCATGAAGACGAGCTCACCGCGGGAGGTGGTGACGTAGCCCGTCATGGTGCCCATCTTGGGGAGCTGGGGGTGAACGAAGGTGCCCTTGGTCTTGGTGGCGTTGTTCATGGTCTTATATTACCCTTTCCTCTGTGAACTTTGCACTTTTGCGAGAACTTTTTTCTTTTTTTTCTCTCTCTTTACCTTGCCGCTCCGTTCCTTTCCATGGTTCCAATATAACATGCGGCGGCCGTACTTTGCACTTTGCTCTCACTTTTTTCTGTGAAAGTAACTTTCAACAAGAGCGGTACTTTTGCTCAACCGCCGGGGCAAATAAGGGGCACGGCCGCCGTAGGCTCAGGATGCCCTTGGAAGGCTTTTCTCGAGTCGAATGAGGTTACCCCTTGGCTCAAGGTGAGGCCTCTCCAAGGGCATCCTGGCTCTTTTACAAATTGTTTGGGGGCTGTGCAAAGTCGCTACCGAGTTTGGTATATTGGACCCATGGAACACAACAAGGCAGCAAGCTCCTTCGTCGTCCAAATCGTCCACCTCCTCGAGGTCGACCGCAGCGGAGCTCCCCGCTTCTCCCCTGCGCAGATCCTCGCCGTAACGGGGTCGATCGACGAGGCACGTTCGATCGCGCACCGCTTCCCCAAAGGCCCGACGGCAGACGTCCAGATCCTCGAGGTCGTCCCGCCGGTCGACGTCGGCGGTGTCGGGCTCCGGTTCCTCACCCCAATCCGCCGGGCGGTCATCGAACCCAAGGCCAAACCGGTCCGGAAGGCGCGCAAAGCCGCCTGAAAATCTGCGGGAATAGTGCAAAGTTCATCCACGAAAGGATATACTAAGGTCATGGACATCCAGAGCATCTCTCCCTCGCAGGTGGTCAAGGCGTACGTCGGCAAGGTCGGCTGCATGTGCGGCTGCAAGGGCAAGTACTACGGCCATGCCGCAGGCATCGAGATCGACCGGGCCGACCCGAAGATGGTGACCAAGATCCTCCGGACCATCCAGGCCAATGAGGAGGCGGTCGAGGTGGATGACGGCATCCTCGCCTACGAGGCCAAGGGCAAGTCCTGGGTCGTCTATCTCTCGGCCTGAGTGCAAAGTCAGCCTCGAACCTGATAGGGTTGAACTATGGATCTAGAAGAGTTCCTCCAGTTGGCTTTGGAACCTCATGGTCAAGGTCAGCGGCGCGGGCAAGCTTTCATGAACGTTGTGTCCACTCTCCACCCGCATCTCTACCGAGACCTCCTTGCGGTTCAGCTCGATGCCTTCTACGACGACTCCAAGATGTGGCCGGCCGTGGAGTGGATCACGCGGAACGCACATAACTACTTCTCTGTGCAAAGTTCAACCTAGAAAAGGTAGGATAGAACCATGATCAATCTGTTCATCGGGTGGGGCGTCTCGGCCTTGATGGGGACCGGAACTCTCTACCTCATCCTCATGGTCTTCGCGCTGGCCTTCCCGCGGCTTTTCCGAGTGGGCTACTGGCTTTTCATGTTGCCCATCATGTCGCTAGGACCTGCCATCCTTGGGTGGCTCTTCTTCGGCTTCTTCCTCGGCTGGAACACCGCAACATTCATGTTGACTCTCGCAGGTGGCACGGCCTTCGGGGTTGCCTTTTGTCTTTGGTCGGATCCTAAACAAGATTGAGGATAAGCCATGAACTCTCGACTCAAAGAAGCATTGCTGTTCTACATCAAGGGAACGCTGACAGACCCCGCTGGGGTGGATGAGATGGTGATGTTGGCTTTGTACAAACTTCGTGGCGAGTCAACTGACATGGGCCTTCGTCAAGACCTCGACGCGCTGATCGCTCGGGTCGAGAAGAGAGGCGAAAGGTACCACTTGGCGTCTCCCGAACGGATGAGTGTGGCTTAATGGCTACCTTGGTCTTGAAGATCATCTGCTGCTTCGTGATGGCTGTGCTCTTCCCCTTGGGGGTTGTAGCCACCCTGGACAACAAATAGCTCGTGGCAGTGCAAAGTTCCAGCTTGACGTGATAGGATCTAACCATGAACGACGACACCATCCTGCCGCCCCCGTTCGAGGAACCCGAGTTTGAGTCGATCTCCTCGATCCTTGCGAACGAGGCGAAAGAGAAGGCCCGCCTCGCGCAGAAGCCCATCATTGACCTCCTCGAGGATGCCATCGAGTTGGACGAGGACGGTGTGCCCGTGTTCACGATCCCTCCAGGCGAGCGAGTCATCATCGAGCGTGTGGCCTCTGTTCTTCCTGGGAAGCAGTGGCTCGACACGAAGGTGTACACAGTGGAGACCATCGACGGAGTCACCGGTAACCTGATGCTCTGGGACGACGCAGGCAAGTGTCACGCCATGTCGAACTACCTCACCGCGCCAAAGGTTGGCTACCGGTTCAAGGTCCCGCCGGCCAAGGGTGGTCTGCAGATTCAAGGTCGTAAGCGTGGTCGGCCCCGTAAGGTGGTGCCCCTTGGCCAGGAGAAGCCGGTAGAGCCTGTCCAACTGGACGAGAATGGTCAACCGATCAAGAAGAAGCGTGGGCGTCCGCCGGGGACCAAGAACCGACCGAAGGAGATCGTGGTTGCGGAACGTAAGGCCAAGGCAGAGATGAAGGCCAAGAAGAAAGCAAAGCGTAAGAAGGCTTGATGGCCATGCCGCTGTAGCTCAGACGGATAGAGCAGATCATTCCTAACGATCAGGCCACAGGTTCGACTCCTGTCAGCGGTGCAAAGTTAACCTCAAACAAGGTAAGGTAGAACCATGGACACGCAAGAGACGCTTCAACGGGCAGCTCAGCTATTGCGAGTAGCTGACGCACTCATCATCACGGCTGGAGCAGGAATGGGGGTGGATAGCGGTCTGCCCGATTTCCGAGGAGATGAAGGTTTCTGGAACGCCTATCCGGCGTACAAGCACCTTGGTCTCACCTTCTCCGACATGGCCAACCCGAGGTGGTTTGAGGATAACCCGGCGTTGGCATGGGGATTCTATGGTCACCGGCTCAACCTGTACCGAGCGACCCAACCTCACGCAGGCTTCGACGTTCTTAAGCGTCTTGCTCGAGGCATGAAGCATGGTGCCTTCGTCTTCACGTCTAACGTGGATGGTGCCTTCCAGAAGGCTGGTTTCGACCCTGATCGTATCGTGGAATGCCATGGATCCATCCATCACGTCCAGTGTACAAAGGGATGTGGCATCGGCATTCTGCCTGCAGAACGTGTTAAGATCGACGTGGATTCCAAGACGTTTGAGGCCCAGAGCCCGCTACCCGCCTGCCCGCGCTGCGGAGAGCTCTTGAGGCCAAACATCCTGATGTTTGGCGATCCGGGATGGAATTTCTCTCGTGCCGATGAGCAAGACGAGAGGATGACGGAGTGGGTCCGGACCTTAGCAGATCGTCATGTCGCAACCGTTGTCATCGAGTTGGGCGCAGGCAAACACATCCCCAGCGTGCGGGCGAAGAGTTCTTTGTTGTCAAACAAACTCAATGCTCCACTCATTCGCATCAATACTCGAGATTCCGATGGTTTCCCCAATACGTTGTCGTTGCCGATGAAGGCAAAGGAGGCTCTCATCGAACTGGAAATCTTGTCAAAATCTTAACACCACGCGGTGCAAACCTTAGACCCATCGTGATATACTGATTTCAACGCTGGCCACTAACCACAACCTCTTGACCTTGAAAGAAAAAGAAATGAGCAACGAGAACAGCAACATCAGCACGGACACCTGCGACGATTGCGGACGACATGGCCCCGGGACACGTTACGTGCAGGACGACTCGACGACATACTTCATCTGCATGTCGTGTGGGCCAAAGCAATTCGAAAAGACCGCACGTCGGGACATCGACTCATGGCTGGCAGGAGGTGACTTCGGGGGATGAGCTGGAATTACCGAGTTGTCCGCAAGATCCTCTCTGGTGAAGGATACACCACAACTCAGTACGGAATCCATGAGGTCTACTACGATGACGATCACGTACCGACTTCATGTACCGTCAACCCTGTCACCCCTTATGGTGAGTCCGAGGACGAGTTGGCCCAAGACGTGCGGCATTACGCCTCGGCCTTGGAGAAGCCGGTTCTTGATTACGATTCGATCGGTGTAAAGTCAGAGTCGAACGTGGTAGAGTAGAACCATGAAGAACAAGAGGAAGCAAAACCCTATCGCCGTGGCCATGACTCTTCGACACGCCACGACGACAACCCGTATGAAGGATCGTCGTAACCGGCGCCCGAAGGACGCCCGCCACAAGGAGGACTGGTACAAGTAGACCCAACGGGTTTACCATTGGCGCAGCAGAGATACATTGCGGCAATGGCACGAAAGAAGAAGCAAGAGGCACAAGATAAGCAAGCCTCGATAATCGAGATTCAAATACCGGAAGCAAAGATGGTTCCTGCAAATCAAGTGGTGCCTGGACAGGTCGTCAAAATTCCAGGCGGTGAGTTTCACAAGGTCGTATCTGTGGATCCCATCCTCGACCCGTCTCACCCTCAGCTCTGGGGCAATGAAGTCATTGCCAGGGTACAAGATGGCGGGGGAACGAAGCTGGTGATCCTGAAGGGACGGGTCGAACTAGCGGCTTGATCCTGACACCCGGATGACCCAGGAGAGGTTTTTAGCAAATCATGGAAGGTTACCAAGGGGTGGCTTTTCGTAACCTCTCCTGGGTCATCCTCAGGTAGTGTAAAGTCTCAAGGAAAGTGATATATTAAGACCATGACCGAGGTTCTTGAGTCGATTCCGATTGATCCCATCGTAGAACACCCGACGGATGACATCGCAGCTGGGCCTCTACTTGAGATCATGTTCGAAGGAGTTTGGATCCTGGCAGAGGAGGACGTGTTCGGGTGTTGGACTGGGTTGCGGAGGAAGAACGGCGAAGAGATCCATGGGTCGATCTATCCTCTCGGGGGGAAGACGTTCTACACAGGTTCTCGGGTCTGCGGGTGCAAGGCATGTCAGGAACATGTGGAGGCGAAGTTCAAGAAGAACTGATCATGGATGAGATGACATTTGGCGACAAAGTTCTGGCTGTTCTCACCATCGGCATCGTGCTGATGGTCTTCGCGATGGAGTTGAAATGAAGTCAGACCAACGCATCGTGAGGCAGATCCTTCCATCAGGTGCCACCTACGATGGTATCTATGAGGTCTACTATGATGAGGAAGGTAGACCTACATCCAGGGCCACTCAACTGTCTACTCTCCTCGCCCCAACAACAAAGGCTCTTGTCATAGGACTGAGCGACATGAGACGGGCTTTTGATCGACCTATCTTGCTCGAGGTGAACGATGAACAAGGAAGATTCGTAGAGATATCTACACAAGGAGACATGACATGACGACATTCTACAACCAAGAAAAAGCAGCGCTGCTCCAGGCTTTCGTTGCAATCCTCAATGATGCAGAGGCCATCCTAGACAAGATCGAAGCCCTTGACATCACGCACAAAGGAGAACCTGATCACGATCATCTGGCTCTGAACGACCTGGTGGCCGACGCCATCGAACTCGCGGAGGGGCTACGCGACGCCGCAGACAGCGTCAAAGAAGGAATCTAACCAAGCGGTTGGAAGATACCTTAGACCTGCACGGGGTGTCTCATGAGGATGCCTCTGAAATGGTCCACAGGTTCATCAATGATCATTGGGTAGAAGGGTGGACCCTTCACGTCATCACGGGAAACTCTACGAAGATGAAGTCCATCGTTCAATCCGTCCTGAACCTGTATCAGGTCGACTGGATTGATGACGAATGGAACGCTGGCAGCATCAAGATTTTTACATAGCTTGTTGTAAAGTCACTGAAACAAATGATAGGGTATAATCATGCGGATCTTGCCGACAGACAACGTCGACCTGACGTACTACTCTTCTTCACATCTTAGGTCGATCGGCGAAGCTCTTGTCGAACGTTTGAAGAAGGGTCAGGTAAGCCTGGTCGGGCTAGATCAAGCTGCTCTAGCGGCTGCAAAATCAGGGATGCCGACACTCCGCGATGTTCTCAGGTTGAAGGAGGCCTGCAGGCTTGCGGGGGTGTGACAGTGGCGTGGATTGATGACCATAGGATCCTGTTCATCTTCAGAACGGCCATGGAATCATTGAAGAGAGGAGATGAGGCCTCAGCTCAGTTCTATCTGAAACAAATCCCCCCAGAACAAATGGAGTATGTTTGGGGTCTTGTATCCCAGGCGACGGGTCGACCCATCCATGAACTTCGTAAACCTTGGTGGAAACGCCACATCAAACTGTTCGTTTCGGGGTTTGTGATTCTTGGAACCATTCTTTACTATACCACACGAGGGTAAATGAACAACGATGAATTCAATGACTTGATCATGCGACTCCGCGACTCCTCCACCCCACCACATCTGCGTGAGGAGGTCATCATGGCACTCAAACACCAACGTCAGATGTTAGAGGATATTTACCTAGGGGCGCGCAACGGACTTCACGTAGCACCAGAGCACCTTGCAGGGGTCGCCCTCGGTAAAACAGGTTACGGGGGATTGGGTGACATGGGATTCTGATATGCAAACGATGACGTCATGCTGGGTGATTCGCACCAAAAATGGTGTTCGAGGTGGACAAGAATTCGTCTACTGGAACCTTAATGAGGGTTGGGTCTACGATCCAATGTTAGCGACTCGTTATGCAGACGAAGCGGAGGCCTGCGGGTCGATTGCAAACTATGCTGCGAACGGGTTGTTTCCAGAAAATGGTGTGTCCGCTGTGCAAATCTTCACGACGTCGTGATACAGTACGAATGGGTCCATAAATGTGGTTGCGATGGTGACATCGATTCTGGTTCGAATCCAGATGGATCCCCTGGGATACAGGTCGTGGTAACTTGTAATCCTGACCAAACAATCGTTATGATTGTGGTCATTAGCGGCATGAAGGGCTGCCACGACAGGAAGCTGCCGATTAAGTAGGTGAACGGAGGACCTTCTTCCTCCATAGTAACTAACCCCGGGTTTCGGAGGAAACAGTGTACAACGATTCGATTTTCAAGCTAAAGTTGCAGATCGAATTTCTGAATAAGGGTGTCGTACCCCTTGCGTGGAGGCAAGAAAGTGGAGCTCCGACCCACTTCGACATCAACAAGATCCTTGCCGAGTTCCCCCCGGACGAGGCCCGCGCGATGAAGCGCAAGTTCCGCAAGCTCTGGAGGAAGCTGGTTGAGCACAGCCTGAAGCGTCCAGGAAAAAACTCCAGGCGCCGGCTTCATAACATCGAACATGGCGAGGCGATCCCATCCCGCAAGGCGAAGAACTTCAGAAAGGGCGAGGTCCTCAATGCCATTCACCGCAAAGTTGCCAAGGCACCCAAATGAAGCTGACAGGAACCATGTGGCAGGTGAAGCCCTACGCTCCATCGATATGGGGTAACATCACGGATCATCCAGCGACGTACGTTGACGTCATCAACAACCGGGTGACCATGATGGGATGCATCCGGCCAGGAGACACGATCCTCATCATCTCTGAGAGAACGAGGTTCTCCGGTCTGGACAAATACCTCGAGGCTGTCAAAGTGGCCACTCCTGTCCCTGGGTGGTGCAATGCCACATATTTCACCAGCGACTCCTTGTGGATGGAAAGAATCGCATAGGTGCAAATCTGCACCTGAACAAGATATAAACAGCATGATGACTCGTGAGGAAATGAAGGCCGCGGCCGACTTCTTGAGGAAGTACGCCACTGCCGTGGAGACGAAGTTGTACTGGAACATGTCGACCAGTGAGGCGAAGGCTGAAATCAAGGAGGCCAAACATCTAGCAACGTTATTGGACGAGGCAGCAGAAAAAGAGTGCAACTAGTTACACGCACGTGTACACGGGAGCGGTTTTTTGAATGAAGCGATCTGACACCGAGATGTTGCTGATGGCCGCCGGTGCAGGCCTGCGTAAGTCCGACCTACGGGCATTCAGACTTGGTGCAGTAGGCATCCGGAACGATGGTATCCTCGTATCGGCATCCAATGGTCCTGCCCCTTTCCCCCATCCTGATGCCCATGCTGAGGCTCGGCTGACGATGAAGCTGACTCCCGGGTCTGAGATCTGGGTGGCACGTGTTCGGAAGGATGGAACCCTTGGTATCGCCCGGCCTTGTCCCCGGTGCATGGTGCGTATCCGGGCCGCCGGGGTATCTCGAGTGGCCTACACGATTTCAGATATAGAACATGGAGTGATCCATTTGCACTCCGGTGGTGAAGTAATGAAGCCGATGAGAGGGCGATGAAGCATGCGTGTCAAGAGAATGAAAGAAGGCAAACGTGTGACGCATGAGATGTCGCACAGGGAGAAGCTTCACTACGATCCTCACCTCGACGTGTACTGGATCGTGACGTTGTTGCCTGACGGGACGCAACACATCGGGTCGCCGTTCGCCACGAGCGCCTTGGATACCCTGTACAACGCATCTTGGGGGTCGTGAAAAAAAAGCGCGGGAGCAGTGCAAAGTTTGCGGAAGAAAGTGTATACTGGGACCATGGACCACGTCAAGAAGCTCACGGTCGTCGACGCAGACAACTCCCGCGAGTACCGCATCGAGGTGGAAGAGGGCCCGCTGCCTTACACGACGCGGATCGTGTTCGGGCCAAGCTTCTCGATCACCCTCCAGAACGAGGACGTCGCGACGCTCGCTCAGCTTCTCATGCAGGCTTCTTCGGACGTCTGAAAAAAGTTCTCCACCCGGTGCAAAGTTCCACTTCGAAAATGTATATATAGGATCATGAACAGCATCAAGTACGTGGCCATCCTCAACGACACCATCAAGACCCTCCGACTCAATGTCGATCCGGCGCAGCTGAACCACCTGCGTGCCGCCGCCGCGGAGATCGACCAACTCCGTGGAGAGGTCGCCGACCTCGCCTTCGGCCTGTCGAAACGGCTCGCCGCCTACGCGGCCGACATCGACGCTGGCCGCACCAGCGTCGAGCTACCTACCGCGTCGATGAAGGGTGCGAACGACCTTCTCTTCATGCAAAAGAAGAACGACGCCCTCCTGCGAAAAGCCGAGGGCTTCCCGCTCCTCCTCACCGGGGCTCTCGGTTTCGAAGCCGAGAAGAAGTTCTTCGAACTCATCCGGGGCTGAAAAAAAGTTCTCCCCTCGGTGCAAAGTTCTACCTCGAAAAGGTATACTGAAGCCATGAACACCTTCCCGATCATCCTCGACGGTTCGAAGTTCGACTGGTACAACGCCTCCGCCGCGCACGGCATGGGATCGATCAGCGATCATCCTGGCTTCCCGCAGTCCGGCTGGGCACCGGGTCAGGTCGCGGTCCGCAGCCACCGTACGGGCAAGGTGGTGGCCTTCAAGTTCGTCGAGATCGCCAACGACGGCGAGGGCAACGTCAGCCTCAACTACGAGGGCACTCTCCCCGACGGCCGCTACTGCGCACTTTCTCTCGCGGTCGGCTGAGGGCAGTGCAAAGTCAACCTCAGGTAAGGTAAGGTAGAACCATGAAGCGAAACTCCTCTCCCAAGTCGAAGGTTCTCGAGCTGGCTTCCTTCTGCGTCTCGGAAGGCACACCCCTCGAGGTCCGCAGCACCCGCATCAAGGGGCGGTTCGGTGGCGACTTCCTCGTCGAGGTCGACGCGGGCACTCAGGTCTTGGCCCGAGCCCGCCACCGCAACTGGCGCACGGCCTACAAGCTTCTCGGCATCGAACTGTCACGCCGGGGTGTCGCCTGAGTGCAAAGCGCACGGTGAATGAGGTAAGATAGAACCATGGACGCCACACCCCGGATCGAAGCCCTCCGCACCGCTAAGGCCATCATCGGCTCTCACGGTGTGGTTGCGCACATGAACAAGTACAACCGAGAAGTCCTCGCTCGGGAGGTGACCGAGGGATCGACGGGGATGCGGTGCGACTTCAACCTGGACCCCGCTCGCAGCGCCTGGCACGAGTCCAACCCGTCGGTCACGTTGGTGGTCGCCTACAATGCGGACCCGAAGGGGGCACAGCTCAATGATGAAGGTGCCATGGTGCTAGAAAACTACCTACGTATCGCCGTGGGGACTTCAGGCGGCGACATGGACCTAGAGACGCTGAAGCAGCGGGAAAGCATGGTCTCGATGGTTGCCATGCTGGGAGAAATGCTGACAACGACGTTGCCCCAGAAGATCACGTTGACCATGGAGTCACCCGCTCAGGTGGTCGAGAGGAC